>Ga0209581_1003857_pt1 | contig 12526 bp, 9 predicted proteins | sample Coa_R2_FD_187160 | JGI IMG/M metagenome (GOLD analysis project Ga0209581, IMG submission 187160) | Surface soil microbial communities from Centralia Pennsylvania, which are recovering from an underground coalmine fire - Coalmine... | ecosystem: Environmental > Terrestrial > Soil > Unclassified ...
CGCCGCCGGCGCGCTCTGAGATGGAGGAGCGCCTCGCCGCCCTCGTCGATGCGAGCCGCCGCCACGCCGCGGCGGTCACGCTCATCCTGCTGCTGCTGGCGGCCGCCGGCGCCTGGTTCACCGCGGGCCACATCAGCATCGACAGCGACGTCAACAAGCTGATCAATCCCGCGCTGCCCTGGCGCCAGCGCGAGGCGGCGATGGACAAGGCGTTCCCGCAGAACGACAACATCCTCGCCGTCGTGATCGACGGGGCCACCTCCGATCTCGCCACCGACGCCGCCGCGGCGCTGACGGCGCGGCTCACGGCCATGCCGACGCTCTTCAGCGCGGTGCGCGAGCCCGAGGGCGGCCCGTTCTTCCAGCGCGAGGGCATCCTCTTCCTGCCGACCGCCGAGGTGCAAGAGTTCGCCGACCAGATGATCGCGGCGCAGCCGCTGATCGGCACGCTCGCCGCCGATCCGAGCATCCGCGGCGTGTTCGGCGCGCTCGACCTCCTGGCGCAAGGCGCGGCGCGCGGCGACATCGCCGCCGACAAGATAACGACGCCGCTCGCCGCGGTGTCGCGCGCGGTCGAGGCGGCGCTCGCCGGGCGCTATGCGCCGCTGTCGTGGCAGACGCTGCTCAGCGGCCGCACGCCCGAGAAGCGCGAGCTGCGCCGCTTCGTGCTGGCGAAGCCCGTGCTCGATTATGCCGCGATCGAGCCGGGCGCGGCGGCGACCGACGCGGTGCATCAGGCGGCGCGCGCGCTGGGCTTCACGCCCGAGCGCGGCGTCAGCGTGCGGATCACCGGGCCGGTCGCGCTCAACGACGATCAGTTCGCGACCCTGTCGGAGGGTGCGGGATTCACCACGATCCTGTCGCTCGCCCTGCTCTGCCTCTGGCTCATCCTGGCGACACGCTCGCCGCGCCTCGTGCTGTCGATCATCGCGACGCTGCTCGTCGGGCTCGTCGCCTGCGCCACCTTCGCGACCGGCGCGGTCGGGCCGCTCAACCCGATCTCGGCGGCGTTCGCGGTGCTGTTCGTCGGCCTCGCGGTCGATTTCTGCATTCAGTTCAGCGTGCGCTACCGCGACGAGCGCTATCGCAGCAACGACCTCGCCGCCGCGCTGCACCGCACCGCGAGGGGCATCGGCGGGCCGCTCGCGGCGGCGGCGGCGGCGACCGCGGTGGGGTTCTTCTCGTTCGTGCCGACCGACTACTCCGGCGTGTCGGAGCTGGGGCTCATCGCCGGGGTCGGCATGCTGCTGGCGCTGGCGCTGAGCTTCACGCTGCTGCCGGCGCTGCTCGCGCTGCTGCGGCCGGGCGGCGAGCCGCGTCCGGTGGGCCTCGCCTGGGCCGCGCCGGTGGACCGGCTGCTGGTGCGGCACCGCGGGATTGTGATCGCGCTCGCCGGCCTCGCCGCGCTCGGCGCGCTCGCGCTCATGCCCCGGCTCACGTTCGACTTCAACCCGCTCGACCTGCAGAACCAGACCACCGAGGCGATGCGGGTCCTGAACGAGCTCAAGACCGATCCGGACGCCACGCCCTACACCGCCGAGATCCTGGCGCCGTCGCTCGCGGCGGCGCAGGCGACGGCGGCGCGGCTCGATCAGCTGCCTGAGGTGGGCCGGACCATCACCCTCGCGAGCTTCATCCCGGACGACCAGAAGGAGAAGCTCGCGATTCTGGCCGATGCGGCGAGCCTAATCGGCCCGACGCTTGCGCCGCCCGAGACCAAGCCGGCGCCCTCCGACGCCGAGGCCCTGGCCGCGATCGCCACGACCGCCAAGGACATGGAGGCGGCAGGCGCGCACGGCATCGCCGCGGCGCAGCGCTTCGCGGAGCTGCTACGGCAGGTGCTGGCGCGCGGTGCGGCGGTGCTGCCGGCGCTCAAGGCCAATCTCGCGACCGGGCTCGAGAACCGGCTCGGCGAGCTGCGCCAGTCGCTGGCGGCCGAGCCCGTGTCGATCGACACGCTGCCGCCGGCGATCCGCAGCGAATGGGCGACGCCCGACGGCCGCGCGCGCGTCGAGGTGTTTCCCAAGGGCGGCGCGCCCGACAACGCGGCGCTGCAGCGCTTCGCCGCCGCGGTGACGAAGGTCGCGCCGGACGCGGTCGGCTCGCCGGTGACGATCATCGAATCCGCCAATGCCGTGACGCGCGCCTTCGAGGTGGCGGGAGCGATCGCGGTGGTGGCGATCGCTGCGCTGCTGCTGGTCGTGCTGCGGCGCGTGCGCGACGTGGTGATGGTGCTGGCGCCGCTGGCGTTGGCCGGGCTCATGACGCTCGCGACCGGCGTGCTCCTGGACATGCCGCTCAATTTCGCCAACATCATCACCCTGCCGCTGCTCCTCGGCATCGGGGTGGCGTTCGACATCTATTTCGTGATGCGCTGGCGTAGCGGGCAGGGCGAGCTGCTGCAATCGAGCACGGCGCGCGCCATCCTGTTCAGCGCGCTCACCACCGGCACCGCCTTCGGCAGCCTCACGCTGTCGAGCAATCTCGGCATGTCCGAGATGGGCAAGCTCCTGTCGCTCGCGCTCTTCTATACGCTGGTCTGCACCCTGTTCGTGCTGCCGGCCTTCTTGGGACCGGTGCGCGATCAGTCGGAATCGCCGTAGCCGCCGAGCGGGATGCCGAGCGCCGCCACCCGGCGCCGCACCGCGGCGCTGGTGAGAGCGGCGAGCTCCTCGCCCCCCGGGCCGGGGCGCGCCGCGGGATGGGCGTAGAGCTCGCTCACGCCCGCCGGCAGGTCCTCGAGCAGCCGCAGCAGCCGCGCCTCGGTCATCGCCCCGGTCCAGGCGAGGCCGAGCAGCCGGTCGTTGGCCACGAGCCCCGCCGCCCGCGCGCGCCGGCGCAACAGCGCGGCGAAGGGCGCATGCGCGACGGCGAAGGCGAGATCGGCCCGCGTCCCGCCGGCGCGCCGCAGCAGCGCCACGGGCTCGGCCGGAACGCGCAGCGCGCGCATCCCGAATGCGACCCCGATCGCGATCGCCAGCCGTCCGACCGTCGGATGGAGATGCATGTGCCGGTGCGCGTTGACATGATCGAGCGCGAGCCCGGTCGCGCGGAACGCCGCGAACTGCGCGCGAATTTCGCGCGCGAGCTGCGCGCGCGCGGCGGGCGAGAAGAAGAACCGGACGCCGGCGCGCGCGAGGTCGCCCCGGAACCGGCCGTCGGCGCCGACGAGGTCGGGCACGGTCTCCGCCGGTGCGACCGGGCACCCCTCAACGAGATCGAGATGGAGTCCGACGCGGAGCCGCGGCAGGCGCCGGACGCGGGCCACCGCGTCGGCGGCGGCGGGCGCGCCCACCATCAGGCTCGCGGCGGTGAGGATCCCGTCGCGCGCGGCGCGCTCGACCGCTTCGTTGACGGCGTCATCCAGTCCGAAATCGTCGGCGCAGACAATGAGCCGGGAGCGGCTCAGTGCGCCATCTCCCGCTCGCGGAGGAACTGGAAGAACTCGATCCCCTCGCGCAGCCGGCGCACCATCATCTCCGGGCTCCGCACCATCTCGCTCACGATCGAGGCGATCTTGCCGGCGCGGAAATAGAAGCGCTTGTAGAAGGTCTCGACCGAATCGAAGATCTCCTGGTGCGTGAGATGCGGATAGTGCAAGGGCGCGATCTGGATGCCGTGGTCGCTCACGAGCTCGGCATGCGCGGCGTCGAGCCAGCCGTTCTCCACCGCCTGGCGATAGAGGAAGGTGCCGGGATAGGGCGCGGCGAGCGACACCTGGATGGTGTGCGGATTGATCTCGGTGGCGAAGCGGATCGTCTCCTCGATCGTCTCCTTGGTCTCGCCGGGGAGCCCGAGGATGAAGGTGCCGTGGATGGTGACGCCGAGCTCGTGGCAGTCGCGCGTGAAGCGCCGCGCCACGTCGACGAGCATGCCCTTCTTGATGTTGTGCAGGATCTGCTGGTTGCCGGATTCATAGCCGACCAGCAAGAGGCGCAGGCCATTGTCGCGCAGCACCTTGAGCGTCTCGCGCGGCACGTTGGCCTTGGCGTTGCACGACCAGGTGACGCCGAGCTTGCCGAGCTCGCGCGCGATCGCCTCGGCCCGCGGCAGGTTGTCGGTGAAGGTGTCGTCGTCGAAGAAGAACTCCTTCACCTGCGGGAAATAGCGCTTGGCGAGGCGGATCTCGTCGATCACGTGGCCGACGCTGCGCACGCGGTAGCGGTGCCCGCCCACCGTCTGCGGCCAGAGGCAGAAGGTGCAGCGCGACTTGCAGCCGCGCCCGGTATAGAGCGAGACGTAGGGATGCTTCAGATAGCCGATGAAGTAATCCTCGATGGCGAGGTCGCGCTTATAGACCTCGGTCACGAACGGCAGCGCGTCCATGTTCTCGAGGATCGCGCGCTCGGGGTTGTGCTGGATCGTGCCGGCCGCGGTGCGGAAGCTCAGCCCGTCGATCCGGTCGAGCGGCCGCTCCTCGGCCACTTCCTTGATAGTGAAGTCGAACTCGTTGCGGCCGACGAAATCGATCGCGCGCGAGGCCTCGAGGCTCTCCTGCGGATCGACCGCGACCTTGGCGCCGACGAAGCCGATCTTGAGCGCGGGGTTCATCTCCTTCATCGCCTCGGCGACGCGCACGTCGTTGGCGAAGGACGGCGTCGAGGTGTGCAGCACCAGGAGGTCGTGCTGCTTGGCGAGCGGCAGCACCTCGGAGAGCGCGATGCGCGCGGGCGGCGCGTCGACGAGCCGGCTTCCCTCGACCAGCGCCGCCGGCTGCGCCAGCCAGGTCGGATACCAGAAGGAGCGGATCTCGCGCCGTGCCTGGTAGCGCGAGCCGGCGCCGCCGTCGAACCCGTCGAAAGACGGCGGCTGCAGAAACAGGGTTTTCATCATGCGGGACTGTCTCCGTCGAGCGTCAAGCGTCCGTTGGGGCCGACCCTGAAGGTACGATCCCGCCACTCCACCCGTCGGGCGAAGAAGCTAGCGGCAAATACCGCGAACGACAACACATCCCGCACCGGAACCAGCAGCAGCGGCGATGCTGGCAGGCGCAGGATCCGGTCGGTCAGCCGGACCGAAACGAGGCGGCAGGCCAATGCCGCCACCAGCATGGCCGCCGCCGCCAAGGGCAGCACGCCCAGCGCCAGCGCCAGCGCCGCCATCGCCACCGGCTGCGTCACGACCGAGCCGACGAAGCCCAGCGGCGCCACCAGCCGGATCGTGCGCGCCCAGCGCAGCTCGTGCCGGAACAGCCCGGCGAGGCCGGGCTCGTCGATCACGTTGTCGACCAGCAGCGGCGACAATTCGATGCGGCGCCCGATCCGCCGCACCGCGGCACCCAGCGCATAATCGTCCGCCAGCTCGTCGGCGATCGCGCCAAGCCCGCCGATCCGCTGCAGCGTGTCGCGGCTGAGGGCGATCGAAGCGCCGAAGCAGCCGGCGCCGGCGCCGATGGCGGCGGCCAGCGCCGCCTGCGGCAGGAAGCCGTGATTGACGTGGAGACAGGCGAGCCGCGACCAAATGCCGCCCGCGGCCACGCCGCGATAGAGGCACGTGACGATCCCCACCGCCGGATCCGCGAGCGGGGCGGTGACCCGCGCGAGATAGTCGGGGCCCACGCGCATGTCGCTGTCGGCGATCACGAGAATGTCGTGCCGCGCCGCTGGCAGCATGTTCTGCAGGTTCGCCACCTTGAGGTTGCGCCCGCGCCGCCGGCCATCGACCACCAGCGTGAGATCGGCGCCCGGCAGCTCGGCGATCACCCGGCGCGCGACCGCGACCGCCGGATCGTCCGCCTCGCACACCCCGAACACCACCTGGAAGGCGGGGTGGTCCTGGACGCAGAACGAGCGCAGATTGGCGGCGAGCTCCGGGTCCTCGCCGCACAGCGGCTTCAGGACGGTGACCGGCAGGCCGAGGGCGGCGCGGCGCGGCGGCGGGCGCTGCAGCCGTCCCACCGCCCAGACCGCGGCGCCGAGATAGGCGCAGCCCGCAGCACTCAGCGCGATCAAGGCCCAGGCCGACGATTCGAGGAAAATTAGCAGCATGTCAACTTCCGGCGGCTATCGTCGGCCCTGCCCGCAAAATTGCTGTTGCATTCGCGCCGCTCATTGTCAACCATGCCGCGCCCCGGCGAGAGAACGGGCTCCCAATAACATCTGACGTGGGTCCCCCTTGGCTTTTCCACTGCTTGCGGCCGGCCGGCGCCTCCTGGCGGTGAGCGTCCTCGCCACGGGGTCGCTGATCTCGGGCTGCGCGACCCCGCCCAGCGATCCCGCGGCGCGCGCGGAGTTCGAGGCGACCAACGATCCGCTGGAGCCGATGAATCGCGAGATCTTCGACTTCAACCAATTCCTCGACCGCATCCTGATCAAGCCGGTGTCGCAAGGCTATCGCACCGTCGTCCCCGAGTTCGGGCGGAACGCCATTCGGAACTTCCTGCACAATCTCGGCGAGCCCGTGATCTTCGCCAACGACACGATGCAGGGCGAGTTCGAGCTCGCACACGATACGTTCGCCCGCTTCCTGATCAACAGCACATACGGAATCGGCGGCATCTTCGACATCGCCGGCCAGACCGGTCTCGAGCGCCAGACCGGCGACTTCGGCCAGACGCTCTATAGCTGGGGGGTGCCCAGCGGGCCCTATCTCGTGCTGCCGATCTTCGGCCCTTCCGACCCGCGCGATGCGGTCGGCATGGGGGTCGATGGGCTGATGGACCCGTTCGGCTATCTCGCCGGCGCCTATGGCGCGGCCAACAGCGCCACGATCGGGCGCATGGCGGCCTCGGGCGTCGATCTGCGCTCGCGCAACATCGAGACGCTCGACGACCTGCAGCGCAACGCCATCGACTATTACGCCGAGATCCGCAGCCTCTACCGTCAGCATCGCGACAGCGAGCTGCGGCATGGCCGGCCGGCGCCGCTGCCGAATTTCGACCAGCCCGACACCGGACCCGAGACGAACCAGCACTGAGCCGCCGCTCAGCCGCTCAGCTCGACGGTCTTGCGCCGCAGCAGCTCGAGCAGCGCATCGACCCCGCCGCGGCGGATCACCGAGGCGAACTCCGAGCGCCGTGTCGCGAGCTCGCTCACCGTGCCGCTCAGATAGACGTCGACGATCTGCCGACGGCCATTGTCGTTGCGCATGAGATAGTCGAGCTCGACCTTTTCGCCGTCGCTCTTCACCAGCCGGCTCTTCACGATGTCGTCGCCGTTCTTCGCGTGCTGCGGCACGTCGTCCACCTCGAACACCTCGCCGGAATAGTCGTCGAACCGGTTGGCGTAGGTGGCGATGCTGAAGGCGCTGAACGCGGTGATGAGCTGCTGGCGCTGCTCGGCGGCGAGCTGCTGCCACTGCGTGCCGACCATCAGCCGCGTCATCTGCGGGAAGTCGAACGAGCGGCGGATGGTGGGGGCGAGCCGGTCGCGCCGCCCGGCGAACCCCAGCCGCTGCCCGTCCTTCATCACGCCGAGCAGCGTGTCGTACAAGCCGCGGATCACGGCGACGGAGGCGTCCTGGTCGCCCGCGCCGGCCACCCGTGCCGCGCCGAGCGCCAGCGTCCCCAGCCCGATGATGATCGCGCGGCGCGGGATCACGTGCCGGCCGGCTGGACGCGCGCCGCGCGTCCGAGGGCTTGGAGGGCGGTTTCGACGATGTGGCGGGCGTTGAGGCGGGCCTGGTCGTACTGCGCGTAGGGCGCGTCGTGGTCGATGAAGCGGTCGGGCAGCACCATCGGCCGCACCTTGAGCCCGTGCTCCAAGAGGCCCTGCTGCGCCAGGTGGTGCAGCACCTGGCTTGCGAACCCGCCGATCGACCCCTCCTCGATCGTGATCAGCACCTCGTGCGCGCGCGCCAGACGCTCGACGAGCGCCGTGTCCAGCGGCTTCGCGAACCGCGCATCCGCCACCGTCGCCGAAAGCCCGTAATGCCCGAGCTCCTCCGCCGCCTTCAGGCACTCCTTGAGCCGCGCCCCGAGACTCAGGAGCGCGATCGCCGTCCCCTCGCGCAGCACCCGCCCGCGCCCGATCTCCAGCACGCTCCCACGCTCCGGCAGCGCGAGCCCGATCCCCTCGCCCCGCGGATAGCGCACCGCCGACGGCGCGTCGTCGATCGCCGCGCAGGTCGCAACCATGTGCATCAGCTCCGCCTCGTCCGAAGCCGCCATCACCACGAACCCCGGCAGGCACCCGAGATAGGCGAGGTCGAACGATCCCGCATGCGTCGCCCCGTCCGCCCCCACGAGCCCCGCCCGGTCCAGCGCGAACCGGACCGGCAGGCGCTGGATCGCCACGTCATGCACCACCTGGTCGTAGGCGCGCTGCAGGAACGTCGAGTAGATCGCCGCGAACGGCTTCAAACCCTCGCACGCCAGCCCCGCCGCAAACGTCACCGCGTGCTGCTCCGCGATCCCGACGTCAAACGTCCGCTGCGGAAACCGCTCCGCGAACTTGTCCACCCCCGTCCCCGACGGCATCGCCGCGGTGATCGCCACCACCCGATCGTCCCGCTCCGCCTCGGCGATCAGCGCCTTCGCGAACACCGCGGTGTAGGACGGCGCCGCCGCCTTGCTCTTCTGCTGCTGCCCCGTCTTCGGGTCGAACTTCACCACCCCGTGATACTTGTCCGCCGCCGCCTCCGCCGGCGCATAGCCCCGCCCCTTCTGCGTCACCACGTGCACCAGCACCGGCCCCGCATCCTCCGCGTCCCGCACGTTCCTCAGCACCGGCAGCAGATGATCGAGATTGTGCCCGTCGATCGGCCCCACATAGTAGAACCCGAGCTCCTCGAACAGCGTGCCCCCCGTCACGAAGCCGCGCGCATATTCCTCCGCCCGCCGCGCCGCGCTCTCCAAGCCCCGCGGGAACCGCTTCGCCATCGCCGCCATCAGGTGCCGGAGCGAGCGGTAGGATTTCGACGACAGAAGCCGCGACAAATAGGCGCTCATCGCCCCTACCGGCGGCGCGATCGACATGTCGTTGTCATTCAGGATCACGATCAACCGCGTCGGCATCGAGCCCGCGTTGTTCATCGCCTCGTACGCCATCCCGGCGCTCATCGCCCCGTCGCCAATCACCACGACCACGTGGTGCCGCTCCCCCTTCAGGTCGCGCGCAACCGCCATCCCCAGACCCGCCGAGATCGACGTCGAACTGTGCGCCGCGCCAAACGCGTCATACGCGCTCTCCGACCGCCGCGTGAACCCGGACAGCCCGCCGCCCTGCCGCAGCGTCCGGATCCGGCCGCGGCGCCCCGTCAGAATCTTGTGCGGATAGGCCTGGTGCCCCACGTCCCAAATCAGACGGTCCCGCGGCGTGTCGAACACGTAATGCAGCGCCACCGTCAGCTCGACCACCCCAAGCCCCGCCCCAAGATGGCCCCCCGTCACCGATACCGCGTCAATCAGCTCCGCACGCAGCTCGTCCGCAAGCTCCCGAAGATCCCCCTCCGATAGCCTCCGCAAATCCAAAGGATCGTCAACCCGGTCCAGCAACGGCGTCACGCTGTTGCGGCGCTGATCCGCCCGCTCCGTGCCGTCCACGCGCTCACCTCATGTTCGGCGGTCTATCACGAACCGCGCCGCTTGGCGGAGAAGGTCCGCCTTATCCCCAAACAATTCAAGATGGCGGATCGCCTGCCCCACGAGAAGCTGCGCCTGCGCCCGCGCGCGCCCGACGCCGAGAATCGACACGAAGGTCGCCTTTCCCGCCGCGGCATCCTGATTGACGGGCTTGCCGGTCTCGCCCGACGAGCCCTGCACGTCGAGCAGATCGTCGGCGATCTGGAAGGCGAGGCCCAGATCGTGCGCATAGCCGCGCAGCGCGAGCCGCGGCTCGATCGAGGATTTGCCGAGGATTGCCCCCGATTCGCAGGAATAGGCGATGAGCGCCCCGGTCTTCATCCGCTGCAGCCGGGTGATCGCGCCCATGTCGAGATCGGGGCGGTGCTCGGCGATGAGGTCGATCATCTGCCCGCCGACCATGCCGCCGGCGCCGGCCGCCTGCGCCAGCGCCGACACCAGCTCGCACCGCACCGCCGGGTCGCCATGCGTGTCGCTGTCGGCGAGCACCTCGAAAGCAAGAGTCAAAAGTGCGTCGCCCGCCAGCACCGCGGTCGCGTCGTCGAACGCCTTGTGGCAGGTCGGCCGGCCGCGGCGCAGGTCGCTGTTGTCCATCGCCGGCAGGTCGTCATGCACCAGCGAGTAGGCATGCACCAGCTCGACCGCGGCCGCCGCCTGGAGCGCGCTCCGCTGCGCCACCGCGAAGAGCTGCGCGCTCGCCATCACCAGGAACGGCCGGAGCCGCTTGCCCGGCGCCAGCGCCGCATAGCGCATCGCCTCGAACACGCGCGCCTCGAGCCCGGGCGGCACGCGGATGAGCTTGTCGATCACCGCATCGGTGAGGCGCGCCGCCTCGGCGAGCGCCGCGTCGAAGCTGGTGCCCGGCTGCCACGCGACGAGCTCACTCAAGGGATTGCGGCTCCGTCGCGATCGAGCCGTCCGCGCCGATCACGATCTTCTCGACGCGCGACTGCGCCTCGCGCAGCTTGGCTTCGCAGTGCCGCTTCAGGAGCGCGCCGCGCTCGTAGGCGCTGATCGCCTCGTCGAGCTTGGCGTTGCCGGTTTCCAGGCGCCGCACGATCTGCTCGAGCTCGTTCAGCGCGTCCTCGAAGCTCAGCCCGGCGATCTCGGGCGGCGGAGCGGGTTCGGCCATCATCCCCTCGGTGCAAACTCGTGATTTTATGGGCGCCGCCGCGGCGGGGCAAGCGAGGCAGAGAGCCCGGGCGGGGTCACGCCGCCAGCAGCGCGCCCACATGCGCCGCGGCGCTGGCGGCAAGCGCGTCGAGGTCGTAGCCGCCCTCGAGCGACGACACGACCCGGCCGCGGCAATGCCGCGCCGCCAGCGCGACGAGCCGCTCCGTCACCCAGGCGAAATCCGCCTCCACCAGATTGAGCTGCGCCAGCGGATCGGCGCGATGCGCGTCGAACCCGGCCGAGACCATCACCAGGTCGGGCCGGAAATCCTCGAGCGCCGGCAGGATCCGCTCGTTCATCGCGGTGCGGAACTCGGCCGATCCGGCATTGGGCGGCAGCGGCGCGTTGACGACGTTGCCGACCCCCGTCTCGTTCCGCCCGCCGGTGCCGGGATAGAGTGGCCATTGATGCGTCGAGGCGTAGAAGAGATGCGGATCGTCCTCGAAGATCGCCTGCGTGCCGTTGCCGTGATGCACGTCGAAGTCGATCACGGCGACGCGGTCGAGCCGGTGCACCTGGCGGGCGCGCTGCGCGCCGATCGCGACGTTGTTGAAGAGGCAGAAACCCATCGCGCGGGCGCGCTCGGCATGGTGGCCGGGCGGCCGCACGGCGCAGAACGCGTTCGCCGCCTCGCCGGCGATCACCGCATCGACCGCCGCCACGACCGCGCCCGCCGCGTGCAGCGCCGCCTCGCCGGATTGCGGCGACACGATGGTGTCCGCGTCGATCGCGCCGTGGCCCTCGCGCGGGATCGACGCCAGCAGCGCCGCGACGAAGCGCGGGTCGTGCGCGCGCTCCAGCTCGGCGGGCTCGGTGCGCGGCGCGCTGCGCCGGATCAGCGCGCCGAAGCCCGCGCCGGACAGCCCGTCGAGCACGGCGCGCAGCCGGGCCGGCGCTTCCGGGTGATGCCGGCCGGTATCGTGCAGGAGGCAGGCCTCATGCGTGTAGAGCAGCGTCGTCATGCGGTCCTCCCGACCTTCCGTGTCGCGGGCCTGTCGCAGGCGCGGCATGCGGGGCCGGAGACGGCCGGGCTTGCCGGGATGCGCGACCGGCAGTATAGGCTAGCCGCCTCGCGGCACGAACACAGAGAAGCACCACCAACAACGGCATCCGCGGCGTGAATCTCTCTCGGGCATTGGCGATCGCGTGCTGCGTCTCGGTCCTCCCTGCCGCCGCCCGGGCCGCGGACCCGCCGCCCTCGATCGTGGTCCATGCCGGCAAGGCGGACAGCACGAGCTATGCCTTCGCGCGGCAGTTCGCCGAGGCGGTCGCGGTCGCGGTCGGTGGCGCCTACACGCTCGTCGTGCAGGAGAGCCAGGGCTCGGTGCAGAACGTGATGGATGCGGTCAAGGCGCAGCGCAACTACGTGTTCACCGCCGGGCCGGACCTCATCGCCGAGGCGCGGCGCGGCCAGAAACCGTTCACGCCCAACGCGCGCTATCGCGAGATCCGCGCGCTCTTCCCGATCCCGGCGCAGACGGTGCATTGGATCGTGCGGCGGGACTCCGGCATCACCCGGCTCGAGGAGCTGGCCGGGCGCAACTTCATCTCGGGCCCCAAGGGCAGCATCGCCGAGCGGGTGACGGCGACCGCGCTGCAGGCGCTGGGCATCGAGCGGCAGGTGCAGATCATGGACATCGACGCCGCCGCCGCGCCCGCGGCGCTCAAGGCGAAGCAGGTGAGCGGGATCGCGCTGGCCGGGGCCTATCCGATGCCGGCGATCCTCGACCTCGCGGCGGCGCTGCCGATCCGGCTGCTCGGGCTCACGCGGCCGGAGCTCGAGAAGATGCTGAAGGCGGACGAGACGGTGGCGGCGGAGAAGGTGCCGAAGGG
>Ga0209581_1003861_pt1 | contig 12523 bp, 7 predicted proteins | sample Coa_R2_FD_187160 | JGI IMG/M metagenome (GOLD analysis project Ga0209581, IMG submission 187160) | Surface soil microbial communities from Centralia Pennsylvania, which are recovering from an underground coalmine fire - Coalmine... | ecosystem: Environmental > Terrestrial > Soil > Unclassified ...
CAGCGTCATCAGTAGAAAGAGCGCGGCCCGGCGCTGCCGCGGGAGGAGCAGCCCCAGGATAGCGGCAGCCACAAAGGCCGGGAGCAGTAAGCCCGAGCGCCGCTCGCCCGCGGCGTTTCGAATCGCGACAGAGGCGCGTTCCAGAGCGGAACGCGGCGTCCTTGGATTGCCGGTCCACTCCTCTTCCACCAAGTATCCGAACAGCGCGGAGCCAGCCATCGTATATCGAAGCAGCCGCGCCTTGGTGGCGAACTCGTGAGTGGAAAAAGCCGTGTTGCTGCGGAATGTTTTGAGAGAAGTTCGCGCATTATAGATGATCAACGGCAGGGCGCCCAGACAAAACGCGCCGAGAGCCGTCGCGATGTTGCGAGCCGTGGCCATTTGCCACATCTCGCGGCGAAATATTGTCACAGTCGCGACCGCCATGCCGCTCAATACCCAGACAAACAGCGCTTTGTCCCACATGCCGAGACCGAACAGGAAAAATGCGCAGCCCAGACGCCAGCGGCTGCGGTCCTGGTACGCTGCGACGGCGAGCGCCATACCGGCGGTCAGGCACAGGTGCTGAAATACGACGGGCCCCCAATCGAAGGTCGTCGTGAGCAGAAATGTAGCGTCCGTGGCCAGCAATGCGCATCCGATCAGCGCCGCGCCGGGGCCGGCGACGCGTTGCAACAACAGGAAAAACAGCCAGATCGTGATCGCTCCGATGATCACTGCCGGAACGCGAGTACTCCACACCCCGGGCTGCCAGAAGTGAAAAATGGCGGCGTATACCCAGGTTTTCAGAGTACCGAGGTAAGACATCAACATAAGCGGAATATCGTGATGGAACGGGCGGATGCGAAATTCCCGAGGCAGTCGGGAGTAGAGCGGGCCGGCAAACAAAGCCTCGTCAGCCTCGATTCCGGCATAGGGAATAAATACTAGGCCGCACAGGGTAAACCATATGCAGGCCAGTACAGCTAAGCTCTTGACAGCGGCTGTAGCATGGGAAGTCCGGGAGGCTGTGTGAGCGCGGGCCGATTCAAGAAAGCCGGATGCGGGGGCGGACATCGGAGGAAATTACGAAAAGGTATGAGAATTCTTTACACCCAACAGATACAGTATACGGTGATCGCGGCCGGCGGCGGGCCGTTTGCCGGTCCGACCAAGCGTGGTTTGATGATGTCAGGCGACCGCGGCGATATGTAGAAGCAGGATCGCTGGCGGAAGCCGAGCTGGAGTGTACGTTGGAGGGAACGGGCAGGGCTGTGGCACGGGAATTGCTCACGAACTGTGGTATGATTTTTGGAGCCGGATTCCCGGTCTCAATTGCAGCCCGAACCCTGAATTCGGGCTACCCTGCTGGCACAAACCATCAATTCATAACTGTCAGTTTCGGGGCAGCGTCCGCCGCTGTGCGGGCTGAATGGGAGTGAGAGGCGAGAGGCGCCGATTCGGAGAAGCCGGGGTAAAGAAGATGTTAAAGACCGTTTACGCAGGTCAGGGAACTTGAACCTTTTCGAGATCCGCCGCGTCTAAACGGATTTGATGAGATAAGAACAAAAATCAGAGAAGGAAGACAGCCATGACGAAGACCGAACTGAACAAGTTCCGCAATATACTTGAAGCCAAACAAGCAGAGCTCGAACAAGTCATTCGCAATCGAGAAGCGATCACGATTGAGAAAAGCCCTGATGCGCTCGACGAGGTTCAGCACGCCGCTGAGCGGGAGCTAGCCATACGTAATTTGGACCGGGAGTCGAATCTCCTTCGCAACGTCCGCGCGGCGCTGCGGCGTCTGGATGAAGGAACATTCGGCGTGTGCCTGCACTGCGAAGAAGACATCAGTCCCAAGCGGCTCAATGCCGTGCCCTGGACGCCGTTCTGCATCCAGTGTCAGGAGCAGGCGGACCGAAATCGCGAACAGATGACCGAAGCCCTGGACGACATGCTCGTCAACGCGGCCTGATCGCGTTTCGTTCGGCTTCGGCATCGGCCTGATCGAAAGGCGCGAGTTGCTGAGGACTCGCGCCTTTCGTGTCTTCCGGCGTCGGCGCCCCGGCGGCTGCTCGTCCCTGCCAGCGCGGGGCCGTCGCGCCCCGGCAGACGCTACGGGTGCGGCAAATCGCCTGCAGGCTTGTTCTGCGTGAGCTCGTTATAGGCGTCGCGAACTTGGCCCGCCAGACCGTTTCCCACCCAGTTTTTCACCCTGGCCGAAAGCTGAATAGTAGTCGACGGCGCCTGGTTGCTCTTTAGGCTCACGATGTCATCCAGCTTCTTGCCGCCCTTTATTGCCTGCTGAACGGCCTTCCGCAGCTCGATAAAAAACTGCCGCTGGCCATCCATCACTTCCCTGCCCCCAGAGGGACCGTGCCCGGGAAGCACGTACTGAACGTCAAGCTTTTGCGCTTTGCGGATCACCTCAGGCCAGTTGGCGATGTTGCCGTCGGCCGTGTAGTTGTACGGCCCGTTAACGATCGCATCCCCCGTGCACAGCACTCTGTCCTTGGGGATGTAGACGAATCCATCGCCGCGCGTGTGCGCCCAGCCGAAAAAGTGAAATTCGACGCGCCGGAAACTATCGCTGATGACGTGCGATGGCGGCGGCCAGGTCTGTTTGGGCGGCTCGGCCATATCCCGTCCGAGTTCGGCCACATCCTTGCGCTGCTTCACCATCTGCTGCCAGCGCGCCGGCTCGTACCGCTTCATCTCTTCCGCCACGCCCTGGAACGCCACGGTCACCGCGCCCATCTTCGTCCACACCGGATTGCCGTAAGCATGGTCGCCGTGATGATGCGTATCGAACACGAACCGGATCGGCTTCGAGGATACCCTCTTCGCATCCTCGATCACCGCCCGCGCGCCGCTCGGAAAATTCGCGTCGACGACGATCAGGTAATCGCTCATCTCAATGATGGTGTTATTGCAATGGCCCTGGTGCTCGATGTCCCCTTCACGAAACCAAACGCCCGGAACAATCTGCTTGATCGTATTGGGCTGCGCGTCGCCCCGCGTCAGGAACACCCCGAGCGCGAGCAGGCACAAGAAAGCGCCGAACAGCTGTGTTCGCCTTATATGCATCCGGCCTCCGGCGCTCCAGTGTACACGATTTCGATCCATTTGCGTTTTTCACTGGCGCTGTACCGGCTCGGGTTGACGGGCTGGCCAGATCGGGTAGAATGTTTCCGCCGGCGGGCGGTACGCCATGGTAGGCCAGACCGTCTCTCATTACGAAGTGCTCGAAGAGCTCGGTCGCGGGGGCATGGGGGCGGTGTACAAGGCGCGCGACACGATGCTTGGGCGTGTGCTCGCCATCAAGGTTTTGCGCCCCGATATCGCGAATGCAACCCGGGAGCGCCGGTTCATCCAGGAAGCCAAAGCCGCCTCCTCCCTCAATCATCCGAACATCGTCACGATTTACGAGATCTTCCACGCCGGCGAAGCGCCATGCATCGCCATGGAGTACGTTTCGGGCATCACGCTCGAACAGGCGCTCGAAGCTGGCCCCATGGGGCTTCGCAAGGGGCTCGACTGCGCCGTTCAGATCGCCGACGCGCTCGCAAAGGCGCATGCGGCAGGCATTGTCCACCGCGATATCAAGCCGTCCAACATCATCGTCGCCGACACGGGACGTGTGAAAATTCTCGATTTTGGGTTGGCCAAGCTCACCCAGACCGCCAGCGAGGACGAGTCGGGCGAGCGGCTCACCCAGGATGGCCGCGTGGTCGGCACCCCTCCCTATCTGTCGCCCGAGCAAGCCAGGGCCGAAAAGGTCGACGCGCGCTCGGATATCTTCTCGTTCGGGACAGTCCTCTACGAGATGTTCACGGGCAAGCGCCCCTTCGAGCGCGCCAGCAACGTAGAGATGTTGGCCGCGGTCGTACAGGACCGTCCCAAACGAATCCGCGCCATCGTCAGAGACCTCCCGGCGCCGCTCGAGGAGGTGATCGCGAAATGTCTTGAAAAAGACGTGAGCAAACGCTTCCAGCGCATGGACGATGTCCGCGACGCTCTGGAGGCGGTGCGCCAGCGCGAGACTCTCGACAGATTGCTCTCGGTGAGGAGCGCAGTGCCGGCGCGATGGCGCTCATGGAAAATTTGGATTCCCGCTGCCGCTCTCGCCGCCGGAGGGGCCGGATTCGCGCTCTGGAGCGCAGCGATTGATCGCGGTCCGAAGCCTGCGCCGGTGCTGACGCGGGTGACTTCCGACGAGGGACTCACCACCGATCCGGCGGTCAGCCCCGACGGCAAATATCTCGCCTATGCCTCAGATCGCGGAGGCGAGACCCTGGATATCTGGATCCAGCCGCTCACGGGAGGAGCAGCCGTCCGCCTTACCACGCACCCCGCCGACGATCATGAGCCCTCGTTCTCTCCGGACGGCTCAAAAATCGCGTTTCGGTCGGAACGCGACGGGGGCGGCGTGTACGTGAAGTCCATTCTCGGCGGAGATGAGCGCCTGATTGTGCGTAAGGGGCGGCGGCCCCGCTTTTCACCCGACGGCAAATGGATCGCTTATTGGACCGGATTCAGCACCGGAGATCCGACATCGCCCGGATCGAACGCGATTTTCATCGTGCCGGCGGAGGGCGGGGTTCCCAGACAGATGGCCACTCAGTTCGAGTCTGCTCTCTATCCGGTCTGGTCGCCGGACGGCGAGGCACTCCTGTTTCTCGGAGCAGATCACACGCGCCCGGCCCAGGCCAACGTGGCGCTGTCGGGAAACCGGCCTTTCAACCGCGTGGACTGGTGGATCGCGAAAATGAACGGCTCCCCTCCCGCCAAGACGGGCGCTCACGACGCGCTTTCAAAGCAAGGTCCGTCGGTATGGGCCAGCGCCGGCGCGGGTATCGCGCCTGAGGCGTGGCAGCGGAAACGAAACGAAGTCATCTTTTCAGCGTCGATGGCCGCGACCAACACCTTCCGCGACGCGGTGAATCTGTGGAGCATTCCTCTCTCCCGGAAGTCGGGCCGCCCTGCGGGCGCGGCGCGACAACTCACGTTCGGCACAGCCGTGGAAGTCCGCCCCGTATTGGCGACGTCCGGCGATTTGTTCTTCACCAGCGCCGAGCTGAAGACAAATTTATGGATGCTGCCCGTCAACGCGAATACGGGCGCCGTGACCGGCGAACTGCGACAGTTGACCAAGGGCGCTGCCTTCCACGGCCAGCCGGCCGCCGCGCTTGGCGACGATAAGGTCGTGTATTACTCGACGAGGTCGGGCAACATGGATATCTGGATCCTCGATCTCAGGACCGGCAAGGAGTCTCAGCTTACCTCTACGCCCCTGGCAGAAGCTTCCCCATTGATCTCCGCGGACGGCGCCACAGTTTACTACTCCATCTATGGCAAGCGGGAAGCCTACCTCATGGCGGCACAGGGCGGCGAGGCGACAAAGATTTGCGATGATTGCGGAACTTGGGACGTATCGCACGACGGCGCGCGAGTCCTGTACTGGTATTCCGTCCAGAAGCCGATGGTGTCAATTGGCATGCTCCACCTCCCTTCGGGGCGAAAATCCGAGTTGATCGAGTATTCCGAATACAGCCTGTATCAGCCCCATTTTTCTCCGGACGACCGCTGGATCGCCTTCGTAGCCAAAATCGGCCAGGACCGCAGCCGTATTTACATCACGCCGTTCCGCGCGTCAACCATGCATGGCGGAGACGCCTGGGTGGCGGTTACCGACGGCGAAAATCTGGACGATAAGCCGCGGTGGTCTCCGGACGGGAACCTGATCTATTTCACTTCGGAACGCGATGGCTTTCGCTGCATCTGGGCGCAGCGGCTCGATCCGGCGACGAAGCGCTCTGTCGGTCCGCCATTCAGCGTTTTCCATTTCCACACCTCGCGCCGTTCGCTGATGAACGTAGGGCTGGGCCCGCTGGAGATTTCCGTTGCCCGCAACGCGCTCATTTTCAATTTGGGAGAGATCACAGGCAACATCTGGCGCGCTTCCGGATTGTAGCGTCGCCGGGCTCGTGACGAGTTGGCGCAAGGGACGAATTCCGCAAAGTCCAATAGAATCGTAGTTGTGTTACACCTCCGGACGTCATGCCTGGCCGCCGCCCTTCTTGTGGCCGCGCGCATCGCCTACTCTGCGGACCCGCCGTCCGCCTCCGGCATCGACCTGAAGGCCATGGATCCGAGCGTCAACCCTTGCCAGAACTTTTACCAGTACGCCTGCGGAACCTGGCGTAAGAACAACCCCATTCCACCGGACCGAGCGCGCTGGGGCCGCTTTGATGAGCTCTCAGAGCGCAATCTGACGATCGAACGGGACATTCTTGAGAAAGCCGCCGCGGCAAGTCTTTCCCGCTCCGCTGTCGAGCAAAAGATCGGCGACTTCTATGCATCCTGCATGGACGAGGCGGCCATCGAAGCCAAAGGCGTCGAGCCGCTCTCGGCCGAGCTCGCGCGCATCGGCGCGATCTCTTCGAAGGCCGATCTGGTCCGCGAAATCGCCCGCCTGCACCGGCAGGGCGTCCGCGTCCTGTTCAACTTCGGCGTCGCGCCGGATCTGAAGAACTCCAACGAACAGATTCTCAATGTGGACCAGGGCGGCCTCGGGCTTCCGGACCGGGATTATTACCTGAAGGATGATCCGCGATCTGTTGAGCTCCGCAAACAGTATGAACAGAACATCGGCGATATGTTTGTGCTGCTCGCCAGAGCGCAAGGCCGCAACGACGCGCACGCGGCCGAGCGCGCCAGGACTGTAATGAAAATCGAGACCGCTCTCGCCAAAGCGTCCATGGACCGCGTCGCGCGGCGCAACCCCGACAATCGATATCACATCATGACCCTCGATCAGCTTGGGTCTCTCGCTCCTGGATTCGACTGGCGCGATTACCTGCAAGACAGCCAAATCCCGCCGGTCAGTCGATTGAACGTTGGGGCGCCCGATTTCGTCAAGGCCCTGGATGCTGTTCTGGCGCCCGCCAATCTTGACGACCTGAAAACCTACTTAATGTGGCACGTCCTCTCAGCGAACGCGGAACTGTTGCCCAAGGCGTTCCGCGAACAGGAATTCCGGTTCTTTGGCAAAACACTCCAGGGCCGCAAGCAACTGCCGCCGCGGTGGAAGGAATGCGTTCAGGCAACCGACCATGCGCTCGGAGAAGCGCTGGGCCAGAAGTTCGTTGAGGTCGCTTTCAGCGGACCTGCCCGGGAGAAGGCGCTGGAGCTAGTCCGCGAGATCGAAAAGGAGATGGCGCACGATATCGAAACCGCGACCTGGATGACGCCCGCTACGAAACAACAGGCCATGAAAAAGCTCCAGGCGGTCTCGAATAAGATCGGCTATCCGGCCAAGTGGCGCGATTACAGCAGCGTAAAAATCATCCGCGGCGACTACTTCGGCAATTCTGTTCGCGCACGCGAGTTCGCGGTTCAGTGGAATTTGTCGAAACTGGGCAAGCCTGTCGATAAAACCGAATGGAGCATGACGCCGCCTACGGTAAACGCATACTACAACCCGCCGCAGAACAATATCAATTTTCCTGCCGGCATCTTGCAGCCGCCGTTCTATAACCCGCAGGCGGACGATGCTGTCAATTACGGCGCCATCGGAGCGGTGATCGGCCATGAACTGACGCACGGGTTTGACGACCAGGGGCGACGATTCGATGGCGAAGGCAATCTCCGCGATTGGTGGACGCCTGAGGACGCCCGCGCGTTCGAGACCAGGGCGGATTGCGTGGCCAAAGAGTACAGCGGATTCAGCCCTGTCCCCGGCGTTACCATCAATGGCAAACTCACGCTCGGCGAGAACGCAGCTGACAACGGAGGAATCCGACTCGCCTATATGGCGCTGATGGATCGCCTGGCGGGAAAGGTGTTGCCAAAGAAGGACGGACTCACGCCGCAGCAACAGTTTTTCCTGGGATACGCACAGATCTGGTGCGAAAATTCCACCGAGCAGAACTCGCGCTACCAGGCCGTTACCAATCCGCACTCGCCCGGGGAGTTCCGCGTGAACGGAGTGGTCCAAAACCTTGAGGAATTTCGCGACGCGTTTCAGTGCAAGCCCGGCGATCCAATGGTGTCGGCGAATCCGTGCCGGGTATGGTAACGGGATCTGCGCCGCGGAAGATCGCGCCGCACGACTAGTACAGGGACGGGCGCATCGACCCGCCGAGCAGCATGGGATCGATGTAGGCGATCGTGTGCGAGCCTTCGCCGCCGCCCCAGGCGAACAGCAGCCACACCTGCGGCAACCCGCCGGCGCGGATCGTGATCCCGCCAGCCCAACTGTGTCGCATATGATCGAAGCCCAGGTCCCCGCGCGTCACGGCCACGCGTCCGAAGTCGGCGCCGAAGGCCGCGCCAACCGGACCCCAAATTGAATGCTCAACAGCCGCGCGGAACAGCATCAGGTTGGGCGCACGGAAACGGTAATCCGAATAGCTGGGCAAGCCCCGCGCTCCGTTAATGTCGCTGCCGCCGAGCGTCGGCTGGAAATAGAACGGGACCACCGAGCGGTCGCCGGTGTACGAGGTGGTAATCATCGCCTCCAGCGTGAGGCTGCCCTCCCGGTTGCGCATGTAGCGTCGCTGTTCAAGCGCGGGCGGGCTCTGATCGGGACCGGTCGGATGCGCGCTGCCGGCGCTCATATTGCGATAAAAGGGGACTTCATGTGAGAAATCGAACGAGAGACGCCGGAAGGAATAGGTGGAATCGGCGGGGGCCACGAACTGCTCGTACAGCGCCGAGTAGCGCAGCCTTAAGCGGTCGCTGATGGCGCGGGCGAAACGAACGCCTTCGCCGAACTGGATGAAGCCAGGCTGATCCGCCAGACCCGGCGCGCTGAGATTGTTGTAGAGCCGGCCGATGGAGGGCGCCGTATCGCCCGTGCGGCCGCCAATGCTGACGAACCGGCCGTTTAATTCGCCGAACAGCGCCAGGCCCGAGGCGCCGAACAGCGGATACGCCGCATTCACTCCTGCAATGGTCTCGCGCATGGAAAAGAGCGCGAGGCTGTTCCGCGATGTGAGCTGGCCGAGTCCGTAATACCCGACCTTTGCAAGAGAGATGCCCTGCAGATAGAAATTCAGCTCCGGAGACGGGCGCGGCTGAAGGATGGGAGCGGCGCCGGCCGGCGGCGGCTGCGTAATCACGCCGATGTCGGGGCGGGTCGGCGTCTTCACGGCTTTCACATACAGGCCTGCCCTCCACGACCCGTTAAAGGAGCCAACGGCATCCGCATTCGTATTTAACCGCCACGCCGGCAGGTTGTTCTCGAAAACAAAGGCGCCGCCCACTCCGACGCCGTTGCCAGGCGCAATGCTGCCGGCGGCGATGTGGAGCGGCTTGCCCGTGAACAAGGTCTGCGCGCACCCGAAAAACGACTTGAAGGTTGAGCAGTTGTGCTTGAGCTCCTCGCCCTCCCGGCGAAAATCCGATCCAAGCCGTGTCTCGTTTTGTGCGGGAACCGGCGTCATCGAGGCCAGAAGCAGGGCGGGCGTCACGAGTCGGATTGAGAGCTTCACCGGCCGGCCTCCCGGATTTGGGGCCGCAGCTTCGACATGACCTGGCGGATGTAGTCGCTGGCCTGCGCTTCGGTCGTAATCTGCGAGACATCGAGGTGCGTTTGCTGATCCAGCGGAAGAGTGCGCTCCACCTGTTGCATCGCGACCACCTGATCGAACAGCAGTTGCGATAGCGGCCGGTCCGGCTGAGCGGCCCCGGCCGGCGGCGGGCTCATGCGCACCAGGGTGCGGCCGGGCTGTGGGGGTCCGGCTTCCGCTGCATCGGCCATCAGCCCGGAGCGGAAACCGATGTAGTCGGTCCGCGGCTCGGACAGCGTGAGGATGTCCAGAAAAGTGTCCGCGTTGATCTCGCGCGGTGAACGGGCGCGATAATCGCCGATGAATTTCTTCGTCACCGTGGCGGGAATCGATGCGTGGTCAAAAGTGCGGTTGATCACGGCGCCTTCGGGAATCCACGGCGATACGGCGACCGCCGGCACCCGTATGCCCAGCCGGTCGAACTTGAATCCGGTTACGGGGTCTGTAAACTCGTCGGGCGGACACGCAGGCGGTTCGACATGATCGTAGATCCCTCCGTGTTCGTCATATACGATCAGCAACAGCGTCTTTTTCCAGAGGTCTTCGTTGTTCCGGATATTCATGTAGACCGAAGCGATGAATTCCTCGCCCGCGAGGACATTGTGATCGGGGTGCTGATCCGAGGCGACCATGTTGCCCGTCGGCGTGGAATGGTCGGCGTAATTCGGCTCAATGAAGCTGTAATCAGGAAGATTTCCCGAGCGGCAATCGGCTTCAAACTGATCAAATGTCGCAAACAGGGCGGGCTGATCCTTCAGGATGAACGCCATTCCGATGGTCTGATCGTAGTAATAGATTTTTGCGGTCCGGCCTTGGTTCACCATGCGCTGGTAAATGGTGGGATATTTTTGGCCCAGGTAGAACAGGCTCATGTCTGTCTTGCCGAACGACGTTCCGAAATGCGCGAACGCCCGGTTGGGAATCGTCGGGCCGGGCAGCGACGAATACCAGTGATTAAATACCGCGAATTTCCGGGCGAGCGTGGTGATCACGGGTAGTTTTTCCGGCGCAAAGCACTGCATGATAAGGTGCGAGTGCTGCACGTTCTGCTGCTTGTGGTAGTAAGCCTTGATGAAGCCCTGCATTTTCGGGCCGCCTTCCGGCTCGCCGAAAATCTGGATCTTTACGTCTTCCCAGTGATGGCCCGGGTCGGGCTGCAGCTGGCTTTGATATTCCGCCTTATCCTGGACCGGGATGAGCGCTCCCGTGGTGTCCGGATTCGTTTCGTTTCCAGTAAGTCCTTCGATCCTGGGATCCTGTTTTTTCAGGAATCCCAGCATGTGATCAAACGACCGGTTTTCCATCATCAGAACGACGATGTGTTCGAGCTGGTCGAGACCGGATGGCATCGGTCCTCCGAAGTTTAGTGTGTGCTGCGCAGGCCGCGTTACAAAATAGCACGATATTGTCGCCGGCGCGATCAGCTGGAATGGCGCGGTTCAGAATTGGCGTCTGCTATTCTAAATGTGCCTGATGGCGCATTCCGAGAAAGCTTATGAACCGCAGGAACGCCGGCACTGTGCCGCGACGGCTGTTTCTATCGAGCCTCCTGGCCGCGGCGACAACATCCGCCGCGCTGATTGAAGACGTCCGCACATCGATTGACGCCAACAACTTCGGGCGCGCCGAATCATACATCCAGGCTTACCGCGCGCAGCACGGCGTCACGCCGGAATTGATCGAAGCGCTTTCCTGGATCGCGCGCGGGCGGCTGGCCAGAAAAGAATATGATCTTGCCGAGAAATACGCCCGGCAGACCTACGATCTGGCCACGGAGCAGCTCCGCGGCCGCTCGCTTGATCAGGATCGTTATCTTCCTATCGCGCTCGGCGCCGCGATCGAGGTCCAGGCGCAGGCGATGGCCGCGCAAGGCGAGCGCGCGCAGGCGGTCAAATATCTGCGCGGCGAACTGAGCAAGTTCGCGTCGACATCGATCCGCACGCGCATTCAGAAGAACATCAATCTACTGTCGCTCGAAGGCCGGCCCGCCCCCCCAATCCAGACGTCCGAGTTCCTGGGGCCTCGTCCGCCCGCTCTGGCGGCTGTGCGCGGCAAGCCGGTACTGCTGTTCTTTTGGGCGCACTGGTGCGGCGACTGCAAAGCCGAGGTGGCAGCGCTTCAGCGACTGATGTCCACATATGGCGATCGGATCGTCCTGATCGGGCCAACGCAGCGCTACGGGTATGTCGCCGGCGGCGAGGAAGCATCGCCCGAAGCAGAACTGAAGTACATCGACGCGGTGCGCCGCCAGTATTATGCTCCTCTCGCGAATATGCCCGTTCCCGTCAGCGCGGAAGCCTTCAGGACCTACGGCGTGAGCACGACGCCGACCCTGGTGATCCTGGACCGCGCAGGCGTCGTACGGCTGTATCATCCCGGAGCAATGACGTATGAGGAGTTGAAGCGCGCCGTCGATCGCATCCTGGCCCGCAGAGCGACGACTTAGAGCCGGCAGTGGTATCATCTCCTTCAACTTCACCGTTCGAAGGAGAGCCCATGCATTCTACAGCGAACGCATTTGGACGCCGCGCCTGGATGAAGGGGGCCGCGGCCGCAGCCTTGGCGCCTGCCTCGCCCGCGCTTGCCGCGCCGCGCCTCGCCGAACCCGGTTGCGAAACGACGATCGCCACCGATGCCAGCGCGATTACCGAAACCACGGCTGGCAAAGTACGCGGGTTCACGCGCAACGGCATATACACATTCAAGGGAATCCCCTATGCGGCTTCAACCGCCGGCGCCGCGCGCTTTTTGCCGCCCGCAAAAGCGAAGCCATGGACCGGAGTGCGCAGCTGCATGTACTACGGACCGGTCTGCCCGCAGGTGGAAAGAACCGGATGGGCCAACGACGAAGTCGCCTGGTTGTTCAACTGGGACGACGGGCAGCCCGGGGAGGACTGCTTGCGGTTGAACATCTGGACGCCCGCTCTCAAAGACAATCGCAAGCGTCCGGTCATGGTATGGCTGCATGG
>Ga0209581_1003862_pt1 | contig 12518 bp, 11 predicted proteins | sample Coa_R2_FD_187160 | JGI IMG/M metagenome (GOLD analysis project Ga0209581, IMG submission 187160) | Surface soil microbial communities from Centralia Pennsylvania, which are recovering from an underground coalmine fire - Coalmine... | ecosystem: Environmental > Terrestrial > Soil > Unclassified ...
CGCGCAGAGCGCGGCGAGGAGCGAGGCCGCGAGACGCGACTTGTTGAACGTGAAAGGATGCATGGCGGAGTGTCCCTGAAAGTCGTCGGGGAGACAACGCGGGCAATCTTAGCACGCGCGGCGCGCGGCGTGAATGTTAGGGGCGCGGGCCGCGTGCGTGGTAAAACTTTAGTTCCGCGTCGTCGTATAAACTCCGGCAATTTGAATTTCCGAAAGACACGGCGCGCGCGTCGCCGTCGCGCCCGCAGACTTCTTAGCGAACCCTTGAGCGAACAGAAAGCCACCCTGAAACTTGAGCGCGTCACAAAGCGCTTCGACGACTTCACAGCCGTCAGCGAGTTGAGCCTGAACGTGCGCGCGGGCCGAATCTACGGGCTGCTCGGCCCGAACGGCGCGGGCAAGACGACGACCATACGCATGATCGTCGGCATCACCGCGCCCGACGAAGGAAGTATCGAACTCTTCGGACAGTCCGTCAGCGCCGAGACGCAGAACCGCATCGGCTACCTTCCCGAAGAGCGCGGACTCTACAAGCGGATGAAGGTCGTTGACCAGCTCAAATTCTTCGCCGAGCTGAAAAACTTTTCGGGGCGCGAGGCCGACGCGGCGGTTGACCGCTGGCTCGCGAAAGTGAAGCTTTCGGAGTGGAAGCGCAAAAAGGCGTCTGAGCTGTCGAAGGGAATGCAGCAGAAGATTCAGTTCGTCGCCGCCGTCATGCACGACCCCGACCTCGTCATCCTCGACGAGCCTTTCTCCGGCCTCGACCCCGTGAACGTCGAGCTTCTGAAAGACCTCGTGCTTGAATTGAAAGCTGCTGGCCGGACGATCATCTTCTCGACGCACCAGATGGAGGTCGCCGAAAAAATCTGCGACGACATCTGCCTGATAAATCGCTCGCGCAAAGTCCTCGACGGCAGCATCCGCGAGGTCAAGAGCAGCTTCGGTCGAAACTCGGTCGCGCTCCGCTTCGAGGGCGGCGACTCGGTTCTCGAAGACGCGGCGCTCGTCCGCAAAATCGAGCGACACAGCGACGAAGTGGAGGCTCTGCTCGCGCCGGGCGCGGACGCGCAGGAGCTTCTGCGTCGGCTCGTCGCTTCGGGCGCGAGCGTGACGAAGTTCGAGCTGGTCGAGCCGAGCCTGCACGACATCTTCATCGAGAAGGTCGGAGGTGAGCAGTGAGAAAGTTCGCGGCGGTCGTCAGGCGCGAGTACGTCCAGCGCGTGCGGAGCAGGATGTTCCTCGTCGTCACCATCCTCGGCCCCGTCATGTTCGCGCTCTTCACGGTCGTCCCCGCGCTGATCGCGGGCATCAAGGCCGGAGGCCCGACGCGCGTCGCGGTCGTTGACGAGACGGGCCGGATGTTCGGGCGCGTGCGCGACGCGATCAACACGCGCCAGGAGGATGTCGAGGAAGGGAACAACGCCGCCGCCAACCCGGCCAACCAGAACAGCGCCGACCGCGTGAGGCAGGCGGCGAAGGCGGTCGCGCCGGAGTACGAGGTCGAGCTTGTGCAGACGGGCGGGCGCGCTTTCGACGAAGTGAAGCCCGCGCTCGACGAGCGCGTGAAGAAGAACGAGTTGGACGCGTACCTCGTCCTCCCGCGAGACGTTCTCGAAGGCGGCGAGGCGCGTCTCTACTCGCGCAACACGAGCGACATCGTCACGCGCGGGCAGGTCGAGGGCGCTCTGACGCGCGCGGTGCGCGACGCGCGGCTCGACGAGCGCGGCGTCGGCGCCGACGTGATGCGCGCCGTCAACCGGCCTGTGAAAGTCACCGTGACGAAGGCGGGCGAGGCGGGCGGCGAGGCGGACACGGGGCAGGGTTTCTACGTCGCGTTCGGCGCGGGCTTCGTCATCTACCTGACGATACTGATGTACGGACAGGTGATCCTCGGCGCGGTCATCGAGGAGAAGGAGACGCGCATCGCCGAGATTCTCTTCTCCTCGATCCGCTCGTTCCCTTTGATGATGGGCAAGCTCATCGGCGTGTCGCTCGTGGCCGTGACGCAGTTCGCGATCTGGGGGGTGGCGTTCGCGGCCTTCGCGCTCTACGGCGCGGCGGTGCTCGCGGGGCAGGGGATGAGCGTCACGCTGCCGCACGTCCCCGCGATTCTCTTCGTCTATCTGATTCTTTTCTTCCTGCTCGGCTACTTCATCTACGCGACGATCTACGCGCTCGTCGGCTCGATGGTGACGACGGCGCAGGAGGGCGGGCAGTTGGCGATGCCGATCATCCTGATTCTCGTCGTCGGCTTTTACATGGCCTTCCCCGTCATGCGAAGCCCCGACTCGCCGTTCGCCTTCTGGGTCTCGATGGTTCCGTTCTTCGCGCCGATCACGATGCTGATGCGAGTCGTCGCGCAGACGCCGCCGCTCTGGCAGATCGCGCTCTCGCTCGCGATAGGTTTCGCGACTGTCGTGCTGCTGCTCTGGCTCGCCGCGCGCGTCTATCGCGTCGGGATGCTAATGTACGGCAAGCGCGCGACCATCCCCGAAGTGCTCAAGTGGATTCGCCAGCCGTGAAGAAGCGGTCAGCAATCAGCTTTATCTTTGTGGTTCCTTTGTGGCCTCTGTGGTTGAGTTCGGATTCTTTAACCACAGAGGCCACAAAGGATTTCACAGAAGACACAAAGGAGGGTTAAGCTGAAAGCCAACAATGGGAATTGAGGTTGAGAAAAAGTACAGGCTGACGGTCGAGCAGACGGGGCCGCTGCGGCATCGTCTCGAAGCGGTCGGCGAGCGTGAGGGCGCGGGCGCGGAGTTCGAGGAGAACACGATCTACACGGGGCCGGGACTCGACCCGAAGCGCCGGGTTCTCCGGCTGCGGCGCAAAGGCGCGCGCGCCGTCTTCACTTTCAAAGAGCGCGGCGAGGGCCAGTCGGCGATCAAGCGACAACGCGAGGACGAGACCGAAGTCTCGGACGCCGACGCACTCGCCGACATACTCGACGCGCTCGGATACCGCCCCGCGCTCGTCTATGAGAAGCGGCGCGAGACCTGGCGCGTCGGCGGCGCGGAAGTCGTCCTCGACGAACTCCCGTTCGGACTCTTCGTCGAGATCGAAGGCGAAGAGCACGAGATTCTCGCCGCGGAAAAATCGCTCGGACTCGAAACCGCAGAGGCCGAGCACGCGCCGTACCCCGAACTGACGCTCCGGCACGGGAAGCGGAACGGCGACGTTGTCGAAGCGAGATTTTTACTGGAACGGGAACCGACGCGCTCAGCTTCACGCGGAGATTGACGAACGTCGTGGGTAACTCGTCAAACACAAAGCGGCTTCGTTCGATGATGAACGAAGCCGCTTTTGTTATTCAGAAGCAGTAGCTTCTTACATGCCCATGCCGCCGCCCATGCCGCCCGGCATCGCGGGCGTCTTGTCGTCTTCGGGAATCTCGGAGACGAGCGCCTCGGTCGTGAGCATCAGGCCCGCGATAGAGGAGGCGTTCTGCAAGGCCGTGCGCGTGACCTTCGCCGGGTCAATGACGCCGGCCTTGACGAGGTCTTCGTAGGTCTCGGTCGCGGCGTTGAAGCCGTGGTGGTCGTTCTTCTCCGAGCGCACCTTCTCGACGACCACCGCGCCCTCGACGCCCGCGTTCGCGGCGATCTGGCGCAGAGGTTCTTCGAGCGCGCGGCGCACGATTGTGACGCCGATCTGCTCGTCCGTGTCGCCCTCGCCGTCCTCGTTCGCCTTGAACTTGTCGAGCGCCTTCGCCGCGCGCACCAGAGCAACGCCGCCGCCCGGCACGATGCCTTCCTCGACCGCCGCGCGCGTGGCGTGCATCGCGTCCTCGACGCGAGCCTTCTTCTCCTTCAACTCGGTCTCGGTCGCCGCGCCGACGCGGATGACCGCGACGCCGCCGATGAGCTTCGCCAGGCGCTCCTGCAACTTCTCGCGGTCGTAGTCCGAGGTCGTCTCCTCGGCCTGCGCCTTGATCGTCTTGACGCGCGCCGCGATGTCGGCGTCTTTGCCCGCGCCCTCGACGATGGTCGTGTTGTCCTTGTCAACCGTGACCTTCTTCGCGCGACCCAAGTCTTCGAGCTTGACGTTCTCAAGCTTGATGCCGAGGTCTTCCGAGATGACCTTGCCGCCCGTCAGAATCGCGATGTCTTCGAGCATCGCCTTGCGGCGGTCACCGAAGCCCGGTGCCTTCACCGCGCAGACGTTCAGCGTGCCGCGCAGCTTGTTGACGACGAGCGTCGCCAGAGCCTCGCCCTCAACGTCCTCGGCGATGAGCAGGAACGGCTTGCCCATCTTCGCGATCTGTTCGAGGAGCGGCAGAAGGTCTTTCATCGAGCTGATCTTCTTCTCGTGGATGAGGATCAGCGGGTTGTCGAGAACCGCCTCCATGCGCTCAGGATCGGTGACGAAATACGGCGAGAGGTAGCCGCGGTCGAACTGCATTCCCTCGACCACGTCCAACTCGGTCTGCATCGTGCGCGACTCCTCGACCGTGATGACGCCGTCCTTGCCGACCTTGTCCATCGCTTCCGCAATCAACTCGCCGATGGTGCGGTCGCCGTTGGCCGAGATGGTGCCGACCTGCGCGATCATGTCGCCCTTCACAGGCTTCGACATCTTCTTGATCTCTTCGGTCGCGCGCGCGACGGCCTTGTCGATGCCGCGCTTGAGGGCCATCGGGTTCGCGCCCGCCGCGACCGTCTTCACGCCCTCGCGGAAGATGGCCTGCGCGAGCACGGTCGCCGTCGTCGTGCCGTCGCCGGCAACGTCCGAGGTCTTCGACGCGACTTCCTTCACCATCTGCGCGCCCATGTTCTCCATCGAATCTTTGAGTTCGATCTCTTTCGCCACCGTCACGCCGTCTTTCGTGATCGTCGGGCTGCCGTATTTTTTATCCAGCACGACGTTGCGCCCGCGCGGGCCGAGCGTGATTTTCACCGCGTCGGCGAGTTGGTTGACGCCGCGCAAAATCGCCGCGCGCGACTCGCCGCCATGAACTATTCGCTTTGCCATAATCTTTCCCTCTTCCCCTAATTAAAATTGCTATTGGCATCCCAAAGGAAACCAGACGATCAAGGCTCAAGGCTTCTGCCGTTAGAGAGCTACTTGCCGCTCCTCTTGCCGCCGCCACCTGTCGCTGTACCGCCGCCCGCCGAGTTGGTCGCCGCGCCCGCGCGCCTGATGATGCCGAGAATCTCGTCCTCGCGCATGATCAGCATCTCCTCGCCATCTATCTTGATTTCGGAACTGCTGTACTTGCCGAAGAGAACGCGGTCGCCCGCCTTAACGTCCAACGCCTGCCGCGTCCCGTCTTTCCTGTACTTGCCTTCGCCGACGGCGATGACCTCGCCCTCCTGCGGCTTCTCCTTCGCGGTGTCGGGGATGATGATCCCGCCGCGAACCTGCTCGCCTTCCTCGATGCGCTTGACGATCACTCTGTCGTGCAGTGGTCTGATATTTGTATTCATGGCTTGCGTCAATCTCCTCGTAGGTTTTCGACGGATATGGTTGGCTGTGGGCTTCAGGTGATCCGGAGGATTCCGGAGGAGCTGAGAAGAGAGTAAGCGGACTCGGTTCTGTAGGACCTTACGCTAGACAGCGCTATATGTCAAGTGTAGAATATAACTCACATCTGAAATATAGCTTGTGTGATAAATAATAGGTGTCGGAAGGGAGGCATACTTTGATCGAGATCAGGATCGACGAACTGCTGGAAAAGCGCGGGCGGACTTTCTACTGGCTGGCGAAGGAGACGGGCATCAGCCACACGACCCTGTGGCGTTTGAAGAAAGGCAGGGCCGTGGGCATCAACTTCCCCACCCTTGAGCGGATATGCCGGGCGCTTAGCTGCCAACCGGGTGACGTGCTGAAGCTGGCGGGCGAGAAGAAGGCGGGCAGGAAGCGTGCGGCGAAGGGCAGGTGACTCGTCGCGCGCTCAAGCCCTGCCGCTCGCCCCTGCCGGGCTCGACGGCTTGACAAGCTTTGACATAAAGCGCAACGTGTTTACGAACCGAGCCTGGCTCGCTCCCTTCTCAGCTCCTCTGGAATTATCCAGATCACCTGAAGCCCACAGCCCGCTCCAACGGCCAGCTATTGTTGTGTCGGCATACGTAGCCTTGTGGTCGGAATCTTCATGCGAGCCGTTAAAAACATGGCCGTAGAGGGCGGAGATCATACAGACTTGCCGTTGCAAACAGCGATTCCGAATCGTTGGCTGACGCGCCTCTTCGGATGCCGGCACCGCAATATGAGTCCCCCTTTCACGGGGGGCGAAGAAACCTACCGCTCATGCATGAGATGCGGCGCGCGCCGGCTGTTCAATGTGGGGCGGGGCAGGATGACGGGGGCTTACTACTACGCTCCACTCTCCTCTCTCTACGAACCGCCAATACCGAAAGGCCCCCCGGGGGAGAAAGATAAACATGGCGACGGATAATTTACTGGGTGCGACGGTCAGGATACGCCGCGGTTGGCACGGAGGTAGAACCGGGGAAGTAGTCGCCTTCGACCATCGGGTCGGCCCGCCTTCTTCATACACCATGATTAAAGTTCAGCTCAAGGGGAGCGGCCAGCCCGTGATGATCTACAGTCTCGACGAGATAGAGACTCTCTCGGACCCGCTGGGCGTCTCGGACGCTTCCCACAACCCTGCCTGAGTTGCCGAAAGTCATTTGAGCTATGAAAGCTCGGGGAAGGCTAAGATGCTCAGACTTAGTGTACATGCCGCCAGTGTGAGCGCGGGCACGCCCGTCGCCGGTGCAGTGTTCTACACCCAGCGCGCGGGAGGCCCGCACTACCGTTGGCGGCTTGACGAGGAGGGTCTCGGCCAGTGGCGATTCACCCGCTTACAACCGGGTGAATGGAATCCGAAGACGCTTTTCCATTCGAGTCAGAAAGAGATGCCTGCCGCGTTGCAGATGAGGCTTGCCGAACACTACGTGTGGTGAGGACGCCGGTAACGATTCCGGGGCGATTGCGGCGCGAACTTTTGAAGGGAAGAAAAGAAGCGGCGGGGAAGTTGGGGCTTCCCCGCCGCCTGGATCACCCGCTTCCCGTTGCTGGATGGAGCGGGCTATTGTTTAAAGACTAGCACGGGCGCACGCCGCCGTAGATGAGTACGACGCAGCCGTAGCGGAAGAAATCAATCGAGATGGCGTTGCCGCTCGAAGCTATTAGCGTGGCGTCGGTGCATGAGAAGTTTATCAGGCATGGGCATCCATCGACCAAAGTCTTTAACTTTGCTCTTTGCCTACCTGTCTGGATTAAATTTCTGATCTGTAACCTTTTATTGCCAAGGCATCAATGGCTGCCACGACTGGCAGAAATGCGAGCGGCAGCGCGGTCCAAAGAAGTATTGACGGAAGCTAGGACATCATCAAAGCACCTTCCCGCTGAAGCCTTCTTAACTCCTCTGATTGAATTATACAGCAGTACCAAGCCAATGAGTGTTCAAGGTACTGGAACTGAGGTGGAGTCGCTCAAAGAGTTAATGAAACATTCATCACCTAACATCCTTTAGGAAATCTCTATTACGTCACCCGGCGCTAGCGTTGTGAGTGCTGCTTTGACCTGTGAGATGAGCGGAGCAAGACTGTCGAATTGGTTATTGGCGGCAACCAAGACTATGAATTTAAGGGAACTGGATGCGAGGTTCTGTTGGTGTCGGAGGTTCTGGTCAACGGTGAGGAATACCTCAAAATCACTCTCGACAAGCTTCAGGAGTTCCCCGTTTTTCTTAGCCTCCCACCCCATCTGATAGGCGGTCTTCACCTCGTGATCGGCAAGCAGGCGTAGGAGTCGCTTTGGTACGCAGTGGTCCAAGAAGATTTTCAAGCTTGTTTGAGTTGTTCTAAGAGGCTGTCCATCGCCAGACACAACACCCCGTCGGCCTGCTCGCGTGAGACACCTTCGAAGTCGTCGAGGAAGGTCTCAAGGCTCTGCCCTCCTTCGAGGTAGTCGAAGAGGTTTTTGACAGGAACGCGCGTGCCGTAGAAGCACGGAACTCCGCTCATTCGCTCGGGATCGGTCCAGACGAGCTGTTCGAGTTCTACTTCTTTCTTTGGTGTAATAGTCGCCATAACTCTTCATACCTCGTGGCGGATTAAGAGCATTATACCATAGTGATAACAGTTCTCATGCTGTATAAAATCCAAGGTGACTGCTGGAACAACTCGTTGACGTTAACGTCCTGCCAGCGTCCACTGAAAAGTCCTCGAATTCGCCTTGAAACAATCGTATCAAGGCGCGAGTGCAATCCGGACGCTTCGGAGGGCATAAGCGCTTCTTACTTTTCGTGCCTTTAGAGCCACGGTGTCAGCATTTGTCAAAAAAGAGAAAAAAGTGCTTGACTCATCGAAGAATTGTAGTATGGATCGGGTCGATACCACGGTTGGTCATCGCCTCTTGTAAATCATAGCAGTTCCGCTTATAAGAGCTATACCAGCAAGCATGGAGATTAATAATTGAACTGGTGAAATGATGATTGTGGGAGAAATAGCTATGTATGCATGCATACATACGCCCTTAGCCAAAGAAGCGCAGATTTGATTAGAACCTCATACAGAAGGTAGGACACGCTTGCCTCGCATCTACGACAATATCGAACAGAAATTACTGCCCGCGCTCTGTGATGCGCTGGAGCCAGCAACACACGCCGACTTTTGCGTGGGCTACTTCAACCTGCGCGGTTGGAAGCAGTTGGACTCATACATCGAGCGCTGGGATGGGGGAGAAGGGCAACGTTGTCGCTTACTTGTCGGGATGCAGAAACTCCCGCAGGAAGAGCAGCGCGAGATGTACAGCCTGATCCGCAGGGACGGCGGACTAGATAACTCGACGGCTCTACGGCTCAAGAAGAAGCTTGCTGAAGAATTCCGACAGCAACTCGCCGCCAGCATCCCGACGAATGACGACGAACAGGGGTTGCGGCGGCTCGCCGCGCAAATCCGAGCCGGTAAGGTTGTCGTCAAACTCTTCCTCCGCCACTCTCTTCACGCAAAGCTCTACCTTCTTTACCGCCCGGACCCGATCAATCCGATTATCGGTTACCTCGGCAGCAGCAATTTGACGGCTTCAGGTCTGTCGCAGGGCGGCGAGTTGAATGTTGACGTACTGGATCATGATGCGACCCGGAAGCTGGAGCGTTGGTTCGAAGAGCGGTGGAACGACCGTTGGTGCGTTGACATCTCGCAGGAGTTGGTCGGAATCGTCGAAGAGAGCTGGGCGAGGGAAGAGCTGACGCCTCCATACCACGTGTACGTCAAGATGGCGTACCACCTCTCGCAAGAGGCCCGTGCCGGACTGGCGGAATTCCGCATCCCGCGCGATTTCGGGAACCGGCTCTTTGCCTTCCAGACAGCGGCGGTGAAAATCGCGGCGCACCACCTGAATAAGCGCGGCGGTGTACTCATCGGTGATGTCGTCGGACTCGGCAAGACTCTGATGGCGACGGCGCTCGCGCGCATCTTTGAAGACGATTACGGAATCGAGACGCTCATTATCTGCCCGAAGAACCTTAAACAGATGTGGGAGGATTACAGGCAACGCTACCGCCTGCGCGCCAAGGTGTGCCGTTCAGTCGCGTCACGCAGGAACTCTCCGAGACGCGCCGTTTTCGTCTCGTGCTGGTTGACGAGAGCCACAACCTGCGAAACCGCGAAGGCAAGCGCTACCGGGCGATAAAGGAATACATCGAGAAGAATGACAGCCGCTGCATCCTACTCTCCGCCACGCCTTACAACAAGACTTACCACGACCTTTCGAGTCAACTACGGCTGTTCGTTCCAGAAGACAAGGATTTGGGTATCCGACCCGAGCGGCTGTTGCGCGAATTGGGCGACGCCGCGTTCGCCGCGCTCGGGCAGGTCGCGCCGCGCACCATCGCGGCGTTTGAAAAAAGTGAGTACGCAGATGACTGGCGGGAGTTGATGAGACTCTACATGGTGCGGCGCACGCGCACCTTCATTCAAGAAAATTACGCTAAGACTGATGAGGGAACGGGGCGGAAGTTCCTTGTCCTTGAAGACGGCACGCCATCTTACTTTCCGTCACGTCTGCCGAAGACGATTAAATTCCGTGTGGATGCTGAGGACCCGCAAGATCGGTACGCGAGGCTCTATGCGCCGCCCGTGGTGGATGCGATTAATAACCTTAACCTGCCACGCTACGGCTTAGGCAATTACGTCGCACCGCGTCCGCGCGTGGAGCCGACTGCCGATGAAGAGAAGGTCTTGCGCGACTTGTCGCGCGCCGGAAAGCGCCTGATGGGTTTTTGTCGGACGAATCTTTTTAAGCGGTTAGAGTCTAGCGGGCAAGCCTTCCTGCTCTCAATAGAGCGCCACGTCTTGCGCAATTACATCTTTCTGCACGCCATCAACAACAACTTGCCGCTGCCAATCGGGACACAAGACGCGACGCTGCTGGACGCGCGCTTGATGGACGAAGACGCGGACGCGACAAGTTTGACGGCGAGCTTGATTGATTATGAGGACGGGGCGGACGCCGACCGGGCGGAAGAAGTGGCAGAGACAGAGGATGTTTCCAACCTCTCTGACGCAGCAGATTTCCAACGGCGCGCCGCCTCGGTTTACACACAGTATGCCGGCCAACACCACAGCCACTTCAAGTGGCTTTCGCCAACACTGTTAACCTCATCTCTCAAGGAAAATTTGGAGCAAGACTGCGAGGCACTGCTAGGAATCTTGTGCCTGAATGGCGAGTGGCGCGCCGCCGAAGACCGTAAGCTTGAGGCACTCGTCGCCCTGATCAATAAGAAACACAAGGCAGAGAAGCTGCTCATCTTTACGCAGTTCGCAGACACGGTGCACTACGTCGCGCACGAGCTGCGGCGTCGCGGTATTACACAGGCTACCGGAGTCACGGGCGCTTCGGAGAATCCGACGGAAATCGCTTGGCGTTTCAGCCCCGTCAGTAACGAAAAACAGGAGCACGTTAAGCCTGAAGAGGAACTGCGCGTACTCATCGCCACGGATGTTTTGAGCGAGGGCCAGAACTTGCAGGACGCACACGTCGTGGTTAACTACGACCTGCCGTGGGCGATCATCCGTCTCATCCAGCGCGCCGGGCGCGTTGACCGCGTGGGTCAAAAGGCGGATAGCATCCTGTGTTATTCTTTCCTGCCAGCGGAAGGCGTAGAAAACATCATCCGTCTGCGCGCCCGCGTGCGGCAGCGGTGCATTTCTCTTCGCCACGCTGAATGTGCTTTATCCGCTCATTGAGACGTGCATTGAGCGGATGCACTCATTCATTGAGGAGGCGGACAGGCAGGGACGCGCCGCAGCGCACCCCGCGTTCCGGCGCGTGCTCAAGGAGATTAATAAGCATTCGAACGCGGAGTATTTCATTTTAAAGTCAATTATCGTCGGTAGTCTGTACGGTGTGGACATCATGGAGGAGGCGACGGAGATCTGTAAGCTTCGCCTCTTCTTAAAGCTCGTCGCGCACGTTTGGCGCAACGACCGGCGGGAAAACATGGGGCTGGAGCCGCTTCCAGATGTCGATTTTAATATCCGCGCGGGAAACACATTGGTCGGTTTTGCCAGTCTCGGCGAAGTGAAAAGCGCGCTCGCGGCGCGCCTTGATTTCAGCGCCGGTGAGACGCTGCGGCAGATCGAGGAAGACGCACGCGAAGCCGACCGCGCTTATAAACGCTTCCGTCAGATACAGACCGTTTACGATTACAAGGACGAGACGCAAGCCGAGTTCAAACGCGAACTGCGCCGCCGTTTGGACGCGCTCGCCGAAAAACTCGACCGCCACCTAGCGGAAATTTACGGCAAAGACCCACACAAGCAGAAAGAATTTGAGGCGTGGCGCAGGAGCCATCAGCCGTTTCACTGGTACACAGAGTTCTATGGTATCGTCACCAGTGGTGGCTTCGACGTGATTATTGGCAACCCACCATACGTGGAATTAAATGCACTATCGCAATATAACTTGTTAGGATATAAGTGCATTGATTCAGGAAACCTATATGCATTGATAATAGAGAGATGTCTGTCACTTTCGAAGAGAGTTGGACGAGAAGGTTTTATCGTCCCCGTCTCTTCTATATCTACTGACCGATACGAAAGTCTTCAGCAGTTAATAACAAAACACCAACTTCATTACAGCTCATTCGATGACCGTCCTTCTCGTTTGTTCGACGGACTTGAGCATATTCGTCTCACCATTCATCTGATAAGCGCACACTCATCAATCGCTTCGCTATTCTCCACTCGCTATAACAAGTGGGCAGCAATTGAACGAACTAAGCTGTTTGAGGAGCTAAGTTACACCGTATCATCAACTGCACTTGTTGCCGGCACTTTGCCGAAGCTGTCATCTGGGATTGAGGAAAGTATTATCGAAAAGCTCTCTTCTCAGAAGAAATGCTTGGCATCATTCTATAGTAAAGATGGCAACAGAGTTTTCTACTCGCGAAAAGTCGGCTACTTCATTCAAGCACTAGATTTCGAGCCAAAGGTACTGGACGGAGATGGTAACCGACGCCCACCGTCTGAGTTTAAGGACTTGAGATTTTCGACCCCGATATATGCCCA
>Ga0209581_1003864_pt1 | contig 12514 bp, 9 predicted proteins | sample Coa_R2_FD_187160 | JGI IMG/M metagenome (GOLD analysis project Ga0209581, IMG submission 187160) | Surface soil microbial communities from Centralia Pennsylvania, which are recovering from an underground coalmine fire - Coalmine... | ecosystem: Environmental > Terrestrial > Soil > Unclassified ...
AGATAAAAAACCGCAAGATCAAAATAATGTTTTTGAAAAGATACAGGCTGTCAATCAATACCTGAAAAAGCGCGCGCAAAAAACTTCCGGGTTCTTGAGCTTTGTCGCTGGCAGTTATACAGGAGAAGATTATTATGCACGGCGACGCAGCTGGAAACTGATATTAGACAAATTCAATCAGCTTGCAGATCACAAGATTGATGCTGCCGCATTAAGGCAATTCATCGTCAGTGAAGCAAAAAAATTCAAAAAGGGATTAGGCAGCAGCAACGAATTCCATGACAAGCTCATGGCACTGCATAATGTGATTGATGATGAATTTGATCCAAGTCCTGAATTAAGCGCCCGCATCGCCAACTATTTTCATATCTATAATGATATGGACGTCTACAAATCCGCCGCCAGGCAATATGTCAGGCATTTTTCCTGGTTCCGGTCAGATGATGCAACGCGTGAGGAAGTACGTCGGGAAAGAACGTTATACGCAGAACATTACAAACTGCTCGATGATGATGATAGAAATGATTTTCTGAGTCCGGAGGAAGAGCACCTGTCTGAGTATAATAATATGGTTCACTATAAAAATTGATTATCTAAAATTTAATTCCATTTGCCTGTCATCCCGCGCAGGCCGGGATCTATTCTGAATGTATTTCATACGGTAGCCAATGCTGCATGCTGATTTGATCGGCTTTGTTGAATAATTTCCTGTGGAACAACATAATTGTCATCCCGGCGCAGGCCGGGATCTATTCTGAATGCATTTCATACGGTAGCTATCAGGCACAGGCATTCGAAGCTGAGTCGTTGATCTTCAGGTCTGGACAGCCACAAAGTTATGGATTTCCGTGTCATTAGCAAACTTATTTTTGTATCCGCGATAACTATCAGGCAAGATGGATGGATCCCGGCCTGCGCCGGGATGACAATTATGTCCTGTCGCTGCAAGTATCCCTCGTGCTCGATCCTGCGCGGGACCCCGCGCAAAAATAACCATACTTGAATACCAGCATCATAATAAAAATAAAGCGCGCCTTCACGAATGACCGACTTTCAATATCATAGATTCCAGCGTCAAACCCGGCCCGAATGCACAGCTGAATATTTTTTCATTAGCTTGTTCATGGCTGATATCATTCCAGATCTCGTGCAAGACAAACAAAACCGTTGCTGATGACATATTTCCATAGTTGCGCAGCACATGATACGAATATCGATTATCTGCTTCAGAAATCGAAAGCGCCTCTTCGCATGCCTTCAGGATTTTATATCCTCCGGGATGTATGGCGTACAAGGTTATATCATTGAAGGCAAGATGACAGGCATGCAATAACCGGCGGGTAAATTCTGCTATTCCGGATTGAATGGCTTGCGGAACATAAGACGACAATACAATGTCAAAACCACTGTCAGCAATTTGCCACGCCATTGCTTCGGCATGCTGCGGCAGCAGGTCACAATGAAATCCTTCCAGCAAAAAGGATTTCGTCTGACGTGATCCCGTTTCAATCAATACAGCAGCGGCCCCATCAGCAAAAATTGCATTGGAAATCATGCTGTCCATGGAATCATTTTTTTGAAAATGAATCGTGCACAATTCCACACTCACGACCAGTACCCTAGCATCAGGTTCAGCCTTACAAATTGCATCTGCAAGCTTGATGGCGTTAAATGCGCCATAACACCCCATGAAGTTGACCGCTGTTCGTTTTACATTTGAGCCCAGATTCAGATGCTGGGTAATTTCTATGTCCAGACCCGGCGCGTACATCCCAGTGCAGCTGACCGTAATCACATGTGTGATATCAGCGGCAACTATATCCTGCCTGCCGGCAAGACACTTATTGATAGCGGCGAGGGCGAGCGTCAAGGCATGCTGCCTGTATACCTTCATACGCGACCCGGTGGATGGGAAAGGCAAGCCTGGATCATTCGGGAAAAACTCATACTCACCGGGCTGACGGATGAAATCACTCATGACACTATAACGATAATCAATCCTGGTTGACCGATAGACTGATTTCAGCAGCCGCTTTTCTGCCGGCTTCAATTCCAGAGCATTGGCAACGATTTCTGCGGCAGCCTGCTGTGATTGTCTGTGCGGTGGAACAGCAGTTCCAATTGCGGTAATGGCTGATTTCATAACTGGGTATCTGTCGTCCTTTGCTTATTCGCTTTCCTGTCGCATTTTTTCCACAAGCCGCTGCGCAGCAGAAATAGCAGCGTCTTCATAAGGCACAAAAATCAAGTCAACCTGCATTTTCCTGAATAAATCCAGTTCACCTTCATGATACGCACTTAATGCTATCCTCCCCTTATAATGCACTTCACGAAGAGATGAAACCAGCATTTGATTGGCTTCCGGATGCGGAATGGTACTCACTACCCACTTCACGTCATCCAGAGGTATGGTTTTGACAAATTCCACATCTTCTGCATCGCCATATTTAATCAGGATATGATGGTGCTTCGAGGTATGCACTTTCCGCGGATCAAAATCAATTGCCAGAATCCTGTACCCGGATTTTTCCAGATGGCGAGCCAGATTTTCGCCATGACGTCCAAAGCCATAAATAATGACATCTGTCTTGATGTGCTGGCTGATGTGATAAGTATCTTCATGACGATACATTTCCCGCTCAAACAAATTCAGCCAGGGATTGATCCACTGATACAGTATATTGGAGTAAGTCATCATATAAGTGGAAAGTGCGATGGACACCAGGCCGATGAATGTGATCATGCCGGCAATATTTTCATCGATATAGCCCAGGTTCATGCCCAGCGCAGTTAATATCAATGAAAATTCACTGATTTGCCCCATGGTCAATCCGGTTAAAAAACTGGTGCGCTTTCTGAATTTGAGCAAACCCATCAGCACGATAACAATAAATGGCTTCCCGACCAGAACAAACAATGAAAACGCCAGGGCAGGAACAATTTCAGCGCCCAGCGCATCAAAACGCAGCGATGCGCCAAGGTTAAGAAAAAAGAACAATAAAAGCAGATTGCGCACTGTCTCCAGTCTTGATGCAATTGCCTCGCGGTATTTTGATGATGCCAATGACACACCCGCCAGAAACCCTCCTACTTCCTTTCCAAAACCCAGTGCATCAGCGCCTACTGTGAGCATCACCGCCCAGGCAATTGCAAACAGGATCAGCAATTCCCGTGATTTTGCAAACTGCTCGAGGAGAGCCGGAAAGACAAATCGCATTAACATCCCGATGACGGCAAGAAAACCCACGCCTTTCATCCCCAGAATCAGTATTTCCCGGCCCAGATGGGAATAACCTGCATAATGTATGCTTAATGAAGAGAGAACGATAATGGCAACGACCACCACCAGGTCCTGAACAATCAATATGCCCAGTGAGATACGGCCATACAATGAATCGATTTCAACATTATCAGATAGGATCTTGATAATGATAATGGTGCTGGAAAAAGTAAGGGCAAATGCGACAAAGAGTGCATGCCCGAATGACAGGCCAAGCACTATTCCAAGCAGTGAACCAATGCCTGCCGTCAGGAGTATCTGCCCAAGGCCAGCGATCATGACAACTGCGCCAAAGGTCTTGATCAAATCCAGGTCGAGCTTTAACCCGACAATAAACAATAGCAGCGTGATACCAAAACTGGCCAGTACTTCAATTTCACTTTGCGCCGAAATCCACCCAAGGATAGCCGGCCCGGCAATGATGCCAACAATGATAAATGAAAGTATCAGCGGCTGGCGCAGCCGGATGGCGATATAACCAACAATCACAGACAATGTGATCAGAATGGCAAATTGATTGAACACCGCACCAGCCATAACTTCTCCGTTACATCATTTCGAGATCCAGATGCTGGATCTTTTCCGTTTCACCCACCAGCAATAACAAATCATCGACTTGCAAAACCATGTCTGGATCAGGATTGAGAATGCGCACATTCCCTCTTTCCAGGCCAACGACCATGCCATTCACTTTCTCACGTATTCTCGAATTGCGAATTGATTTCCCATTGATAACGTGGCCTGCCTCAACAAGAAATGGTTTCAATACAAAATTCTCCAGAAAACTGGCGGACTCGCTTGTTCCCGCAACGATCTCGACCTGCTTTCTGAATTGATCAATTTGACTGTCATTTCCGAGCACAATCAATTTATCATGCGAAATGATTTTTTCATCTCCGCGCGGCGCGGGAATCACTCTCGCACCATGACTAATGGCAACAATATTGATTCCATAATCCTGGCGAATCCGGCATTCCCCCAGGGATTTGCCAATAAATGGCGATCTGTCGCCCACCTCAATTTCAACCAGATGGGAATCCCAGGGAGCAAGTTCTTCATACCTTGCTTTGTCCTGGATACCCTGAGTCTTGAGGTTACCGAGCAACTGCTGTTCAAACCAGTGATAGGAGCGTTCAAGATGCCTGTAAGCCACGATAAAAAATATGACCGCCATCCCCATAAAAATAAGTGTTGTGATCCAGGTATGAAAGTAGACGATGCTTAAAGTTGAAATTTCAGTGAGTGTCACCAGCCATATCATGAATACGGCCGGATTAAGCGATGCCTTAGTATACTCGGGTAACCTTGCCTTTTTATACGAAAACAGCATTCCCCAGATAAAAGGCGAGGAAACAGCCAGTGAGAGCAGCAATAGCACCAGATTTGAATATCCTGACTGTTTGGAAAAAATGACCAGACCGCGATAACCAGCATAATGCATGATTGAAAAAACAATCGCGACAATAATGCCATTGATGAAAAGCCGAATGGTTACCTTGCCCAGCAGCGAATTTTTACGCGATGACGTTTGTGTTCTGTATACCCATGCCGAATAGCTTTCAATAAAATATTTGGTTCGATCGGGCAAGTATGCCGATAATGCAGCAGTAATCCAGCCTGACAGACGAATCAGGTACGGCGTGGTGAATGTTGTGATACCAGAAACCGCAACCACAAGAGGATAAAGCTTGTCGCCGGTGACTTGCAACGACATGCCCATTGCAACAATGATGAATGAAAATTCGCCGATTTGCGCCATGCTGAAGCCGACACGAACCGATGTATTTAAGCTTTGTCCAGTCGCGAATGCGGCCAGACTCGTGGTAATGGTCTTGCCAATAATAGTGACCAGTGAAATAAATATCACAACGGGCCAGTTATGCAAAATCACCGCCGGATCAATCAACATGCCAACTGAGATAAAAAACACGGCGGCAAAAATGTCACGGATAGGCTGGATTAATTCTTCTATGCGATGGACCAGCACGGTTTCAGCAAGCACTGACCCCATGATAAACGCGCCCAGCGCAGATGAATAATGAAATTTGGCCGCCACACATACCAGTGACAGACACAATGCCACCGATATGATGGTCAGCGTCTCCTGACTGATATAGCGCGCAATTTTCCGAAAAATCGGCGGCACCAAAAAATATCCGAATAAAAACCAGGCACCCACGACCAGCACCAATTTCAAACTGGCTGTTATCATGCCAAGCGAAAGAATATTCCTGGTTGCCACAATAGTTGAAAGTGCCACCAGCAGCAAGATAGCCAGCAAATCTTCAACGATCAACACGCCAAAAATCAGTTCTGCAAAGCGTTTGGTTTTCAAACCCAGTTCATCGATCGCCTTGATGATAATGGTCGTTGATGAAATTGAAAGTGCCGCCCCCAGAAAAAGAGCATCATACTGCGACCATCCCAGCAAACGTCCGGCACCGTATCCAATGCCTATCATCAATAATACTTCAAACAATCCTGTGAACGATGCGGAAAAACCAACCCTGGTTAATTTCCGGAAACTGAATTCGAGACCCAATGAAAACATTAAAAAGATCACGCCCAGCTCGGAAAGAATCTGAATGTTCGCGATATCATTCACAAGCGCATGAGGGGGCGTATGAGGACCGACAATCATCCCTGCAACCAGGTACCCGAGGACAACAGGCTGGTGAATGCGCTGAAACAAGAGAACAACAATCCCGGCAAGACCCAGCATGATAGCAAGATCATAAACGAGAGGGGCTAGTTCGTGCATATTTTGGCCCTCCTGAGTTGACATTGAACCGTAACAGATAAATTCCGGGATGATGAATACTAGATATAATACCTTCAACGCCATGCCTCTACCATCACAACAGACAATGCAGCCTGGAGCATTGTCATCGCTGTACCGGTTAGGTAATTTGTTGATGAATGATATCCTGTTCAGAGGTTGTGCTTTTCTTCAGGCAAGTGCATAAGTTGACTCGAGGCCTGGGATACGCGGCAATCCAGACAGCCTGCTATGGCGATATGCAAAAATGCCTGTCATTATAGTTGAGTGAACTTCCCGGATTGTTTGCCTGCTTTGTCAGGCTGTAACGAGTATGCAAATGAACATCAATAATCAATTCAGAATTTATCCTGTCAAGGCATTAAAAGACAATTACATCTGGGTCATCGTCAACACATTGCAAATGTCAGCAATGATTGTTGATCCTGGTGAAGCGGCGCCCGTTATCAACTTTATTACCTCCAATAATCTGTCCCTGATCGCCATCCTCGCAACACACCATCATTGGGATCATATTAATGGCATAGGTGAGTTGATCCAGTATTTTGATGTGCCTGTCTACGCACCCACAATTGAAAAAATCCCGCATATGACAGCCTTGGCAGCCCCCGAGTCTGAATTATGTATTCCAGGCATCCCACTCAACATACAGGTACTAGGTATACCCGGGCATACGAAAGGCCATGTCGCTTATTATGCGCCAGGCATGTTATTTTGCGGCGATACCTTGTTTGCTGCCGGCTGCGGAAGAATCTTTGAAGGCACACCCGAACAGATGTTTGCATCCCTGCAAAAACTTGCCGCGCTTCCGGATGATACAAACATTTATTGCGGGCATGAATATACGTTCGATAATCTGCGCTTTGCCGAAATTGTTGAACCTGGCAACCCAAAAATCCATGAACGCAAGACGCGCGTATCAGAGCTGCGCAATAAAAGCTTGCCCTCTCTGCCATCGACACTATTGGAAGAAAAGGAAACAAATCCATTTTTACGCTGTGATTCACCAGAACTCATAGCCAATGTGGAGAAATTCGCGTACCAGTATTTGCGCGATCCTGTTTCTGTTTTTACCTGGCTGCGCAAATGGAAAGATAATTTTCAATAAGATCAGCGCAGAAAATTTTGGCGGGAATTTGTCTATCCATTTCTGGCTATTGAATATGGCCTGATCAGAAAATATGATGGCAGCAAGAATCGAGGAGCATATTATGATGATAAAACGTACCAGTCGCTGCATGACCTTAATTACCGTTGAAGACGATCGAATCAAGATAAAAGATTATCCATTACAAGAATTTGGCGACTATGTGAATGGTCACCTTATCCTGTCTGCGCTCAAGGAAACCGCCAGAAAGGAAAAAATTGATTTCGGGATGAAGGAACCGGTCATCAATTTTAGCACGCCAGGATGCATCAATTTTGAGGTTTTGCAAAACACCTCTCTGGCGCTTGGCATCATTAATGAACGCTTTACCAGCAATAAAATACTGGCGATATCGTCCACACAGCAGCAAAACAATAAAATGATCTGACCTGAAACGCCGAATCCTGGATGTCAACTATCCGACATCCAGGCATCGTAATAAATCACTCCGCGGCCTTGTATACCAGATCCAGTTCCCGTGCGGCTTTCACATCATCCAGACGACGGACAGGAAGCGTATGCGGCGCATTTTTCAGAAGACCGGGGTCTTTCTTCGCTTCTTCAATAATCTGGATAAGCGCATCAGCAAACGCATCCAGCACTTCCTTGGTTTCTGTTTCGGTTGGCTCAATCAGCAGGCATTCGGGGACAAGCAATGGGAAATACATGGTTGGCGCATGAAACCCATAATCCAACAAGCGCTTCGCCACATCAAGCGCTGTGATATGCAGTGTCCTGGCTTCATTTTTCATCGTGATGATGAATTCATGGCTGGCGCGGCGCTCTGGATAAGCTGCGGTAAATCCTGCTGCCTTCAAGCGCGCAAGCAGATAATTGGCATTGAGTGTCGCGTATTCAGAAACGCGCTGCAGCCCTTCCTTGCCAAGCAGCCGGGCGTACAAATAGGCACGCAGGATAATCCCTGCGTTACCCATGAAAGCGGATAAACGCCCAATGGTTTGAGGACAATCTTTTTCTGTCAGCCAGCGATAGGTGTCGCCTTCTTTTGCAACACGCGGTATGGGCAGATAAGGGAGCAAACGTTCATTCGCAACAACCGGACCGCTGCCCGGACCGCCGCCGCCATGCGGGGTCGCAAATGTCTTGTGTAAATTCAGGTGCACAACGTCAAAACCCATATCACCAGGACGAACCTTGCCCAAAATGGCATTAAAATTGGCGCCGTCATAATAAAGCAAACCACCAGCCTGATGAATGATTTTGGCTATCTCCTGGATTTTTTCTTCAAAAACGCCAAGCGTGGATGGGTTAGTCAGCATGATACCAGCGGTCTTTGGACCTACGGCTGCTTTTAATGCTTCGATATCCACATTGCCATCCGGACCGGTTGGAATTTCACGGACCTTGTAGCCGCATTGCACCGCGGAGGCCGGATTGGTGCCGTGCGCCGCGTCAGGAACCAGGATTTCGTCGCGCTCGAGATCATTGCGCGCGAGATGATAAGCATGAATCATGGCCACGCCAGCAAATTCACCTTGCGCTCCCGCCATAGGGGAAAGAGCAGCGCCTTTCATTCCAGTCACTGATTTCAGGATTTCCTGTAATTCATAGGCACAAGCCATGAATCCCTGGCTGTTTTCTTCAAGAGACAATGGATGGTGCTGGATGAATCCGTCGAGAAAAGCCAGCCGATTCACTCCGCGCGGATTATATTTCATCGTGCAGGAGCCGAGCGGGTAAAAATGTGTATCAATGGAAAAATTTTTCTTGGAAAGATTGGTATAATGACGCACTACCTGCAGTTCAGACGTTTCCGGTAAATTCGGACGGTCTGTTCGCAATAATGAGGCTGGAATATCATCACATGCATCCAGTTTCTGTGTCGGCCATTGCGCCTTGGCAAAACGGCCTGTGCGTGATTTTTCAAAAATTAAGCCGGACATGCGAGCTTCCTCCCCTCAAGAACATCACGTAAATGATGTGCAAGTAATTTTATGTCTTCTGTGGTTTTGGTTTCGGTCGCACAGATCAGCAGGCAGTCGCCAAGCTCAGGATAGATTTCCTTGAGTGCGTATCCGCCCTGGATATGACGCCTGGCCAATTCACGCAGCATTTGATCTGCCGGCTTGTTGATTTTTACCACGATTTCATGGAAAAACGGCGCGGTAAAGACAGCTTCCACGCCAGGGATACTGGTGAGCTCCATTTTCATTTCCCGGGCACGCTGATGGCAAAGAGCAGCAACATGGCGTAATCCCTGCGGACCCATGAGACTCATATATATTGTGGAAGCCGTCACCATCAAGCCCTGGTTAGTGCAAATATTCGAGGTCGCCTTGGCGCGGCGAATATGCTGTTCACGTGCCTGAAGCGTCAATACATAGCCTGGCTTGCCGTCCATATCGACTGTACGCCCGACAATGCGTCCTGGCATTTGCCGCACATGCGATTTTCTGGTGCACAAAAATCCATAATAAGGACCGCCTGACGCAAGCGGAATGCCTAATGGCTGGCCTTCACCGCAAGCGATATCCACCCCTTCCTTCCCCCACTGACCCGGTGGTTTTAACAGTGACATTGCCATTGGATTGACTACAGCGATGGAAAATATTCCCTGTTCACGCGCCCAATCAGTTAACTGGTCAACATCTTCCAGCACGCCAAAGAAATTGGGTTGTGGTATGACCAGAGCCGCCACATCGTCATTCATTAATTTTTGCAAGGCTGCAAAATCGACTTTTCCTGTGTCCTTGAGATAAGGCACATCGATAATCTTGTCATGCTTCTGCCTGATAATAGCTTTGGCGGTGTCCCGATAATGAGGATGCAGGGAGCGCGGCATGAGTACACTGGTTTTATGTTTTTTGCTGTCCAGCCGGATTGCCATCAAAATCGCTTCCGCCAGGGCGGATGCGCCATCGTAAAGTGATGCGTTCGATACCTCGAGGGACATGAGGCTCGCCATCATTGTTTGATATTCGTAAATGAGCTGCAATGAACCCTGGCTGGCTTCCGCCTGATAAGGGGTATAGGCCGTATAAAATTCTCCACGCGTGGCAACTTCCCAAACAGCAGCAGGTATGTGATGCTCATACGCGCCCGCGCCGATAAAGCAAAGCATATTGCCATCTTTCTGCGCCCGCTCGCGCATGAGGCGGCCCAATTCCATTTCTGAAATACCGGGTGGAACGCCCTCAAGTGATGCATGGCGTAATGATTCGGGAATTTCATCGAAAAGACTGTCCAGTTTACGAATCCCTATCGTTTCCAGCATCTCCTTTACATCTTGTTCTGTGTGCGGAATAAACGGCATGCCTGAACCTCAGAATCTGTCATGTTGTATTAATGCGCTTCGGAAGCGACTACTTTTGAATACTCATCTGCATTGAGTAACCCGGATCCTTTCTGATCATGCGGCCGCACACGAATCAACCAGCCCTTGCCGTATGGATCCTGATTAATCAGTTGTGGATTTTCAATCACCGCGTCATTTACTTCGACCACTTCACCTGGTACCGGACAATAAATATCCGCAGCAGCTTTCACTGATTCGACTACAGCGCATTCCTGGCCGCCATCAAAACTGGACTCGATTTCCGGCAGTTCCACATAGACCAGATCACCCAACATTGTCTGCGCATGATCAGTAATGCCTATGGTCAGCAACTCATCATCCTGTCTGATCCATTCGTGGGTTTTTGTATATTGCAATTTTTGCGGTATATTACTCATATAGCTACTCCTAAAATACTTTCTTGCCGTTGCGCACAAACGGCGGCTTGATGACTTGCGCAGGAATCTGTTTATTACGTATCTCAACAAAACATTGCGCGCCGATATCAACAGGCACACGTGCGAGGGCAATGCTTTTTTCCAATGTCGGAGAATAGCCACCACTTGTGACTTCACCAACACCATCGCCCGCTACAATTACTTTCTGGTGGTTGCGTATGACGCCAGGCCCATCCAGTACCAACCCGACCAACCGGCGCTTGACACCCTGTTGCTTTTGCTTTTCCAGCGCTTCGCGGCCAATGAAAACCCGGTCTGCAGGATCCATGATCACAGTCCATGAAAGATTGGACTCAAGCGGAGTCACCGTCTCATCCATATCAGAACCATAAAGATTGAGCCCTGCTTCCAGGCGCAAGGTATCACGCGCACCCAGACCACATGGGACCACGCCAGCATTGAGACAAGCTGACCATAATCTGGCTGTATCTGTAGCGGGAAAAATAATTTCATATCCATCTTCGCCGGTATATCCCGTGCGCGCGACAAACCAGTCTCCAAATACAGCAAAAGTGAACGGTTTGAGGGCGATGGCCGCTTCAGCCTGCGCGGCTGGCAAAATCCGGGTGATTTTTTCCCTGGCTTCCGGTCCCTGTATCGCGAGCATTGCGAGATCAGTTCGTTCCGTCAGGCTCACGTCAAAAGATTCGGACTGCAATTTCATCCAGGCAATATCTTTTTCACGGGTGCCAGCGTTGATAACGACGCGGTAAAAATCATCTGCCACCTTGTAAACAATCAAATCGTCAATTACACCGCCATTTTCATTTAACATGCAGGTGTACAAGGCCTTGCCATCCATCAAACGGTCGACATTATTTGCCACCAGTCGACGCAAATAAGGTCCCGCATCCGTGCCATGCAAATCAACAACGCCCATATGCGATACATCGAACATGCCAGCATGCTGTCTTACCTGATGATGTTCCTGAATTTGAGAACCATAGTGAAGGGGCATGTCCCAGCCTGCGAAGTCGACAATTTTCGCGTTGGCTTGCACATGCAAATCATAAAACGGTGTTCGTTTGGCCACGAGGTCTTCCTTTGAGGTATTTAAATTGGGCTAGCGCGAAAAACAAGCCATGCAGTTAGCGCGTACCTGTCAGAGGAAATGGAGTATAGCGTTTCAACATCGAAAACTGAAGAGGGAACGGGCATCAGACATACCTGAAGAACCGTAAGCACCGACACAATTGATCAATATAAGTCCACCCTGATGCGGTGATATCTGGAAACGCAGCAATCATGGGTAAGCAGGGCAGCATGCGCAATTCGCAATCAAATGACCCTTAAGAATATCTTAAGGCTGTATCCATTATGATCGGAGATAAATTAGTCATGGAGAGAAAAATGCCGCTATCAGGAGAACAAAGGCGTATTGTTGAAGAATCCGTCAACCACCTGCTGGAATTTCCGACTGATCCACTGAAGTTTTCCGAAATCGAAAAATGCCTGAACGATGCCTTCACAAAATCCGTCGATAAAGGCAATCATTTTTATTGGCTGCGTGAATGCTTGCAAAATCCGGCCACTTATTTTGAATCGATTGAATCGT
>Ga0209581_1003867_pt1 | contig 12511 bp, 8 predicted proteins | sample Coa_R2_FD_187160 | JGI IMG/M metagenome (GOLD analysis project Ga0209581, IMG submission 187160) | Surface soil microbial communities from Centralia Pennsylvania, which are recovering from an underground coalmine fire - Coalmine... | ecosystem: Environmental > Terrestrial > Soil > Unclassified ...
CAATAATGGAGGAACACTCTATGAAGAGTATGTTCAATAAAGCGTTAGTATTAGCGCTCATCGTAGCTGGTTCAGTACAAGCAGCTGAAACTGATAAAGCACTTGCTGCTTTTACAGTTGTAGCTCAAGAATCTGGAAACCAAGCAGTTTCAGGTATGACTGACTTAGCTCAGGATTTGCAAGAAGTTGCTCAACGAGCAACTGAAGCAGATCAGTTAAGAGCAACTAGACTTGCTCTTAAAATCACAGATGTAATTAACCCTGTGGTTTCACAAGAGCCTGCTGTTACAGCTAACCATGGTTGGTTTGCTCGTCAATGGGCTGGATTTAAGAGCTTATTCTCAAATTCAGAAGCTGCTCATGATTTTAACATCAAGCATGATCAATTATTAGATCGTGGATTTAATCTTGGTTATCCAGAAAATATGTCTTACAGCGATCGCTTACAGCATATGGATAAAGAAGGTTATGGATCACGCTTCTATGAAAGATTTGCAGCAAGAATCAAAGATATGCCAGCTAACTTAAAAAATGCAGCTATGTTTGTTAAAGAAAATCCTTTAACAGCAGCTGGTTATGCAGCAGCAGCATACCTTGCGTATGAATATGCATTAAAGCCTGCATACAACAAGTTATTTGCAAAAAAAGCAGCTCAACCAGCTCTTGCTAAAAAAGCAGCAGTTCGTAGCTAATAGCTGAGTGTTTTGAATTTTAAATTAAATAATGGAGGACACTCGATGAAGAGTATGTTCGTAAAAGCTATCGCAGCAGTAATGCTCGTAGCAGTTGGTTTCCAAGTTGAAGCTAACGATAGATCATCAATGAGACGTAAGTTTGTAGTTACTGCACCACGTAAGAATCATTCATTAAAAGCTAGCAAAACTCCAAAAACTTCAGCTCCTGTAGCTTCTCAACCTAAGGTTGAAGCTCCTAAAGCAGAAGTTAAACCTGGTATGTTTGCTCGCGTTAGAAATGCAGTTTCTTCAGCTGGTAATGCAGTTGTAAGTCGTGGTACTTCAGCAACTTCAGCAGTTAAAAGAACTGGTGTTTCAGTTCTTGCGACCGCTAAAAAGTATGCTGGTAAAGTAGCTAAAGCTACTGTAGGTGCTACTAGATCTACAGCTTCTTTTGCTAAAGATGCTATGATCGCTACTGGTAAACACGTTGTTGTTCCAGCAGCAGCTCTTTGCACTGGTTTAGCAGCGTATACTTATGGTATCCCTGCAGCAGTTCAAACAGCTCAACATGTAAATGAAAACGTTCCAGTTTCATTATACGTTGAAGATGGTTTTGATAAAGCTAAAGGTTTGTTAACTGTAGCTAATGGTATTAAAGCTCTTGGTGCAGCAGCAATAGTTTACTCAGCTAAAAAAGCATACGATTGGTTAACAGCAGAACAACCAGTTGAAGCTCCAGTTTATGTAGCTCCAGCTGTAGTAGCTAAACGTTCAGCTAAAAAAGCAACTAAGAAATCTAGCTTTAGACGTTCAGTTAAATCTTCTAGACGTAGCAGATAAGCATTTGATATAAGCTGAAAATAGTGTGGGGCCCAAAGAAATTTGGGCCCCAATTATTTTAGGGGAATATTTTTTTAAAATTATTTTTGGTATGCAGTAATATTCGCGACTAGCTGCTCAAATAGCTTTACGGCCAAATCCACTATATAACAAATTTAGTTAGCATTATTCTTTTCGCCTTCAGCCTTCGCTTATCCATGCCTTCCGGCTTGGCAAGCTATGGCTGACAAGACCGGCAAACGCACGTCAATCTACATTCTTAAATTTCTCGTTTTTTTGTTGGGCGCTTGCGCGAGCACCCAACACCCCGCGCCAAGGAGATCCTTGGAACCCGGCCGACCTGATTCGCCTCATGGCCGGCTCATGATCGGCATAGGATTGGCCAAGAGGCTTTTTGGTTTTTGTTCGTCCCCAAATAAGATTTGGGGATGCCCCTCTCCAAAAACATATTCGGATTTTTATTTGATTCTGCGCAAAGAATATCTCCAAAATCATGTATCAATGGAATTTGCAAGCAAACTAACAGACAATAATTTTTATTTTTTTTGCGGAGTTCCACGAAGTGGGTGAAGCGAAGGTATTCATATTTGCCGGTCCTTGTTGCCGAGTTCTAAAATGCGGCGAGCATTTTTGTTGTAGCGAAGCTTCTGAGCGGTGAGGCACGGGTTCCAAGGGCTAATGTATTGTCCAGTCTACGTTCCCACTATCGAAGTAAAACCTCAGGAAGTATTCAACTACGACGGACAGTCTACTGGTCATCCTTTAAAAAGCGGGCCGTGCCAGTCGTAGCCATAGTTAGAACTTCAACGCTTAACCCATGCAGGCGTAGACTGGGTGGCAGGGTGCCAGCGCGGGCACCCTCCAAAAAAACAAATGATTAATAATGTAGAAAGTCATGCGTTTACCGTTAGGTGAGATTGATTTGGCCAACAATAACATTATTTTTTAATCAACTCTTCTAATTCTTGCAAAGCATTTACCGAATCTTTTGCTCCAAAAACCGCTGTCGCTACAGCAAACTCCTCCACTCCCAACTGAGCAAGTTGAGCAATGTTGTCTTTTGATATCCCACCATCCATGGCAATGGAAAAAGATAGAGAATGTTCATTGCGGTATTGCACAAGCGTGGAAACCTTGTCCAACACGGATGGCATAAAGGCCTGTCCAGAAAAGCCAGGCTCAACAGACATGATAAGTACTTGATCAATGAGTGGCAAAAAAGGAAACGTTTGCGATATGTCTGTTTTTGGGCTAACTGCGATAGACGGCTTCCATTTTTTTTCTTTTATATGATCAATTAATTTTGATTTTTCTTGTTTCGTTTCAATATGAAAAGATAGAGTGCTTCCTGGTTTTAATTGCATCGATCTGATCATTGATTCCGCATCATCAACCATTAAATGAACCCAAATTTGTTTAGTGGTAGATTTATTAATGGCATTTATAAATGCTGGCCCCCATGTCAGATTGGGCACAAAATGATTGTCCATAACATCTAAATGGTAACCTGCACAATATGGATCGAGGTTTTTAATCGTTTTTTCTAGATTGAGCAGGTCTGCGCTGATCAATGAAGGGTAGATGGTTCCCATACGATTCCTTGGCATGAAATAAGGGGTGTGAATTATCCTATATATGCTATACTATGCCTTATACAGAAAAGTAAGTTCAATCAATTTTTAGGGACAATTGCATGGCGCATATTAAGAGTATCGGTATGGTTATCCTTATGCAGCCCGATTTAGAGGCTGCAGTTGCCTTTTATAAGCAACTAGGATTGCGCCCGAGATTCCATTTACGGGAAAAATGGGCCGAATTTGAGGCAAATGGGGTTAAAATTGGTCTTTGCCCTACCAGCAGACCAGCGAGCCAATTAGTACGTACCGGGCTTGTTTTGGAAGTGGATAACGTTCACGAATTTTATGCTGATTTTCAAGGCAAGGTATCCTTTATTGGTGAGCCTATTGAGGCAGTTCACGGCATTATGGTGAGCTTTCAAGATCCGGGTGGCAATATTGTGGATCTTTATCAACCAACCCCGGAAAAGGTAAAAGATTTGGTTCGTTCAACCATGGAAACAGATGGTATGGATGAATGCTGCCAATCGCAGGAAAAGGAATCTGAAGGCTGCTGTGGCGGTGGTTCTTGCGGCACAGAAGGCTAAAAATAATGGCATTTTAGATAAAGCTTTTTAAGGCTTATTTAATAAGGTTTTTTATCCATATATTAAGTATAAATAGTAACAAAATATGAGTGAGTTGCTATCAAGAAAAATATATTGATTTTTTTAGATTGCTTTCTATAATATACTACAGTGGCGCAAGCAATATAATGTATTTAACGATACAATTTCGCAAATAAAATTTAAGGTAAAATTAATAACAAAATCAAAGGAGCAACGATATGTTTGAGAAGTTTCGCCCATTAGGGGACCGAGTGCTCGTCAAGCGTCTTGAATTGGAAGGGCATGATACTACTGCCTCAGGAATCATTATTCCAGACACGGCTAAAGAAAAAGCGCAAACAGCACAAGTGGTATCAGTAGGCAACGGGAAAACTGATAATGCAGGTAAATCTATACCAATGCAGGTAAAAGTTGGTGATGTAATCTATCTTGGCAAATATGCAGGTACCGAAGCTGGTAAAGATTATCTGATCGTTCGTGAAGACGAAATTCTTGGAATTGTAGAAAAATAAGTTGATTGGAGAAAAAACAATGGCATCAAAAAAAATTATTTTTGGTAGCGATGCACGCGAAAAGATTCGTAAAGGTGTCGATACCCTTGCAGATGCGGTAAAAGTTACTCTTGGGCCCAAAGGACGTAACGTTGTATATGAACGTTCATTTGGTTCTCCTGCGATCACCAAAGATGGTGTTACCGTAGCTAAAGAGATTGAATTAGAAGATAAATTAGAAAATATGGGCGCACAAATGGTGCGTGAAGTTGCAAGCAAAACTGCTGATGTTGCTGGTGATGGTACAACCACTGCAACGGTTCTTGCACAAGCAATTTTCCGTGAAGGTAACAAATATGTTACTGCAGGTGCCAACCCAATGGAATTAAAACGCGGTATTGATCAAGCAGTAACCGTTGTTGTTGAACAAATCAAAAAATCTGCAAAAGCAGTAAGCAACAAAAAAGAGATCGAACAAGTTGCAACTATCTCTGCAAACTCTGATACCGTTATTGGTAAGCAGATTGCTGAAGCGATGGATAAAGTTGGCCGTGATGGCGTTATCACCGTTGAAGAAGCAAAAGGTATGCAAGATGAGCTTGAAGTAGTAGAAGGTATGCAATTTGATCGCGGTTACCTTTCTCCATACTTTGTAACTAACTCAGAAAAGATGGAAGTACAGCTTGATAATCCGGTTGTATTGATCTACGAAAAGAAGATCAGCAGCATGAAGAGCTTGCTGCCTGTACTTGAACAAGTTGCAAAAGCTGGCCGTTCATTAATGATTATTGCAGAAGATGTAGAAGGTGAAGCATTAGCAACTTTGGTGGTAAACAAACTCCGTGGCACCCTCAGTGTTGCCGCAGTTAAGGCTCCTGGCTTTGGCGATCGCCGTAAAGCAATGTTGGAAGATATTGCAATCTTGACCGGCGGTAAGATGATCTCTGAAGATCTTGGTCTGAAGTTAGAAAGCGCTTCTATGCGTGATCTTGGCGTTGCAAAACGTATCGTGGTGAGCAAAGATAATTGCACCATTATTGAAGGTCAAGGCGGCCAAGAAGCAATCCAAAGCCGCGTATTGCAAATCAGAATGCAAATCGAAAACACAACCTCTGATTATGATGCAGAGAAATTGCAAGAACGCTTGGCAAAACTTGCTGGTGGCGTAGCAGTAATTCGTGTTGGAGCTGCAACTGAAACAGAAATGAAAGAAAAGAAAGATCGTATTGAAGATGCATTGAGTGCAACCCGCGCAGCAGTTGAAGAAGGTATTGTTGCTGGTGGTGGTGTTGCATTACTCAGAGCACAAGAAGCATTAGAAAAGCTCAAACTTGCTGGCGATGAGCAACTTGGTGTGCAAATTATTCGCCGTGCTCTTGAAGAACCAATGCGTATCATTGTCTCAAATGCAGGTTTTGAAGCTTCAGTAGTGGTTAATAAAGTAAGAACAGAACAAGGTAATAATGGCTTTGATGCTAAACATGGCAACTATGTTGATATGGTAGCTGAAGGTATTATTGATCCTGCAAAAGTTACTCGTTCAGCATTGCAAAATGCAGCATCTATTGCAGGTCTCTTGCTGACTACAGAAGCAAGTATTTGTGATATTCCTGAAGAGAAAAAAGCTGCTGCAGGTCACGCAGGCCATGGTCATGGCGGCGGTATGGGCGGCATGCCAGGAATGTACTAATAGCCTGGTATACTAACACAGTTATAACAAGGGCCGATTTTCCTCCGGGAAAGTCGGCCTTATTTTTATATCAAAAAAAAAGTCATAACCAGTCAAAAATGGTCCAAAAATCTAGTCCTCGAGCTTGCCTATTTTTATTCAATATGCCACATCAATTTTTTGGCTTTTTTACCCTTTTTAACCTGGAAGTCAGCCTTTTGACAATAAGAATAATTCATATAGAATAAATTATAACTATGAATAAGAGGTTATTTCAGGAGGAAGGGGAGGTTAAAAGTCCTATCTTTAGGGTAAAACCCATCACCTAAATCCTACAGACTAAAATGGAGTGTTAATATATGAATACGGTCAAACACATTCTTTTGGCGTTATCTATCGCAGCAATTGCCTACCCGGTTTATGCTGCTCAAATGAATCCAGCAGATATTGCTGGTGTCATAAAAAAATTAGAAGAAAACAAAACAGGAAAAAAATCTCGAAAAAAAACTAAGCAATCCAAATCAGGATTAGAAGCTGCATTGAGTAGTGCGACAGATAAGGATCCTGAATTTGAATCAGCATTAAGAACATTATTTCCTAATACTACCGATAAAGAAATAGAAACCATAGCAGCTTGTCTAGGCGGCAATGAAAAAATCGTAAAAATGTTTAAGAATGCTGCTCAAGACCCTGAAAGAGGAAAAGCGGGTCTTCTTGCTGTAGCACAAACAATCGAAGAATTAGGATCAGTTTTTGGGCAAATTGCTCAAACGGCAAGAAAAGCTATTGAACAAATAAAATCCGGCCACGCTGATACTGATAAAAAAGCAGAAGAATCCGTATCTGCTGATGTCTCTGCAAAGCTATCTCCCATTCTGGCAAAAATATTTTCTGGGCTAGGTGATCGCATAATTCAAGACATTGCAGCTGTTTTAAGTAAGATCTCACCAGCAAGTAAAAATATTCTTTTTCTTGAAAAATTCGTTGGATTAGATAATCCAAAAGGTATGCAATTTGCTAAAAGCAAATTAGCTGAAGTCATTGAAGAACATAAGGGTGCATTAGACCAAGCTGGCATAGATGTTAATGTGCTATTGAATGAGTTAGGACAAAAACCAGAATTGCCTTCACAAGAAGCAGAAACGGTTCAACCAGCTCCTGGTACTCGAGCACAAACGGTGCGTTTTCATGCAGGAACTACAAAAGCAAGTAAGACAGCAGCTGTTGCACAAGCAGTACAAGAACTTGCTGGCATGGATGCTAAAAAACGCCAGGTAGTAGAACAAACATTGGCAGCATTGCCCGGGACAGTAAAAAGTATAAAAGGTGCTTGGACTGCAGATGGTAAATTGGAAATGGAAGTTGAAACGGATAAAGATAAAGAAGATCAACGAGTTTCATCTACCATTGCAAGAAAAACGCATTCGTTATCAGAAATCGAAAAATTGAATAAACAAGATTTAGAAGATCTTCTTCTAGCATCTGCGCATAATGGAGATCTTGAACTGTTGAAAATGGCGGTAAAAGTTGCACAAAAGAAAAAAATGGATCTAGTAAAAGGTGTACGTGACTCGCAAGGTAATACGTTGCTTATGCGCGCAGTAGCAGGCAGACATTTGGAGATTGTTGAATGGCTGATAGATGAAAATTTGACAAATATTTTTGTGGAAAACAATGCCCACTATGTTGCACTCGATTTTGTGCACCAAGATGATGAATCTATTAGAGAATTAATATTGTGTATTCAAGAGGAATATTTGAGTGCTCAGTCTACACAAGAGGAGCTTGAGATAGAATTAGAATTGGATGAAGCTATCGCTCAAGTGCACAAAGATAAAAAAGCAGCAAAAAAAAGACAGCAAAAAGCAAAGAAAAAAGAGATCAAAGCAATTAAAACACAGGCACAGTTAGAGGCTGAAAAAGAGGCTGAAAAAAAAGAGCAAGCTAGATTGGCACAAGAGCAGGCACAAAAAGCGGCAAAAAATGCTAAAAATGCTCAAAGAAAAAAATTAAAAAAAGCGGCAGAAAAGCAAGCTGAGCGAGCAAAACAAGAACAAATCGAAAAAGATCGTGTAGCTCGCAAAGAACAAGCAGCTCGTCAAGCCCAAGAATTAGCGCAAGAAAAAATAAAGAAACAAGAAGAACGGCAAAAGCGCGAAGAAGAAGATAAAAAACAAAAAGAAGCAGCTGAGCAACGTAAAAAAGAAGATCGGTTAGCACGAGAGAGTGCATATAATCAAGCGCAATTAGCCCAGCTCAAAGCGAGTGTTGAAAGTGATGCGCGTCAAGCAAAAGAAGTTGCACAGGAAATGAGTGCTCGGTTTAACGCTACAGAAAAAGAAATAATTAAAGATTTGTCTTGGAAGGCAAAAGCTGCAGAACATGCAAAGCTTCTCAGGGAACAACAAGAAGCTCGAGAAGATGCAAAACGCATAGCAGCTCAACTTGCAGCAGAGAAAGCAGAATTTGAACGAGCTGCCCGAATTCGTGATCAAAGAGCGGCAGAAAGAGAACGCAAATATCAAGCAGCTCAGCAACTAGAAAACTGGACCAGATCTCATCAGATGAGAACTATTTCGTCCGTTTTAGGTGGCGCTGGCTCAGATGGAAGATCATTGAACGCAGTCACCATGCAACAGTCAAGATCACCAATTAATGACCAACGATCTGCCTCACAACCTACCTATGCATTATTGCCCAATGTGCATATTCCTAAACGTTACTCTCCCCCTGCGTCTGCACCGAGCGAAACACAACCTGATTCCCATGAAAAAGAAAAGGAAGTGTTGACTCCAGAACAAATAAGAAAATTAGCAGAACAAATTGAAAAAGATTATGAGTTAAGAAAACTTAAAGATGCTGAAACAGTAAGATGCTGAAACAGTTTCAAAAGAAGCAGTAGATAGTGCATTAAAAGATTTAGAATAAATGGAATAATGGAGGATTATCATGAAGAATGCAAAAACAATTAATCGAGTATTATTATTAGCACTTTGTGCTTTAACATCGCTTAAAGCAGCAGAAATACGGCAAGATTCAGTCGGTGCGGGTGCAGGTTATGCGAAGCAATCATTTGTAAGCAAAATGACTCCATTGTTAATGGTATCAGCAGCTCGAAACGGTGAAATAGAAAAATTAAAAGAGTTAAGAGTTACGCCACCGGTTAAAGTATTTAACAAACATTACGAAATCATTGATGCGCCAGCAGTGCTTGAGGGTGAACAAATAAATCCATTAATGGCAGCAGCAAAAGCAGGACAAACAGAAGTAGTAAAATGGCTTTTAGATCAAGGCGCTTTATTATGGAAAGATAAAGCTATCGATGCAGCAACTGCTGCAGGGCATTCTTCAATTGCTCAACTGATACAACAAAGTATCGAAGAGGAATTTGGTGATGAAGATGAAGGCGACTGGAAAGAGTTTGAAGCTGATGATGTTCCGGCTCCAAATTTACACGAATTAGCAAGAAGCGGTAATATTCCAAATCTTCTAGCAGGTATTTCTAAGGCATTTCCACGCGCTACCCCAGATGAACAGAAAAAAATTATGGTTGGTTTGTTAAGTCAGGTTCGTTCAGAGCCAGCAAAAGCAGTTGCCCCAAGCGCGAGTGCAAGTACGCAATCTCGTTTTGTATTGCCAGGTTCAGCTCAGCAATCTACTGATGTTGGAGCGGGCGCGGGACACGCGGCAGTTTCTGCACCTTTAGCAATAGGTGTAATTTCTCAAGCAGCATTAGATCAAATGAATAAATCACAAAAAGAAGCTTTGCTTATTGCCTATTGCATGGCAGATAATGTAGAAGGCGTAGCATTTCTTGTTGGAAAAAATAAAGTAAGTATAGAAACGAAAGATTCCCGTGGTATGACCCCGTGGTTGATTGCTGCTGAGAGGAATAATTTAAATCTGGCACATTTATGTGTTGCCTATAAAGCAAATGTTCTGGCGAAAAACAACAGGGGAGAAGATGCCAGTGAGATATCAAAAACAAATAGTTGTCATTTAGATTTTCAAGCATACCAGAATCTGCGCATAACATTTAACAATTATAAAACAGCATTTAAAGAACCAAAAAATCGATTGGTTGCTCTTGCAGAATTAAGACAAAATCAGGAAAAATTATGCCATGTTCTTAAAGTTTGGATAATGTTTAACCAAGATTCAAGTATGTTAGATGAGATGATGGGCAAACAAAAAGATGAGCTTATCAACAAAATTTTTGATGATGGTTATACATTTTTGATAAGAGCAGCAACAAGTGGTAACAATTCAATTGTTGCATGGTTATTAGCGCACAATGCTGATGCATCTATTGTTAGTCCAGTTGATAATATAACAGCACTTGAACGAGCCGAATATTATTATCATGATTCAACGGCAGCCCTATTGAGAGCTCATCTAAAAAGAAAAACTGGTTCTGGTAAAACAGAGGAAAACAAACAATCTGCTCCTAAAAAGAACAAGAAGAAGAAAAAAGAAAAATCAGCAGAGCAAATTGCTCAAGAACAACAAGAGCGCCAGGCACAGCAAGAGCAAGAACGTAAAGAGCGCGAGCAAAAAGAGCAAAAAGAACGTGAAGCTCAAGAGAAAGAAAGGCAACGCAAAGCGCAATCTGAACGAGATAAAGCTCGAGCAAAACAAGAACGAGAAGAAAAAGAGAAAGCTGCAGCTGCTGAAAGAGAAAAACAAGAAAAAAATAGATTAGAAAAAGAGAAGCGCCGTGCTGAAAAAGCTCAAAAAGAGGCAGAACAAGCTCGCTTGGCACAACAAGAGAAAGAAAAAAAAGAGCGCGAAGCGAAAGAACAAAGAGAAGCTGAAGATAAACGTGAGCGTGAAAGAATTCATGCCATAGAGCAAGCAGCTTTGAAAGAAAAACAGAAAGCAAAGGCTGAAAATCAGATTCTTAGCCAGATTACTCAAGACGTTGAAACTGCTCAAGGTTTAGTTGCAATGGCTGAAGAATTCGCAACTAAAACGTTATCAAAGGCTGATGAATACGCTCTATATATATCAAATTTCGAACAATTTTCGCGAAAGATTGGTGTTTTTATAAACAAAGCAAAAACTCATGATATCAGCGCAAAGAGATTAGCAAGATTTCAAGATTTACAGGGCAAATTAGCTACTGCTCAATCGCGTGTTGATGTACTATTGACATCGGCTAAAGAAAAACAGAAACAACTTAATGAAAGAGAAGCGGCTCAGGCAAAAGAAAGAGCGCGTAGAGAAAGAGCACTTGCAAGTCGTCAGGCACGAAAAAATACGCAACAACCTGAGCAAAGATCAGTATCTGCGCCAACCGTTCAAGCAGCTCAGATAAATCCTGCCCCAGCACAAAGTGGTTCTGTAACTATCTCACCACCAGTTCTTGGAGGATTAACGATAGAACAGCAGCTCGCACAAGAAATGGCTGATCTTGCAATAAAGCAACAAAGAATTGCACAGTTGCAAGCCTTGGCCAAGCCAGCAATAAGTAGAAGTACCCACGCAGTGGATGAAAAGGCATCAAGCATGGCTCGTGAATTTAATAGAAAAGAAGAAGAACAAGAGAGAGCGCACCTTGCAAGAAGTCAAAGAGCATCAGAAGCTCAACGAACACCGCTTGTTGCAACACCAGTACCAGCTCCTGCAAGTGAAGATGAAGTTGATGCAGCGCCATTGCCAGCAGTTTCTGCAAGCAGACCGGCGCAACAAGTGGCACAACCGGTAATAGTTGCTACACCATCACATTCAGCAGTGCCAGGCTATATGGCGCATGTTGGTGCAGGCTATAGTCAGCCGTATTCAGCAGCGCTACCAGTTGATCCTGCTGCAAGAGTACCAACATTGCAAGAATATCCTTATACACCAGTTTCTATGTCTGCATCTATGCCAGCAGTAAGATCTCAATCGGCTATGCCCCCAGGTTCAGCCGCAAGACCTGCAGCACCTAGACCCCTTTCAGAGCCTGTTGTATTATCAGAATCTGATCTGGTGCGGCAAATGAGACAACACAAATCATGGCTTGATAAAGATTTAGAAAGAATCAAAGAGCAAGTGAGGGCTGAATCTGAACAGCCACATTATTTAGAGGAAGTTGGAATCACTTCAGATATGGATGATCTAGCACTTAGCATGCTTAAATCGCTTGATGAATGTTAATGGAAATAATGAATATGAAAAAATTAATAATACTTTTTATGATCTGCGCTATTTCAGCTATAACCAGTGCGATGGAGAAGAAACAATCGCAGTTACCTACGATCAGACCAGTAAAGACTGGTTTGCACGTTAGTCCACCAGTTGCGTATGCGCTTTGGGTTAATAGCATGGTAAAACAACAGGAAATGCAACAAAAACAAGTGGAGCAACCAAAAAAGACGGCTAAAGAAGAAAAAAAAGCATAATGATTTAATGAAATGGAGGATCTATGAATCTCGTAACGTTAATAAAAAGCCTTGCGCTATCTACATTATTGATATTGAGCGGCTCAGTATTTGCAGCTGAATCTGCAACAAGTGCTGGAACAGGTGCCGGACCTCAATTTGGTATGGTTATTAATTTGGGTGATAAATTACTTCTATTGGCCCACCATACTGTGACCATTGCGCAATACAAAAAATTGCTTACCGATGCACTTTTAGAAGGTGGTCATAAGCCGAATGAAAAGTTG
>Ga0209581_1003875_pt1 | contig 12496 bp, 8 predicted proteins | sample Coa_R2_FD_187160 | JGI IMG/M metagenome (GOLD analysis project Ga0209581, IMG submission 187160) | Surface soil microbial communities from Centralia Pennsylvania, which are recovering from an underground coalmine fire - Coalmine... | ecosystem: Environmental > Terrestrial > Soil > Unclassified ...
CCGGGCGACAACGTGACGATGGAGGTGGAGCTGCTGGTGCCGATCGCGATGGACGAGGGCCTGCGCTTTGCCATCCGCGAGGGCGGCCGCACCGTCGGCGCCGGCGTCGTCGCCAAGATCTTGAAATGAGCCGATAGGAGTGTAGCTCAACTGGTAGAGCACCGGTCTCCAAAACCGGGGGTTGGGGGTTCGAGCCCCTCCACTCCTGCCATGCCCTGGCCGGGCTGCGCCGCGATGGGACACTAGACGGGAATGGCCAAGACCAGCGTCGCCGAATTCGCCCAGCAGGTTCGCCAGGAGGTGTCGCGCGTCACCTGGCCGACCCGCAAGGAAACCATGGTCACGACGGCGATGGTGTTCCTGATGGTGTTCATCGCCGCGGGCTTCTTCTTCGTCATCGACCAGATCCTGTCCTACGGGGTCCGGCTCCTGTTCGGCCTCGGGCAATAGGAGGGCGGGCGATGGCCAGTCGCTGGTACGTGATCCACGTCTACTCGGGCTTCGAGAAGCGGGTCGCCCAGGCGATCCGCGAGCAGGCCGAGCAGAAGGGGCTGAGCGACCGCTTCGAGCAGATTCTGGTGCCGACCGAGGAGGTCGTCGAGGTCAAGCGCGGCGCCCGGGTCAGCTCGGAGCGCAAGTTCTTCCCCGGCTATGTGCTGATCAAGATGGACCTCGACGACGAAACCTGGCACCTCGTCAAGAACACCGCCAAGGTCACCGGGTTCTTGGGCGGGCGCGGCCGGCCCTCGCCGATCAGCGAGGGCGAGGCGGCGCGCATCATGCGCCAGGTGCAGGAGGGGATCGAACGGCCGAAGCCGTCGATCACTTACGAGGTCGGCGAGCAGGTCAGGGTGTGCGACGGGCCGTTCACCTCGTTCAACGGCATCGTCGAAGAGGTGGACGAGGAGAAGTCGCGGATCAAGGTGGCGGTGTCGATCTTCGGCCGCGCCACGCCGGTCGAGCTCGAATACGCCCAGGTCGAGAAGGTTTGAGGCACCAGAGAGATGGCCAAGAAGATCGTCGGAATGATCAAGCTCCAGGTGCCGGCCGGCAAGGCCAACCCGTCGCCGCCGATCGGCCCGGCGCTGGGCCAGCGCGGCCTCAACATCATGGAGTTCTGCAAGGCGTTCAACGCGGCGACGCAGTCGATGGAGCCGGGCATCCCGGTGCCGGTGGTGATCACCGCCTATGGCGACCGCAGCTTCACCTTTGTCACCAAGACCCCGCCGGCCAGCTATTTCCTGAAAAAGGCGGCCGGGATCGAGAAGGGGGCGCAGACCGTCGGCAAGGGCACCTCGGTCGGGCGGGTGACGATGGCCCAGATCCGCGAGATCGCCGCGGCCAAGTTGGCCGACCTCAACGCCAACGACCTCGACGCGGCCTGCCGCATGGTGATCGGCTCGGCCCGCTCGATGGGCATCGACGTGGTCGAGTAGTCGGCGCCGGACAGGAACGGGAGCAAGCGAGATGGCAAAAGCCGGCAAGCGGCTGAAAAAGGCCTGGGAGGGTATCGACCGCGACGCGGCCCTGCCGGTCGAGAAGGCGGTCGAGCTGATCAAGTCGCGCGCCTCGGCGAAATTCGACGAGACGGTCGAGATCGCGATGAATCTCAACATCGATCCGCGCAAGCAGGACCAGAACCTGCGCGGCACGGTGATGCTGCCGCACGGCACCGGCAAAAGCGTGCGGGTCGGGGTCTTCGCCCGCGGCGACAAGGCGAAGGAGGCCGAGGCCGCCGGCGCCGACGTGGTCGGCGCCGAGGACCTTGCCGAAAAGGTCCAGGCCGGCGAGATCAATTTCGACCGCGCCATCGCCACCCCCGACATGATGGCGGTGGTCGGCCGGCTCGGCAAAATTCTCGGCCCGCGCGGGCTGATGCCGAACCCGCGGCTCGGCACCGTCACCCAGGACGTCGCCGAAGCGGTCAAGGCGGCCAAGGGCGGCCAGGTCGAATTCCGCGCCGAGAAGGCCGGCATCGTCCATGCCGGGGTCGGCAAAGCAAGCTTTACGGAAGCCGATCTCGCCGATAATGTGCGCGCCTTTGTCGGGGCCATTACCCGCGCCAAGCCGAGCGGGGTGCGGGGCACGTACATCAAGCGGGTGAACCTGAGTTCGACGATGGGGCCCGGGGTCAAGATCGACCTCGCCAGCCTGTCGGAAGAGGCGAAGCCGTAAGTCTGGGATTGGCGCGGCCCGGCGCGGGTCGGGGCGGCGCGCGGGGTTTGGAGGCGGGTGGTGGAGCGGTCGCAGAAAGAGGCGCTGGTCAGGTCGCTGCATGACGATTTCGCCGGCACGGTGTGCGTCGTCGTGACCCACCAGACCGGGCTCTCGGTCGCCGAGGCGACGCAGCTTCGCCGCCAGGTGCGCGACGCCGGCGCGCGCTTCCGGGTGACCAAGAACCGGCTCGCCAGGCGGGCTCTCGAAGGCACCCCGTTCGAAGGCCTGGCGCCGCTGTTTTCCGGGCCGACCGCGATCGCCTATTCCAACGACCCGGTCGCCGCGGCCAAGGCGGCGGTCGACTACGCCAACCGCAACGACAAGCTGCGTATTGTCGGCGGCGCGCTGGCCGGCAAGCCGCTCGACGCCGCCGCCGTGCGGGCGCTGGCGACGCTGCCCTCGCTCGACGAATTGCGCGGCAAGATCATCGGCCTGATCCAGGCGCCGGCGACCAGGCTGGCCGGGCTGTTGCAGGCGCCGGCCGGGCAGCTCGCCCGGGTTCTCGCCGCCCGTGCCGAACAGGAACAATAACCGGATACCGAAAGCAGGAGCACCACCGATGGCTGATCTGGCAAAGCTCGTCGACGACCTGTCGTCGCTGACCGTGATCGAAGCGGCCGAGCTGGCGAAGATGCTGGAAGAAAAGTGGGGCGTCTCGGCGGCCGCGCCGGTCGCGGTCGCCGCCGCCGCCGGCGGGCCGGCCGCCGCCGCGGCCGAGCCGGTCGCCGAAAAGACCGAGTTCGACGTCATCCTGTCCGCGATCGGCGACAAGAAGGTCAACGTGATCAAGGAAGTGCGCGCGATCACCCAGCTCGGCCTGAAAGAGGCGAAGGACCTGGTCGAGGCCGCGCCCAAGCCGGTCAAAGAGGGCGTCAACAAGGAAGAAGCGGCAAAAATCAAGAAACAGCTTGAAGACGCGGGCGCGACGGTCGAAATTAGGTAGGTCGGCCACGACCTATACCATATTGGAGCGGCTGCCGCGCCGCGGCCGCGCCCGTGACGAGACCACCCAACCGGGGTGCGAAGCCATTCGCACGCCCGGATTTGGCGTCGGCAGGGGGTAGTGCGCGTCGGGCGGGGCGGCGACGGCGAATGGAGCAACAGGACCGCACGGGCGGTCCGCAGCGAGGGAAGTGCATGGCTATCTCCCTGATCGGCAAAAAACGAATCCGCAAATCGTTCGGGCGCATTCCGGAAGTCGCGCCGATGCCGAACCTGATCGAGGTGCAGCGCAGCTCGTATGACCACTTCCTGCAGATGGGGGTGGAACCCGAGCAGCGCGCCAATGTCGGGCTGCAGGAGGTGTTCAAGTCGGTCTTCCCGATTCGCGATTTTTCCGAGCGGGCGCAGCTCGAATTCGTCCGCTACGAGCTGGAGACGCCGAAATACGACGTCGACGAATGCCAGCAGCGCGGCATCACCTATGCCGCGCCGCTGAAGGTCACGCTCCGCCTCGTCGTCTGGGATGTCGACGAGGACACCGGCTCGCGCTCGATCCGCGACATCAAGGAGCAGGACGTCTATATGGGCGACATGCCGCTGATGACGCGCAACGGCACGTTCATCATCAACGGCACCGAGCGGGTCATCGTCTCCCAGATGCACCGCAGCCCCGGCGTGTTCTTCGATCACGACAAGGGCAAGACGCATTCCTCGGGCAAGTACCTGTTTGCCGCGCGGGTGATCCCCTATCGCGGCTCGTGGCTCGATTTCGAGTTCGACGCCAAGGACCACGTCTATGTCCGCATCGACCGGCGCCGCAAGCTGCCGGCGACGACGCTATTGATGGCGCTCGACGACGCCGCCGCCGAGCAGAAGCGTGCGGCGCGCGCCGCCGAGGGCAAGACCCTTGCCCCCGGCGAGGCCGCCGGCATGTCGAAGGAAGAGATTCTCGCCGCGTTCTACGGCACCACGGTGATCCGCCGCGGCCCGACCGGCTGGAAGAAGCCGTTCGATCCCGAGCAGTACAAGGCCAAGCTCGCCGCCGACCTGATCGACGCGGCGACGGGCGAGGTCAAGCTGGCGGAAGGCGAGCGGATGACGCCGCGCCTCGCCCGGCGGCTGCGCGAGGAAGGGCTGACCGAGGTCCTCATCCCCGATGTCGATCTGATCGGCCGCTACTTCGGCCAGGACGTGATCAACGAGGAGACCGGCGAGGTCTATTTCGAGGCCGGCGACGAGATCACCGAGACGGCCCTCGCCCAGCTCGCCGAGCTCGGCTTCGACGAGCTGCCGGTGCTCGACATCGACCTCGTCACCCACGGTCCGGATACCCGCGGCCCCTACATCCGCAATACCCTGGCGATCGACAAGAACGCCACCCGCGAAGACGCGCTGATCGACATCTACCGGGTCATGCGCCCGGGCGAGCCGCCGACGCTGGAGACCGCCGAGAGCCTGTTCCACAGCCTGTTCTTCGACCCCGAGCGCTACGACCTGTCGGCGGTCGGCCGGGTCAAGATGAACTCGCGCCTCGGTCTGTCGACCGACGATTCGGTGCGCGCGCTGCGCAAGGAAGACATCATCTCGATCCTTCAGGTCCTCGTCGACCTCAAGGACGGGCGCGGCGAGATCGACGACATCGACCATCTCGGCAACCGCCGCGTGCGCTCGGTCGGCGAGCTGATGGAAAACCAGTACCGCGTCGGCCTGTTGCGCATGGAGCGGGCGATCCGCGAGCGCATGTCGTCGGTCGAGATCGACACGGTGATGCCGCACGACCTGATCAACGCCAAGCCGGCGGCGGCGGCGGTGCGCGAATTCTTCGGCTCCTCGCAGCTCTCGCAGTTCATGGACCAGACCAACCCGCTCAGCGAGATCACCCACAAGCGCCGCCTGTCGGCGCTGGGGCCGGGCGGGCTGACGCGCGAGCGCGCCGGGTTCGAGGTGCGCGACGTGCATCCCACCCATTACGGCCGCATCTGCCCGATCGAGACGCCGGAAGGTCCGAATATCGGCCTGATCAACTCGCTGGCCACCTATGCCCGGGTCAACCAGTACGGCTTTATCGAAAGCCCCTATCGCCGGGTGGTGGACGGCCGCGTCACCGACGAGGTGGTCTATCTCTCGGCGATGGACGAAGGGCGTTATGCGATCGCCCAGGCCAACGTGCGGGTCGATGAGAACGGGTACATCACTGACGATCTGACCAATTGCCGCAAGGCCGGCGATTTCCTGATGCTGCGGCCGAACCAGATCGACCTGATCGACGTGTCGCCGAAGCAGCTCGTCTCGGTCGCTGCGGCGCTGATTCCGTTCCTCGAAAACGACGACGCCAACCGCGCGCTGATGGGCTCCAACATGCAGCGCCAGGCGGTGCCGCTGATCCGCGCCGAGGCGCCGCTCGTCGGCACCGGCATGGAAGAGACGGTGGCGCGCGATTCGGGCGTCACCATCATCGCCCGCCGCTCCGGCATCGTCGACCAGGTCGATGCCACCCGCATCGTCATCCGCGCCACCGAGGAGACCTCGGCCGCGGCCTCCGGCGTCGACATCTACAACCTGTTGAAATTCCAGCGTTCGAACCAGAACACCTGCATCAACCAGCGGCCGCTGGTCAAGGTCGGCGACCAGGTGCGCGCCGGCGACATCATCGCCGACGGTCCCTCCACCGAGCTCGGCGAGCTGGCGCTCGGCCGCAACGTGCTGTGCGCCTTCATGCCGTGGAACGGCTACAATTTCGAGGATTCGATCCTGATCTCCGAGCGCATCGTCTCCGACGACGTGTTCACCTCGATCCACATCGAGGAGTTCGAGGTCTCGGCCCGCGACACCAAGCTCGGCCAGGAGGAGATCACCCGCGACATCCCCAATGTCGGCGAAGAGGCGCTGAAAAACCTCGACGAGGCCGGCATCGTCTATATCGGCGCCGAGGTGAAGCCGGGCGACATTCTCGTCGGCAAGGTGACGCCGAAGGGCGAGTCGCCGATGACCCCGGAAGAGAAGCTGCTGCGCGCGATCTTCGGCGAAAAGGCCTCCGACGTGCGCGACACCTCGCTGCGCCTGCCGCCCGGCGTGTCGGGCACGGTGGTCGAGGTGCGGGTGTTCTCGCGCCGCGGCGTCGACAAGGACGAGCGCGCGCTGGCGATCGAGCGCGCCGAGATCGAGCGGCTGGCGAAGGACCGCGACGACGAGCGCGCCATCCTCGAGCGCAGCTTTGCCGGGCGGCTGAAGGAATTGCTGCTCGGCCAGACCGTCGTCTCCGGCCCCAAGGGGATGAAGTCGGGCAGCGAGATCACCGAGGCCCTGCTGGCCGAGCACGCCCCGGCGCTGTGGAAGCAGATCACCGTGCGCGACGACGCCCGCATGGTCGATATCGAGGCGCTGAAGAAGCAGATGGAGGACGCCGTCGGCGAACTCCAGTCGCGCTTTGAAAGCAAGGTAGAGAAATTGCAGCGCGGCGACGAGCTGCCGCCCGGCGTGATGAAGATGGTCAAGGTCTTCGTCGCGGTGAAGCGCAAGCTCCAGCCCGGAGACAAGATGGCCGGGCGGCACGGCAACAAGGGCGTCATCTCGCGCATCATGCCGGTCGAGGACATGCCTTATCTCGACGACGGCACCCCGGTCGACATCGTGCTCAACCCGCTCGGCGTGCCGAGCCGGATGAATGTCGGGCAGATTCTCGAAACCCATCTCGGCTGGGCCGCGGCCGGGCTCGGCCGGCGCCTCGGCGAGGTCGTCGAGAAATTGCGCGGCAACGGCGCCGCCCGGGCCAACGGCGGCTGCGCGGAATTGCGCGCGATGCTCGGCGAGATTTACGACGGTGCCGAGCGCAGCGAGATCGAGGCGCTCGGCGACGACGAGATCATCGAGCTGGCCGCCTCGCTGCGCCGCGGCGTGCCGATGGCGAGCCCGGTGTTCGACGGCGCCCGCGAGGACGACATCGTGGCGATGCTGGAGCGCGCCGGGCTGTCGTCTTCAGGGCAGGTGACGCTGATCGACGGCCGCACCGGCGAGCCGTTCGACCGCAAGGTGACGGTCGGCTACATCTACATGCTCAAGCTGCACCACCTGGTCGACGACAAGATCCACGCGCGCTCGATCGGTCCGTACAGCCTCGTCACTCAGCAGCCGCTGGGCGGCAAGGCGCAGTTCGGCGGACAGCGCTTTGGCGAGATGGAGGTGTGGGCGCTCGAGGCCTACGGCGCCGCCTACTCGCTGCAGGAGATGCTGACGGTCAAGTCGGACGACGTGTCCGGCCGCACCAAGGTCTACGAGGCGATCGTCCGCGGCGACGATAATTTCGAGGCCGGCATTCCGGAGTCGTTCAACGTCTTGGTCAAGGAGCTGCGCTCGCTCGGCCTCAACGTGGAGCTTGAGCAGCGCAATTTCTGACCGCCTGTTTTTTTCCTGCAGATAACAGGGAAAACAGGCGGCAACGCCCTCGCCCGGCCCGCGTCTTGCGGGCATGACGACGGAAAACCGAAGGGGTCGTGCATGAACGAGTTGATGAACATCTTCGGCCAGGTCAGCGGTCCGCAAAGCTTCGACCAGATCCGCATCTCGATCGCCAGCCCGGAGCGCATCCGGTCGTGGTCGTTCGGCGAGATCAAAAAGCCGGAGACGATCAACTACCGCACCTTCAAGCCGGAGCGGGACGGGCTGTTCTGCGCCCGCATCTTCGGTCCGATCAAGGACTACGAGTGCCTGTGCGGCAAATACAAGCGGATGAAGTATCGCGGCATCATCTGCGAGAAATGCGGCGTCGAGGTGACCCTGTCCAAGGTTCGGCGCGACCGCATGGGCCATATCGAGCTGGCCTCGCCGGTGGCGCATATCTGGTTTCTCAAGTCGCTGCCGAGCCGCATCGGCCTGCTCCTCGACATGACCCTGAAGGACCTCGAGCGCGTCCTTTATTTCGAGAACTACGTCGTCATCGAGCCGGGCCTGACGCCGCTGAAGCAGCACCAGCTGCTCTCCGAAGAGGACTACCTGAAGGCGCAGGACGAATACGGCGAGGACCAGTTCACCGCCGCGATCGGGGCCGAGGCGCTGCGCACGATGCTGTCGCAGATCGACCTTGCCGAGGAGAAGGTCAAGCTGCGCGAGGAATTGCGCGAGACCTCGTCGGAGGCGCGGCGCAAGAAGCTGGTCAAGCGGCTCAAGCTGGTCGAGGCGTTCATCGAGTCGCAGAGCCGGCCCGAGTGGATGATCCTCGAAGTCGTGCCGGTGATCCCGCCCGAGCTGCGCCCGCTGGTGCCGCTCGACGGCGGCCGCTTCGCGACCTCGGATTTGAACGATCTCTACCGCCGCGTCATCAACCGCAACAACCGGCTGAAGCGGCTGATCGAATTGCGCGCGCCCGACATCATCGTGCGCAACGAGAAGCGCATGCTGCAGGAGGCGGTCGATGCGCTGTTCGACAACGGCCGCCGCGGTCGCGTCATCACCGGCGCCAACAAGCGGCCGCTGAAGTCGCTCTCCGACATGCTGAAAGGCAAGCAGGGCCGCTTCCGCCAGAACCTCTTGGGCAAGCGCGTCGACTATTCCGGCCGCTCGGTCATCGTCGTCGGTCCCGAGCTGAAGCTGCACCAGTGCGGCCTGCCGAAGAAGATGGCGCTCGAGCTGTTCAAGCCGTTCATCTATTCGAAGCTCGAACTTTACGGCCTCGCCTCGACGATCAAGGCGGCCAAGCGCATGGTCGAGAAGGAGCGGCCCGAGGTGTGGGACATCCTCGAAGAGGTGATCCGCGAGCACCCGGTCCTGTTGAACCGCGCCCCGACCCTGCACCGTCTCGGCATCCAGGCGTTCGAGCCGGTGCTGATCGAGGGCAAGGCGATCCAGCTTCATCCGCTGGTCTGCACCGCGTTCAATGCCGATTTCGACGGCGACCAGATGGCCGTCCACGTGCCGCTGTCGCTCGAGGCGCAGCTCGAAGCGCGCGTCCTGATGATGTCGACCAACAACATCCTGTCGCCGGCCAACGGCAAGCCGATCATCGTGCCGTCGCAGGACATCGTGCTCGGCCTCTATCACATCACGATGGAGCGCGAGGGCGAGCCGGGCGAGGGCATGGCGTTTACCGATGTCGGCGAGATCGAGCAGGCGCTCGAAGCCAAGGCGGTGACGCTGCACACCCGCATCAAGGCGCGCTACGAGGGCGTCGACGAGAACGGCAAGCCGGTGGTCCGCCGCGTCGAGACCACGCCGGGGCGGATGCTGCTGTCGGAAATCCTGCCGCGCCACCCGGCGATCAGCTTCGACCTGATCAACCAGCTGCTCGGCAAAAAGCAGATCAGCGACCTGATCGACCAGGTCTACCGCTTCTGCGGCCAGAAGGAGACGGTGATCTTCTGCGACCGGCTGATGACGCTCGGTTTCACCCAGGCGTGCAAGGCCGGCATCTCGTTCGGCAAGGACGACCTGATCATCCCCGAGGCCAAGCACACCCTCGTCGCCGAGGTCCAGGAGAAGGTCAAGGAGTACGAGCAGCAGTACCAGGACGGCCTGATCACCCAGCGCGAGAAGTACAACAAGGAGGTCGATGCCTGGACCAGCTGCTCGGAAAAGGTCGCCGAGGAAATGGTCAAGGTGATCCGCGCCCAGCGGCCCGGCGAGCCGATCAACTCGGTGTGGATGATGTCGGATTCCGGGGCGCGCGGCTCGGCGGCGCAGATCAAGCAGCTCGCCGGCATGCGCGGGCTGATGACCAAGCCGTCGGGCGAGATCATCTCGACCCCGATCATCTCCAACTTCAAGGAGGGGCTGACCGTGCTCGAGTACTTCAACTCGACGCACGGCGCCCGCAAGGGCCTGGCCGATACCGCGCTGAAGACGGCCAATTCCGGCTATCTGACGCGCCGCCTCGTCGATGTCGCGCAGGACGCGATCATCACCGAGGAGGATTGCGGCACCACGCGCGGCCTGGCGACCCGCGCGGTCATCGACGGCGGCGAGATCATCGCGCCGCTCGCCGACCGCATCCTCGGGCGCTGCGCCGCGGTCGACATTCTCGACCCGCTTTCGGGCGCGCTGGTGCTGGCGGCCGGGGAGCTGATCGACGAGGACGCGGTCGATGCGATCGAGCGCGCCGGCATCGACACCGTGGTGATCCGCTCGGTGCTGACCTGCGAGGCGGCGAGCGGGGTCTGCGGCAAGTGCTACGGCCGCGACCTGGCGCGCGGCACCATCGTCAATATCGGCGAGGCGGTCGGCGTCATCGCCGCGCAGTCGATCGGCGAGCCGGGCACCCAGCTGACGATGCGCACCTTCCATATCGGCGGGGCGGCGCAGCGCGGCGCCGAGCAGTCGTCGATCGAGGCGGCGCTCGACGCCAAGGTCGAGATCAAGAACCGCAACGTCGTCATCAACTCGGCCGGACTGCCGGTGGTGATGGGGCGCAACTGCGAGATGGTGCTGCTCGACGAGGTCGGCCGCGAGAAGGCGCGGCACCGCGTCCCTTACGGCGCACGGCTGCTCGCCGACGAGGGCGCCGAGGTCAAGCGCGGCGACCGCCTCGCCGAATGGGACCCCTACACGATCCCGATCATCACCGAGAAGGACGGCATCGCCCATTATGTCGACGTCATCGAGGGCGTCTCGATGCGCGAGATCGTCGACGAGGCGACCGGCATCTCGTCGAAGGTCATCGTCGACTGGAAGCAGCAGCCGCGGGGCAGCGATCTGCGCCCGCGCATCACCCTGCGCGACGAGGCGGGCGAGGTGCTGCTGCTCGCCAACGGGCTGGAGGCGCGCTACTTCCTGCCGGTCGATGCGATCCTGTCGATCGAGAACACCTCGGCGGTCAAGGCCGGCGACGTGCTCGCCCGCATCCCGCGGGAATCGTCGAAGACGCGCGACATCACCGGCGGTCTGCCCCGCGTCGCCGAGTTGTTCGAGGCGCGCAAGCCCAAGGATTTCGCGATCATCAGCGAGAGCGAGGGGCGCGTCGAGTTCGGCAAGGACTACAAGACCAAGCGGCGCATCCTGGTGGTGCCGCCGAACGGCGAGGGCGAGCCGGTCGAGTACCTGATCCCCAAGGGCAAGCACATCAGCGTCCAGGAGGGCGACTATGTGATGAAGGGGGATCTGATGATGGACGGCAGCCGGGTGCCGCACGACATCCTGCGCATCCTCGGGGTCGAGGAGCTGGCCAGCTACCTGATCAACGAGATCCAGGAGGTCTACCGGCTGCAGGGCGTGCGCATCAACGACAAGCACATCGAGGTCATCGTCCGCCAGATGCTGCAGAAGGTCGAGATCGAGGATCCCGGCGACACCACCTTCCTTGCCGGCGAGCAGGTCGATCGCGTCGAGTTCGAACTCGAAAACATGAAGACCGAGAAGGAAGGGCTGCGCCCGGCTAAGGCGCACCCGGTCTTGCAGGGCATCACCAAGGCCAGCCTGCAGACCAATTCCTTCATCTCGGCCGCCTCGTTCCAGGAGACCACGCGGGTCCTCACCGAGGCGGCGGTGTCGGGGCGGGTCGATGCGCTGACCGGGCTGAAGGAGAACGTCATCGTCGGGCGGCTGATCCCGGCCGGGACCGGCAGCGTCATCGCCCGGCTGCGCGAGATCGCCGCCGAGCGCGACCGCGAACTGGCGGCGATCGCCGCGGCCGGCGACGAGCCGCCGGCGCAGCTCGAGGCCGAGCAGCGCACCGCCTGACCGGGCTGCGGGCAGGCGCGGTTTTCCGCGGAAAACCGCGCCTGCGGCGGGGTCGGCGGCGGCGGAAAAAGAATGGCTGCCGGGCGCCTAAAAGCGGTTGACCTCGCCGCGGTACAGGGCTTATAAGCCGCCTTCCGCGCGGCCCGGCCCCGGTTGGGAAAGGGCCGCGCGGGCGCTGATTGACAAGGTGAGAGTGGGTAAGGAAGGGATGCGCGGGCGGCGGCGGGTTTAGCTGTTGCCTGCGGTTGAGTAGGTGGACAGCGGCCGAGAGAGAGGGGCGTCTATTCTGCGTGAGCGGGGTGGGCGTCTTTGTCTGGGATGAACATGAGAGTTTGATCCTGGCTCAGAACGAACGCTGGCGGCATGCTTAACACATGCAAGTCGAACGGGACCTTTCGGGGTCTAGTGGCGCACGGGTGAGTAGCGCGTGGGAACCTGCCTTCCTGTGGGGGATAACCGAGGGAAACTTCGGCTAATACCGCATGCGCCCGGAGTGATCCGGGGAAAGATTTATCGCAGGGAGAGGGGCCCGCGTCGGATTAGCTGGTTGGTGGGGTAACGGCCTACCAAGGCGATGATCCGTAGCTGGTCTGAGAGGATGATCAGCCACACTGGGACTGAGACACGGCCCAGACTCCTACGGGAGGCAGCAGTGGGGAATATTGGACAATGG
>Ga0209581_1003884_pt1 | contig 12469 bp, 8 predicted proteins | sample Coa_R2_FD_187160 | JGI IMG/M metagenome (GOLD analysis project Ga0209581, IMG submission 187160) | Surface soil microbial communities from Centralia Pennsylvania, which are recovering from an underground coalmine fire - Coalmine... | ecosystem: Environmental > Terrestrial > Soil > Unclassified ...
GCGCGCCGACGATTGCTTCGCAGCCGACGAGTTCCTCGCGCGCGCCGCGCTCGAGCGCGCGCTTGGCGAATCCGCAGCCGAAGCAATCGCGCCGCGGCCGACGCTCGACTCTATCGCGCGGCGCTCGTCGCTTGAGCGTGAACGCGAGCGCTGGCTGGCGCTGCCAACGCGCGAGGAAAACCCCGACCTCGACGAGTCTCATGTGCGTTATGCCGCCGATTCGGAAAAACTCGCGCACGCCGGCATCCACGACGGGCGCGTGGCCGCCGACCCCCGCCTGACGCGTCTGCTGTGCGGCGACGCGGCCAATCCGCGGCCGTGGAGTGCAACACAACTCAATGAGTTCGCGGCATGCGGCTTCAAATTTTTTGCCGCGCGCGTGCTGAGGCTCGGACGCGAGGAAGAGGACGACTACGAGCTCAACGCCATCGAAAGCGGCGAACTGGTCCATGAAATCCTCCACCTGATAGTCTTGCGCGCCGATTTCAGCCATCCGATGCGCACGCGCGCCGAGGCCGCGCGCGTGCTCGCGGAAATTCATGACGCGCGCCAGCCGCTCGCGCGGGACCCGGGATTTTTCGAAGCGCAATGGCGTTCGATCGAAGCAACCGTCGGGGAATTCGTCGACCTGGAGCTCGAATATCGCGCGGCGCATCCGTCGATCGAGATCCACGCCGAGCGCGAGATCGACTTCACGCTCCCGGGCACGCGCGCCCTCGCGCCGCTGCGCATCCGGGGCCGCATCGACCGTCTCGAGCTTCGTCCGCGCGGACGCGGAATCGGGTCACTGTGCGTGGTCGACTACAAAAATTCTCGCCGTGCCGAGGAATACGGCAAAGCGGCGAATCCCGCGGGCGATCGCTTCGGATGGACCGACTTCCAATTGCCTGTGTACCTGATGGGCGCACTGCACGAATTGAGTTCGCAGCTCAGCCCCGACGTTGAGCTTCGCGCCGGATACGTCGTGCTGCGCAGCCGCGACAAAAAGCAAAAGCAGGCGATTTTCCCCGTCCCGCGCCATCTGCTCGATCCTGCGCCGGGCCCGCCGCCGCACGCCAGCGCCGCCGGCGAGCCGCCTGTTCCGGAGCGCATCCTGGCACTGGTCGGCGACGCGCTGGCGGGCCGCTTCGACGTCGATCCGCGCCGATGCGACGACTGGTGTCCCTATCGCGCGGCCTGCCGTTATGACAAGGCGGCCGAACCGTGAAGCGGACGGCGGCGAACGAATGAGTCATGGTCGCGAATAAGCATGGGCCGCGTCGAACTCACTGAGGAACAGCGCCAGGCGATCTACGCGCCGGGCAACGTGCTGGTGCGGGCCGGCGCCGGCTCGGGCAAGACCGAAGTTCTCGCCCGGCGCTTCGTCGCTCTGCTCGCCGGCGATATTGCAGGGCGCGAACCGCTCGCCCCCGAGCGTATCGCCGCGATCACGTTCACCGAAAGCGCCACCGCCGATATGCGCCGGCGTATCGCCGATGTTCTCGATGAACGCGTCGCGCGCGAGAACGAGCCGGCGCGCCGCGCGGCGCTCATCCGTGCGCGGCGGACGCTCGGCCTCGCCCGCATCTCGACCATCCACGCCTTCTGTGCGCGCCTGCTGCGCGAGTGCCCGCTCGAAGCCGGCATCGATCCGGGTTTCGAGGTGCTGGACGAATATCAGACGATGACGTTCCTCGAGCGGCACTGCCGCGAGCTCGTCGCCGACGCGGTACGGCGCGCGGATGCGGGCGCGGTCCGGCTCGTCCGCACGCGCGGATTCAGCGGCTTCGCGCATCGGCCCGGTGCCGTCGAGATGATTCAGAGGATGGTCGTCGAAGCGGCCAGGCTGGGCCATCCGCCGAGCTGGATTCGCACGGCTGCCGAAATTACGGCGACGCGGCTGCGCGGGTACGCGGGCGCGATTCCGGCGCAACGCGCGCGGCTCGTCAAGCTGGTCGACGGTTTACTGTCGCGGTCCGACATCACCGGCAAGTCCAGAGACAAAATCGAGCTGTTGCGCGAGCAATGGTCGCGCCTGAAAAAAGCGCTGAGCCAATTCAGCGCCGACAGCGAGCCATCCGCGCTGGACACGCTCGCGGAATTAAGCGAGCTGCGCCCAAACAAAACGAATCCAGGCATCAAGCCCGCGCTCGCGGAGATCGACGACGCGCTGGATAAACTTCGCGAAGCCTATGGAGCCTGTCACGCCGCCGATCCCACGCGCGAGGTCGCGGAGCTGGCAGCCGACGTCGGCGCCGAACTCGAGCGGCGCAAGATCATCGACCACGTGGTCACGTTCGACGATCTTCTCATTCTTGCCAATCGCGTGCTCGGCACTTTTCCCGAGGTCGCCGCGCGCCATCGGCGCCAGTTCAGCGCCATGCTGGTGGATGAATACCAGGACACCGATCCGATTCAGGACAGTGTCGTCCGCCTGCTCACGCAGCACGAGCCGCCGGCGCCCGAACTGTTCATCGTCGGCGACGAGAAACAGTCGATCTATCGTTTTCGCGGGGCTGACGTCACCGTGTTCAACGCCCCGCGCCCGCCACTCGTCATGCTGGCGCGTCCGCTGGTCGAAAATCGCCGCTCGCTGCCGGCGATCATCGAGCTGGTCAACTCGGTAAGCGCCCGCTCGATGCGTCCGGAGGAACACGAGGGCGCCGACGATCGGCCGTACTGGGTGCGATGGACCGACAGCCATCGCCTGAAGCCGGTTCGGCCGGCGGCAGATGCGCGCGCGGTCGAGCTGATCGTCAGTCCGCGGACCGCACATTCCAGGGACCAAGAGCAGAGCACGCGGGTGCTCCGGCGCCTCGAGGCGGAGGCGATCGCGGCACGTTGCGCGCAACTGATCGATGAAGGCGCGCGGGTGTTCGATTGCGACACCGGCGTCGCGCGCGCGGCGCGCTTCGGCGACATCGCGCTGCTGCTGCGCTCGTTCAGCGATGTCGCGATTTACGAGAACGCGTTCATTCGCGCGGGCGTGCCCAGCTATACCGTCAAAGGACGCGGCTTTTACGACCGCAGAGAAGTGAAGGATATGGCCGCGCTGCTTGGCGCCGTCGAAGATCCGCAAAATCAAATCGATTTGGTCGCGGCCCTGCGCTCGCCGCTGTTCGGCCTTTCGGATCAGTGTCTGCTGGAAATCGCGCTGCATCTGCGCGACGCGGCCGCGGATGACTCGCGCAGTCGTTCGATTGGCGCCCTGTTCCACGACCCGGACGAGGATTTTTCGTGGCTCGTCACCGGGCGCGAGGCCGCGCTCAAGGCGAGAGAGGTCCTGGCCGCGTTGCGGGCGATGCGCGGGCGCGCGCCGCTCTCGGCGATCGTCGAGCGCGGGCTCGAGCTCACGCAGTTCGAGGCGGTGATGCTCGGCCTCGAGCGCGGGTGTCAGCGCGCCGCCAACCTGCGCAAGCTGCTGGAGGTGGCGCGCGATTTCGAAACGCATCGATTTTTCGGCCTCGGCGATTTCGTCAGCCATTTGCGCCGGCTGATAAGCGAAGCGCCGCTCGAACCTCAGGCCCAGGTCTCCGGCGAGCATGACCACGCGGTGCGCCTGATGACCATCCATCAGGCCAAGGGGCTCGAGTTTCCCATCGCGATCCTCGCGGACCTGAGCCGTCAGCCGCGCGGAAACACCGAGAGCATCCTGATGACCCCGGCTCACGGCCTGCTCGTGCCCGCGACGATCGGCGCCGGCAACGAGGAGCTTCCAAACCCGCTGATACAGGAGCACCGCAAACGCGTGCGGGACGAGGAATCGGCCGAGTCCGCGCGCCTGCTCTACGTCGCGATGACGCGCGCGCGCGACCGGTTGATCCTGAGCGAGGGAGGAGGAGCGCGGCCCGGCAAGTGGATCCGCCATGTGCGCGATGCAATCGGCGCCGAGCGCATCGCGACGTTCGCGGGCGGTGACGATCCCGAGGCGATCGTGAACACGGCCGGCGGCGAGGTCGTTCTGCTGCGCGCGCAAGCGCTCGCGTCCAGGCCTCGCGGCCGCGACCGCTCGAGCGGCACGTCATCGGCCGCGCGGCTCCTGGAGCTCGCGCCCAAGCGTCTCGGTTTCGCCCCGCCGGCGATTCGCGAGCTGGTCGTCAGTCCGAGCGCGCTCGAAGACTTCGAGCGCTGCCCCCGCCAGTACTATCTGCGCCATGAAATCGGCCTGCCCGAGGATGAGACCGCGATGCGGCCTGGGAGCGATGCGCCGGAGCGCGACCGGGCGGCCGTCCTCGGCACTATCGCCCACGCCGTCCTCGAACAACTCGATGCTCCACCGCCCGCCGCCGCGGACGCGCTCGAAGCGACGATCGAACGACTGGTAGCCGTTCACGGCGCCGGCGCCGCACTCACCGGCGCCGAGCGCCGTACGCTCATACGCGACCTGATGTGCTTCGTCAGCGGCCCCGACTACCCTGGGCGCGATTCCGGCCGCACCGCGCTGCGCGAAACGCCCTTCTTCATCACGCTCGAGGAGAGCGGCTTCACGCTCCACGTCCGCGGGCGCATCGACCTGCTGACCGACGACGGCGAGCGTCTGGTCGTGAGCGATTACAAGTACGGACGCCCCGGCGCGGCGGACTACCGGCTGCAGATGGAATGCTACGCTCTGGCCGCCGCCAAGGCTCTGCCGGGCCGTGAAGTGAGCGCCGAGATCATCTACCTGCGCGAGCGCGCCGAGCGGCGCGCGCTGGCGCTCGCGCCGGCCGCTGACACGCGCGCGCATCTGCTCGGGCTCGGTCGCGCCCTGGCGGCGGCGCGCGCGTCGGGCGACTATCCGCGGCGGCCGCCCGACGCGTCCGCCTGCCGCGCGCTGGGGTGCGGCTACGTTGGGCGGTGCCGGCGCGCATAGCGCGCCGGCACCGCCCAACGCCAGCGTGTGCCGCGCGCGCCGGCGGTGCCGGCGCGCGCGTGAGCGATGGAACCCGCCGCGCCGGGGGGAATCCCGCCGCGCGAGGTCGCGCGCGCGATGCGCGCGCGGCCTCGCGCGGCGGCGGAAAAAGCGGGCGGGCGGCCGCCCTGCAAGGGCTGCCGCCCGCCTTCGCAATCGTTCAGCCGGGCGCACGTCACGCGCCGTGCGCCCGGGCTTCATCCAAGTGCTACATCATGCCGCCCGGGGGCATCGCCGGCGCGCCGCCCGCGCCCTTCTCCTCGGGCTTCTCGGCCACCATGCATTCCGTGGTGAGCAGCAGGCTCGCCACTGACGCCGCGTTCTGCAACGCACTGCGCACGACCTTGGTCGGATCGATGATCCCGGCCTTCATCAGATCCTCGAATTCCTCGGTCGACGCGTTGAAGCCGAATGGGCCCTTGTTGTTGCGGATCTTGTCGACCACCACCGAGCCTTCCCAGCCGGCGTTGGTGGCGATCCACCGTGCGGGATCCTCGAGCGCCTTGCGGATGATCCCGATGCCCACCTTTTCGTCCTCGCCCGCGCGCAGGTTATCCAGCGATGACAGCGCGCGGATGAGCGCCACGCCGCCGCCCGGCACCACGCCTTCCTCGACCGCCGCGCGGGTGGCATGGAGCGCATCCTCGACCCGCGCCTTCTTCTCCTTCATCTCGACCTCGGTCGCCGCGCCGACGCGGATGACCGCCACGCCGCCGACCAGCTTGGCCAGCCGTTCCTGCAGCTTTTCGCGATCATAGTCGGAGGTGGTCTCTTCGATCTGCGCGCGGATCTGCTTGATGCGGCCTTCGATCTCAGCCTTCTTACCGGCGCCGTCGATGATGGTGGTGTTGTCCTTGTCGACCACGATACGCTTGGCGCGGCCGAGGTCCTGGAGCGTCACGTTCTCGAGCTTGATCCCGAGCTCCTCGGCGATAACCTTGCCGCCGGTCAGGATCGCGATATCCTCGAGCATCGCCTTGCGGCGATCGCCGAAACCCGGCGCCTTCACCGACACGCAGCTGAGCGTGCCGCGAATCTTGTTGACCACCAGCGTGGCCAGCGCCTCGCCCTCGACCTCTTCGGCGATCAGCAGGAACGGCTTGCCGGTCTTCGCGATCGACTCGAGCACCGGCAGCAGATCCTTCATCGAGGAAATCTTCTTCTCGTGAATGAGCACGTAGGCATCCTCGAGCTTGGCTTCCATGCGCTCGGGGTCAGTGACGAAATAGGGCGAGAGATAGCCGCGGTCGAACTGCATGCCCTCGACCACCTCGAGCGTGGTCTCGAGCCCCTTGGCTTCCTCGACCGTGATCACGCCCTCCTTGCCGACCTTCTCCATCGCCTCGGCAATGATGTCGCCGATGGTCGAGTCGTTGTTGGCCGAGATGGTGCCGACCTGGGCAATCTCGCGGCGATCCTTGGTCGGCTTGGAAAGGCCCTTGAGCTCGCCGACCACCGACTCAACCGCGCGATCGATGCCGCGCTTGAGCGACATCGGATCGTGCCCTGCGGCGACCATCTTCATTCCTTCGGTGTAGATCGATCGCGCGAGCACCGTGGCGGTGGTGGTGCCGTCGCCGGCAACGTCGGAGGTCTTGGAGGCGACCTCTTTGACCATCTGCGCGCCCATGTTCTCGAACTTGTCTTCGAGCTCGATCTCCTTGGCCACGGTGACCCCGTCCTTGGTCACGGTTGGCGCGCCGAAGCTCTTCTCGAGCACCACGTTGCGCCCCTTGGGACCGAGCGTGACGGTCACGGCGTCGGCCAGGACGTTGACGCCGCGCAGGATCTTCTCGCGCGCCTCCTGGGAAAAACGCACTGTTTTAGCTGCCATGGTTTTCTCGTTCTCCTCGAAATTTGAAAATCAATAAAGCCTGATGACGATCAGCCGCTTCGATGAACCGACGCCTACTCGAGCACGCCCAGGATGTCGTCCTCGCGCAGGATCAGATGCTCCTCGCCCTCGATTTTGACTTCGCTGCCCGAGTACTTGCCGAACAGGATCTTGTCGCCGGCCTTCACATCGGGCGCGAGCAGCTTGCCTTGCTCGGTCATCTTGCCCTTGCCCACCGCGACCACCTTGCCTTCCTGCGGCTTCTCTTTCGCGGTGTCGGGGATGATAATCCCGCCCTTGGTCTTCTCCTCTTCCTTGATACGCTTGACCAGAATGCGATCGCCCAATGGTCTGATTTTCATGGGGACCAGCCGCCTCCTTACCCTCAAAAATTTTCTGCTATGGACTGAACGGAACCGATTTTCCGCGTCAACAAAATAACCATGCGTCGCGACTTGTCAATTGGCACTCTCGCGCCGCGACTGCCAACAAATTAATTTACCCCTATTCGCGGTCTAACGCAAAGCAGCCCGTCCCGCCGACAGGTGCGAGTTTAGCTCATTAAACATGCATTTGCTAGAATTAGCTGAATGCAGACTAAACCAGATGCTCGCATCGGCACCGGATAACCGCCTTCGGTCTATTCGTCGAATGCGACCGGGCGGCCAAGTTTCTCCGCCATGGCCTCCGCCAGCCGGTCATACAGATCATGGCCGTCCTTGTCGTCGACCCAGCGGTCCTTTGCGGCGTTGCGGTTGTAATGCCATCCATGGGCGCCGGCGGCGAGCCAAATCTGCGCGGTGGCGCTCTGGCGACTGATGATGAAACGCGTTCCGTCGGGAAACTCGATGGTTACGACGCCGTCGCCAGTGCTGTAGTCGGCTTCGTCGGGGTCGAAATTCTCGAGCCAGCGCGCGATGCGCGCCAGGCAGGCGTCGGCGCGCGCGGCAAAGTCCTTCTTTTCGTCCATGGCGCTCGATAAGGCGGGCCTGCCGGTCAGCGCGGGCCCTTTTTTCGCAGCTCCTCGTCGCGATAGCGGCGGAACAGGATGTTCCACTCCGGGCTGCCCTCGACTACGCCGCGTTTGAGCGAATGAATCTTGCGCCGCACCGTCTCATCCACCGTATCGGCCTGTTGCTCCCATCCGAGGATCAACTCGCGCGCCTGGCGCAACGCGAGCGCGAAATTGGCGATGTCGGCCAGCCGCTCATCGCGCAGGCGCGCGATGGATTCGCGCGCCAGATAAAGCACTCGCTCTTCGCTCAGCTTCACGGCGCCATCCTGCCCGCGGTCAAATCCGCTACTACACGCGTACGCCTAGAGAGTGAAATTCCGCTTCTGCGCGAGGCGCTGGCGGATCATCGCGCGCAACCGGGTCACGTCCACTCCGGGATTGAGGCGGGCCTGCTCTTCGGCCATCCGGTCCGCCTCGTCATCGATCCGCGATTCGGTCTCGAAATTCTGCGACATCAGTTCGACCACGCAGGCGACCAGATCCTTCACGTCGGCGCGCGGCTTGATCGCGCCGCGGCTGATCAGCCCGTTCACCAGATGGTTAGCCAGGGAATCGATTTGTGCTTCGCGCAACATGTGCGCACCTTATTTCGCCGTCGGGCAAATTCGCGGGCCGCGAGAGGCCTCCGTCGAAATCGGAATCGATACAAGACCGATGTTCCGGCGCGGAGGCCGCGCGGTCAAGCCCTGGGCACGATGCCCCAATCAGGGCCTGGACAGCTTGACCCCATGCTGCTGCGCGGTCTGCTCAATCTCGAGCCGCCGGTAGGCCTCGTTCACCGCCGGAGCGAGCGCAAGATAGAATTCCTTGATATGGCCGACATTGGCTCCGAAATCGGCATGCAGCAGGTTCATCGGCCACCGCGCATCCTCACCGGTGCGTGATCGCGAACACAGATCGACTTCGCTGCGCGGCGTCACGACGATTCGTATATCGTCGACGAAGTCGAATACCCTGGTGTGATACCGCGCGTTGACGGTGAGCGTTTTGGCATCGGTGTTGACCAGCTCCCAGCCAGGCAGCGAACTCACCGTAGAGGCCGCGAGCTGCATCAGCCGCTCCGGCGGAATTCCCGGATACGAATTGCGCACCAGTTCGGGAAAGTCCTGTTCCGTCGGCGCTGCGCTCGACGCTTTGTCGGCGACCGGCGGCGGCGAAGACGCCGCCGCGACGTCGGCGGAGTCCCCAACGTGCCGCTGATGGCGCCGCTCGTGACGCTCGATATCGACCGGCTGCCGGGCCGCAAGCGCCTGCGGATCGGCACAGGCCGCGGCACCGTCGCCCTTTTCGCTCGTCGCTGCCCAATTCACGGTGAGAAAGCGATAGAGCCGCACGGCCGGACTGGGAGGGCCCGCCAGCGATACGTTGTTCATCAAAATCGCTGAACCAACCGCAATGACTGCGATCGCGCCGAAAAAAACCAGAATCCGGATCAGCGTGCCGACGGACCCGCGCACGTAGATGCTGAGGACGATGAGCACGATGGCGCCCGCCACCAGCTCGGCTACGAAGCGGTCGGGCGCCGACGCCATGAACGCCTGAAACTGCTGTTGTAGTTGCGCTCCCATCGGCGCCGCTATCCTAGTACGCGCGCACCACTAATCGCTATATGGGAGGAAGAACGGCTATTTCACCGACGTTCCGATGAAATCGTCGCCTAAAAGATGCCTAAAATGATTTAGTTTATTCAGCGCCTCAAGCGGGCGCTGCCGCCAACTCGCCGCCCTCGCCACGCAGGATGGCATCGAACCGCATTCCGCCGAGATAATGCCGATACGCTTCGTCGTCGGTGATGGCAGCGCGCCGCACGTCGCGCCGCAGGATCTGCCACACTCCTCCGACCATGGGATGGCGCCCCTGCCGATAGCTGAAAAAGTAGTACATGAACTGGCGCAGCGTTGAGCGGCGCGCCTCGGCGTCGAGACCGCGCCCGCCGGCCACGGTAAAGATGGTTCTGAGCAGGCTCGAAAAAGAATAAAAGCCGGTGAAGGCGTCGCGGTAAGCCCGCATCCATGAAACGCGGTCCAGGCGCTCGTGCTTGAGCGTCACGTGCTGCGAATCGAGATTGTTGAAGTCCCAGTCCAGAATGGCGCCCTCCTTGGCATAGCGCACCTGGTCCTCGGTGCCCGGCAGCGGCGTCATGATGAAGAAGGACACGATATCGAAGCCGAGCTTGCGCAGCGTGCGCGCCGCGACGCGGCCGCAGTCGGGTCCGTCGAACGGAAAGCCCAGCATGTAGCCCGCATGCACCGACACGCCGGCGCGATGCCAGTTGTCGACCACGCGCCGATACTTCTCGAGCACCCGCGCGCGCGCCTCGTCCAGCTTAAGGCGGTGCTGCCGGTCGTCCGTGTTCTGATACTTGGTGGCGAAATTGAGATTGTCCGGATTGAGCGACTCGATGCCGACGAACGCCTGGTAGCATCCGGCGCGCGCGGCCAGCTCGACGAAGCGTTTGCTGCGCCGATGCTTGGCGCCTTCGGTCTCGCCCGGCGCGACATTGGCGTAGCACGAGGCGTCGACGTCGACCTGCATCATGAAGCTGAGCCGCGGGTGTTCCTTCTTCACCTCGACCAGTCCGGTCAGAATTTCCTCCCATCGCGGACTGCGGAAGAAGTCGTCGTCGACGAGGAACAGCGACTCGATGCCATGGAAGCGGATGGCGTCGCGCACCCAGTTCACCACCGCCTCGGGCTCGCGCGAGCGCATCGTGCGCCCCATCACGTTCTTGACGCTGCAGTAGGAGCAGGTGAAGGGGCAGCCGCGCGAGGTGTCGATGGTGGTCATCGCTTCGTTGAAGAAGCGGGTCAGGTAACGATCGTCGATCACCGGCAGCTGGGCTTCGGTAATGATCGGCACCATGATGTCATCCTGGCCGGTCTTGGCCCGGATGCCTTCGCGCACCGAGTAATTGAGGCGCAGTTCGCCGCGCAGGTAATCCTCAATGATCTCGCCCCAGAGGTTCTCGGCTTCGCCGACGACGGTGGTGATGCCGCAGCTGTTAAGAAACTTGACCGATTCGGGGTAACCGCTGACGTGGAAACCGCCCATCATGGTGGTCAGTCCGTGGGCGACGAATTGCAGCGCCAAATCGCGCCCGCGCGGATACTGGTTTGACTGCACCCCGGAAAGTCCGATGAGCAGCTCGACGCCGTCCTCGCGCGCCTTCTCCTTGATCGCCACGATGGTCTCGGGCGAAATCGCGCCGTCGCAGATTTCGTCCCACAGCACCGTCTGCAGATAGACATTGCGCTCGGCCGAATAGCGCTTGTTGAACGTGTCGTTGAGCGCCGCGAGCACGGTCAGCGTGTTGTTGGGCTGCACGCCGTAGCGGAAGAACTGCACGTAGCCGTTCTCGTCGTAGCGCGACGGCTTGATGAAATAGACGCGTATCGTGCGGCAGGGCTCGGGGCGAATCGCAGCTTGCTGAAGCGCGCTTTGCGACGCGCCAAGCTCCAGCGCGCGGCCCGAATCCTTGCCGCCATAGCGATTGCGGCCGATGACCAGGTAGCCGCTGACGCCGGCTATGATACCGAGGCATGCGAGGCAGAGGAGTAGCACCATCATTCCGATCCTTTTTGCAGCCTTCCAGCGCCAATCTCCGGGAATGTCCCAGCAATTCGAGCGAAAAAGCCATCTAACCGAACGGTCAGATTAAGTAAACTAATCCCGACCCGACAAGTCAACATTGCAGACCCGGACCGCGTCCACAATCATTGCGGTCCGCAGGCCATTTAAAGCAATCGCTTTTGGCCTCAGATCACCGGCCGGATCGACTCAGCAGCATTCTTTCACAACCGGGTCTGCGAGTCTGCCCCGCTCGCGCAGAAATCACCGGAACATTTCCACCAATTTTATCAGGCCGAGATCGCGATAGCGCTCGATGAGATACCCCTTTATCTCCTGCACGCTCGCCATCTCGAGCGTGTCGTGAGCGATCAGGCGCGCCGTTCGATAGTTGGTCTCGCGCACGATCTTGCGGATGACCGGAATGAATAGCGGGCTCAGGCTCAGCTTGTCCAGCCCCATCCCAATCAGCACCAGCGTGGCCAGCGGGTCGGAGGCCATCTCGCCGCAAATGCATACCTCTTTCCCCGCGGCGCGCGCGACATTGACAACTTCGGCGATGGCCGAGAGCACGGCCGGATGCAGCGCCTCGTAAAGCTGCGCCACCCGCGGATTGTTGCGGTCGGCGGCCAGCAGGTACTGGATGAGGTCGTTGGTGCCGATCGAGAAGAAATCGACCTCGCGCACCAGCCGCGGCGCGAGCCAGACCGCCGACGGCACCTCGACCATGATGCCGACCTTGACCCCGGGATTATGCTCGAGGCCTTCGCGGAACAGTTCGCCCTGGGCCTCGGCCAGCAGCTCGCGCGCGCGGCGCAGCTCGTCGACGCTCGAGATCATCGGAAACATGATCTTTACGTCGTGGCGCGCGGCCGCGCGCAGGATGGCGCGCAGCTGGACCTTGAACAGCCCCGGCATCTCGAGCGAGATGCGAATCGAGCGCCAGCCCAGGAACGGGTTTTCCTCGCGCGGCACGCGCATGTAGGGCGGATACTTGTCGGCCCCGATATCCAGCGTGCGCAGCGTCACTGGCCGCTTGCCCACCGCCTCCAGCATCCGCGTATACAGCGCGATCTGCTGGTTCTCGTCCGGGAAATCCTCGTAGGTCAGAAACGAAAACTCCGAACGCATCAGCCCCACCCCTTCGGCGCCGTACTTGAGGGCGAGCGGGATGTCCTGGTAG
>Ga0209581_1003888_pt1 | contig 12460 bp, 7 predicted proteins | sample Coa_R2_FD_187160 | JGI IMG/M metagenome (GOLD analysis project Ga0209581, IMG submission 187160) | Surface soil microbial communities from Centralia Pennsylvania, which are recovering from an underground coalmine fire - Coalmine... | ecosystem: Environmental > Terrestrial > Soil > Unclassified ...
CCTGAGCTTGCGATCGAGGATTTCCTGCGCACGGCCGGGGACGGGCGCGGTTTCATCAATATCCTCGCAGCCGATAAACTGATGCGCGCGCCGCGCTTTTATTCGGTGTTCCTGCTATGGCTGCTCTCGGAGCTCTTTGAAAAACTGCCCGAGGCCGGCGATCTCGAGAAGCCGAAACTTGTCTTTTTTTTCGACGAAGCGCATCTACTGTTCAACAATGCGCCGAAAAGTCTTCTGAATGCAATCGAGCAGGTTGTCCGTCTCATTCGCTCGAAGGCCGTTGGCGTTTATTTCGTGACACAAAATCCCGCCGATATCCCGGAGACGGTTCTGGGCCAGCTTGGAAACCGGGTTCAGCATGCGCTGCGCGCCTTCACGCCGCGCGACCAAAAAGCAGTGCGCGCGGCTGCACAAACATTCCGGCAGAATCCTGACTTTGATACCGCGGCGGCAATCACCGCGCTTGGAACGGGCGAGGCGCTAGTGTCAATGCTCGATGCCAAAGGCAACCCCGAAATGGTCGCAAGAGCGTTGATCGCGCCGCCGATGTCACGGGCGGGCCCGCTTAGCCCCGAGGAGCGTCAATCAATCATTCAAAAAAGCGGCCTTTCCGGAAAATATGAGCAGGTCATCGACCGCCCTTCTGCTTTCGAGAGCCTGACAGCAGGGCCAGGCGGGCAGAACGCGCCTGCCGCGGGCGGAGGATGGCTGGAGACGCTGAAAAACGTGGCGAGCGGGCTCTTAAGAAAAACACAGGGCCGCGGCAGGGCACGCATGTCGACGGCTGAAATAGCCCTCCGCTCCGCTGTTCAGTCTGCCGCGCGCACGGCCGGGACGAAAATCGGCCAGGCGATCATGCGGGGCATTTTGGGCGGCCGTTCCAAATAATTTGCGAGGCCGCTCAGGAGGCGGCGAATTTGTCGAGCGGCAACTCCTTGCAATTGACCGTGTGGGGCCAGGATTCCTGCGCCGCGTTCGCATTGTTGAGAATGATTGGCGGGTCGGCGGGAATGGAGTCGCCATCGCCCTCTTGCGGATCGTAAGACAGCTTGAAAAGCGTTTTCTCAACCGGGCGGCCTCCCGCGGCAGGAACCTCGATGACCGAATAGGCTTCGACCTTCGCCCTAGCCCCGTGGGTAATCATCTTAGGCGCTAATGCAGGGATCGTCATCGCCTGCGCAAAGCTCGTATCATTGGAAACGAAGCGGCGCCGGTCACGCCGATACCACAAATCCTGCGCGTCGCCAGGGCGCGACTTCCAAGGCGTCGCCTTGGCTCCCCATTCCGACGGATCCACATAGATCCGTGTCGGAATAAAAGCGAAGTCGGCATTGCGCTTGGCGTTGTCGATCGAATCCACTCGATAAACGGCAAAAACCTCATTGGGCTGCGCGGTGCGAACTCCGCCTGCTGAGGTGTATGTGTCGCAAAAGCCGATCTGGCGGTAATCGATGGTCACGGGAGCCGATGTATCGGAGCACCCGGATAATGCCGCAGCCATTAGCCCCAAGCCCGCGATGGAGGAATAAAGTCGCCAACTCATCTAAGTTTCTCTCCTGAGGCGAGGAAAAAAGAGGACCCGGCTGCCAATCTGCGCATCCGCCGTAACCGTTTCCTCGTTGTTGCGCAGGTGGGAATCAAATTAGGCGAGCGCAAGATAACTCGTCTCGCTCCTAATCAAGGACGTATTCCTGCATGGGACCGGCCACGCTGGCCGCACCGAGACACCCCGCCCGCGACAGTCCCGGGGCGCCGCTCCCGCCAGGGCGCGCCAAATGTGCAGATCGGGAACCTGCAAAGAAGGAGCGCCGGGTGCTTTTGAGTTGCGCCTTGCGCGGAGCCGCGAGCATTTGGCTGACGTTTGCCACAGCCCCATTGATGTCATCCGGGCTGGGCGCTGCCACGGCGGCCAGAACCGGCATTCGGCGCAGCGAGTTTAATTTCCACAGCGCCGAGTGCTGCCTCGCACTTCGGGATTAACCCCAAAATGCTCTAAACCACAAATAGACCATCACTGCCGGAAGTATGAACCTCGTTGACAGCAAAATCTGCCACAGCACGCGGGCGGCAAGGTCATCAGCAGGCTTGCCGGGAAGTTTGGGATTTGACACCGATTTCTCCTCATCAAGCTCGCTTGGCTTGAATTTCGTCAAGATGGGCGTTTCGGCGATTTTCGCAAGAGCAGCGATGTTTATGGAGGCGCGGCAAATTCGCCCAGCCTTGCGCGCTGCAGCTTTGCATAAGCTGCGCGCTGCAGCTTTGCATAAGCAAAGAGATGCCAGACCGGGCGCAAGCGAAGGCAAAATCCCGCGCTTGCGCGCAGGTCCGGGCATAATGGGGAAATGCAAGCGCGAGGCTTCAGCATATACGGATTGTTTGCGGTCTAGGCTGTAAGGAGACCCATGCCGGAGCGCTGAATTTGCCCGGGGCTTTGCCCCGGACTCCGCAATAGAACTTTTCTGAGCTCCCACTCTTGATTTGGATCAGGCTCTGCGAAAAAGGTCACTTCGCCGCCCGCCAGAACTGCGAGCGGAAGGCCATCGCGATAAAGGAGCCGGTTGCCTGCGAGCGCTGGAAGTTTCGGGCCCGGTGTCAAAATGCCGATCAGGTTGAGAGGGTCGGCGCCCGAAACTGAGACTGTGACTTCGCGGGTTTCGGCTCGCCCTACCTCGCGCAATTTGGCGATAGCCTCCGGCAGGGCGAATTGTTCGCCTGCAAAGCCCGCGGCAAAACGTCCGCCGCGAATTTCTCCGCGTGCTTCGAGTGTGCGGTAAACGGTGAGCAAATCGCGCCACGGCGGCATAGAGCTTGGCTCCCGCTCAAGCAAGCGGCTGAAGATCACGCCGTAGCGCGCAAGGAGGCAGCGGGCGGCGTGACATAGGGCCTCTTTGCTAGCCTCTCCTGGTTTTCGTGCGGGTTGCGGCCGGCGCACGAGCGACCAGCGGCCTGCGCGCTCCATCGACCACAGCGTGCGGCGGCGGCGCGCGGCCGTACGCTCGCTCATTGGCACGAGCAGGGATCTCAGCCCAGCAAAGCTGTCCGAAGTGACGCGGCCGCCCGCAACAAGGGAAGCAAGCGCTTCCTCGGCTTGGGATTTGAGGAGACTCGTGCCATCAACCAATTCCTCAAAGAACGAGGCGCCGTGCAAGCGCAAGTAATCGAGGATCAGCTGCTCGCGGGCGTTTGGTGCCACGCTCTCCGGAACCGGAGCGAGAGAGGCCCAGAGCGAGGCATTGCGGCGGGTAAGGAGCATAATGGGCGCCGTGCGCAGCGGGCCGGGAGCCGTCTCCCGCTCGCCGTTGGCCCGCTCCCGCGGGCGCAATCTCGCCCATGCCACCCGCCCGGCAAGACACAGCTCGTCGAGCCAGGCGGAATCATAGCCCGCGAGACGCGAGGGCAAAATCTCGCTCTCCCAAGCAGCGGCCGGGGCTTCGAAGCCTTCGAGCTGGGCGATAACCGAACTGAGGGCCTCTGGGCCTTCCATGCGCGCTTCCGGGCTAACCTTTTGCCATTCGATGAGGAAGCGAAGGAAATCACGCGCGGAGACTGGCTCGATCTCGGCGCGCAGCCGCTTCACCGTATAGCCGTTGATCCTCGCAAGCAGGCGGCGCTCGCACCATTCCTCTTCTGAGGCTCCGGGCGTAAAATGCCCGCGCATCGCAAAGCCTTCGGCCTGAAGCGCTGCAAGTGCGGCGCCCGCTTGCCCGTCACTCATGCCGAGGGGGGCCGCAAGGGCACGGGCGGAAATGGGTCCTTTCCCTTCGAGGCGGCCGCGAAAAATCTCAATGAGGGCCGCTTCGGGTAAGAGTGTCTGCATTGCAAGGCCGGGCGGCGGAGCGATCCCGGGCTCAAGCCTTGCGCCCGGGAACAAGGCGGCAAAATGAGCCAGCCGCTCGGCGGCGATCCAAAGCGCCTCTTTCGCAGTGTGAATTCGCGCCGCACGCCGCGCTTGCGCGAGCTCGTTAAGCCAGCCCGCCCAGCCTGCACCCTGGCGCGCCTCGTCTTCCGTCAAGAAACCAAGCCAGACCAAGGCATCGTGCAGCTCGTCGGGATTGGTGGCATCCGGCCAGGCTTCGGCGCGCACGCGCTCGATGGACTCCGGGTCGAGCTGGCCGAAACGTGCAGCCTCATCCGGCGAAAGCCATCGCCTTGCCATGACTGCCTGCGTGCGGCGCTCCTCAAGCGGCGCATCGTCGAGGAACGCATAGGGCCTAGCAGACAGCACTTCGAGCGCGAGAGGCGACGGCTCGGTGAGATCGCGCGCGAGGACCGTGACCGCGCCTGATTCAAGCCCGGCGAGAAGGTGTTCGAGACCGGCGATATCCATAGCCTCATTGAGGCAATCGGAAATGGCCTGGCGCACCAAGGGATGGTCCGGGATCTCGCGGTCGCCGGCGAGATTCTCGAAGCAAGCGATCTGGTCCGGGAAAACCGCTCCGATGAGATCCTCGGCCTCCATGCGCGCAAGGTAGGCAGGGACTCTCTTGCCGCCGCGGAAGCGCGGCAGCGCTAAAGAGATCCCCGCCACCCAGCGCCAGCGCGTGATGAACATCGGCGCATCGAGAAGCGCTTGAATTAAAAGCGGCCGCACGCCTGCCGGATGAAGGTAGCGCTTGACCTCAATGAGCTCGAAACTGTGCGCGCAGGTGAGCGAAAGCAGGATGTGATCATCTGTCGCCGCGGCTTGCAGTTCGAAATTGAACTTGCGGCAAAAGCGCTTGCGCAGCGCCAGACCCCAGGCGCGGTTGATCCGGCTGCCGTAAGGTGAGTGGATCACGAGCTGCATCCCGCCGGATTCGTCGAAGAAGCGCTCGAAGATGACTGTCTCTTGCGCCGGCAAAGCGCCGAGCGCCGCCTTGCCCGCCGCAAGATAATCGGCGAGCTCTTTCGCGGCGAGCTCGCTCAAGCCGGTTTCGCGCATGAGCCATTGGACGGCGCCCTCAGTTCCCGCGCGCTCAAGCAAGACGGAAACCTCCGCCCGCAGCCGTGAGACCGATTGCGACAGTTCAGCAGTGCGGCCAGGCGCTTCGCCAAGCCAGAAGGGAATCGTTGGCGGCATGCCTTGGGCGCCGGCCACCCTGAGAGTGCCGCGCTCGACACGCAGAACGCGGTACGACTGATTACCGAGCTGGAAGACATCGCCCGCCATGCTCTCGACGGCGAAATCCTCATGCACGGTGCCGATGAACTGGTTCTCGGGCTCCAAGAGCACGCGATAATCGGCGTTATCAGGAATCGCACCGCCAGAGGTGATCGCAGCAAGTCTCGCGCCGCGCCTGCCGCGCAGAACGCCGTTGACGGCGTCGTGATGGATGAGAGCTCCGCGCCGCCCCCGCCGCGTGCTGAACCCTTCGGCAAGCATGCCAACCACAGCCGAGAAATCGGCACGCGCGAGATTGCGGTAGGGCCAGGCCCGGCGCACGAGGTCAAAAAGCTCGTCATCGCGCCATTCGCGCGCGGAAACCTCGGCCGCGATCTGCTGCGCGAGCACGTCGAGCGGCGCCTCGGGGATTTCGATGCGGTCAAGCTCGCCGCGCCGCACGCTATCGAGGAGCGCGGCACATTCGGCAAGATCATCGCGCGAGAGGGGGAAAAGCCGCGCCTTGGGCGTGCCGCCGACCGCATGGCCGGATCGTCCGGCCCGCTGCAAAAAGGACGAGATCGAGCGCGGCGAGCCCAGCTGGCAGACGAGATTAACATCGCCAATATCAATACCGAGTTCGAGCGAGGCTGTCGCAACGAGCGCCTTGAGCTTGCCCAATTTCAAGCGCTGCTCGGCATCGAGCCTTTGCTCGCGCGCAAGGCTCCCATGATGCGCCGTCACTTGCGGGGCATCCAAGCGCTCCGAGAGAGCGCGTGCGGCCCGCTCGGCCATACGGCGCGTATTGACGAAGATGAGCGTGCTGCGGTGATTTTCGATGAGGGCCGCGAGCCTGTCATAGGCCTGCTCCCAGACCTCTCCGGACATCACCGCTTCGAGCGGGGAGGAGGGAAGCTCGACTGCCAGATCGCGGTCCCGGCTGTAGCCGGTATCGATGATTTTGCAAGCCGCCCCTGGGCATTCGGCGCGGAAGCCAACCAAAAAATGCGCGATGTCTTCGACGGGCTTGGCGGTCGCGGAAAGGCCGATGCGCAGCAAACTGCCGCCGCAAAGAGCGCAGAGCCGTTCAAGCGACAAGGAAAGGTGTGCGCCCCTTTTGTCCGGGGCAAGCGCGTGGATCTCGTCGACGATCACGGTACGCGCCGTTTGCAGCATGGCGCGCCCTGACTCCGACGTCAGCAGGATGTAGAGCGACTCCGGCGTTGTGACCAAAATGTGCGGCGGCTGCCGGCGCATGAGGCTGCGCCCGGCCTGCGGCGTGTCGCCCGTGCGCACCATCGTGCGGATTTCGACATCAGGCAGTCCGAGGGCGCGGAGCCGCTCGCGGATGCCCTCGAGCGGCGCTTCGAGGTTCTTTTCGATATCGTTCGAGAGCGCCTTGAGGGGCGAGACATAAACAATTTGGGTCTCATCCTTGAGCGTGCCGGCAAGGCCCTGACGCACCAGAGAATCGATTGCGGCGAGAAAAGCAGCCAGCGTTTTGCCTGAGCCGGTCGGCGCGGCAACAAGGACGTTTTTGCCTGCCTCAATTGCTGGCCAGGCCTCCGCCTGCGCGGGCGTGGCTGCGCCGAAACGGCGGGCAAACCAGCCCGCGACCGCGGGATGGAAAAGGGACGCCATGGTCACGAGGGGTCCTCGCCAGGGTGGCAATCGCCGATGATAGCCCCTGAAATCCCGCCGAGCCAATCGGGCTCGCCCTGGGGGCTATCTTAAGCACTCACCAAAGTAATAGCTGCTCCGGCGGCGCCGCCGGTAATAGAGGAATGGCAGAACGCCCGCCGCCAGCGTGCCAATGCTGAGCAACGAGACCCGCAAGCCAAGGTTCGGCAGTTGATAGAGCCCGACGCAGGAGACAAACACAGCCGACACAAAGGGAACAATCACCGCGAAGGCGAGTGTCCTCCAATCGCTGAGCGGCGTCTTGCGATAATGCCAGGCGCAGGCAAATCCGGCCAGCGAATAGTAGCAAGCAACCTGCACGCCGATCGCGTTGATGAGATCATTCATCAGCGTGCCGATCGAGGGCACGGTCGCCGATCCGGCAAAGAGCAGGAGCGTCACGCCGCCAACGGCAAAGCCTGCCAGCCAGGGCGTCTGAAAGCGCGGATGGAGCCTGCCCATGGCCTCCCCGGCGACACGGTCGCGTGCCATCGAGAACAAGAGCCTGGTGCACTGCAGAAGCTGCGTCTCGATGGTTGCAAGCGTGCTGATGACAACAGCCAGGATCGCAAGAGAGCTCCAAGGGTGCGGCAGCGCGGCGGCGCCGAGAACGGGCAAAAGATTGCCGCCATTCGCTTCTATCTCGCGCGGGGTAAGCGCGATTTGGGCGGACGTTTGCGCCAGAAGAAAGAGAGCGACCACGATCAGCACGCCGAGCACGCAGGCAAGCCCGGCAGCCTTGGCCCCATTCGCCGTCTCTTCGGCAAGATTGGCCGAAACGTCCCAGCCGAAATAGTAGAAGAGGGCGACCAGCATGCCCGCCGAGAAGGTTTGGAACGAGCCGAAGCTCGATGGAAAAAACCAATCCCAGGAGAAGGACGCAAGGTGCGCCGCGGGCGCATGATAGATCGCGAGCGCACCCAAAAGGACGATCGCGCCAACCTCGATCAGGGTTAGAATCACCTGCGCCCTGGCGCTCACTGTAATTCCGAGCGTGACGAGCCCAAGCACGCCGAGGAACAGGACGGCTCCTGCGCCCGTTGCCCAGAGCACGTCGCGGCTCACCGAAGGAACTAAGAGATCGAGGAGCGCCTGCCCGGCCGGGATCGCCGCGGCGATGTTGAAAATGGTCGAAAGGCTCAGCAGCGACCAGCCGGCGAGAAAGCCAAGCGCTGGGTGCATCGCCCGCCCGACCCAGACATAGGCGGCCCCTGCGTCCGGCCGCCAGCGGTTCAGATAAGCAAATGCGGCGGTGATGCCCATCATGGGGATCGCCGCAATCCACAGCGCCGCGGGTCCCGCCGCTCCGGCGGCGGCGATGAGCGCCGCCGTGCTGACGGTGATCGAATAGGCGGGCGCCGATCCCGCAACCGACATCGTCAGCGCGTCAAGGAATCCGAGCGCTCCCTTATTCAGCGCCCCCTGCACCGCTTGCTCCCTCTGCCGCGAAGCTCGCTCCGGCATCTTTGTTTCAAGGACTCCCGCATGAACGCAAGAAAAATTTCGTGCGGCGCAAAAATGGGGTCTGCCTCTGGCAAGTTAAATAGGCCGCTCAAGGATTGCCTGGGGCTTGCGGCTCCGCGCGGGCCAAAAAATGCGTGAGGCCGCAATTGAACCCCTCCGGATCCTGGAGGAGGGCAAAATGGCTGACGTTGGGCTCGATGAGGAGCCCCGCACCGGGGATCGCCCGCGCCAGAAATTCCGTATCCTCGCGCTTGATCGCCTCATCATGGTCGCCATCGGCGATGATGACCGGCACGCGGATGTTGGCGAGGTCTTCCGCCGTGAAGTTCGGCTCAGTGGCCCACATCTGGGTGACCCCGTCTAAGAGGGACTGAAAATTGCCTGGCGTGGGCGAGAGGCGCTCGTACTCTTCCTTTGCGCGGGCGATGAAGGCGTTGAAGACCGGGCTTTGCGCCGTGTCTTTGAGACCTGCCGGGGTGGAGTTGGCGGCGAAGGCAAAGAGTTTTGTGATCCGCCCTGGGTAATGCAGGGCTATCGTGAGGCCGGTGATCGCGCCATCGCTCCAGCCGACGAGCGCCGCTTTCTCGATTTTCAGAAAGTCCATCAGCGCGAGGACGTCGGAGGCCATGAGATCATAGCTCAAGGGCAGTTCGCCGCGCGTGCTGCGCCCATGGCCGCGGCTATCCATCACGATCACCCGGTAGGATTTAGCCAGCACGGGCACCTGGTTGCCCCAATAGCTGGCATTGGCGAGTCCCCCGTGCAGGAGGATGACTGGCGGGCCTTGGCCGAACTCGGCGTACCAGATTTTGATGCCATTGACCGGCGCGGTGCCGCTTTGCGTTGGTTCGCCGAGAGTTGGGGCGGGGGGCAGGGTGAGCCAGGGAGGCTGGGCCCCGGCAAGGGCGGGGGCGGCGAAAATCGACAGCGCAAACAGGCAAAACCAGCACATGGAATTCCTTGTACTAAAGCCGTGAATGTAAAGCCTCCGGGCCACGCCTAAACATAGCCACCCGCCTTACCTTTTGCTGTCAGAAGGGAGGCCATTGTTAACGCACGCCGCTCCAGGACGGTCTCCACGGGAGTACACACGCTTTCGGGAGAACGTAATTGCTCTCGCCGGCTTGTGTGGAGCGTTGATCTTTGGCCGTGCACCGGATCAGTGGCACGGCGCGAAGACGAGCGAATTTAGACCGCCCTCTCGGTCGCGTTAGCACACCGCACAAAAGCAATCAGATGAAATCGATGCGGGGAGCTATCGCCCAGTGTAACTCTGAGTGTCACTTCGTAGATATTTGCAGCCCTTCGGCCTCCGATTCGATACCATTGAGAGTCTTGAGGCCGAGGGCCCGGTCGGCTGCCTCCCCCATTACGATCAGCCCGAGAGCCCAACCGGCTGCCCGAGAGACATCGTTGCCGAGCATCCCTAGCACACTCGTGAGACCGACGGGCCCAAATATGCCCGCTCGCAACGCGATATAACTCAGTACATCGATGACCAGCATAACAGCAATGATCGCCGTGGCAGCGCCACGGCTGGGCGAGGGTCCCAATGTTTATCGAGCGCCCAACCGCCAGCAAAGCCGACAAGAGGCCAAACGAGAGTGCCCAGGAGGACATATAGCTCCAAAGTCGCAAGCAGCATTTTTTGCTCGCTGTTTGCCAAGGCAATCGCCCAAACAGTGAACGTTCCAACGACTCCACAAAAACCTCCCCACACCGCGCCAAGCAGCGCACTTCGAGACGGACGCCGCAGCATGCCGCGGGTCCAGGCAAACGTAATCCCGCCGGCCAGAATGAGAGAGACCATGATTTTCGCAATCATGCCGGAAGGGTCTTTGTCGGCCTGTAAATGAAGCAGAGCATGAGAGACGCTAGGAAGCACGATCAGCAAAATTGCTAAAAGAAGCTTTGGAGCTGCTCTTGCCGTGTTAGCGGTTTCGGTATGCTCCCCGCCATCACCGACTGCTTTCCTCAGGAGATCGGAAAGAGGGTCAATGAATACTACGATCCCAAGCGCAACGAGAACTATGGCGATCAGTTCGTGAAGCTGATCTGCCCGCGGCTCGTTCCAGAAATCCTCGGCCGCCTGCCACAAAATGAAGCCGAATGCGCATCCAATCGCAGCCGAGAAAGCGACTCTCCGCGGTCCTGGCCCTTGTGTGAACTGATCAGGGGTCAACCTAAGAGAATCAAAATCTGGAGAGAGGCACTTCGACAGTTTATTTTTGACGGTGTGCAGTGAGCCATAAAGGATAAGCAGCCCTAAAGATCCATCCACCAGCCTAGCGGCAATCAGGCCAAGGAGCTGAACGGCCGGTGCCAAATAGCGGCGTACCCGGACTTTTTGTTGTTGGCTGTTTACGAAACTGGCAATCTGATTATTCCAGCGGAATAGCCAATAAATATTAAAGAAGGGAATAAACATAAATCCAGCCGCCTTCCAGGGGCGGATAGGGTAATTCCCATCAGTGGCTTCGACGAGAACGCGATGAATACGAAAAATGCAAAATATCCAATAAGATAAGTTTATCGCGCTTATTCACAATACATAAGGCGTCTTCTGATTTGCTGTGCTGTCGGGATCATAAATGCCTTCGGCAAATCCAACGAGGAACGCGGAGACCGCGAGCAAATAGCCGGGCCAGATGGCCGGGAGAAGGTGGTGCTTACGAGCTGCGGAGAAGCGCTGGCCTTTCGCATCTTTCATCGTAAAAGCCTTTCGAGAATTAAATTTAAATATCAGATAAGATTAATACCCTTATTAAGGTTAATGTTATCGCTGAATTCATGAAAACGCAAGATACGCTCGCTAGCATCTAAATACAGATCCTTCGTCCTCCAGCCTCTCAACCCACCCTTGCGCCTGGGCGCGCACATTTTTTGGCGCCGTGCCGCCGTAACTTATCCGGGTCGCCACCGAATTCTCGACGCCGAGGACCTTGAATACGGCATCGGTAATGCGCGGCTCGATCGCCTGCATCTCGGCAAGCGCTAATTCCTCAAGCCCCCTCTTCTGCGCCTCGGCCACGGCGACAATGCGCCCGGTGACGTGATGCGCCTCGCGGAACGGAAGCTTCAATTCCCGCACGAGCCAATCGGCGAGATCGGTCGCCGTCGAATACCCCTGTCCCGCCGCGGCCTTCATGCGCTCGAGATCGGGCGACAGATCCTCGACCATGCCGGTCATCGCGGCCAGACAGAGCGAGAGCGAGTGCAGCGCGTCGAACGCTCCTTCCTTGTCCTCCTGCAAATCCTTCGAATAGGCGAGCGGCAGGCCCTTGAGCACGATGAGGAGGGCATTGAGCGCGCCGATGATCCGGCCCGTCTTGCCGCGGATGAGCTCCGCCGCATCGGGATTGCGCTTTTGCGGCATGATCGAGGAGCCGGTGGTGAATTTGTCGGACAGCGAGGCAAAGCCGAATTGCGGCGTGACCCACAGCACGATCTCCTCGGCAAGCCGCGAGAGATGGATGGCGCAGATCGCCGCCGCGCTCAAAGCGTCGAGCACGAAATCGCGGTCAGCCACGCTGTCGAGCGAGTTCGCCGTGGGCCGGTCAAAGCCAAGCGCCTTTGCCGTCACGTCGCGGTCGATGGGAAAGGAGGTTCCGGCGAGCGCCGCCGCGCCGAGCGGCGACTCGTTGAGGCGCGTTCGCGCGTCGCGCAATCGCGAGCGGTCGCGGGCAAACATCTCGACATAGGCCAAAAGATGATGGCCCAGAGTCACGGGCTGGGCGGGCTGCAGGTGGGTGAAGCCCGGCATCACGCTTGATGCATGGCCGAGCGCTTTCTTGGCAAGCGCCAATTGCAATTCGCGCAGCTGCTCATCGAGCGCATCGCTGGTCTCGCGGATCCAGAGGCGGAAATCGAGCGCGACTTGATCGTTGCGCGAGCGCGCGGTGTGGAGCCGCCCGGCGGCCGGCCCGATGAGCTCGGCAAGGCGCGCCTCGATATTCATGTGAATGTCTTCGAGCGCGCGCGAGAATTTGGGGGCGCCCGACTCGATCTCGCGCCCGATTTGCTCGAGGCCGCGGGTGATCGCTTCCCCGTCCTCTTTCGAGATGATGCCCGTTTTGATGAGCATGGCGGCGTGCGCCTTCGAACCCTCAATGTCCTGCTTGGCAAGCCTATAGTCGAAGCCAATCGACGCGTTGATTTCCTCCATGATCGCGTCCGGGCCGCTTGCGAACCGGCCGCCCCACATTTTATTGGTCATCTCGTTCTGCTCATTCGAGA
>Ga0209581_1003889_pt1 | contig 12459 bp, 14 predicted proteins | sample Coa_R2_FD_187160 | JGI IMG/M metagenome (GOLD analysis project Ga0209581, IMG submission 187160) | Surface soil microbial communities from Centralia Pennsylvania, which are recovering from an underground coalmine fire - Coalmine... | ecosystem: Environmental > Terrestrial > Soil > Unclassified ...
GTGAGAGGATGCATGGGTGCCTCCGCTGCGACGATGAATGCTGCCATGACCAGTCGCCCCCATCATATCGCACCCTGTCAATCAAGTTGGATCGGCACTAGCTCGGCGCCAACTAGCCGACGGAGCTGCTTCGGACTCGAAGCGCTGCGCTCATGCAGCGACAGAGCGATGCTGGCTAGTTCCTCGCAAGAAGAAGGAGGTGCGTGCGGCGGTATTTCCTGTCACGTCAGGATGGCTAACGTAAGCAATTTCGCAAGGCCTACTACTTGACAAGTGATCTTTCGAAAGATATCTTTGTAATATGGCGCGACCGAAGTCGGTGCGTCTTACCGACCCGCGTGCGTTGCGTGCATACGCCCACCCGACCCGGCTCGCGCTCGTCGGGGCATTGCGGCGTGAAGGTCCTCTGACCGCGACGCGCGCAGGCGAGCTAATCGGCGAGAGCCCCGCAAGCTGCTCCTTTCACCTGCGGCAACTCGCAAAGTACGGAATTGCCGAAGAAACGGGCGGCGGCACGGGGCGCGAACGCCCGTGGCGCGCTACCGCCCCGTACACGCGATTGCCCGGTGTGGGCGGTACTCCGCAACAGACAAGCGCCTCGGGATTGCTCTATCGGGTTCTGGCCGACCATTATTTCGAGCAGGTCCGGCGCTGGCTCGCCGCGCGGAACCTCGAGCCAAGAAGTTGGCAGAAAGCGGCGCACTTCGGTGACGACGTGTTGTACCTGACGGCCGAAGAACTTGCCGACCTCAAACGACGGGTTGGCGATCTCCTCGCCTCGTACCGCTCGCGGACGACACAACCTTCGCGACGTCCCGCGGGCGCACGGCGTGTCACGGTCCTTCGCCTGGCCTTTCCAAGCCAGGATACTCGAGACCACGTCGTCGCAAAGGGGCGTCGAAAGCGCCGCCGCCGGTAGCGTGCAACGAGCTCGCCGAACTCGATTGATCCCCCGGCTGCTTCGGGAGAACGGCCCTTTTCGTACGTTTTGGGCCGGTGAAATCATCTCGCTGTTCGGCGATCAAATCACGCTGCTGGCGCTGCCGCTCTTGGCCGTGTTGCTCCTACACGCGGGGCCGAAGGAGATGGGATATTTGACCGCGGCGGGACTTGTCCCGACGCTGTTCTTCGCTCTCCATGCCGGCGCGTGGGTGGACCGGCGCGGCCGGCGCCGTCAAGTGATGATCGCTGCCGACGCCGGACGGGCGCTACTCCTCCTGACCATCCCGGCGGCGTATGCCATGGGAAGACTGACGATGGCTCACCTGTACGCTGTGGCGTTCCTCGTAGGCGTGCTCAGCGTTCTATTTATGGTCGCCTACAGCGCGTTGTTCGTGTCCCTCGTGCCGCGCGACCGGTACGTTGAAGGGAACGCGATCTTGCACGGCAGCCGCGCGCTGTCGTTCGCGGGCGGTCCAAGTCTCGGCGGGTTCCTGGTGCAGACACTGTCGGCGCCGTTCGCCCTCGTCGCCGACGCGATTTCGTTTCTCGCCTCCGCGTTCTGCCTCGGCCGGATCTCGCCGGTCGAGCCGCAGACGGCGAAGGACGAACGCGGTCACGTGACTGCGGGCGCCCGCTTCATCGTGCGGTCGCCCATCATTCGGGCCTCGATGGCCTGGGGCGCGACGTGCAACTTCTTCAACTACATGTTCTCGGCGCTGTTTGTACTCTACACGACTCGGGCGCTGCACGTGCAGCCGGCGATGCTCGGCGCGGTGCTGGGCGCTGGCGCCATCGGTGCGGTGTTCGGGTCGACAATCACCGGATGGCTGGCGGGGCGTCTTGGCATCGGTCCGACCTACATTCTCGGCTGCATACTGTTTCCGGCGCCGCTGATCCTCGTGCCGGCCGCCGCAGGACCGGCCTCACTCATCCTGGCGTTCTTGTTCGCCGCGCGATTCGGCTCGGGACTCGGCGTGATGGTGCTCGACATCAGCATCGGCTCGATCTTTGCGGCCCTCATCCCGCACCATCTACGCTCACGCGTCTCCGGCGCGTTTACCGTCGTGAACTACGGCGTGCGCCCCGTCGGCGCGCTCGCCGGCGGGTTGCTGGGCGGCGCGATCGGACTCCGGCCAACACTTTGGATCGCGACCGTGGGAGCTGTCGCCGGGTTCCTCTGGTTGCTCCCGTCTCCCATGCCCCGCCTTCGGACGCTCGAACCGGCTGGCGATAACATGAACGAAGCGGACCCCGGCGTGGAAAACGACGGATATTCGAGAGGACATTCGACGAGCCAGCACCGTACGCTCGCTCGCTGAAAATGCAGGCCCAAGAAGTTGGGCGGACTGCGCCAGTAGGAATGGCCAACTCTCCCGGTCAACAGGACCCCTCCGTGCGCGTCCGGCCCAGTGTCGACTGAGCGCATACGCTCGGCCCTCGCCGCGCTTGTCCCCGATCCGGCCATCACGCGGATCGCGGCCTGCGTATTTCGCTGATCGTGATCACTGATTTCGCTCCATCGTGATCACGCGTTTCAGTGGTCATGATCGGAGCGAAGCGACGATCCCGGAGCAACGCGACGCTGGGCCGGACGAGCGACGATCACCTCCTTTCGGCATTATAATTCTGCATGGCGTTGGCGAAATCGTTCCCCAACCATGCGAGTATATAAATACGTCCGCGACGGGTGCGCGGAGGACGTCGTCGACGTTGGACGCCATTTTGGTGTCGAGGATGATGCCGTTTTCGTTGCAGGGTAGCGTCATATTGAACGCCGGACACACGATGACCACTCCCTTCGTGTGGTCGTGCGGAGACTGATTGGCGCCCGCCGGGACGTCGGTGCACTCCCGCGACGGGACGCCCCCGCACGCGTACGCTGACGATTCCCGGGACCGATTCCGGCCACCTGCGCGACGGTAGAGGGTCGAAACCCGTGACCTTCTTACCGCAGCTCCTCCAGCACGTTCCCTGCGCGCGTAGCCTTACGCATTCAAATGGTAACGAAAACGGGAGCGGGGTGCTCAATCGAGAGGAGTGGCAAGCCTGGATAGAGCCGGAAGGCGTAACCTGTGAGGTGCCCCTGCGTGAACCACGAGTGGGCGGCCGGTATCGCCTCACCATGAACTTGCCTGACGGGAAAATGTTACCCGTTGCCGGTGTCTACCGGGCGATCGACGAGCCGCGGCGCTTGGTCTTCACCTGGGGACGGGAGGGCGATGAGCATTGGAAACCTCTACCTTCTAAACTAACCCGGCATTGACAAAGTAAGTCCTCGCTGTGGGGTGCACCCGTTGGGTTGGTTGAGGAGGCGCGGGCCGGGCGGCCGAGGAGATCGGACCGCCGGGACTCCCGCGGGACGCCTCAAGCCCCGTTCAAAATTTCTCTGATGGTACACGCGATGCCTGTGCGGGCGTGATCGTGATCTTGCTGTATGAAATTTCCACCGTTGATCCGAGTGAGGGGATGTTGATGTACTGATAGGTCAACACCCACGCGTCATTGACTGCTGTATAGTCCTGCGCCAAATCGATGGCCCCCGCAACGTACTGCATGGTTGCGTCGACAACCAACCCCCGATCATAGTCAACCCACCCGATCATCGCCTTCGGATCCTCCGGGGATTCCCGAGCCTTCCCCTGCACAAGATAATACTGGCGGCCGTTGGCGACTTTCAACCCGAGCACCTGGAAGTCGAAGCGTGAGAGAAGGGTTGCAAGCGGCTCAGTCCCTTCGAACAGCCTGCCGATGATGGTTCGCCTGAGGGCGAAGCACAGTAGTCCCGGCGTGAGGTGGTTGACGGCCGCGAAGCGGTGGCCCGCTTGAAATTTCACCGTGCCTTCAAACACGCAGTTGGGCGGAGCGGAGAGCGGTTGCCTGACCCGCAGGTTCGCGACAAAATCCATTGAGGCGATGTGGGGAGCATTTTGATTCGCACTGAGGATCCGGTCGATGATCGCTTTCGGGGTGGGGACGGTCTGGACATGGGAGGCGATCTCCTCAGGGGTGGGCAGGCCCCCACCACCCACCGTCCAAACGTCGTTGGCAACTCGTTGGGCCTCCGCGCTCGGTGGCCCGGCTAGGACCGCGCTTGCGAGAACGAGCAGTATCGCGTTGCGCGCGCACACCGTTGTTCGGATCACGGTCCTACCACCTCATGACGACGGCCGCCCCCCCTGGCGAAGACCAGTTACTATTTCGGCATCTTCGAGATCTTCGACCCCTCCAGGGTCAGGTTGTACATCAGGCCCTCCTGGCCCACCACAAATCCCACGATCGGCTGATTGAACTTCGTGGAGTCGATGGACGCTTGAGCCCCCAGGTTCACGAGCACCACCGATCCATCGACGCCGGCCTGCCAGCCGTTCTTGGCCCGGAAGTCCGTGAGCGCCTTCTGCTGCAGGAACACCAGGATGATGTCCTTCTTCTGGGCGCCGAACTGAAACCCGAACGACCCGGCCTTGATGTTGTAGTACGACACCGTCTTACTGTGGATGCGCAGCGCGCCTTCGCCGTATTCCGCCCCAACCCCGAACCCGGCCTGATAGACGTCCGCCAAGACGAGGACACCCTTGGCATCCTGGAGGAACTCTTTCGCTCCTCGCACTTGGTGCGTGAACCGGGCCAACGCTGTATTCACGCTCGCGTCAATCTGGTACCCCGTTTTGGCCTGGGAGACGCCCGGCAGCAACAAACTCCCCAAGAGAGAAAGACAGACGGCCCCGACTAGAGCCCTGCTGAATCTCCGCGTTTCCATCGCTGTTGCCCTCCTTCGAGATCGTGTGCCATCTCCAGGTGTTCAGCGCCCGGAGATCCTGGTCGGTAAGGTTAGGCCACCACTCGCGGATGTTGCGCGCGATTCGCGCCCCGTGCTCAGCGGTGGCGTCCGGTTCCGGTGCCTCCATTGCGGTGTCTCCTCATCAGCGGCCGCCCGTGTACTACCGGTCCTGAGGACCGCTGGTACCATCCAAACGTAGCATGGTCCGCAGCGCCCGGCTGTGCAAAAACGCTCACATCCCCGGGCCTCCAGTGGAAAACGCCAAGATAGACGCACATTGGTGCACACCCGACTCGGGACACGTAGTTCATCGACGCGCTGAACGCTGCGAGGTTGGGGACGCTCGGGTACTGTTGCGCCGACGCGGGCGATGGCTCCTTATTGTGGGCGCGTCGTTGTTCGCATGCATGGCCGCGGTGGCGGCGGTTCCGTTCCTCGTCCCGGCCGATTAGTTCCGGCCGCTCGTGATGCATTTACTCACGACCAGCAGGAGGTGGTGCCGATCCCGCCCGCGCTGGTCGGAGCTCCGACGCCACCGAGAGGAGCAGCGTCGGCAGAAGACGCTTCTGGCCGACGAGTACGAGGACCACGGCCTCGTCTTCTGTCAGCCGAACGGCAAGCCTCTCCATGAGCGCAACATAAGCTGTCATACGCTTCTCCCTTTCGCGCTACAGCGATGTTCTTCGACCGCCGCCTCGCGCGCGCGGGCCCGCTTCTGCCCGGGACCGGGTGGCGCACTCCTCGTGCGCCACGCCTCCAACGGCTCAGTGCGCGTCCTCGCCGGCATAATAGAATGTCGGTGAGTTGAGCCGTTTCAGCGCGTCTTCCCAGTCGAGCGAGGCCTCCGAGCCGGGCCATCGGACGAACGCGGCGCCGGCTCCGGCCCATGCGGCGAAGTGTGCGACGGCCGTTCGGTGCGGCTCGGCGCCGACGAAGGCGCGGACCGCCTCGGGATCCGTCCACACGGAAAGCGTCCAAAATCGCCGGCGAGCGATATCCGCGCGAACGCCGTAGCGGATGAGTCCGGGCGATTGTTGGAGCTGCGCCTCGATGCGGGCCGACATCCTCAGAAACGGGACGACGAACCGCCATCGCCGAACAGGCAGAAACGTCGCTTCGCGAAGAAACGCTTGGGCGCCGGCGGCATCGTCCGGGCGCACGTCGACGTGCCGGTAAAATATGCCTCTCCGTACGAATACGGTCGTTGCCGGAGCCATCGCCCTACCTCCCGTCACTCCGCACTTCGCATTCCAGACGGCACTTACAGATGGACGAGGGAACAAGCCGGCACAGTCCCCATGCCCGGGATGTGAAACCCGTACATGCCGGGAAAGCCCACGTTTCAGAGTAAGTAGCGGCAGGCCGCGAGGGCCGGACTAGGTGCGAACGGGGATCTGCTGCACCGACCAGCCATTTCCGTCCGGATCGCTGAAGAAGACGAACTTGCCCCAAGGGAATTCCCGAACCTCGCTGACTCGGACTCCGCGCTCGGTGAGTTCCGCGCGTGCCGCGTGGATGTCTGTCACGACCAACTGCAACCCCTGGAGCGAACCAGGCTTCATGTCGTTGCCAAGTCCGGTCCCGATGGCGATCGAGCAGGCGGACCCACGAGGCGTCAGCTGCACGAAGCGAATCGTGCTGCTGACCCGGTGATCGTGGTCCGCATGGAACCCAACTTGTTCGGTATAGAACGCCTTGGCGCGGTCCACGTCGGAAACGGGTACAGCGACAAGTTCAAGTCTCCAGTCCATCGACGCCCCCTTCACATCACGCAAACTGATGTCCCGCGTGAAAGATTTATCGGAACGTAATTCGCCGTAGAGACAAGCGCCCTCCGGCCACAAAGACACCACCAGTCGCCGCGAGGAACACGAGCTGCAGAAGCGCCCGCAGCAGTAGCGCTTCCACCGGCCGTCCGGCAATGCTGAGGTGCAGTCGAGCCGCATGAACATTCGCAGGGAAAATAGCCAGCAGCATCAAACACTGACCCAACGCTGCGTACGGCGCCGTTGTCGGTAGTATCAGGCCGATTGCTCCGATAATCTCTTATACACCGGTCATCGTGACCAAGAGATCAGGTCTCGGGAAAGCCGGAGGAACCATCGCAATAAGGTCGCGACGCCGGTTTCCCCCTTGCGCCGACGCAGTCAACAGGAACATCCTTGCCAAAGCCAGGCGCGGAGACACCAGCCAATCAAATCGCGTCGGGAGGCCACGCCTTCCAAGCAAGAAGAAAGGCCCGAACGATGCGGTCAAGACGCTGAAAGGAACCATAACGAAGCTTTTCCACTCCCTTGATTGGGATTCGCAGCTCAGTTGCATAACGCTTTGGCGATGTAGCTTCATGATCACGATATCTCAACAGGAAGCGGGCGTCTTGAACGAAGTGGCTGCGAAATTCGTGTTTGGGAAGCGGATGTCCATGTGGGCGGAGTGTACGCCATGCTGATCCGCGCTGTGCCCGGCGCTCTCATGTGGCCTGCCGCAATGTTTGTTTGGGGGCCCGGCTACATAACATCTGAACACGCGCATCATTGCGTTCAGCTCGTCCTGTCCTTACGTGGAAACCTGCGCGTGCGTGGCATCGGCGCGCGCTGGGTTCGTTGCGCGCCGTACTGGTGAGACCCGATGCCAATCATGAAGTCCACGCGCGAGATACAAGCGTCCTAATAGCGTTCGTCGAGCCCGAGAGTGACTTCGGCGCAGCACTAGCCGAGCGACTGACGCGGGACATTGTGCCGATAAGCACACGAGAAGTCGCTCGCTGGCGTGCCGCCCTTGGGAGCGCCACGTATTTGAAGCGGTCACGCGTCGAAACGTGGGTGCGGAGAGACTTGTTGTGTGGAAGGAAGACACCCATGATCCATCCAGGAGTCAGACGCGCGCTTCGTTCCCTGCGTGAACAGCTGGGAAGTTCGCAGCGCTTTTCGCTGATAAATCTGGCGCAGATTGCCGGGTTGTCTCGCTCCCGTTTCATGCATGCCTTTACGGAATCGGTTGGTGTTCCCGTTCGACCTTACGTATTGTGGTTGAGGCTGCAGCGTGCCTGTGGGTTGTTAATGAGGGGAGCAAGCATTACCGAAGCGGCACATTCGGCCGGATTCTCGGATGCGGCGCATCTCGCGCGAACTTGTCGCCGGATGCTCGGAACCACTCCGAGCGAGCTAGTGCGTCGTCGCGAAGCACGGGGCGACGCCTTCGTGCCATCCAATTAACGCCGTGGATCGAGGCCTTTCGGAACGCGAGTCTAGAAGCATGTAATGGGATGTTGCCTCGCCCGGCAACTGTGCTATCGTACGGTCGTTCGACGTAGCATTCTCGATGCGGAGCGGATCCGCGCGGTGCCGTCGGCCGAATTGGAGGCGGCGACCGGGCTCACCCGCTGCGATCGCCCGCCGGTTCCGCATCGCGCTCCGCCCCAGCCCGCACTGATACGCGCGACGCGATGCACGAAGCCCGCCCGCTCGCAGAGGTCGCGGGCGAGGCGGGCTTCGCCGACCAGGCGCACTTTACACGGACGTTTGCGTCGGCCTTCGGACTTACCCCCCGACGCTATCGGGCGCTGGGGCGTCCGCTCGATGAGTCCCCGCGCGGCCGTACACTACGAACACGGCGAGGAGGCCCACCGTCGCGGGGACCAGGGCGCTGAGTCCGCCGCCCACGAATAGCGTGAGCGCGGTGGCGCCGATCATGACGACAGTGAGGCCGGCGGCGGCCATCGGTGTGAGCTCCTGGCGGATGCGCAGGACGCCCGGGAGGATCAGCCCCAGCGCGCCGAGGACTTCGGCCGTCCCGGTGAACCGCAGGAACCAGCCGGGAAGCGGCATCTGCTTGGTCATGACCTCAAGCGGCAGCACGAGCTTCATGCCGCCGGCAAACAGGAACACCGCCGCCAGCAGCGCCTGAACGACCCACAGGATACGGTTCATGATCGGTCTCCTTTCATGTCTGCGTCTCGGTTTCACCCCATAGTCGAAGACCCCGAGCCGGAATCGACAGGGCCCCGGCGGCCGGGTGCCCAACTCATGTCACGCTCGCTCGGCAACCCAGCGCCGAAGGCCGCCGCCTAATAGTGTTGCCGCTCGCGGTCGCGTTCCGGAATGGGGTTCTGGTACACGAGCGTGCCGCCCAAATCAAAATTTGTGTCACCGCCGGTGGTAAAGGGTGGTTACAACATTAAGGTCCAGCACCTCTGGTGTAGAGTGGGCGAGAGTCCACACCTGGAGGTGTTGTCGCAGTGGGCGATCTTGTCGGTGAGTTCACCGCTGACCTCAGTCGTCGCTTCCCTGGGACCTCAACCGTTGTCCACTATAGTAGTGATGTCCGTCTCTTTCTGCACGGGGGAAAAGGCGGCGGCTACTACGGCTGCATTGCCGCGACGAAAGACGCCTGCGACAACAAACTGCTGGTCCGGCGCAGCCTCGTCGAGCGCATTGTCCTCGGCGCCGTGCGCACTCATCTCTCACACCCTGAGCACATTGAGTACATCCTCCAGCGCGTCGAGATGGAAGTCGGCAAGCTCTCCGCGCATATCCCCGAGTCCATCCGGCTCAAGAAAACGGAACTCACCGCCGAGCAGCGGCGGCTGGCGAATTTCGTGGACTTCATCGGCGAAGGCCGCGGCAGCCGCACGCTCGCGCAGGCCCTCCTGGACACGGAACACAAGGTCGACGCGCTTAAAGAAGAACTCGACGGCCTGCACCGCAGCCGCGAGAAAATCTTTCGAACTCCGCCCAGAGCATGGGTAGAGGAGCGCCTGGCGTGCGTCAACGAGATCCTCGAGCGCAACACCGACCGGTCCGGCCCCGTCCTGCGAAATCTTCTCGGTCAGGTTCGCCTGGAACCGGCGTGTGGCGACATCGGCCGACCCTACTACGTCGCCCGAACGTCACTCAACACCTTAGCGCTCCTGGAAATGCCATCCGAGAGTGCCAGGGGGGATACCGGCTCGAATTCTTTGCAATGGTGGAGACGAGGGGATTCGAACCCCCGACCCCCTGCTTGCAAAGCAGGTGCTCTCCCGCTGAGCTACGTCCCCATGTGTACGCGGGTCTTCGGATGCGCCGGCGATGCCGTTTCTGTCCGATCAATTGTCGCACCTCCCACCTCGTTCGTCCAGAGGGGTTGCGCTGACACGGCCGCCCAACGTCATGCCCGCCGCAGCGAGGCTTCCCTCCACGTTTTGCAGTGCCTGGGAAAAGGTTCCCATCGCGCACGCAGGTCTCGAGAATCCTCCGTTGCCAGCACGAGAGGACGCCACGTGGGACCGTAGTAAAGCGCCGTCACGGCGATGCTGCCGGAAGCGGTCGCGGCGATCCTCGGCGCCGGGCGGGCCAGGACTCCTCTGACCGTCCCCCGAACTTTCGGGCGTGCATCCATCGCAATGAGCGAGCCCCCGCCGTCTTCCGCGCCGGCCCCCGCCGCGCGAGCGCAGGGGCCGCGCACTCGTCTCTCGCCGTTGGACCTGCGCGTCGCACTCCTCGGCGTCGCAGGCTTTCTCATCGCCATCTCCTGGCAGTTCGTCCTGCCCATCCTCCCGGTCCGCCTGTCGCGCATCGGCTACTCGGCGGCGCAGATCGGCACGCTTGTGAGCCTACTGAGCCTGGCGATGGGGATCGTCGAGCTGGAAATCGGCCGGATCGCCGGCGTCCTGGGCGCCCGGCGGACGTTGGTGACCGGGTTGGTCGTCAACGCGGCCGCCATGGCGTGGATCGTCCTGACCCGGGCGCCCGCGGGCGTGGCGGCCGGCCTCATCGGCGTGGGCATGGCGCGAGCCGCCATGTGGTCCCCGCTGCATGCGGCCGTCGCGGCGACAGCGTCCGAGGAAACGCGCGGCCGCGCGTTCAGCGTCTTTTGGTTCCTCACCTCCGTCGCATTCCTCGCGGGGCCCGCGATCGGCGGCACCGTGGCGGCCCAGTTTGGCATCCGGATGAGCTTTTTTGTCGGCGCTGCCGTCAGTCTTCTGACGCTGGCGGTGGTCGTGCCCATCACGGAACCGCGGCCGGCCGTCGTGCAGGCTGGTCCCCCCGCGGCAAGCTGGGAGGTCCTGAGCGACCCAATCGTGCGACGGCTGTGCCTAGCCAATCATTTCTTTTATGCGATCTCCGGGATCTGGTCGACGTTCGTCCCGCTCTATATGGTGCATCTCAAACTGTCCGTAGCGACGATCGGCTGGCTGTTCACGGTGCAGGGCCTGACGTACGCGCTCGTGCAGCTTCCCACCGGGCGCCTGGCGGACCGCGTCGGTCCGGAGCGGCTAATCCTACCCGGCGTGATCGGACGAGCCGCGATCCTGGCCATATGCCCGTTGCTGCACGGGGCGGCGCCGCTGCTGGTGGCGGCGGTCGGGTTTGGGGCTGCCGGCGGGATGATCCCGGTAACGTTCACCATGCTCATTGCACGCTTCAGCTCCCGGGAACACTACACGAGCGCCATGGGCGTGTACAACAGCTCGGGTGACCTTGGATTCTTCGTCGGTCCGTTTCTCGGCGGCGCCGCGGCGCTGCTCGGGATCGTTGCCCCGTTTGTGCTGGCCTTCCCGCTCGGCGCACTCGGTGTCGCGATGGCGCTGCGGGGCATCGCGGCGGTGAGACGCGCGGACCGAGAAGTGTGAGAGATGCTATACTTCCGGCGGAGGGATGGCAGAGCGGCCGATTGCGGCGGTCTTGAAAACCGCTAGGGGGCGACCCCTCGGGAGTTCGAATCTCCCTCCCTCCGCCACGCCGCTCGCCGCCGGCCACGGCACCGCCCCGCTAGTCCACGGCCCCCTGCATGTGATGGCTGCACGTCTGACATGCGCGAGCATCCCGGGCGCGCCCGCGCCGCAGCCTCTCCCCGGGGGCGCGCCTAGCACGTGGAGGGACCCCCTTCCTTACCCCGAAGCCCTGGGCACGCAGGATCGCAAAACCGCCGCGGCAAGGGCACATGCCGCCTCAATAAATTGGGAGGAACCCCATGGACGACCAGGATGTCATCGGACACATCAATCAGCTCGCCCACGAGGAACACACGTTGTGGGAGAAAGAATCGAAAGGTGAAGCGACCGACGCCGACCGGTCGCGGCTCAGGCAGATCCAGGTGACCCTGGACCAGTGCTGGGACTACCTCAATCAGCGCCGCGCTGCGGGATGCACGCTTGAACCCCGAGGACGCGAAGGTGCGCGATCCCAATACCGTCGAGCGCTATCTCGAGTAAATCTTACGCAATCTTGACCCGAATTTCGGTCGATCTTCCCTGTGCAGGCGCGCCCCGGAAGTGTATAGTGGTGTGTCCGACACCGCCCCACCGGCACGCGGGGTACGAGGGGGACGCGGATGGCACGCCGGCGTCACTATGTCGAGGTTCGGGTGGTCTACGGCAAGGATGTCGCCACCGAGCTGAATGCCTGGGCGGCCAAAGGTTACAAGATCGTCGTCGCCACCGGGGACCGGATTATCATGGAGACGAAGGTGCGGGACCGAGAGGACGAGTAGACGGTTCGCCCGCGGGATGGATGGTCGCGATCGCATCGGCCAGCGCCCCAAAAGTCTTGAACGCCTGCCCCATCCCCGCAATGTGCACGAGTCGCCGCAGCGTTGCCGATGACGGTACGACGAGCAGCAGCTCGCGCCGGTTGGTCGCGAGCCGCCGGCCAAACCGGAGCAGCGCGCCGATCGCGTAACTGTCCAGGTAGGCGGTATCGGTAAGCGCGACGATTACGCCGCGCGACTCCGCGCGCGCCGCCTGGTCGAGCGCCGCT
>Ga0209581_1003893_pt1 | contig 12438 bp, 11 predicted proteins | sample Coa_R2_FD_187160 | JGI IMG/M metagenome (GOLD analysis project Ga0209581, IMG submission 187160) | Surface soil microbial communities from Centralia Pennsylvania, which are recovering from an underground coalmine fire - Coalmine... | ecosystem: Environmental > Terrestrial > Soil > Unclassified ...
GGCGACGAATAAAGCGCGCTTCGCATTTGATTTTCGCGCTTTGATCGGGTGAACTGCCCGGCCATTGACGCCGGGAGTGACCAATGCTGAAGACAGCCGCAGCCTTCGAGCGGATCGGAGAGGAAAACGCTTTCGCGGTGCTTGCTCGGGCCAACGTGCTCGCCGCCCAAGGTCGCGACATCATCAACCTCGGTATCGGCCAGCCCGATTTCCGTACGCCGGACTTCATCGTCGAGGCGGCGGTGAAGGCGTTGCGCGAGGGGGCGCACGGCTACACGCCCGCAACGGGCATTCCGGCCTTACGCGAGGCGGTGGCCGCCGATTTGCATAAGCGCTTCAACGTCGAGGTATCGCCCGACAGCGTGATGATCATGCCGGGCGGTAAGCCGACGATGTACATGTCCATCATCATGTTCGGGGAACCGGGCGCGGAAATTCTTTACCCCGATCCGGGCTTTCCGATCTATCGCTCGATGATCGAATATACCGGCGCCAAACCCGTGCCGGTGCCAATCCGCGAGGAGAACGGCTTTGCGTTCTCCGCCGAGGAAACGCTCAAACTGATCACGCCGAAGACGCGGCTTTTGATCGTCAATTCGCCGGCCAACCCGACCGGCGGCGTCACGCCGAAGAGCGAAGTAGACAAGTTGGTGGCCGGTCTCGAGCGCTGGCCGGATGTGGCCATCATGTCTGACGAAATCTACGACCACATGACCTACGACCGGGAGACGCATGTCTGCCTGTTGTCTTATCCATCGATCCGCAATCGGCTGATCCTGCTCAATGGCTGGTCGAAGACCTACGCCATGACCGGCTGGCGCCTGGGCTATGCGATCTGGCCGGGCAAGCTCTACGACTATGCGCGCAAGCTCGCGGTGAATCTGTATTCCTGCGTCAATGCGGCGACGCAGTACGCCGGGCTTGCGGCGCTCAAGGGCCCGCAGGATGAGGTGGCCAAGATGGTCGCGGAGTTCGATAAGCGGCGGAAAGTGGTAGTCGAGGGCCTCAACAGGTTGCCGGGCGTCAGTTGCGCGACGCCTAAAGGCGCGTTTTACGCCTTTCCCAACGTGAAGGGTACGGGCTGGAAGGCCAAGACGCTTGCATCTGCGCTACTCGAAGATTCGGGCGTTGCCGTCATCGGCGGCCCGGATTTCGGCATTCTCGGCGAGGGCTATATTCGCGTGTCCTACGCCAACTCGACCGAGAACATCCTCAAGGCGCTCGACCGCATGGGCGAGTTCCTGACCAGCCGCAAGGCAGCGTGAGAGCTAGCCGGCGCGCGCCGCCTTAAAACGCGCGATGCTTTCGGGCGGCCAGTGGTCGGCTGGACGGTAGAACTCAGTCACGGCCGGAACGCCCTCTGGCAGGATGACCCACGGCTGCTTGGTCGACGTGTAGATGTGGATGTCTGGCGCGAGGCGAGCGGGCGCGTCCAGCGTTCCCACGCGGATGAAATGAATGTTCGGGCCAGCCTGCGGGTAGTTGCTCCACAGGGTGACGCCGCAATTCGGACACCGCCAAAGCACCTGGCCCTTGCCGCTGGCGCTCGGGAGCGTGGCTTGCACCGGAGCGCCTTTCAGGATCTCCACCTGCGAGGCCTCGATGAAGGCGTTCACGGCAAACGCCGATCCGGTTTCGCGCTGACACCACGTGCAATGGCAGCAATGCACAAATAGGGGCTGCGCGTTGAGGCCATAGCGCACCGCGCCGCAGGTGCAGCCGCTCTCTATATTGCTCAATCGATCGGTCATACGAAGCTCCTTGATACGGACGTCCGTGAGGGCGAGCCCTCGACTTGATGTCGCTTCCGGGGGACACTGCGCCAACACAGCCACTGAGGAATGCCCGATGCTCGAGCGTATGTCGACCGACCGCGGTTTGTCCGAAGAACAGCGGATGATGCGGCAGAGCTGCCGCGATTTCATCGACGACGTGGTGCTGCCCTTCATCAAGCAGAATTGGCAGCGCGAATGGTCGATGGTGCCGGAAGACCGACTGCCATTGAGCATTCTCGAAGGCGCCGACAAGATCGGCATTCGCACACTCGGTGTGCCCGAGGAATACGGCGGCGTCGAACTGGAGCAAGGCACGGAGGTGCGCACCTTCGCCATGATCGCCGAGGAGATTGCGCGCGGCGATTCAGGACTGGCAGACAAGCTGGTGCAGAACTGGAAAGTATCCGTGCTGCTGCGGCAGTTCGCGCCAAAACATCTGCAAGAGAAATGGTTTCCTGAGCTGGTCAAAAATCCCAGCTTCCTGATGGCACACTGCTTGACCGAGCCGCGCGGCGCCTCCGACCGCTGGCTGCCCTACAACGTGCCGGAAGCCGCGATGCAGACCAAAGCCGTCAAGGCCAATGGGGGCTGGGTCATCAACGGCCGCAAGCAGTTTATCTCCAACGGTTATGACGCTTCGCTTTATGTCGTTTATGCCAACACCAATCCGAAGGCCGGTATGCTGCAGGGAACGTCATCGTTTCTGGTGCCGCGCGATACCAAGGGCTTTACCGTCGCCCGCTGCAACGAGACGCTCGGCTGCCGTTTCATGAACAACGGCGAGATGGTGTTCGAGGACATGTTCGTGCCGGATGACCATCTATTGGTGGCAGACACAGCGCTCGGCTCGGCCGGGGTCTATTTCCGTCCAGGCAAGATCATCCAGGCGGCGAAGAATCTTGGCGTCGGCGTGCGCGCCTTCGAGGCGACTGCCGAATATGTGCAGAACTACGTTCAGGGCGGCAAGATTCTGATCAAGCACCAGGCGGTGGCGCTGCGGCTCGCCGACATGGCAACCCGCATCGAAGCCGTGCGCGCGCTGCTCGACCGCGCCTCGCACGCCGTCGATGACAATGCGCCGGAGGCCGAGACACTGGTCAACATGGCCAAGATGTTTGCGTCCGAGGAAATCATGAAGGTCGCCCAGCACGCGGTCGAATTGCACGGCGGCAACGGCATCATGCTCGATTTCGGCATCGAGAAGGTGCTGCGCGACGCCGTCATCTTCCTGCACATGGATGCGACGGTCGACATCTCCAAGTTCAAGATCATCAAGAACATGTTTCCAGACACGGCCGGCAAATACGCCGGTCCGGAAATTTAACCGCTCATTCCCGCGCAAGCGGGAATCCAGCTCTTCAGAAAAAACTGGGTCCCCGCTTTCGCGGGGACAAGCGGCTTGGTGTCAGCGCACGACAAACCTGAAGCCCACGACGACGATGGCGAAGCCAACGAGTTGCGCTGCGCTCGGCACGACCCCGAGCGCCAAGTAGCCGATCACCAATGCGAAACCAGGGACCAGCGCCGGAAACGTCGCCGCGCGTCCGGCGCCGATGAGAATGACGGCGCGGGCGAACAGATAAATCGGCGCCACGCCGGCGAGCAGCCCCTGGACCACGATCTGCAACGCGTTTTCGGCAAGGCCTTCGCGCAGCATAGTGCCAAAGCCCACAAACGCCGCATAAATCGGGGCGTAAAGGACAACGGAAAGAACGCCGACCAGGGCCACCGCGCGCGTCCCTGAGACCTGCCAATAACGAAGCAGCGTGCCGAACATCGCCCAGAAGAATCCGGCCGTTACGAACAGCAGATCGCCGCCGATGCCTTGCCGTCCGATTGTCGACAGCGACTCCCAGCCGAACGCCATCAGCCCAGCGACGATGGTGACACCACCGACGATACGCTGGAGCGTCGGACGTTCGCCCAGCATGGCGACGGCAAGAATCAGCCCGAACAATGCGGCACAGGCCGGTTGGATGGTGGTGCCGTGGCCAAGCGGCACCAGAATGAAACCGGCATAGGCGGTCATCGCTTGCGGCGGCCCGGCAAGCACGCTCATCAGCAGCGAGCGAAAGAGGCCGATACCGCGGAAATCTTTGATGCCTTCATGCAGCGCCAATGGCATCAGCAGCAGGCCCGACCAGAAGAAACGATGAAAAGCCAGATCGGCCGGCGAAAAGCCGATGGCGATGCCATGCTTCGCTGCGACGAAGCCTGCCGCCCAGCCGAATGCCGCACCGGTGCCGCAGAGAACCCCGGCGAGCTTTCCTGAGGAGCGCGCGGCCACAGATCGAGCGTTAATGTCCATGGCGCCGCTCCGGCGTGGGGTGACTTCCAGACGGCAGATAATCTAGGATCGCCGCTCACGTCCAATCGCGAAAACAGATAGCTGCCTTCACCCGGGAAGAAACGTCATGGCGAAGCCGCGCAAAGTCATCATCACCTGTGCCGTCACGGGCTCGATCCACACGCCGTCGATGTCGCCCCATCTGCCGGTCACGGCACAAGAAATCGCGGATGCGGCGATCGGCGCCGCCGAAGCGGGTGCGGCCATCGTCCATCTGCATGCGCGCAATCCGCAGGACGGCCGACCCGACCAATCGCCGGAGGCGTTCGCACCCTTCCTCAAGGTCATTAAACAGCGCTCCGGCGTCGTGGTGAACATCACCACCGGCGGTGCGCCGACGATGACGGCGGAAGAGCGCGTGCGGCCCGCGGCAACCTTCAAGCCGGAAGTGGCCTCGCTCAACATGGGCACGATGAATTTCGGCCTCTATCCGATGATCCCGCGCTACAAAGGCAAGTTCAAATATGATTGGGAGGAGCCCTATCTCGAAGGCTCGCGCAAAGGCATGTTCAAGAACACCTTTGCCGACATCGAATACATCCTCACCACGTGCTCCGAGAACGGCACCCGCTTCGAGATCGAATGCTACGACATCGGCCACCTCTACACGTTGCGGCACTTCCTCGATCGCGGCGTGATCAAGCCGCCGCTGTTCGTGCAATCGGTATTCGGCATTCTCGGCGGCATCGGTCCGCACCCCGAAGACGTGATGATGATGAAGCGCACCGCCGATCGCCTGCTCGGCGACAACTACCACTGGTCTGTGCTCGGTGCCGGCGCCAACCAGATGCGCGTCGCCGCTATCGCCGCCGCCATGGGCGGCAATGTGCGCGTCGGCATGGAGGATTCGTTGTGGATCGGGGCCGGCCGTTTGGCGGAATCGAACGCGCAACAGGTCACGCAGGTGCGTAAGATTCTCGAAGGGTTGGGCCTCGAGGTCGCCTCGCCAGACGATGCACGCGAAATTCTTTCGCTCAAAGGCGGCGACAAAGTGAATTTCTAGGGCGGCAGTTCCAGAGCCTCTTTTCCGTCTTATCGCGGGGCTGCGCCGATCGTCCGGCGAGGCGCCGCCTTCTTCAAGGCCATGCATTCCTAAGGCGAGATGCTAGGTCAGGCCTAGCGCGACCTTTGCGAAGGTCTCACCCTGCTATAACTGGGCAGGGATTCGTCATGTCTTCACTCGATGCCATCAGTATCGCCATTCTGTTCGGCAGCCTGTTAGTCCTGGCCGGCATCCTATCGAGCCTGATCGCGCTGCGCTTCGGCGCGCCGCTGCTGCTGGTGTTCATGATCGTGGGCATGCTGGCGGGAGAGGGCGGTCCGGGCGGCTTTGCCTTCAACAACGTGAAGACGACGTACACTGTCGGCTCCGTGGCGCTGGCGCTCATCCTTTTCGACGGTGGCCTGCGCATGCGGCTTGGCAGCTTTCGCAGTGTGCTGGCACCGGCGGTCACGTTGGCGACTGCCGGCGTGCTGATCACCGCGCTGATCACCGCGCCGGTGGCCAAGATCGTCCTGGGCATGACCTGGACGCAGGCTTTGCTGGTCGGCGCCGTGGTGGCCTCGACCGATGCCGCAGCCGTGCTGTTCCTCGTCAACACGCGCGGCCTGCGCCTGCGCCCGCGGGTGCGGGCGACCTTGGAGGTCGAGTCCGGCACCAACGATCCGTTCGCCGTGTTTCTGACCCTGCTGCTGGTCGAATTCCTCGCGGTCGGCCAGCAGACCTGGTCGCAAGCGCTTTTGGCTTTTCTGCGCGAGGCGGTGCTCGGGACGGTCATCGGCTATGCGGGCGGCCGCATCATCGCGCTTGTGCTCAACCGGCTCGACCTGCCGCAAGGATTGCACGCGCCGTTTGTCGCCGTCTTCGCGCTCGCCGTTTTCGCCTTTGCCAATGCCGTGCACACGTCGGGCTTCCTCGCCGTCTATCTCGCCGGGCTGATCATGGGCAACCGGCAGACTCGCGCCCACAGTTCGGTGGTCGCCTTCCTCGACGCGGTGACGTGGCTCGCTCAGATCGTCATGTTCGTGCTGCTCGGGTTGCTGGTGTGGCCGCAGCGGCTCACCGATAGTCTATGGGAATCCTTTGCAGTCGCGGCGGTGCTGATGCTGATCGCCCGCCCGGCCGCCGTATTTCTTTGTCTTGCGCCCTTCGGCTTTCAGCTGCGCGAGAAGCTGTTTATCTCCTGGGTCGGCCTGCGCGGCGCGGTGGCGATCTTCCTCGCCTCGATCCCGCTGCTGGTGGGACTCTCGGCCGCCTACCTTTATTTCGACGTGGCGTTCGTCGTCGTGCTGTCGTCGCTGCTGATCCAGGGTTGGACCGTCGGCTACGCAGCGCGGCGGCTTGACATGTCGTTTGCCCGCAGCGACCCGCTGCCCCGTCGTGTCGAACTCGACTTGCCGGGTCAATTGGCACGCGAGATCGTCGGCTATCCGGTCGCCGCCAACAGCCCCTTCCTGCGTCGCGGGTTGATTCCCAATTGGGCGCGGCCGACCCTCGTCGTGCGCAACGAGCAAATCCTCACGCCGGGAGAAGCGGCGCCGCTGCGCGAGGGCGACTATGTTTATCTGCTGGCGCCGCCGGAAAAAGCCCGGGCGCTGGATCGCTTCTTCGTCGACATGCCGCCGCCGCGCATGCCCGATCCGGAATTGCTCGGCGACTTTTTCGTTCCGGGAACGGCAACGCTCGGAGCGCTGGCGGAAATCTACGGCCTGCAGGTCGCCGCCGATCACAATGAGGTCGCGCTTGCCGATTATTTCCGCGAACAACTCAAGCGGCAGCCCAAGCGCGGCGATGTCGTGCTGCTCGGCCCCATTGCGTTACTGGCCCACAAAGTCGATTTCGGCCGCGTCAGCACCGTGGGCCTTCGCCTGGCCGAGCCGGAAACGGCCACGGACCTGATAGGACGGGCCAAGGCCTTGTTGCAGAAGGTAAGGACGCTGCTCGGTTAAGGCACGCGCCGCATCAGGACGGGACCGTGCTGCACCAGCCAAGCCGCCCCGAATAGCGCTGCGCACCAGGCAAGATCGCCGAACACCGTGCGGTCGAGGAACGGCAGCGCGGCGACGTAGCACTGCACCAGGCCGTCGATTGTCATTGGGTACATGCCGTCGAAGGCCCAGACCGCGAAATTGGTGAGCGCGAAAAAGCTCAACGACGAGCCGACCATCGCTGCCACCACGGGCAGCGCGCCGCGCCAGCGCCGCGCGGCGATACCGGCGAGCGCGGGAACCAACAAGACAAGACCGACGACCAGCGTCACGCGCCAATCGTCGCCGGGCAGGGCGATGTTGCTCAGCGCGGTGGCGATGAGCGGCACGGCAAGCGCGAGGGCAGGAATGCGCAGCATGCGGCCGGCAAACAGTGCGGTCGCCGCTACCGGCCAGACGCCGGGCACATGCGGCAGCAGCCGAGCGGCCACGTCGAGCGCGATGAGGAATGCAACAAGGGCGAGGTCCATCGTCAGGCCAGCGCGGGTCTTACTCTGCATCGTCAAATCCTCTGCTGGCGGCTTTTAGCACGGGTGCGGCCGGCTTCGGAAGCGCTCGCTTAAGCCTTTTCCGCCCATTCCGCCACAATGCCCGCCAGTGCATCGAGGCCGTCGGTGAGCGCAGCCGGGCCGGGCTGAAGGATCAGCGCCGATTTTACCTCGCGCAGCCAGCCGGTGGCCACGGCCGGAGTTTGTGCGAAGCCGGGGCGCGCCGCGACCCTGCCGGGGACGAATTTCTTGCCGCACCAGGAGCCGACGATGATGTCCGGCCGCGCCGCAACCACTGCCTCGGGCGTGACGATGCGGTCTTTGGCGTTCTTCTTCGTCGCGAGATCGCGAAAAACGTCCGTACCGCCCGCGGCGCCGATGAGTTCGGAGACCCAGCCCAGGCCGGAGATCATCGGCTCGTCCCACTCCTCGAAGTAGACGCGCGGGCGGCGCGGCAGCCGCAGCGCGCGTTCGTGCACGGCATCGACGCGCGCGGCGAGCGTGCGCGCCAGCGCCTCCGCCTTCTCCGCCGCGCCGACCAGCGCGCCGAGCGTGCGGATCATGTCGAGGATACCGGCGACGTCGCGCTGGTTGAATGCATGCACCGCGATATTGGCGCGGATCAACTCGGCGACGATATCGGCCTGCAGATCGGAAAAAGCGAGCACGAGGTCGGGCTCGAGCGCCAGAATCTTCGGTACGTCGGCGGAGATGAAGGCGGAGACGCGCGGCTTCTCCTTGCGCACCTGCGGCGGCCGCACCGCATAGCCGGAGACGCCGACGATACGATGCTGCTCGCCGAGGAGGTAGAGCGTCTCGACGGTCTCTTCGGTCAGGCAGACGATTCGCTCGGCCGGGAACATGCGTGCATCATACAACGTTCGCGTCACTGCGCTTGGCAGGTGCGGCGCACGCCGGTCAGGCCAGCAACTCAACGCCGCCCGCGGCGAGGACCTTTCCGTTTTCCAGCCGCACAACGCGGCCGGCGATGCGCCGTACCTCTGCGGGATCGTGACTGACGTAGATTATGGGCACGCTGCCTTCGTCGCGCAGCCGCTCGAGGTAAGGCAGAATTTCGCTCTTGCGCGCGGCATCGAGTGCGGCGAGCGGCTCGTCAAGCAGCAGCAGACGCGGGCGCATCAGCAGCGCGCGGCCGACGGCAACGCGCTGGCGCTCGCCGCCCGACAGCTTGCCAGGCCGCCGGTCGAGCAGGTGGCCGATGTCCAACAGATCGACGACGTGCGCAAAGCTCTCCGCTTCCGCCGAGAGCCCGCTCATCCAGCGCCCGTAATCGAGGTTGTGCCGCACGGACATATGAGGAAACAGCCGGCCCTCCTGAAAGACGCAACCGATACGCCGCTTCCACGCGGGCAGGTTTGTGTCTCCGGCGCCATCGAACAGTGGTTCACCGTCGATCACGATGCGCCCGCGATCCGGGGTCAACAGCCCGGCGATCATATTGATGATGGTCGTTTTGCCGGCGCCGGACGGCCCGAACAATGCCGTCGCGCCACTCTGCGTTTCAAACGCCGCACGAAGCCTGAAGCCGCCGAGCTGCTTGTCGACATCGACCGACAGCATGTCAGGCTCCGTGCAGCCGCGCCGTGGCGCGGCGGGCAAGCCATTCGGAAGCGATGAGCGCGGCGAGCGAAATGATAATGGCGACGATCACGAGCTGCAGCGCCGCCGCATCGCCGCCCGGCACCTGCATCAGCGTATAGATTGCGGCCGAGATCGTTTGGGTCTCTCCCGGGATGTTGGAAACGAATGTGATGGTGGCGCCGAATTCGCCGAGCGCGCGGGCAAAAGCGAGCATGGCGCCGGCGATGACTCCCGGCAGCGCCAAAGGCAGCGTGATCGTCAGGAAATTCCACCATGGACCCGCACCGAGCGTCGACGCCGCGTCTTCAAGACGGCGGTCGATGGCCTCGATCGACAGGCGGATCGCCCGGACCATCAACGGGAAGGCCATGACTCCGCATGAAATCACCGCCCCGGTCCAGCGAAAGGCAAAGACGACGCCGAAGTGATCCGCCAGAAAGGCGCCGACCGGCGCATGGCGTCCGAGAGTGATGAGCAGGAGATAGCCGGTGACGACCGGCGGCAGCACCAGCGGCAGATAAACAATAGCCTCGACCAGGGTCTTGCCCCAGAAGCGCACGCGCGCGAGCAGCAGCGCGATGGCGATGCCGAACGGCAGCGAAAACACGGTCGCCACCGTCGCAATCCGCAGCGACAGCAGCACCGCGGTCCAGTCCTGCGTTGTCAGGTTCAGCACGGATTTGCCCGCAATCCGCTCGTGCCCGCGCAAGCGGAAACCCAGCTCTGGCGCGCCACATAGAACATCCGTCCTGGAGTCCCGCTTGCGCGCGAATGAACCGCGATTGAAGCGTCCGTCAGCATCACGATGCCTTTGGCGGGACGAGGAAGCTGAAGCCGTACTTCTCGAAGATCGCCTTGGCTGCCGCACTCTGAATGAAGTTCATGTAGGCAGCGGTAGGCGCGTGCTTACTCGCCGCCACGACGGCGAATGGATAGATCACCGGCTGATGCGAGGTTTCGGGGAAGACGCCGACGATCTTGACGCCCGGCTCGACCTTGGCGTCCGTCGCGTAGACGATACCGAGAGGCGCCTCGCCGCGCGCAACATAAGAGAGCGCCGCGCGCACATTCTCAGCCGGCGCGAGCTTCGGCTCGACTGCCGCCCATCCGCCGAGCGCGGTCAGCGCCTGTTTTGCATAGCGGCCGGCGGGCACCGCTTGGGGATCGGCAACGGCAATGCGGCCAGCACCGGCGAGCTTGGCAAGATCGAAGCGTTGGCCGATATCGACATGGTCGAGTCTGGCCGTTTTCGGCGCAATCAGCACCAGGCGGTTGCCCAGCAGGTCCACGCGCGTCGCAGGCACGATCAATTTGCGCGCGACGGCATAATCCATCCACTTCATATCGGCGGCGGCGAACACGTCAGCCGGTGCGCCTTGTTCGATCTGACGGGCGAGCGCGGAGGTGGCGCCGTAGCTGGCAATGACCTTGACGCCGGTCCTCTCGGTAAATGCGGCATCGACGTCGTCGAGGGCGTTGCGCAGCGACGCCGCGGCAAAGACGGTGATCGTGTCTTGCGCGGTCACCGGAGGTGACGCGGCAAGCGCGATAAGGAATGCAAGGATCGCGAGCAGCCGGCTGAGCATGGCGATTCCGTTACGAACGGCCAAGAAGACGTCAGATTGGCGTCTCATTGAATGAGAAACGACCGAGGCCGGAACCGCCGTTCCGCCGTAGCAGCGCGCGCACAGCGCGCTGCAGGCCGGGCGCAAGCCTAGCAAGTCCCGCCGAGCGCGGTAAAGTCCAATCGGGAGGACACGTAACAATGACGAACGGCGCGCCCAGCGTGGGCGAATTCGACTACATCATTGTCGGCGCCGGCTCCGCCGGCTGTGTGCTGGCGAACCGGCTCTCAGCCGATCCGAGCAAACGCGTGCTGCTGCTGGAAGCCGGCGGCCGCGACAACTGGATCTGGTTTCACATTCCTGTCGGCTACCTGTTCGCCATCGGTAATCCGCGCGCCGACTGGTGCTTGAAGACGGAGCCGGAGGAGGGGCTCAACGGCCGCAGCCTCAATTATCCGCGCGGCAAGGTGGTCGGCGGCTCCTCGGCGATCAACGGCATGATCTACATGCTCGGGCAGGCGACCGACTATGACCAGTGGCGCCAGCTCGGGCTGCCCGGCTGGTCATGGGACGACGTGCGGCCGATCTTCCGCAAGCATGTCGATCATTTTCTCGGCGCCGACGGCCATGCCGCAGGCGGCGAGTGGCGCGTCGAATATCCGCGCACGCATTGGGAAATTCTCGACGCCTTCATGGCCGCGGCCAACCAATACGGCATTCCGACGGTGAAGGATTTCAACACCGGCGACAACGAGGGCGTCTGCTATTTCCACGTCAACCAGAAGCGCGGCCGCCGCTGGTCGGCGGCGCGCGGCTTCTTGAAGCCGGTGCTGCATCGGCCCAACCTGAAGCTCGAAACCGGTTGTCTTGCCGAGGGCCTGCTCTTCGACGGCAAGCGAGCCACCGGCGTGCGCTGGCGCCAGGACGGCGAGGCGCGATCGGCACGCTGCCGCGGCGAGGTGATTCTGGCCGCCGGCGCAATCGGCTCGCCGCACATTCTGATGTTGTCGGGCGTCGGTCCCGCGCAGCAACTGGCGCAGCACGGCATTTCCGTGCTGCGCGACAAGCCCGGCGTCGGGCAAAACCTGCACGATCATTTGCAGCTGCGCATGATCTTCAAGGTCAAAGGCGTGAAGACGCTGAACGAGACCTACGCCAAGCTCATCGTGCGCGCCGGCATGGGCCTCGACTATCTGTTTCGCCGCCGCGGGCCGATGACGATGGCGCCCTCGCAGCTCGGCATGTTCACGCGCTCCGATCCGACGCAGGATCGCGCCAATATCCAGTATCACGTGCAGCCCTTATCGCTCGACAAGTTCGGTGAGCCGCTGCATCCATTCCCCGCTTTCACCGCCAGCGTCACCAATGTTCGGCCGACCAGCCGCGGCTCGCTGACATTGAAATCCGCCGACCCCACGGTGCCGCCGGCGATCAAGCCGAATTATCTGGCCACACCGGAAGATCGCCGCGTGGCGGCCGACTCCATCCGTGTCACGCGCCGGATCGTGGCGCAACCGGCGCTGCAGAAATATTCGCCGGTGGAGTACTTCCCGGGGACGCAGGTTCGCGACGACGACGAGGCCGGCCTCGAACACGCGGCGGGCGACATCGGCACCACGATTTTCCATCCGGTCGGCGCGGCAAAGATGGGTCGTGACGACGATCCGCGTGCC
>Ga0209581_1003896_pt1 | contig 12434 bp, 15 predicted proteins | sample Coa_R2_FD_187160 | JGI IMG/M metagenome (GOLD analysis project Ga0209581, IMG submission 187160) | Surface soil microbial communities from Centralia Pennsylvania, which are recovering from an underground coalmine fire - Coalmine... | ecosystem: Environmental > Terrestrial > Soil > Unclassified ...
AACAACCGGACGGCCTCCATCCGGCGCCTCTCAAGTCCGTTGAAATCGCGCTTCACTCCCGCAGGGTTGCCCATGACCAGTACAACCCATCATCCCCCAGAAAGTGTCGCTATATTATGCGGCAATCAATAGGGTTGTTGCCCTTCGACATTACAGCCCACCGCTGACTTACTTCGCGAAAGGAAGCCCTCAAATGAAAGTAGAGAAGAGACCGTCCGGGTTGCCGGACGTGTTCGATCGCCTCTTGGGCGGCCTCCAAGGCCTGCCCGACGTCGTCCATACCAAACCAGCAACGATCCGAGCGATGGTGCCTATCCTCGGCTCGGCGCAAACGTTCATCGTTCAAACCTACCGGCAACGGGAGCAGGGCGACACGATCTTCCTCGAATGCGTGTCGGCAGATGGCAGTCTGCGGCTTGCGACTCCGCCGAAGATCGCCGATGCAATCGCGCGTCAGCGCGAGGCGTTGACGGACAAGGCGCGCAGCAAAGCGGCAAAGGCCATCGCGCAAGAGCGAAAAGAGCGGGGCGAGAAACCGGCGCCTAAACAGTCGAAGCTGATATCTGCCCACCTTTGAGCACCCTCAGCCGGCCAACCGCCCTGCCGGGCTTGGCGAATGCCAACGAAACGAACAGTTCTATTTAGCCGGAGGTGTACCGTGATACCACTACACGTCCGCTTGAAAGCGTCCGAGACACTTCTCCGTAGTATCGACGCGTGCCGCATGGCTACCGGCGATGAGGCAATCGGCTCGGCAATTGAGCGGAGGCTTCTGGATCGCGAGCTCGGCGAACTCGCGGTCGAATGGGTCAACAACCCCGATTCACCACGCGTGGACAACCCCTCGCGAATCCGCTGACGTTTTGAACCCCAACACAACCCGAAAAGGACATAGCGATGAAGGCTTCGTGTGTTTCCACAACGCTCTGCTCACTGCTGCCGATCCGTCAACCTGTATTTCTCTGGGGTGCTCCTGGTATCGGCAAATCCGCCGTGGTGGCCCAAGCGGCAGCCACAGCCGGCTTGGAGCTGCAGGACGTCAGGGCCTTGCTCCTCGATCCGGTCGACCTCCGCGGGTTGCCGTTCGTCGCTGCTGACGGCCGCTCCCGGTGGGCAACTCCCGGCTTTCTGCCCGCCGAGGGGACGTCGGGAATTCTCTTTTTCGACGAGTTGAACGCAGCGCCCGCCATGGTCCAGGCAAGCCTCTACCAGCTTGTCCTCGATCGCAAATTGGGCGAATACCGGCTGCCCGATGGCTGGACCATCGTTGCCGCGGGGAACCGCGAAGGGGACCGCGCCGTAACCACGCGGATGCCCACACCTCTGCGTAATCGTTTCGTCCACATCGATTTCGAGGTCGATGCCGACGACTGGTCGCAATGGGCCATCCAGAGTGGCATCCGTCCGGAGGTGATCGCGTTTATCCGCTTCCGCCCCGCGCTCCTCAGCGCCTTCGACCGTGATGCAACCTCGTTCCCATCTCCTCGCTCCTGGGAGTTCGTTTCACGCATGCTGAGCACGGATCCGGATCCCGCGGTCGAATATGAACTCATCGCCGGAGCAGTCGGGACCGGCGCGGCCACGGAGTTCACCGGCTTTCTTCGCATGTTTCGCGATTTACCGAATATCGACGCGATCCTGCTCAATCCCACCGCGGAAGCAGTCCCGGAGTCGCCGGCGGCGCAATACGCGGTCGCCTCGGCGCTGGCGCTGCGGGCGTCAGACACAAACTTCGACCGCATCTACGCTTACTTGGTGCGCATGCCCGTCGAGTTTCGAATTCTCTGCGTTCGGGACGCGTCGTTGCGCGACCCCTCAATCAAGTACACGAATGCCTATGTGAAGTGGGCAGTTGAGAATCATCACGTTTTGGCATAAATCGTCGCAGCCGATTCCGGGCACACTCGCACCGCGGCGGCGGTGTTGTCACTCGCCATCGTAAAGGCGCGCACGGGAGTCCCGTGTCTCTTCCAGCCCGCCATCGTAGCGCCGCGGAAACGCTCGTGCGCGCCAGAACGCAGTTGCTGCTCAACCAGCCCTTTTTCGGCACGCTCTGCTTGCGTCTCAAGCTCGTTCCCGACGCCAGTTTACCTACCATGGCGACGGACGGGCGGAGGATTTTATACAACCCGGAATTCGTGGACGGTTTAACGGCCGCCGAACTGGGGGGCGTTCTGGCGCACGAGGTTCTGCACTGCGCGCTCGCGCATCAGTGCCGGCGGGGTACGCGGAAGCAGGGCTTGTGGAACGAGGCGTGCGATTACGCCGTCAACCCGATCCTGATCGACAACGGGATCACTCTTCCCGCCGACGCCCTCGTAAATCCGACGTTTACCGGACTCGGTGCGGAAGAAATCTACGCACGGCTCGATCGGGAGCGCGAGAGCCAACGGTCATCGCCGGACCAGCCCACGCAAGCTTCGGACAACGGATCATCCGGGGATGGTGCGAGTGCTGACGGCGGCGACCCCGCAGTCGGGCAGCCCGCAAAGTGCGCGGGCGGATTCGGCGAGGTGCTCGACGCAACGGATGACTCCGGAGCGCCGGCATCCCAGGCCGAAACGAACCGCCAGGAACACGAATGGCAGATCGCCGCCGAGCAAGCGCTCGTCTCGGCCAAAGCGTTCGGGCGAACGCCAGGAGGCGTCGAACGGCCGCTTACCGAATCGCGAAAGCAGGCGCAAGACTGGCGCGCGATCTTGCGCGACTTCATCGCGGCTGTGGACCCATCCGACTACGCGTGGACGCCTCCGAGCCGCCGGTATGCCGCTATGGGGATCTATCTCCCTTCCGTGATTCGCAGCGGTATCGGGGAAATCGTGATTGCGGTCGATACTTCCGGGTCGATCGGGTCGGAAGAACTGCAACAATTCGCGGCCGAGATCACGGCGATCTCGGGAGAGTGCCGCCCGGAGCAGATCCATGTTGTCTACGCCGACGCGGCGGTCCACAACTCCGAGACGTTCGGTCCGGATGATCCGGTCGTGCTTCACCCGGCCGGGGGCGGCGGTACGGACTTCCGCCCGGCATTCGATTGGGTGGCGGAGCAGGGACTCGTTCCCAAGTGCCTCATCTATCTGACGGACCTTTGCTGCGACTCCTACCCGGACGAGCCGGACTATCCGGTTTTGTGGGTGACGGATTCACAAGCAGAGGGGCAGTTCGGAGAGACGCTGCACATCCGCGCGGACGCTTAACAACACATGCGGGCGCCAAAAACGCCTGCCATAGGTAACAAACATGAACGCAGATTTCGTCGCCGCGATCCTCGAGGGCTTTGAAGGTACGCTCGACGAGGTCATCGAGTGTGTCGTCTCGCCAGCACTGAGAGCGGATCTAGATATCCTGCAAACGAGAATCTGCTCGCTGCGACTGACGATCGATGCCCAAGATCACGAGGAACCGCGATGATCGCTTATCACGGCGGCCCTTTTTCCGACGCAATGATCGCGACCGAGGTATGGCGAAAACACCACGCGATGGTTTCTTTCTCCCGCCCCGAGCAGATCTACATCGCGGCGGAACACGCATCGACCTTCGCGCTGGGAAACGGCGCATTCTCCTTGTGGAAAGTCGGCCAGGTCCGGCCGGACTGGACGTCCTACTATCGATGGATGGAAACGTGGCGGAGTCATCCTGGCTTCGATTTCGCACTCATTCCCGACGTCATCGACGGCAGTGAATCAGAGAACGACGAACTTCTTGCGGAATGGCCCTTCCTGGACGGCGTCCCGGTCTACCACCTGCATGAACCGTTTGACCGGCTTCTTCGTCTGGCAAACAGCTATTCGCGAGTTGCCCTCGGTTCGAGCGGACCCTACGCCAGCACATGCACGCTCCGATGGTGGGACCGCATGCATGAGATCCTGAACCTCCTCTGCGACGAAACAGGGAGGCCGTTCGTGAAGCTCCATGGTCTCCGGATGCTTGCGCCCGCCATTCTCGAGCATGTGCCCTGTCATCGGCCGATTCGGCCATGGTCGCGCGAAACATCAATCGGGACTGCAAGTGGAACGGGACGTTCGCCCCGAGACGGCGAGCAGCTCGCCGCTCATGTTGGAGTGTGGTCTTTTCGACGAGACTTGGCGCCGGGTGTACGCCAGCCTTATCTTCGAGCGCACCCGGCCGGTTGCCGAGAGACTTCGCACGATCTATCCCGACGCGATCATCGGCGGCATCGGCTGGGACCGCACGTTGAGGTTGGAGGACGTGGGCGTGACAGGAAGAGCCCTCGACTACTCACTCTATCCGGGCTATCGGGACTCGATCGGGTTCACGCAGCGGGGGTGTCGGCTGAAGTGCCCGTTCTGCGTCGTTCCCGAGAAGGAGGGCAAGATCGCGCAGGAAACCTCCATTCGCGAGATCTGGCGCGGCGATCCGTTTCCGAAGCACCTGCTCTTGCTGGACAACGATTTCTTCGGCGCGCCTGGTTGGAGGGATCGAATTCGGGAAATCCGGGACGGCGGATTCAAGGTCTGCTTCAACCAGGGAATCAACGCGCGGCTGCTCAATGACGAGACCGCCGCGGCGCTCGCTTCCGTGCGCCATTACGACGACGACTTCCGCGTGCGCCGTATCTACACAGCTTGGGACAACCGCAAGGACGAGGCGGGTCTGTTCGCCGGCTTGAACGCACTTGTACGGCATGGTGTCAAACCCTGCGAAATCCTCGTATACATGCTGATCGTGTACTGGTCCGGGCGAAACGCACGCGGATCGGGAGTACCGCCGGCAGAGGCTGCGGGAATTCGGAGCGCTCCCCTATCCGATGCCATACGTCCGAACGCCGGAACTGGTCGGGTTCCAGCGCTGGGTAATTCGAAGGGCGGACTTGATCGTTCCGTGGGAGGAATACCGGCGGGTCAACTGCCGACCAGAACGTCTGCACCAGCCGGTAGACCATTCGACGCTGTTTCCGATTCTCCACGAACGGGGTCAGGCAGGCGCGGGTCCTTGGCGAGATCCTCTCTACTTTTCGGGACCAGGGCGAATTCGTGCTCGTCTTCTGCGGGCGCGGGTGGCATCGCGGTGTGTTGGGCATCGTTGCCGCGCGCCTGGTCGAACAGTTCAGACGCCCTGCAATTGTGCTGTCCGAAGAAGACGGGCGGGCGCATGGCTCCGGGCGGTCCGTGCCGGAGATTGATCTCCACGCCGTGGTCAGTTCCGTGAGCGAACACGTGGAGACTTTCGGCGGGCATTCGCAAGCAATAGGCGTCACAATGGCGACGGCAGCGGTAAGGCCCTTTCGTGATGCGCTTTGTGCCAAGTGTCCCAGGCTTCATTCGGAGCGAACGGTGGCGGTCGACGCAAATCTTCGACTCGCTGATGCAAAACAGATCTGGCCGGAAGTTCGTGCTCTCGAGCCGTTCGGCAACAGCAACCCGAACCCGATCTTCGCAACCCGAGTACAAGTGCAAACAGCTCCGGTATTTATCAGGAATTGGATATCCAAGTTCCGGGTGTCCCAGAACGGAGTTGTATACGACATCAAACACTTGGGAACCGACCAGGGACTATGCGCGCTGCCTGGGGAGCGGGTGGATCTGGCCTACTCTCTTCAGTCTGACACCTGGACGCGAGAGGGGTTCAGTTTCGTGCTGGAAGGGCTACGAAATGCCGCGTGATTACGATGGATCGTAGCAAGCTTCCACCATCGGGGCGATCACCGAACGATCCACTAGATCCTACCCGTGCTATTTATCTGCGATTTCGGTGCGATTTGATAGTACAATTGAGGCAGGAGGTTCGGTATGGCTCTGATCACGCCCGCGCGCCCGGACTTGGAAGCCTATCGTGAATCCACCGTGCGGCCTTTCCAGGAGATTGCAGGCGACTTGGCAACGCTCATCGGACGCAAACTCACCGCCTACATCGGCGGAGCCAAAGATGTTCGATCGGTGGACCGCTGGATTGAGGGCCGTGCCCCCTACAAAGAAGCCGAAGAACGACTCCGGTTTGCCTACCGCATCGCCCACCTGCTCGGCAGCCGAGATCATCCGAACGTGGTCCAGGCCTGGCTGACCGGCCTGAACCCGGAACTCGGCGACCGCGTACCGATACGGCTCATCCGGGAGGGCGATCTTGAAGTCGTCGGGCCGGAGATCATCGGCGCGGCGCGGGCGTTCGCTGCCGGCGGATGACACTCGAATGGCGGACCCCGCCTGCACCCATCTGGAGAGTCGGGCGCGCGCCGGACCCCTGGGCGCTCGCGCCGTGGGAGGCCGCCGCGCCCGACGGCACCTTCGGCAACCGCTTCGACGATCCGGAATCGACATACCGCGTGCTCTACGCCGCTTCAGAGCGCGTGGCCTGCTTTCTCGAGACGCTCGCGAGATTCCGGCCTGACCTCTCGCTCCTAGCCGAACTCGATGAGATCGCAGGCGAAAACGATTTCGTGCCACTCGGCGTCGCACCGGCAGTTTGGCTCGAAAACCGCCGGATCGGATCGGCTCAGGCGCCCGGGCGTTATGCCGCCGTCGGCGCGAGCGGCTGGATCGCCCTGTTGCGGGTGCGGCTCGCGCGGGCGTGTGGCGAGATGGGCCTGGCCGATTTCGATGCGGCTTCGTTATTCGCGAGTGCGCCGAGGCGCCTGACGCAGCTTGTATCGCGCGAGGTCTACAGCCGCGGCTTCGATGGGATCGCCTACGTGTCCAAGTACGGCACCGATCTGGAGAACTGGGCGCTCTTCGAGCCCCTTCGGCTATCGGAGCCAAGAAGTTTTCCAATTGCTGCGGACGATCCCGACCTGCAAGCCGCCCTTGCCATTCACGGCCTGCGCCTCGCCTGAGGGCTGCGCCTATCCATGGAGAACGTGTCCGAGCGCCTGCGGGGCCGTCAAAGTCCACTACCCCGGCGAGGAGCCGAATGCTTGCCGGTTGATCACAAACCAAGCGCTGGGATAACGCGTGCGGCGACGAACGCACCTGGTGGGCGCTGGTTGAACTGGAGCCGCAACGGGAGCCGTTCGTCTGTTCACCGGTTTTTCACCAGCCCTCGGACAAGCGTTCGATCACGTCACGACGCGCGAGTACTCTTTCACAAAGCTCCCAGCCCGGGCCTTCAGGCATTACGGTCTCGCCATAACGCAAGTCGAATGCGTTGGCCCGGCGCTTCTTCTCGGTGAATTGCGACAGGTACCCGGAAGAGCGTTCATGAGACAGCGCGCCGATGCTCGGCTGCAAAGATGCGGTTCCGGCCCAGCGTGAGCAAAATGCCCGCGGCCCATCGGCGGGACACTGCGAGTCCGGTGCACACGGACCCGCGGCAGTCGGCGCAGAGCCTAACCAATTCGTCGTGATCGCCCGGACCGCGGTGATCGTCATTCAGACATTAGGCCATATCGTTGCCGTTTATCCCCGGTCGACGAGCACGGGCCGGTTAAGCCCTTCAGATTGCACGTCAGGGCAGAACGTGCGACCAGGCAGCTCATGGCAGGCTGCCCGAGGCGTGACGCCGACGCAATGACGAGCACAAGAGCTTTTTGGTGCAATGGCGCATCACCCGTAGAATTCTGTAGTACCTGTCGCAGCGATGGGCTGCAAATGCTTGCCCACGGGTGAGCAATGCAAGCCAGTTGTCTTCAAACGAGAGGAGTGAGCAATGGGACGAGGACTCGCCGAGGAAATCCTTGGGTTAATTGAGAGGCGGGCACAGAGTCGGCCCACACCAATGGAATTCGAAATGGCCTATCAGGCTCGCATCGCTATCGATCGGATCAGGTTCGCGATCAAGCAAACTGAGCAGTTCGGGCCGCATACCGATCAGATGCGGGAAGCCGGCCTCCAACTGCTCGATGCGCTCGACAGACTGGAAGGCGCGGAGCGCAAATTTGAGAGGCGTTCTGGAGCACCAGCGGCCTTTCTCCTCGCTGCATCTGAGGCTCAGCCCGGCAACGGCCGCGTCCGCTTCGATGAACAAGATGGTCGCCAGGAAACGACCTGAAAGGGAACGCGAGACGCACTCCGTGATGGAAAACCATGAGTTTGGGAGGGTAGTAGTAGTATGACTGGAGCACTGTTTACGGAAGCAGAAGTTGCTGAACGGCTTCGCGTAAGCTTAGCATGCCTGCGACGATGGCGGCTTGAGCGCCGCGGGCCTCGTTTCGTGAAGCTGGGAACGCTTGTCAGGTATCCCGCCGAAGAATTGGATCGTTGGCTCGAATCGTTACCTGCCGGTGGGAGTCAGTCGCGCGGGAATGGAAGCCGCAGGCTCGGCAGTGCGGCACAGGCCTAAAATTCGGGCCAGGGCCATGGCTGCAAACCCACGGCAAACGCGGGCGTGAGTGTATAGACTTCGGCGCTCGGCAAGAATGACCCGGTAGCGCTTGATTAGAGTGACCCACCCCGAGAACGGAGCTGGGAAAGTAAGGTGTTACTGCGGTTCATCATCCACGCGAAGGCGTGTCCGTTGGAGCTGTAGGGAGAGCAGGCGATATCATCCACGCCGGAGGCGTGCGGTTTGGTTTTCCGTCATCCACGCTGACGCGTACAGGGCTACCGTGCTGGCGCGATGCGTTGGAGTTTATGGCGGAGGTACTGGAAGTAGTCTGGGCTGACGCGTAGTTCGCGCACTTCCTCGATCACCGGCAGGAAATAGGCCAGCGAACGAATGGTGCCCAGCGGCGGGGCATCTGCAGGACGCATCAGGCGGCGCGAAGCCGCCAACACGAATGCGTTTTCAATCACGGTCACGGCGACGCCGCGTTGAAATAGTTGCGTAGCCAGTACTCGGTCCGGATGACGCACAGTCCCCATCGTGCCCGGCGTTTTGCGATACGCCTCCAAAACCTGCCGGACATATTCTTCTTGGCCGCGGCTGTGGTCCATGAGGGGGCCCTCAACCCTGCAGTTCGCGCAGCGACGGGCCGTCGATATTCACGGTGTGGCAGTAATGCCGCACGCGACTGAGCAGCGCGTCTACCATCGATTTGTTGCCGAGGAAGTTGTGCCACTCGTCGTATACCAAGTTCGTTGTAATGATCGTGGAATGGCAGTGGTACCGCTCCTCCATCAGTTTGAAGAAGATGTTGCCCTGCTCGGGCTTCAAGGTCAGATACCCAAATTCGTCTATCAGAAGCACGTCCAGCCGGGCAAGGCGTTTCAGCAGTTGCCGCGTGGAACGGTCGGCCAGAGATGCATACATTTCATCGAACAGATCCTGCGCGCGGATGAACTGGCAGCGATAGCCGTTCTCCAGGGCTTTCAACAGCAAGCCGCACGCTAGTCCCGTTTTTCCGACACCGGTCTTCCCCACCAAAACGATGTTTTCCGCCTTGGCGATGAACTCCAACTCCGCAAACCCGCGAATCTGTTTGCGGTTCACGCCCGGTTGGCGGGCGAAGGGAAACGTCTCCAAGGTCCAGCGTTCGGGCAGATTGGCGCGTCGGATGCGCCATTCCAGCGCGCCCTCCTGTTTCGCCTGCCACTGCGCGCGCACCAGGCGCGTGACGAAGTCAGAGTAGCTGATGTCGCCTTTGTCGGCGGCGCGCAACTGTTCGTCATAGATCTCCAGGATGCGGCGCAGTTTGAGATTCTTCAACAGTTGTTCCAGTTCTTCAGTCATCGTCTGAGCCCCCATCCAGCAGAAAGTATTCGCGTGTAACCCGGCGCAGGATCATCCGTTCCAGGCGGTCCAGATCGTAAAGTCCATACCGCCCGGCTTCGCGCACGGCTCCCAGTAGCGGCTCTCGTGGATACTCCCGCACCAAGCGCAGCAGTTGCCGCAGGGCAAACGTGACTGCTTTGCGGCTTCGCTGTTTCAACCCCGCGACATAGTCGGCCAGCTCGGGCGCTGCCGCGACTATAGTCTTCTCTTCAGGGTGCGGATCGGGCCGGGCGTCCCTTTGTCCGCGCGGCGGCCGATGCTCGGCTAGCATTACGCGCTGGTGCTCGGCTTCGGCGATCCGTCGGTGCGTCACCATGCGGCGGGCATCGAGTTGAATCTCGATCTTGTCCTTGGTCTCGCGCACCTCCACACGGCGGCCGATCCAGTCCACCGGGACCGAGTAGCGGTTGCTGTTCAGCGCCACATAGCCTTCGATATCGACCAGGCGCTGATGCAGTCGGTAGACCTCCGGAATCCACGACGGCAGCGGCTTCAGATGCAGTCGCTCGACAGCAAACAGCTCACGCGGCACCGCGCGGATATGTTTCTTGTAAGTCGAGTTGACCTTATCGCACCATTCCCGCGCCCGCTGGTTCAGATCTTCCCAGCTGCTGAAGGTGCGCCCCGCCAAGAAGTTCCCCTCGATAAAGCTAAATGGTCTCTCCACCCGCCCAGAACGGTTTGCATTCTCAATCGAGTGCGCCACGAACTGGAAGCCGAAACGTTCTCCAAAGGCGGCCATCTCGGGCACTGGCACCATGTCGCGCCCGCTACCGCGCAGCACCACAACGTGCGTGTTGTCGATCATGGTCCGGGTTGTCACGCCGCCGAAGTAGCGTAGCCCCTCGGTGAGAAATACCTTGCAGTCGAAACGTCGGAAGTTTGGATAGCACTGGAAAAACAGCATCCTTGAATAGCAGAGCACCGCTGATGCGGTCTGCACCTTGCGTTTTCTACCGCTCAGTTCGAGCTCATGGGGAGACGTATCGTGCTGCATCTCCTCACCGGGCGCAAACTCATACTGGCCCGCCGGCGTTGGAGGCGCGTAACCGATCCCGTGCCGCCGGCAGAACGCCGTCAGTGCCTGATAAGACATCTCCGCACCTGCGGCCATCAGATCCTCATGGACCCGCACGAGATTCCCCTTGCACCGGTCGAAAAGCTCCAGGATCTGTTGCCGGTAGGGTTCGGCCTTTTCGGTTCGGTGCAACTCCGGCAGGGCAGTCGAGTTGGAGCGCACGACTTTGCGTACCGCTACGCGAGAGATTCCCAGCACTCGTGCGATTTCCCGTTTGCTCACTCCCTGCGTGTTCAGTTCCAGAATCGTCGTGCGCTGCGCTTGGCTCAACATGCGGCTTCTTCTCCGGTAGGATTTCTCCGTCGATGCGGCGGAGTTGGTTTTGAATGCGCTCGATCTGATGCCGCGCGGCTCTCGATTGCTGGCTATCCAACTCGCTGGCAGCGGCGCCCGCCAGGCGCCGTTGCGCGCGGTTCACAATCGCCACCACCATCTCCGGATCGCGCAACAGTTCGGCACCAGTCCCGGCGGCAACTTTCTCCTGCGCCTGCCGCTGCGTTTTGAAAAACAGCTCCGGATCATCGAGAAGGCGTTTGCGGACTGCGGACGAACCTTTGCGCCACCCGGCATACAGTTGGCCGGCTTCCCGCGTATCGCAGTGGAGCTGAGCGAAGATCGCTGCCATCCGCTGGCAATCCTCCAGGTTTTGGCGGGCCACCGGCACCAGAAACTTCAACGCCACCTGCGCCAGGATCTTGCCCTCGCGCACCTGCTGCTGAATGGCTCCCGGCAGAACTTCCACCAGCGCCAGTCGCCGCGATACCCAGCTCACGCTGCGGTCGAACCGGCTTGCCAACTCATCCAGCCCGTAGCCGAAGCGCTGCTCCAACTCCGCCAGCAGCCAGCCCACCTCGAGCGCAGTTTCGCGTTGGGATAAACGCAGCGAACGGTCCAGCAGCACGGCCGCGGCTTCGCTCATCGGCCATACCACTGCTTCTACTGTGTCCCGGCCCAGTTGCTCCAACGCCAGAATCCGCTTGTAGCCATCGATGACCACGTATCGGTCCGCGTTGCCTTCGGCCGCCACCACCACGATGGGCGTTTGCTGACCCACGTCCGCCAGCGACGCCAACAGCCGGCGCTGCCGCGCCGGGTGGCGCACTCGCAGGTGTTCCCAAAGCCGATCAAGTTGGTGAAGCTCCAGTTGCATCAGACAAGGCTGAATGTACGGCGTGCACCGCCGACGAATCAATATCAACAGCTTTAAGTCCGCGCCTGTTTCCAACGCCGCTCCCGCTCCTGAACGCGCTCCAGTGCACGCCGACAGTCATGCGAGCAGAAACGTTGTAAAGGACTTCGCCGCGCGCGGACGAATCCCTCGTAACAGCCGGGCCGGTCGCAGGAATGGTCGAAAAAAATGCGATGTAGTGATTACCCCCGCAGGGTCGTTAACTGGCTCTGGTTCTATTGGTTTCTGACTTTTGACACGCTCACGGTAGCGCCGGCTTTGGCCGTTCCGTTTCTGTTGGCCCGCTGCCGTCTCCCGGTATCTCTCTTGGGCTTTGCGGCGCGACCATTTCCGTGCCGCCTCCCCGCATCTCTTGCTGCAGTAGCGCTGGTGTGCCTGCCGAGGATGAAAACGCTGCTCGCATCCTTTCAGCAGACACAACCGCATCCGCGGCCAGCTGTAACGGGTCAGGATCTTCCCCTGCTTAGACCGACATTTTTGTCAAATTAGATTTGCGGGAGCCTGCGGCGAGCGTGGTACGGCCCGGGGGGCGAAGTCGATTCGAGTCTCCGAAGGAATCGGCCA
>Ga0209581_1003899_pt1 | contig 12428 bp, 9 predicted proteins | sample Coa_R2_FD_187160 | JGI IMG/M metagenome (GOLD analysis project Ga0209581, IMG submission 187160) | Surface soil microbial communities from Centralia Pennsylvania, which are recovering from an underground coalmine fire - Coalmine... | ecosystem: Environmental > Terrestrial > Soil > Unclassified ...
TTCCAGGCATCGGCCCGGTCGTCGCAGGCGGCATCCTGGCAGCTACCCTGGGCGGCATTCTCGTTGGCGCGACCGCCGGTGGTATCATCGGCGCGCTGACCGGCATCGGCGTATCGCAGGAAGAGGCGGAATATTACCAGCGAGAGTTTGAGGCAGGCCGTACCATCGTCGCCGTCAACGTGGATGAGCGCAGACAGAATCCACAGGAAGCGCGAGCGATCCTGCAAAGCTGCGGAGCCAGCGATATCCACGTCCAGCCCGCAACCGGCGCAGGCCCGCTACCTCCCTCAACTGCTGGTCAGCAGAGGACATACAATGACAACGTTCCACCTGCCAACTATAATGCGAGCATGCAGCCACCACCGGAAAGGCAGCCCCCGGTAACGCCGGAGGGCAGATATAATCCCAATGTCCCTCCGGCAACTTATAGCGGGCAACCAGAACAACAAGACAAGATGAGCGAGCCGGGACAGTAGACGGGAACGATTCCCGCCGTACAAGCCTGCCGCAGAGGATGGCTCTGCTATAACTACCAGGCCCACGAGACGCTCCTGTAGTAGGACCGTCCCGCAGCAGGCCTGCATGGCGGGGAGGATAGTTATACCAGAATATTCCCGTTTTTTACAAAGAGAGTGTCATCCACCCAGACTTCGCCGCCCTTGCGCAGGTCGCAGACCATATCCCAGTGCAGCGCGGACTGGTTGACGCCGCCCGTTTCAGGGTAGCTCGCGCCCAGCGCCATATGGATAGTGCCGCCCATCTTCTCATCGAAAAGAATATTGCGCGTGTAGCGGTCGACGCGCGGGTTGTTGCCAAAGGCGAACTCGCCGAGATAGCGTGCGCCTGTGTCGATCTCCAGCATCTGCTCCAGAAATGCCTGCCCCTGGCGCGCGCTGGCCTCCACCACCTTGCCTTCACGGAAAACCAGCCGTACCCCTTCAATGGAGCGACCATCGTAGGAAGCCGGAACGTTGAACTGAATGACACCACTGACGCTGTTTTCGACCGGGCCGGTGAAAAACTCGCCGCTGGGAAAATTACGCTTCCCATCACTATTGATGAAGACGCGGTCCTCGATGGAAAGCGTGAGGTCGGTGCCATCGGCCAGCACATGTACCTGTTTGTGGCCCACAAGCCAGTCGACCAGGCGCTGCTGCTGCTGTGAGAGTTCCTGCCAGCAAGCGATAGGGTCAGATTCATTGAGGAAACAGACATCGAAGACAAATTCCTCGAAATCGCGCAGCGACATCTCGGCATCCTGGGCGTAGGCTGCCGTTGGATAGAGCGTGGAGGCCCAGCGATAGCTCCCTGCCTGCTCGCGCTGGCGCAGAATCTTCCCCACCTCTCTCAGCGCGACGCGCCGTTTCCCCATGCGCGTCCCATCGACGCCGCTCAAGGCCTTCGTGTTGCTCCGCGCGCCAATCGAAAGCTGCGCATCGATATGGTTGGCGAGCGTTGTCAGCGTAGGCGGTACCCAGATAAGTTGCCGGTCGTTGCCTTCCTTGAGCAGAATCTCATCCAGCGATTCTAAATCAAACAGCACAAGCGGGTAGGCTCCGATGCGCAGCGCCTCACGATAAACCTCCTCTACCAGAGGAGCGGCCAGAGGCGTTGTGCGAATAGCCAGCGTTTCGCCGGGCTTGAGATACAGCGAGTAATGTAGCAACGTGTGCGCCCAGCGTTCCAGACGAATATCTTGCATAAGAATGACACTTTCTAAATTGATCTGAGGCAATGGTACCTTCTGTTTATAGAACGAATAATGAGGTACGTTGGCCAGCGTTTCTCCGCAAACATATCCGGTATTATCGCTAGCAGTAGAGGCTGGTTAAATGAAATACAGGCCCTGCCAGACGCGAGGGCTGGCCGAGCCTGCATTTCGTGTTATGAGCTTACAAAGAGCCTATGCCCTGCTGGCGGCGGCGGCGACAGCGCGGCGTGCCATCACCTGGGCCATCTGGCTGCGATAACCTTTGGAGCCATGGATATCCTCGATCAGGTCGAGGCCCTCGGAGGCATGGCTGGCAGCGTCAGCGATGGTAGCCTCATCCAGTTGCTTGCCGACGAGGGCAGCTTCCACGCCGCTGGCCCGCGTTGGCTTCGAGGCCGCGCCGGTGATGACCACGCTGGCAGAGGTGCAAACGCCGGAGCTATCGAGGGTGATAACCGCAGCGCAGCCCGCGACGGCGTAGTGAGAAGCCTTGTTCGCCAGCTTCATGTAGGCGCTGCCGGTGTGGGCAGCGGGTTTGGCGAAGCGCAGTTCCGTCAGAACCTCATCCGGCTGCAGCGCCGTCTCGAACGGACCCTGGAAGAAATCGTCGGCCTTGATCGTGCGCTTGCCACCGGGTCCCTGCGCGACGAGGTCGGCCTTGAGCGCGAGAACGATGCCGGGCATATCGGCGGACGGGTCAGCGTGGGCGACGCTGCCGCCGATGGTGCCGCGATTGCGCACCGCCGGGTCGCCGATCTGCGAGGTGCCTTCGGGCAGCACTCTGTAATAGCGCGCCAGCACCTCGGAGGTCTCGATCTGCCGATATGGAGTCATCGCGCCGACGGCCACGACCCCGTCCTCCTCGCGAATGTAGGAAAGACTGGAGACCCTGCCCAGATCAATCAGGTGGGCAGGCTGCGCCAGGCGCAACTTCATAGTGGGAATCAGGCTATGTCCACCCGCCAACAGCTTGGCATCGTCTCCATACTGCTGGAGAAGGGAGATAGCTTCATCCACTGAGGTCGCGGGATGATATTCAAATGCTGCTGGAACAGACATGATAAACTCTCCTTCTAACGGCTACTGCTGGTGAATGAACGACCACAGCCGGTTGGGCCTGTAGGGCATATCGACGTGGGCCACGCCCAGCGCGTCGGCGATGGCGTTGGCCACTGCTGGCGTCGAGCCAATCGTACCCGCTTCGCCCACCCCCTTGACGCCCAACGGGTTTACCGGGGTCGGCGTGACGGTAGAGTCCGTCTCGAAGTGCGGCAGTTCGTGCGCATAGGGCAGAGCATAGTCCATCAATGAAGCGGTGAGCAACTGCCCATCTTCGCCATAGACGACGCCCTCGACCATTGCCTGGCCGATACCCTGTGCGAGTCCGCCATGTACCTGGCCCTCAACCAGCATCGGGTTGAGCTGGCGCCCGCAGTCATCGACGGCAACGAACCGTTTGATCTCTACTTCGCCGGTCTCTTTGTCGATCTCAACAACACAGACATGCGTGCCAAAGGGGAAGACACAGGCCTGCGGCTCCCAGAAGACCGTCGTCTCCAGGCCGGGTTCGATACCGGGGGCCAGTGTATTGGAGAAATTGGCCGCGAGCGCGACTTCACTGAAGGTGACGGCCTTCTGAGGCGACCCGGCAACGAAGAACTTACCATCTTCCAGCGTCACATCGGATGGGCTGGCCTCAAGCATGTGGGCCGCGATCTGCTTCATTTTTTCCTTGAGCCGCTGCGTGGCCTCGAAGACCGCCGAGCCTCCGACGGCGGTAGTGCGGCTGCCATAGGTGCCGCGCCCTTCCGGGGTGGAGTCAGTATCACCATGCAGAATGGTCACCTTATCGACCGGAATGGTGAACTCTTCGGCGACAATCTGGGCAAAGGTCGTTTCCTCGCCCTGACCGTGTGGAGATGAACCGGTGTAGACCATCACATCGCCGCTCATCTCGACCTTCATGCGCGCGCTCTCATAGAGACCAACGGGCGCGCTGCCCTTGGGGCCGAAGCCGCAAATCTCGATGTAGGACGAGAGGCCAATGCCCATCAGCCTGCCCTGCGCCCGCGCCTGCTTCTGCTCGGCCCGCAGTTGCTCGTAGCCCACAATTTCCAGGGCCTTGTTGAGCGCACCTTCGTAGTTGCCTGTGTCATAGACAGCGCCGGCAGCCGACTTGTAGGGGAACTGCTCCGGCTTCACGAAGTTGATGCGCCGCACCTCTGCCGGGTCCTTGCCCAGTTCGCGCGCCACCAGATCAATTGCACGCTCAATGATATACGTTGCCTCCGGGCGACCTGCCCCGCGATACGCATCGGTGGCGGCCTTGTTGGTAAAGACGATATCGGCGCTAAGATGAATGGCCGGGATATCGTAGGCACCGCAGGAGACGGGGAAGCCGAAAGCAATCATGATGACATCGGTGAAGATCTGGCAGTAGGAACCGAGATCGGAGATGCCATGAACCTTGAGACCGGTGATCTTGCCCTCTTTCGTCGCGGCAACCTCGACATAGTCCACCTGATCGCGCCCGTGAATGGTGACGGCCAGGTTCTCAGAGCGGTCCTCAATCCACTTGACGGGGCGTCCAAGCCGCATGCTCGCGAATGCGGCCACTGTCTCTTCGGGGTACACATTCAACTTGCAGCCGAAGCCACCGCCCACTTCAGGGACGATGACGTGTACCTGGTGCTGCGGCAGGCCAACCTGCGCCGAAAGCAGATCACGCAGGAGGTGAGGAATCTGCGAAGAACTCCACAGCGTCAGCTTCTTCTCGCCTTTGTTGTAGCTGGCGACGACGCCGCGCGTCTCCATCGGCACGGGGGCCACGCGCTGGTTGACCATGCGCGTCTTGACGACCACGCCGCCGTTGGCCTTCGTCTCCTCAAAGACCTTATCGATCTCATCGGTGGGAGGATTCATGCTGAAAGGGACGTTGGTACCGAACTCTTCGTACAGCAGAGGCGCGTCCGGTTGCATAGCCTTCTCAACATCAACAACGGCAGGCAGCGGCTCATAGTCGACCTCGATCAGGTCGCGGGCGTCACGAGCGGTGTAGCGGTCGTCAGCGATGACAACGGCTACGGGGTCGCCATAGAAGCGGACTTTGCCCTCGGCCAGTGGGCCGCGCACGCCCATGCCTTCGGCGATCTTGCCCAGGGGAACGGCCACCGGTACCGCCTGCACCGCGCCCTTGAGGTCTTCGGCAGTGTAGACGGCGACGACGCCGGGGTGGTTGCGCGCAGCTTCGGTGTTGATGCGATTGATGCGGGCGTGGCCGTAGGGGCTGCGCAACACGGCCATATGGAGCATACCGACGAGCTTGATGTCGTCAACGTAGGTCGCCTCCCCCGTAATCAGGCGGGGGTCTTCACGTCGCTTGATGGACGTGCCAAGCATAGCTGCAATACCCATATGTATGCCTATCCTTTCTCATCGCGAGAAATAGCAGTTTGTTCAGAGTCTCGTGATTGTCTGGCTGGCCCTCACGCTTACTCGCCGCCGGCCCCGACAGGCGCCTCTGCGCTTTCCCGCATTTTGTCAGCCGCATACTGGACAGCGCGCACAATGTTCTGATAGCCTGTGCAGCGGCACAGGTTGCCTTCAAGCCCTTTGCGAATCTCGTCTTCTGTAGGGTTGGGGTTGTTCTTGAGAATCTGGTACGAGGCCATAATCATGCCCGGTGTGCAGAAGCCGCACTGCAAACCGTGTTTCTCCCAGAAGCCTTCCTGCAGGGGAGACAACTGGCCGCCCTGAGCCAGTCCCTCGATAGTGGTCACTTCAGCGCCATCGGCCTGAACGGCAAACATGGTACACGATTTCACAGACTCGCCGTTGAGCAAGACGGTACACGCCCCACACTGCGAGGTATCGCAACCGATATGGGTGCCTGTGAGATTCAAAATATCGCGCAAATAATGCACTAACAGCAGGCGCGGCTCAACTTCTGAATGGTATTTCGTACCATTCACAGTGACAGTAATCTCGCGCTTCATCGCCATCGATGCTACCTCCATCTGTTTCATGATGTCGTTTGTCTCTTTGTTTGCCTGTTTCAACCCTCGCCCGGCCAGGCAGAACGGGCGAAAATGAGAAATCGCTCTGCTCTCACCCCTTTCCTTTTTGTTTGAAAGAACAGCACCGTGCCTGCCTCTGCTTCACGCCGCAGGCACCGGTGTCTTCTCGATCTCTTTCCGCATCCACCGGTTGATCTGCACCTGCCATCGCAGGGAAAGATGAGACGCTCTCCCGATACTATACTACGCGAGGAAGATACGATAGATTACCCTGCTTTTTCAAATAGCGAAACAGGCGGTTGTGTCAGCGCCTGTGCAGAGTCCTTCCTGAAATATCAGAGAGCAAATACCGTTGACAGAGAACCGACAGGTTGCGCAAACCCTCCCGTGCCAGCATCTGGTGGGCCTGCAAGGCTTGCTCAGGTAAGCCTCATTAAACGTATCACAATGCGGGGCAAGATGTCAATTATTGGGGTCACAAAAAATAATGAGAGCAGAATATTTCCCTCTTGCCACGATATGGTACAATGTACACTAACCTGGACTACGTAACTGAAGAGGGTAATTTGTTATGCATCGGCGAGCGCCGGGGTTTCACCCGGGATTAATGACTGACATGTACCATCCAGATGCCGCGTATATCTCGTGGCTGGCCGGACGTAACGGGCTGACCACCTTTGACCTGTACACTCGCGTCGCGCCCTTCGGCGGGGCTTACCTGCTCGTGGCAGGACTGGAGTCGGCGCTGGAATTCGCTCAGGCGTTTCGCTATACGGCGGACGAACTGAAGTTTCTGGCCCATATTCGCGACTATGACGCCGCCTTCCTTGATGAACTGGCCCACCTGCGCTTCACCGGCGAGATTCTCGCCTTCCCGGAAGGCTCGATTGCCTTTCCCAATGAGCCGCTGCTGCGGGTCACCGCGCCGTTCCGCGAGGCCTTGCTGCTCGAAGCCGGGCTGCTACAGGCCATCAACCTCTCCACGCTGATCGCGACGAAGGCCTCGCGCATTGTCTACGCGGCCAACGAGGGCGGCAAGCAGCGACGGGTCGCGGAATTTGCCTTCCGGCGCGCACAGGAGCCGTTGACGGTCGCGCGCGCCTCCTACATCGGCGGCTGCGCCAGCACCTCGCTGCTCAACGCGGCCTACGAGTTCCGCCTGCCCGCCACCGGCACGGTGCCGCACGCGCTGATCGAACTGTTCCCAACCGAGGAAGAGGCGTTTGAAGCCATCGCCCAGGCGTATAACCGCTATACGCTGCTACTGGACACCTACGATGCACGCCACGCCATTCAAACGGCCATCGCCGTTGCCCAGCGGTCGCAGGCAACGCTGGGCCACACGCTCGCCGCCGTGCGCCTGGATAGCGGCGACATCGTCGGTGACAGCATCTATGTGCGGCAGGAACTGGACAAAGCGGGGCTGCACAATGTGCGCATCCTCGCCAGTGGCGACCTGGACGAGTGGAAAATTCAGGAGCTTTTGCAGGCCGGGGCCGCCATTGATTCGTTCGGCGTCGGCACAACGCTGGGCGTGGGAGCCGGTTCGCCCGATCATGGCATCCCCGGCGGCGCGCTGGGCGCGGTCTATAAAGAGGTCTGGTACGTCGATGAAACGGGCAACGAATTCCCCAAGGTGAAAATCGCGGGACCCAAATCGACGTGGCCGGGCAAAAAAGAGGTCTACCGGCACCCCGAATGGAAGGAAGATGTCATCCAGCTGGCCCACGAACCGGCCCCGGCGGGCTACCAGCGTTTACTGCGCCCCGTCATGCGCGGCGGCGAAATGATTCCGGGCAGTCTGCCGCCGCTTTCAGAGATTCGCGAACTGGCGCAACAAAACCTGGCCGCGCTGCCACAGGAATACCGCCAGCTCTCGGTTGGAGAACCCTATCCCGTGCGTTTCAGTGAGGGACTGAAAGCCCTGCGCCAGCAGGCCGAGCAGGTGGTAGAACGCACCATCCTCGAAAGCTCCCATTCCACCGGTGGGTAGCGAAAGGGTGAGCGTCAATTTTTTGCGGAGCAAGGGCCTGCCGTAGGGGCGACCTTCATAGGCGTTACCTGAAGCCGCCCCAGGCTACCCGCAAGGGGTGGCCCTACTATATACGAACGTGTCGTAGGGCTTGTGGAGCCGCCGCGTATAGTAGGGCCACCCCTTGCGGGTGGCCTGCGTCGCGCTCGCACGGGCTTAAGTTAACGCTTATGAGGGGCGACCTTCACAGGCGTTACCTGAAGCCAGTGTGAGCCCTTGCCGGTGGCCTGGGGCGGCCTTCAGGGTCGCCCGCCTGGCGAGTTATCGGCGCTCACCCATTTCCTGCATTGTCTTTATCCGTAGGGGCGGCCTTAAGTTGACGCCTAAGAGGTCGCCCCTACGGCAATGCCATTTTAACCTCCTCCTGTTCTTATCTTTCTCCTATCTACCTCTCATCTACTACCCATCAAATAAGAGCTTGCTTAGCATTTTCATTGTTGACTTGTATATAAAGAATTTGCAACTTATGCTATCGGCAGAAAACAATTTGGATATCTTCACAGTTGAGATTTTCAGAGAGAAAGGAGTAATCGATGCCTGTTGTAGTGACAAACTGGGCTCAGGCAATATTCACGGCGCTGACCAACGCCCTGAATCTGCTGCTTGAATTCATTCCCAAACTCATCGGCTTTCTGGTCATTTTGCTGGTAGGGTGGATTGTGGCGACGCTGGTGAGCAAAGGCGTCACCTACCTGTTGCGCAAGGTTGGCTTTGACCGCCTGTCGGAGCGCATCGGCCTGACACGGCTGGAGCAGCGCATGGGTGTGCGCATGGATACCGCCGGTATCCTGGGAACCATCGTCTACTGGTTCCTGTTCCTGATCTTCCTGGTGCCTGCCGCCGACGCGCTGGGGGTCCCTGCCGTCAGCAACATCCTGAATGAGCTGATTGCCTACATTCCAAACGTCTTTGTTGCCATCCTGGTTCTCTTTCTGGGCGCCCTCGGCGGCACCTTTGTCGCCAGCCTTGTGCGCGGCGCTACGGCCAGCGCCAACATGGGCAATCCGAATCTCTACGCCAACATTGCCCGCTGGGCCGTCATTGGCTTCGCGGCCATCGTCGCCCTGGAGCAGTTGAAGATCGCGCCCTCGATCATGAACATCCTGTTCACGGCCATCGTGGGCGGCTCCGCGCTGGCCTTCGGTCTGGCCTTTGGGCTTGGCGGTCAGGACACGGCCCGCCGTCTGCTCAACCGCACGGAAAATACGGTTAGCAGCGTCGCCGGGCAGATGCAAAACCAGCCAGCGCCGGGCCACGTGCCGGGCGAACCAGGCGTCTATACGCAGCCGGGAGCGAATCCCAGTTACGTGCAGCCCGGCCAGCCTGTTCAGCGGCCACCCATCTACACCCAGCCCGGCCAGCCTGTTCAGCAACCGCCGACCTACAGCCAGCCGGGTCCTGCATCTGAAGCGGATGAAGCTACTCAGCAGGTTCCTTTTAACCGGCCTGAGATTCGCTAACCGTTTTGAATGCATTCCAGAAGAGTGAGGCGAAAGGCCCTGGATAAATCCGGGGCCTTTCGCCGCTTCTGGTCATTGCAGGTAATCTGGACGTTCTACCTTCTGTCGTATAGTATAGTGGGTAAAGTATCTTCGTGCGCTCGTGATCTTCTGCAAACAAGGGAAGGAGAAATCGTTGGCTGAAATCCTCAAGCAGACGCGCAGTATTTGTTCGACCTGTGGGGAAATTGTACCTGCCGCCTACGAGGTGCGTGATAATGAGCAGGTCTTTTTCTCGCGAAGTTGTCCCGCTCATGGCGTGACCGACACCGACCTGGGCTATCACGCCGCTTTCTATCGCAGATCGTTCGAAGTTGAGAAGATGATGATTGCCCGCTATGGCGATGGCGGCGATACGGATATTTCCAGAGGCCTATCCCCCTTTCCACTGCGCAAGCCTGCCGGGCTGGCGATTCTGGAAGTAACGGAGCGGTGTAACCTCACCTGTCCCATGTGCTACGCCTATTCCAGCCCCTCGGAACGCGACTACTCGCTGGAAGAGATCGAGACGCGCCTGGATCAGTTGATCGCCATTGAGGGCAAAGGAATCTCGTTGCAAATATCGGGTGGGGAGCCGTCGGTGCGCAAGGACCTGGAGCAGATCGCGGCGCTGGTCAAGCAAAAGGGCTTCGGACATCTCGAAATGGTCAGCAATGGCATTCGCCTGGCCCGCGAGGCAGATTTTGCCGAAAAGCTGGTACGCTGGGGCTTCACTTCAGTCTATTTGCAATTCGACAGCACGCGGCCTGAAGATATTGTCAGGCTACGCGGCGAAGACCTGTGGGAAGTACGCGAGAAGGCCATCGCGGCTCTTGAGCGTGTCAAACTGCCTTCAACGCTGGCCGTCTCGCTCTATGACGGCCTCAACACCGACCAGGTACAGCAGGTGATCGATTTCGCGTGGAAACATCCTGATACCGTCTGCGCCATCGCCTTCCAGGCCGCGACGCCCTTTGGTCGCTTCGAGATCGACAACCGAGACGGCCATGAGCAGCAGCCGTGCAAGCTGCGCATGCCGGACATTCTGAAGCTTATCGAGGAGCAGACAGGCATTTCCCGGAACCTGTTCTTCCCCGTCGGCGAAGGTTCGCCCCTGTGCAACACCTTCACTCTGTTGAAATATACAAAAGACGGCTACAAACCGGTCGCGCCCAATTTCACGCTGCAAGAGTTCATGGAAGTGATGGGGCCGCGCCCGAATATGACGCTACGCATGCTCACGCGCGGGCGTTCTGCCGTACTGCCACAGATCGTCACCAACGTCGGCGGCAGCCTCAAGCTGATCAAGACGCTCTGGCCGCACATCGGTACCGACCCATCCTTCTGGACGAGTCGCAAGACGCTCACTCTCTTTGTTAAACCCTTCATGGACGAAAGCGACATCGATATGAGCCGCATCGAACGCTGCTGCTTCCACAACGCCTCGCCACGCGGGGTCATGTCCTTCTGCGCGCTCAATGCGAAAATGCGACCGGCGCAGCCACACGCGCCGGAAAGCGCCTTTGTGCCGCTACCGACACGCCGTCCAAAAGCCGTTGTCGCAAACATTGCAGAAGAATAGACAAACATTGATGAGGAGATATCATGCGCTTCTCAATCATCATCCCGGTATTGAACGAGGAAGCGGTACTGGAAGAGCAGCTGGCCAGGCTGGTACGGCAGTGCAGAGGCCATGACTGCGAGTTGATCATCGTGGATGGCGGCAGTAGCGACGCGACGGTCTCGATAGCCGAAAAATATGGCCGGGTTATCGGCTCAGCACGGGGGCGCGCGACACAGATGAACGCTGGAGCAGCGGTTGCCTGCGGAGAGACATTGATCTTCCTGCACGCCGATACGCGCCTGCCTGACGACGCCTTCGCCGCCATCGAGCGCGCCCTGGCCTCGCCGCGCGTGGTCGGGGGAGCCTTTCGTATCTGCTTCAATTGCGACCTCTGGCCCTACCGACTTGTCGCTTTCAGCGTCAACCTGCGTTCTCGCCTGCGCACGCTCTTTACGGGCGACCAGGCATATTTTATACGCGCCAGCAGTTTCCAGAGCATAGGTGGCTATCCCGACCAGCCGTTGATGGAAGACCTGGAGATTATCAAACGCCTGCGCCAGATTGGCAAAGTGGTGCTACTGCCGCAATATGTGACGACTTCTGCGCGCCGCCACGAGAAGCTCGGCCTGGTACGCAGCGTGGTCTTCATGTGGTACCTGCGCACGCTCTACCGCTTTGGCATCTCAGCCGCGCGGTTGCAGCGCATATACCTCGATATTCGTTAAGCGTCGCCAGGCAATATGCCATTACCTGTCTTGTTTTTGTGTTCAAACTCTGCCCTCAAACGTTACAACTAGCAAGAGCGTATGCTTCGCGAAGCAAACCGGGCAACAATCACAGGGAAATAGTGCGATGGCGGATAGCATTGAGATAGAACCGATGGGTACAGGAGAGCAAACTGTCACCGAGTCTGCGAACCAGGAGACAATAATCGCCCCGGAGCCAGTGGTAGATCAGGCACAGCGTACAGACGAGGTTCCGATAAGGGTTATCTGGACACCCAGATTTATCGTGATCTTTGCGCTCATCCTGGTTGTAGGACTGAGCGCCGACAGCTTACTGGTGCAGGCACGGGATAATGGATATCTGGCAGGCAATGGTATTCTTCTGGCTCATCTCACGCCCATTTTTATCATGTGGGTCGTCATCATAGTCCAGGCGCGTTCCGTCTGGATACGTCTGGGTGGCATCTTTGGCTGTATCTGGGCTATTTTCTCCGCCATCAACCTGATTATCACGTTGCACAGTATCAGCCCCAACGCGCCTATCCTGGCACACCTCGACGCGGCTTTCAGCAGCGCGCTGCTCGGCTGCTATATCTGCCTCTCCATTGAGCAAATACCGCTACGGCGCTGGGATGCCTGGTTTTTCAGCATTGCTCCCATCATTGTCATCTGTTTCGTGACCGGGCTATTTTTCCTGACACCGGCGGATAGTCGTTCGTTCAGCACTATCGAGGATGCGATTGCCGGTATCGCCAATGTTCTCAGTGTGCTGATCTGGTGGGCGCGACCATCCTGCTGGAAAGTAGTGCCGGGCCTTACATTCCTGTTTGGAATCGCCCCGCTTATCATCCTGCTGCTCTCTATCCCCGGCCTTGCCGATAGTGATACCAACTTCTTTTTCG
>Ga0209581_1003900_pt1 | contig 12423 bp, 10 predicted proteins | sample Coa_R2_FD_187160 | JGI IMG/M metagenome (GOLD analysis project Ga0209581, IMG submission 187160) | Surface soil microbial communities from Centralia Pennsylvania, which are recovering from an underground coalmine fire - Coalmine... | ecosystem: Environmental > Terrestrial > Soil > Unclassified ...
GGTAGTCGCAGAGGTGCGAGCCGAGGAAGCCTGCCCCCCCGGTGACGAGCGCGGTCGGCACGAGGCGATGCTAGCTGAGCCGTTCGCCGCGGCCTGCGGGTGCGCAGCGGCGACGGGCTAGCGGAGGTCCTTGTTCGACTCCATGTCGAACCACATGGCGAAGAGCGTGAACTGCAGGCCGGAGATGACGAGCAGGGCGACGAGGACGACCGTGGCCACCGGGATCGAGTAGCCGGCGATCCGGTAGCCGACCACCACCAGGCCGAGCAGCACGCCGGCGGTGGTGGCGATGAACCCCAGCACGTAGAAGAAGACGAGCGGGTGGAAGTCGCGCTTGACGTACTTCTCCCACAGCCGCCAGAAGAAGCCGCGCAGCAGGAGCCAGGCGATCCGCGGCACGACGTGGCGGTAGCGCATCTTCGAGCGCTCGCCGACCCCGTAGATCGGACGGGAGGGGAAGTCGCGCACGCGGGCGTTCCAGACGTTGAGGTGGACGAGCATGTCGTTGGGGAAGCCGTAGCTCGTGTAGACGCGGTCGAGGTCGAGCCGTTCGAGCATCTCGCGCGAGACGACCGTGTAGCCCGACTGGGAGTCGGCGACATGCCAGTAGCCGGAGGCGATCTTCGTCAGCATGGAGAGGATCGCGTTGCCGAGGTAGCGCGTCTTGGGGATCAGCTGCCAGGCCTGCCCGGTGAAGAGCCGGTTCGCCTTCGCGTAGTCGAGCTCGCCGCGGGCCACGGGCTGGACGAGCGCCGGCAGGTCGGCCGGGTCCATCTGGTTGTCGCCGTTCATGACCGCGACGACGTCCAGCCCGTCGGCGAGCGCCCGCCGGTAGCCGGTGAGGATCGCCGCCCCCACCCCGCTCCGTCGCTCGTGCGAGAGCACCTCCACCCGCGGGTCGCCGATCTCCCGCGCCCGCTCGGCGGTGCGGTCGCTCGAGCCGTCGTCGATGACGAAGATCCGGTCGACGAGCGGCGGGATCCCCCGCAGCGTCGCCCCGATCAGCGCCTCCTCGTCGTGCGCGGGCACGACGACGGCGACGCGCTTCCCCTCGAACACGCGGAGAGACTAGTCCCCGTTGCGGGGCACCAGCCGCGGCACGACGCGATCCCAGAGCAGCGCGGCGAGCGCGCCCAGGATCAGGCCGATCACCGCCGCCACGACGACGGTGTTGCGGCGGCTGCGGGCGGTCACCTTGCGCGGGGCGGCCCCGTTCACCACCCGCGGCAGCTCGACCGTCTTCGCCTGCAGCAGGAGCTGGGTGGCGGCGATCTTGTCCTGCTGGTCGCTGCGCAGCGTCGTCTGCAGGATCAGCTTGTCGGTCGGGGAGATGCTCGGGTCGGAGATCGCGGCCTGGAAGGCCTTGATGTCCTGGTTGTCCGCCGCGATCTGGGCCTCGAAGTTGGCGATCTTGCCGGCGGCGTAGGTGCCGAGCTTCGTGACCGCGATCCGGGCCAGGTTGTTGGCCGCGCACTGCGCCACCTTCGCCTTCTTCGCCTGCACGCTGAGCTGGACGAGCGGGGTCTGGCCGTTCTTCGTCAGGTAGCCGGTGACGGTCTGGGTCGAGATCCCGTGCCGGAACTGCGAGGTCTTCGTCTTGCACAGGCTGGCCACCTTCTGGTCGACCTGCTGTGAGTGGATGATCGTCCCGACCGAGGAGGGGTTCGTCTGCAACGTCTGCAGCTGGCTGTTGCCGCTCGCGGTCAGCGGCTGGCCGAGGTAGAGCGTCGCGGTCGCGGAGTAGACCTGGCTGCCGCCGAGCGAGACGAGGTAGCCGATCACCGCCCCGGCGACGACGCCCGCGGCGAGCAGCCACCAGCGGACGGCGAGCAGCCGTACGAAGTGGGCGAAGTCGACCTCCTGCTCGGCCTCGGGGTCGAAGCTCCGGGGAGGGGGCGGATGAACGGTCATCGAGCCGCGACCATAGCCCACGCAGCTAAGAGGCTTCTCATCAAGGGCGGGCCTGGTGCTCGTGGCGGCCGCGACGGGCGGGCGCCGGCCGGCGTGGCTCGACGGCGTAGAGACGGGAGAACCCGTGCAGCAACAGCCGCATCCCGTTGCCCGAGACGGGGACGTAGTCGCCGTGCGGGAAGACGAGCACTACCCGGCCGGTTCGGACGTCGACGCCGAAGATGCGGTGCGAGAAGCTGCCGGCGTAGGCGATGCCGTCCACGATCACCGCGGCGCCCGAGACGGGCCCGCCGGTCGCGACGCGCCAGAGGATGCGGCCGCTGGCCGCCGAGACGCCGTAGAACCAGCCGTCGTACGAGCCGAAGCAGACGACGCCGCCCCAGACGGCGGGGGACGAGTAGACGTAGTAGCCGGCGGTGACGCGCCACAGGTAGCGCCCGCCGGTGGTGAACGCGGTCAGCGAGTCGCCGTCGGAGGAGGGGACGAACACCCGTCCCCCGGAGACCGCTGGGGTGCCGTAGATCTTCCCGTTCACCTGACCGATCCAGCGGGTCGCGCCGGTCGCGGGCGAGACGGCCCACAGACGGCCGGCGTAGTCGCCGATGTAGAGGGTGTCGCCGCTGATCGCCGCGCTCGAGGTGATCTTCGCCCCCAGCGAGCGGCTCCAGCGGAGCCGGTGGGTGCGCAGGTCGAGCGCGTCGAGCTGCCCGCCGGCCGTGCCGAAGTAGTCGACGCCGTCCCGCACGATCGGGGAGGACTCGATGGCGGAGCCGGCGTTCCAGCCCCAGAGCTGGCGGCCGTTGCTCCGGTCGAGGACGTAGACCCAGCCGTTCATCGTGTGGTAGACGAGCTCGTCGCCGTAGACGGCGGGGGACGAGGCCATCAGCGGCGACCCGGGCGTCGGGTGCACCCAGGCGAACGCGCCCGAGCGCATCGAGACGGCGTGGATGGTCGCCGCCGAGTTGCCGATGTAGGCGAAGCCGTCCGAGACGACGGCCGGGAACTCGATCAGCCGGCCCATCCCCCGGCTCCAGACGAGCCGGAAGGGCGGCCGCAGCCGGATGTGGGTCTGGGCCTGCGTCCGCTCGTCGGTCGCGCCGTAGAGCGGCCACTGCAGGTCCGGCTGGTAGATCCGTACCACCTGCTGGCGCCGCTTCTCGAAGTGAAGGAAGAAGCGGGCGGGCGTGTAGCCGCGGGCCGAGACCGAGACCTCGAGGCGCCTGGGCGGGGCGTCGACCACGGCGACCCCGTGCCGGTCCGTGTGGCTGCGCCGCCCCCAGACCCGGACGAGCGCGTGCGGGACGCGCACCCGCAGGTCGCCGTCGAGGACCGTGATCGCGAGCGGCACGCTCCGCGGCGGCTTGCGGGCCTCCGTCCTCGACGTCGTCGCCCGGGCCTCGACGGGCCGCGTCGTCGTCTCGGCCCGGTGGACGCCCCCGCACCCCGCGGCGAGCGCGGCGAGCGCGGCGGACGCGGCTGCCAGGACGGCCCGTTGCCTCATCGGGGGCCGGCGGGGGGCGGCTCCCCGCCCGCGACGTACTCGCCGACCGCGGGCTCGCGGTAGTCGCGCAGCCAGAGCGGCGGGCCGTCGATGTCGCGCAAGATCAGGTTGCGCTCGGGAAAGCGGGGCAGCGGCTCTCCGACCTCCTCGCGCCGGCCGAGGGCGGCGAGGACCTGCGCCTCGGCAAGGTTGGCGCCGCCGGCCGCGAGCGCGGAGGTGGCCGCGACGTGGCGGACGTTGATCTCCGTCACCTTCAGCTCGCCACGGCGGTCCTCGCGCAGGTCGACGGTGAGCAGGCCGTGCGCAGGGGCGCCCGCCGCAGCCGCGACGAGGCGGACGGCCCGCTCGGCCACGCTCCGGGCGCGCTCGTCGTTGACCAGCCGGCCGCGGTTGATGTTGCCGGTGACGCCGGAGACGGCGAGGTGGCCCATGAAGTACTCGAGGCGCTCGTAGCAGCCGGCCTTCAGCAGCTCGTCCTCCTGGAACAGGAGCGAGCAGGCGACGTTCCGGCCCGGCAGATGCTCGGCGACGAGGTAGCTCGGAATCTGCGGGTTGAGGTACGCCCAGGCGTACGCTTCCTCCGGCTCGCGCACCTGGATCGAGCCGAGCCCGCTCGACGACGCGTCGGCGTGGTCGCGTAGCCAGAGCGGGCCGTCGGCGAGCTCGAGGCCCTGCCGCGCCAGCAGCTCGGCACGGGTCGCGATCCGGTGGCGCGGCACGAGGCCGGTTCCGGCCAGCGCCTCGTAGAGGCGGCCCTTGCCGATCGCGAGCTCGACGAGGGGGCGCGGCGGCAGCAGGGTCGGCACCGGGAACTCGCGTCCGCTCCAGAAGCGCACCTCCGCCTCGGGCGAGACGACGGCGACGTCGATCCGCTCGCGGCGGCAGAGGTCGGCGAGCAGTCCCGGGTAGCCCGGATCCGAGGGGTCGGAGACGCGGTAGACGCGCTCGTAGAGCCCCTCGTAGAAGCCGTACCAGTTCCCTCCCCGGTCGGCCCCGACCAGGCGGGCGTCGCGGAAGCGCTCGCTCAGGCGCAGCGAGCGGGCGATCGCTCTCGGCGTGACGCCGCACGCACCCGTGACGAGGATGTTGAGCGGCGCCACCTGGGCCGAGGATAGCCTCGGCGGCCGCTCACGCCGGCGGCTCGAGCACGCGCGTGCCGACGCGCACGGCTGGGTTGCCCGCGTACACGCCCCACGGCTCGGTGTCGGAGAGCGCGACGGCTCCCAGCGAGAGGACGCTCCCCGTCCGGATCGTGCGGCCGGGAGCGACCTTGGCGAAGGCGCCGATCCAGGCCCCGTGCTCGACGGTGATCGGCTGCGGCGCGAGCGGCATCGCCGGGTCGCTCCAGTCGTGGTTGCCGGTGCAGAGGTAGGCGCCCTGCGAGACGACGACGTCGGAGCCGAGGACGACGTCCTCCATGTTGTCGATCCAGGCGCGCTCGCCGAGCCAGCAGTGGTCGCCGACCGTCAGCCGCCACGGGTACTTGACGTGCAGGCCGGGCTTGATCAGGACGCCCTCCCCGATCGACGCGCCGAACAGGCGGAGCACCGCCCGCTTCAGGCGGTAGGAGACGACGAGGGGGTTGAGGAGCACGAGCGCCTCGACTACGAGCCAGAGCGCCCGCACGGCGAAGGGCCGGCCCGGGTGGTAGCCGCCGCGGTGGGTGCGCGCGAGCTGGACGCGCGGCTCGTCGGCGGTCGTCATCGTCCCCGAACGGTAGCCGGGGCCGGGGCCGGCGTCAGCCGGCCGGCCGCCAGCCGCCGGTCGTGCCCTTGTACGTGCCGCGGAAGAGGGCGAGCGGCGTGCGGGCGAGGATCTTCAGGTCGAGCAGCGGCGAGCGGTGCTCGACGTACCAGACGTCGAGCTCGATCCGTTCCGCCCAGGGCAGCGCGGCGCGCCCGTTCACCTGGGCCCAGCCGGTGAGGCCCGGCTTGACCTCCAGGCGGCGGCGCTGCCGCTCGTCGTAGCGCTCGACCTGGTAGCGGAGGGTGGGCCGGGGGCCGATCACGCTCATCTCGCCGCGGACGACGTTCCAGAGCTGGGGCAGCTCGTCGAGGCTCGTCCGGCGCAGCAGCCGGCCGACGCGCGTGATCCGCGGGTCGCCCCGGTTGACGGCCAGGCCGGCGCCCATCGTCTCGGCGCCGACGACCATCGTCCGCAGCTTGAGCAGCTCGAAGTCGACGCCGTCCTTGCCCACCCGCGTCTGGCGGTAGAGGACCGGGCCGCCGTCCTCCAGCTTGATCGCCAGGGCGGCGAGGGCGAGCAGCGGCGAGGCGGCGACGAGCGCCCCGCCCGCGAGCACGAGGTCGGCGGCGCGATTCACGAGCGCTGCCCCGCGACGGCACGCGTGTCGGTCGCAGCTCGAAACGAGCGTGCTGGAGCACGATCCTCGACGTGCGGGAGCCCGCCGAGCGCGAGCAGCACCACCGGCAACCCGTACCCGGGCGTGAGTTGCGCCAGGTCGAGGGTGCCGGCGCGGACGGAATCGAGGCCGGCGAGGGCGACGAGGAAGAACGCCTGCAGCGCCGCCACCTGGACGAAGACGCCCTGGAGGCTGGGCGGAGCGAGCAGCGCGAGGACGACGCTGAGGCCGATCCCGACGGCGATCACCAGCCACTGGCCTCCCGGGACGGCGCCGTCGAACCCGCGGAGGAGATCGCTGGCCGAGAAGGGCGGAAAGGAGCGGTGGCCGAGATAGAACGGGAGCGTCACGGCGCAGAACCCCGCGGCGACGAGCGTCAGGACGGCGCCCGCGGTTTCGACGCTGCTGCGACGCCAGGCGAGCACGAGCAGCGGCGGCAGTACGAAGAGGAAGTTGAGGCGGGAGGAGAGCACGAAGCCGAGGAAGAGGCTCGCACCGACGAGCCAGACCCGGCGGCCATCCGAGAGCGCGACGCCGACGAGGTACGTCCCGAGCATCACCGAGACCGTGTTGGCGATCAGATCACCGCCCGTGACGAGCTCCCGCACGAGCACCGGCGAGGCCACGAGGACGAGCCAGAGGAGGAGGAGCGGCGCCTTCGGGTCGCCACGGAGAAGCCAGAGCAGCCCGAACAGGACGGGGAGCCAGAAGAACGCGGCGTACGCGCTGTGACCGAGCGCGACGAAGGGGGCCGCGAGCAGGAGAAGCCCGGGAAGCTGAGAGACCGGGTTGCCGAGGTAGGTCCGGCCGTAGTACGGCCAGTGCCCGTGCAGCAGGGCGCGGGCGCCCAGGTCAGCAGCGTCGTCCCGGTCGCTTCCCCGGCCCGGCACGTGGGTGTTGGCGTGGGGGTAGACGAGGACGAACACGACCGCGAGAACCGCGAGCGTGGCCAGTGCGAGCACGATGACGGTGGAGGTGCGAAGCGGTGGCAGGTGGGAGGCGACGGCGCGCACGAGCAGCGGAACCGCTGCGAGCAGCACGACGAGATACGCGACCACGCTGGCCGTTCCGCCGTACTTCTGGATCGTCGCGGCCGAGCCGGCGAAGCAGGCGAGCGCGAGGCCGACCTCCGCCTGTCGTCCCCAGCGCGCGAGGCCCGGCATCTCGGCGGCGCGATTCACGCGAGCTCGCTCCGCTGCGGCGCCCACGTCGCCGGGACGCCGCGCCGCAGGTAGTTCCAGAGCGAGACGACGGTCGCCGACGTGACGAGGACGTAGTAGCGGGCGATGCCCACGCCGGCGAGCGCGGCCGCCAGCAGGCCGAGCTGGAGGCCGAGGACGACCGCGTAGACGACACCGTGCCCGAGGAGGGCGATCGAGCTGCCGAGCAGGACGAGGTGGAGCAGCCCGCTTGCGTAGCGCAGGTGGCGGTGCGAGACAAGCGCCAGCAGGTAGCCGAGCGGCTGGCCGCGCAGCATCCGCCCGCGCAGCACGATCAGCCAGGCGTGCTCGAGCATCCGCACCTTGCGCCGGTACTCCGTCTCGTTCGTCGGCGTCGGCCGCTCGGAGGCGACCGCCTCCGGCTCGTAGACCGCGCGCCGCCCCCGCTGCGGCATCAGGTAGGGCAGCGCGAGGTCGTGGCCGAAGCGCGGGTCGACCTCGACGTAGTCGGCGCGGCGCAGCGCGTAGATGGCGCCGTTGCCCGCGGTAATCGAGCCGAGCCGCGACTCCGCCTCACGGGTGCGGAGCTCGTAGCGCCAGTAGACGCCCTCCTGGTTCGAGCCGTCGGCCGCCTCGAGCTGGAGCCGTCCGCAGACGTAGGCGACGGCCGGGTCGGCGAGGTTGCGCACGAGCTTGCGCAGCGCGTCCGGCGCCCAGGTCGCGTTCGCGTCGGAGAAGGCGACCACCTCCGCCTCGCTCGCCCGCACCGCGGCATCCTGGGCCGCCACCTTGCCGCCACGCGGGTTGCGGATCACGCGGGCGCCTGCCGCCTCCGCCAGCTCCTCGGTGCGGTCGGTCGAGGCGTCGGAGGTGACGACGACCTCCAGCAGCTCCGGCGGGTAGTCGAGCGAGCGCAGGTTCTCGAGCCGCCGCTCGATCGCCCCCTCCTCGTTGTAGGCGCTGACGATCACCGCGACCCGCGGCAGGTACGTCTCGTCGACGGCCACCGGCCGCCGGCGCACGCGGGCGGCGGCCACGACGGCCGCCGGGTAGAGAACGTGTGTCCAGGCGAGCGCGGCGAGCGAAGCCCAGAACAGCACGACGGCCGCGATCATCGCGGCCGAACGCTAGCGGCGGCTCCCGGCGAGCGCGGCCGCGTCGCGGCTCCCCGTACCGCGTCAGCGCGCGTAGACGACCGTCGTCGCGGGATCCGTCTCGAACCACGTGTCGAGCGCCGACGGCGACTCGGTGTCCTCGATCAGGTTCGTGAAGGAGGCCGCGTCCCGATGCTCGTTGCCGCCGTTCGCCCGCACCGCCTCGATCGAGAGGACGTCGCCTGCGGCGTCGGTCCAGAACTGGCCGAACGTGGGGTCGAAGAAGTGCCAGGCCCCGCCGTAGTAGACCTCCGCTGCCGCGTGAGCCCCCGGCTCGCCGTTCGGCTCGACGTAGTCGAAGCCCACGTCCCGGACCGGGAAGCCGAGCCTCCTGACGAGGGCGGCGAACGTGCGCTCGGCCTGGACGCAGATGCCGGTCTGGCTGCCGAGCACGGCGTTGACGCTCTCGTGGTAGGAGGGCAGGTCGGGCCCGCCGGGGGGTTCCCCGTAGACGAGCTCGAGGTACCCGTAGGCGCCCGTGCTGACGTGCCCGACGACGTAGTCGAGCGCCGCTTCCGCGGCGAGCTGGCCGCGCAACGGCGCCGTCGTGCTCCCCTCGGCCCACTGCACCTCGTGCCGGACCTGCTCGACCGCCACCGCGAAGGGGGTCGGGATCGTGCCGACCTTCAGCCTGGTCAGCTCCCGGGTCGCGCTCGCGAGCGCGGCTCGGAGCGTTCGTCGCTCGCTTGTCAGGGCGCGAATCCGCCTCCGGAGCGCCTGCACCTCGGCTCGCAGCTGGTGGACGGTGCTCGCCGGCCGCTTCGGGTGCGTCGCCGCGAGCGCGGACGCGGAAGAGCCGGCCGCGGCCACGAGCAGGGTCAGCAGCACGACTTGGCGTTTCACATCGTCCTCCTTCTCGAGTCGGCCCTCGGCGCTCCTCGGCCCCACCGCAGGCCGAGCGAAGCCCCGGGGCGCCCGCTGCCTGGCGAGGGGTGCGACCCCCGCGGGGATCCGGGCCGCCTCGTCCGCCCACGCCTCCGGTCGCACATGGCGCCGATCGTACTCGGCCGGAACCGTCAGGCCAGAGACGCCAGTGCGGCCCGGTCCGCGTCCTCAGCGGGCGGGCGCGGCGCTCCGGGCGGCCCTTCGTCGGCCGCTCAGTTGCCCCAGGGGCCGTAGCGCAGCTTGGCGGAGGGGCGGGTAAGCGAGAAGGCGAGCGAGGTCCCCGAGCCGGCCGCCCTGGCGCGCAGCCAGTCTCGCTTCGTCGCCGTCAGCCGGAGCCTCGCCCGGAAGATCCCCAGTCGGTTGGAGCGGATTCGGGCCACCGTTCGCCAGCGGCCGTGCGAGCCATGCCGGAGCTGGACCGTCACGAGCCGCTTGTCGCTCGTCGCGTCCCGGCCCCAGACGGTGACGGTGCGCGTGCCGAGGTAGGCGACGAAGGGGAAGCGGAAGGCGGTCAGCACCGGCTTCGCCCGGGCGTGGGCGAGCGAGCGGGCGTGGAAGAAGAGGCCGCTCTGGTAGGGGCTTCGTCCGCCCCGGTCCTCGAGGCCGAACCAGGTGACGAGCGTGACGCCCGACCGCCACATCTGGTACAGCGCCTCGGCCGTCCAGCGGGCTGCGAGCCGCACCGGCGCCGCGTGCCGGCGGGGCGGTCTCGTATCCCAGCTGAACTCCGTGACCCAGAACTGGACGGGGTGCGGCGAGAGCACCCGATGGAGCTTAACCGCGGCCCGGAGCAGCGTCCGCATCTTGGGCAGGTCGCCGAGCGACACGTCGTCGGGACGGCTCGCGTGGCCGAACGGCCCGTTGAAGGTGTACGGATGGTGCGCCCAGACGTCGAAATGGACGCGGGCGCGGCAGGTGGCGTGAGGTCGGCGCAGCCTCGCCCGCTTCGCCTTCGGGTTGCCGGGCGAGACGCAGAGCAAGGAGCGCATGAAGGCGAGCGGCGCGACGGCGTGCCAGGTCTTCGCCTTGTTGCCGAAGGGGTCGAGCCCACCCGCGACGACGAGGTTCGCCGGGTCCACCGAATGGATGGCAGCCGCCGCCGCGTTGACCATCGCCCGGTAGACGACCGGCTTGGGGGGCGACAGGTCCAGGCTCAGGTTCGGCTCGTTCCAGACCTGGAAGACGTGCACCGGCGCGGCGCCGTGGGCGCCGTCGTAGTGCAGGGCGAGGGCCTTCGCGAACTGTCCCAGGAAGGCCGGCTTGGGCGTGCCCTTCGCGTTGGCCGCCCAGGAGGGAGCAGACCCGAGCTGCAGGTACGGTGTCAGCCCGGCCGCCTCGGCCGCCTCGACCTTGGCGTCGGGCCAGCGCCAGTCGTAGCCCGGCCAGGCCGGGTCGGTGGCCTGCGAGGCGCTCGCCGGGCGGGCGGGAGCGACCTCCGACCACGAGACGGCGATCCGCACGTAGCCGGCGCCCGCGCGCCGTGCCATCTGGAAGCCGGTCGCGTACTGCGGGCCGTTGAACGTGAACGGGTCGAACAGCGCGGTCCGCAGGGGCGGCGTCCACTTCGTCGAGTACGTCTTGAGCGAGCGCCCGCTCGCGGCCGACGCCGCGAACGCAGCCAGCACCGCGACTGCGCTAGCGACTGCGACCCCCCGTAGCACGAAGGCCACGCTAGCAACGCCCCGGCCGGGGCACGGACAACCCTTACCCGATATTTACGGGGCGCTCGCCGGCAAGCGAGCGGTCGTCAGTTGCCCCAGGGCCCGTACCGCTGCTTCGTCGGCACGGTGAGCGAGAAGGGGAGCGACGTCCCCGACCCGGGCGCGGTGGCCCGCAGCCAGTTCTTGCTCGTCGCCTTCAGCTTCAGGCCTGCTTCGAAGATCCCGTAGCGATTGGCGCGGATCCGCGCCACGGTGCGCCACGGCCCCCGCGCGCGGTTCGCCTGCTGGATCGTGACGAGCGCCTTCGTGCTCGTGGCATCGCGCCCCCAGACGCTGACCGTCCGCTTGCCGAGATAGGCGACGAACGGGAAGCGGAAGGCGGTCAGCGTCGGCTTCGCCCTCGCCTTCGCCAGCTTCTTCGAGTAGAAGTAGAAGCCGCTCTGGTAGGGGCTCGGGCTCTTCTGGTCCTGGAAGCCGAACCACGTCACGAGCGACACCCCCGCCCGCCACATCTGATAGAGCGACTCCGCCGTCCAGCGGGCGGCGAGCGCCATGGGGGCGGCGTGCGGCCGTGGGGGCCGCGTGTCCCAACTGAACTCCGTCACCCAGAACTGCACCTTGTGAGCGGAGCGCACCTGGTGCAGGCGCACCGCGGTCTGCAGCAGCTTGCGCATCGCCGGCAGGTTCCCGAGCGATACGTCGTCGGGGCGCGTCGCCTTGCCGAGCGGCCCGTTGAACGTGTACGGGTGATGCGACCAGACGTCGAACTCGGCGGGCTTGTTGCACGTGCGATGCGGTCGCCGGAGGCTGGCCTTCTTGGCCTTGGGGTTGCCCATCGAGACGCAGAGCATCGAGCGCATGAAGGCCAGCGGAGCCTGGGCGTACCAGGTCTGCTTCTTGCTCTTCGGGTGCCCGAACGGATCGAGCCCGCCGGCGACCACCAGGTTCCGGGGATCGACGGCGTGCACCGCGTCGGCAAAGGCGTTGACCATGCCGCGGTACGCCGCCCCGCTGACGGGTGAGAGGTCGAGGCTGAGGTTGGGCTCGTTCCAGACCTGGAAGATGTGCACCGGCGGCGCGCCGTGCTTACCGTCGTAGTGGGTGGCGAGCGCGGTCGCGAACTCGCCGAGCGCCGTCGCCTTCGGCGTGCCCGTGGGCTTGCCGTTCTTCGTGACCGCAGCCCAGCCGGGCGCTCCGCCGACGTCGACGATCGGCGTCAGGCCGGCAGCCTCGGCCGAGGCGACCACGTTGTCCAGGAACGTCCAGGAGTACCCGGGCGATTCGGGATTGCTCGGGTCGAACCCCTGGTAGGGCGCCTTCGGCGCGATGTCGCTCCAGTAGGCGATGATCCGGACATAGGTCGCTCCCGCCGCATGCGTCATCGCGAAGGCGGTCGCGTAGTCGGAGCCGACGAACGTGAACGGATCGAACACGGCCGTACGCAGGGGAATCGTTCCCCGCGTGGCGTACGTCTGCACGCGCTGCGCCTTCCGCTGCGTCGCACGGGTCGTGCCCGCCCAGGCGGTCGCGGTCAGCACGACGCCACAGAGAATCGCGCCCGCGAACGACACGTACCGGAAGGGAGCCCGCGGACGCTGCACCGGGCCCCACCATAGCCAAGGGTCCAGCCGGGGTAGCCACTCCTTGCAGAATCCGAACGAATCACCAGGGTGCGAACCACACCCGGCTACGATGCACGCCGCGTGAGCGTCGAGGAGGGCATCGCCCGAGCGAAGCCGGAGGCCCCGGCCGCGAGCCGTGGCCACGAGGTCCGGGGCATCGTCGCAAC
>Ga0209581_1003901_pt1 | contig 12420 bp, 9 predicted proteins | sample Coa_R2_FD_187160 | JGI IMG/M metagenome (GOLD analysis project Ga0209581, IMG submission 187160) | Surface soil microbial communities from Centralia Pennsylvania, which are recovering from an underground coalmine fire - Coalmine... | ecosystem: Environmental > Terrestrial > Soil > Unclassified ...
ATGATAAAGATATGATTTACAATATTAAGATACATCCGGCGCGACTGCTTCGATCATCCCGGATTCGGAGCCGCCGGTCAGTCTGGGGACGGGCGACGGCGCAGACCCTGCCCGGCAGTAAAAAGGGCTTCAAAAAAATGCCATCGTGGAGAGCCGAACCTATCCCTGGCTGTCACTATAGATGTGGGAGAGACATCTGGCTATGGCTATTTTAACTGATCAACTATATAACCCAGCCGTGCGTGTGCGCTGGCGACCTTTGCTTTTCTGGGGAGCGGTGGTGGTGCTGCTGGGAGCGGCAGTGATTATGCGTCTCTATCGCCTGGATGCGCCGTTTGATCGCGATGGGTATGATGAGGGAGTTTACTGGCAATCGCTGCGCGCGATGCAGGCGGGAGGCAGCCTCTATCACACCGTCTTCTACTCGCAGCCGCCGGCCTTTTTGCTCACGACCTTCCCACTGTATGTCCTGTTCGGAGGAACGCTGTGGTCGGCGCGCTTTGCCATCGCTCTCATCTCGCTGCTGGCCTTGCCCGGCGCTTATCTGCTGGGGAAATCGCTGGCAGGTCGTGCCGGTGCTCTGACGGCGCTGCTGCTCCTGACGATCAATCCGTTTTTTCTGGCCGAATCGCAGATCATCCAGGCCGAGGCCCCCTCGGTTGCGTTTACCTTTCTGGCGATCGGCTTTGCCTTCCAGTGGTGGCGACAGCCCGAGGGTCGGCGCGGCGCTTGCTGGGCGGCTCTCGCGGGTGCGGCGCTGGTGGTGAGCATTCTCAGCAAACTGCTGTGTATATCGACGCTCGTCCCTATTGTCCTGCTCCTGCTAGCGCGCATCTGGCAGATCTGGCGCGGATGGCCGGGCACAGGCAGGCAGAGCTGGCTGCCCATTCTGGCCGGGATTGGCGGCGCACTGCTGGCCGCCCTGGCGCTGCTCCTGCCTTTTGTCGGCTCGTTTCAGGACTTCTGGAGGGGCGTCATAACCTTCCACCAGGCGGCGGGTAAGGCGATGCCCGGCACCACTGCCGACAACCTGTACCAGATGCTACCGGCGCTCCTCTCACCTCTCGCACTCGTTGCAGTCTACAGCATCGTGGCTGCGTTCCTGCGCAAGGATTGGCGGGTGCTTCCCCTGCTGGCTTGGCTGCTGGTGACGCTGGCGCTGCTTGCGACGTTCCATCCGCTCTTTGGACATCATTTGATCGCGCTCGAACCGCCCTTGATCGCACTGGCGGTGCTGGGTGTGGCCGGACACACCTCGTACAAGGCGGTCGCCTCTGGCCTGAGCCGGCCTGGATTCGTGCCTGGGAAGGCCGCGCCGTGGATCGTTCGCGTGGCTGGCCTGCTTGTGCTGTTCACCTCGTTGCTCGGCTGCTGGCAGGACATTCAGTATTATCGTGCCACCAATGCCACTGAAGTGAGTAGCGCCGTTCAAAGCCCCTGGTCGGGCTTGCAGCCACGCGCTTTCTGGGGTTCCTCCGGCGCTGCTAATCCCTGGCAGGCTGAACTGCGCGTGGCCAACGATCTCCGCCACGCAATCACGCGCGAACAATGGGTCGTCACCGATGCACAGTTCATCGCCGGCCTGGCCGATCGCGATACGCCTCCCGCCCTCGTCGATACATCCAGAGTGCGCATCAGCACCGGTTACGTAACGCTGGCCCAGCTTGAACAGGTTGCTTCAGATCCGCGAGTTCACGCGGTCCTCTTCTACACGGACCGCCTGTACGATGAACTTCCCGACTTTCTAGTCTGGGTAGCTCGGCATTTTCACTTGCTCCACGATTACGGTCCCGGCCAGGAACTATGGGTGCGTTGAGTCTTGTGGAGACGGGAGCGCAGGCCCGCATTGTATAATAGAAAGAGCAGCAAGTCACAAAAAACTGCCGGGAGGAAAACGTATGCGGCGTAAAAAAACTTTCAGCACGATGGAAATCGTCCTGCTCATCTTTCTGGTCGGCTCTTTAATCGCTTCGTATCTTCAGGCGCGCCGCGAGGAAGAGGAGCGTCAGGAGGTGTAACGTAGGGACGGCTGAGAGGAAGTTGGGAACACCGTCTTTACTGCCTGTCGTTTTTGCGAACCTCTGAAGGACTCTACGCAGCAATCAAGGGCTGCCTCTGTTCCAGAACCTCTCTGTAGCCCAGCAGCAGGCATTGCATGGCCTCATCCCAACTATACCGGTGCGCGGCCTGCCGGGCGGCCACACCCATTGCCCGGCGCAGCGCGTGCTGCTCGACCAGGCGCATCAGCAGGTGCCGATATGCTGCTGCCTGGGCCTTTTCGCCGAGGCCATCGATATCCAGCAGGTAGCCTGTTTTTTCATGCTCTACAATATCGCGCACTCCCTCCGCATTGAGCGCTACCACAGGGAGGCCCGAAGCCAGGGCTTCCAGCACAACCTGCCCGAAAGTCTCCGTGCGCGAGGGGAAGGCGAAAATGTCGGCTGAGGCGTAGGCGCTGGCCAGTTCGTCGCCTTGCAAGTAGCCGGTGAATGTGACCGGCAGGCCCGTGAGTGCCTGTTTTACTTCGGGCAGGGCCGGCCCATCGCCGACAATCACCAGGTGGCAGCGGGCGTGATCCATCTCTCGATACGCACGAATCAACAGGTGCAGGTTTTTCTCCCAGGAGATCCGTCCGGTATAGAGGAGAACGATCTTCTCATCGCCTTGCAGCCAGCCGGTGCGCAGGACCTCATTCCGGCGTTCTGGTCGAAAGAGTGTCGTATCAACGCCGCGTGGCCAGATGCGCACGCGGCGAAAACCCTGCGAGCGCAGCATTCTGGCGGTTGATGGTGAGGGGCAGAAGGTCAGCGCGCACTGGTTGTGGATGAAGCGATTATAGGACCACATTGGCCGGACGAGCGAGGGGAAGCCGAAATGCTCGCAATAGGCGGCCAGGTTGGTGTGGTACGAGGAGATCAGGGGTCTATGCAACATCCTTGCCACAGCCAGCCCCGCCGTTCCCAGCACCACGGGGTCTACCAGGTGGATGATATCTGGTTGAAACTCGTTCAATCGCCGCAGGAAGAGCGGGCGAAAGAAGTTAAATTTCAGTTCGGGATAGAAGGGCAGTGGGACGCCCGCCGTCCCTACAATCTCCGCGCCCGCGTACTCAGCCATTCCACTTGCGGGTCCCAGTAAAAGCGTGCGATGTCCAGAACGTTGCAGGTATTCCAGCAGACGTGCAAGGGTGCGCGTCACCCCATCCAGTTTAGGAAGGAAGTTCTCGGTAATGATTGCCACTCGCATGGTTTTTCTCTGTGCTGATGGTCACATTCTTTACTCATTCATATTTGAGTTTACCGGCTTGATGTTAGTTAAGCGTTAAAACACTGTTATTCTCGCGTTATCTTGCAGTTAAAAACTCACCAACAGGTACCAGTGCAGTGATACATGGCCGGGCTTGAACGATGTAGTGATTGACAAAGCAGAGAGAGATGGCCGGGAAAGAGGAGAGGAGGGAGGAACAGGTTGGAGGGACAGCAGGAGAATTTGCAAGAGGCAGGTAATGATGTATGCCCGGACAATTTAAAAAACCATTCCCGCTGCCTGAGGGATCGGGAGAGAAGGCAGATCGGGCGTCTTTTATTGCCGGCCAGGATACAGTAGAGCCGCCTGCTGTCAGGCCGTCTGCCGCACGCGGGCCTTCCAGCGCATTTCCCCCGCCGGGCTATGTTCAGGGCAGGCATGGCCGGTATGGCGTCCCCGGCGGGCAGCAGACCAACCAGCTTTTTCCGGGTGCGGGCGCATTTCATACGCCCGGCCAGGGATTCTCAGAAATGGGCGCTTCTGGTCAGACCGTTCTGCCCGCAGGCAACAGGCTTTTCCCGCTACCACAGACGCCGGGCCAGTTATTCCCGCAGGCTGGCGGACCCGCCGTCGTGCCCGGCATGGGGAGCATCGCTACGCCCAATCCGGCGTGGAGCGGTCGGCCCGGCGCGGGCAGCGATTTCTCGCAAAAAGAGGCGCTATCTTCGCAGAAGAGTAAGAGCAAGCGGCGAAAAAAGAAGCGCCGCGTCCCCATCGGGGCGCGCGTTGTGATCGGTTTCTTGACCTTCCTGCTCCTGCTAGGCGGGGGCGGCTTCTGGTACTACCAGGTCAACATCGCGCCGTTCCTGAACAGCGTAACTGGGCAGACGTTCACGCGCGCACCCGGCGAGGAAGATCCCAATGCCAGCATCTCCGGCAGCATCCTGAGCGGTCCGCGCATCAACATCCTGCTGCTGGGCAGCGACACCGATGAGAAGCCCGTCTGGGGCGGCCACTCGTTTCTGGCGCAGACAGTGATCGTCGTTACCGTCGATCCGGCGAGTCACAGCGTCGGCATGCTCTCCATTCCTCGCGATTACTGGATCAACATTCCCGGCTATGGCATGGACAAGCTCGACACGGCCTTCTCGCACGGCGGCAGCCTGGGCCAGAATAACAACATGAGCGGGGTCAGCGAGGTCGTTCTGACGTTGGATCGGGATTTTGGCATTCCCATCAACGCCTTTGGCTGGGTTGGCCTGAATGGCTTTATCAAGGTCATCGATACGGTTGGAGGCGTCGATGTCAACGTCATGCACCCGATCGTCGACGATAGCTATCCCGACGACATCGGCACCAGCGGCAAGGCCCAGTTTGGCTACAAACGGCTCTACATTCCCGATGGTCCGCAGCACCTGGATGGACCGACGGCCCTGGAGTATGTGCGCTCACGCCACTCGACCAACGATTTTGACCGCTCGGCCCGCCAGCAGCAGGTGTTGAGCGCGCTCAAGCTCAAGTTGAATGGGGCAGAGATCATCAGTCAACTGCCGCAGCTTATGAACGACCTGAAAGGCTATGTCTATACATCGCTGAAGATCAATCAACTCCTCGACCTGGGGAACTTCGCGCGCGGCCTCGATCCAAACAAGATCCAGCACCTCACGCTCGGCGGCTCCCTCTACACATCGCCCGAAACCATCCAGACACCCTATGGCTCGGTGGACGCGCTCCAGCCAAAGTGCGATGCGATCGTGCCGGCGATCAATACATTCCTGCATATACATACAGCGAAGTGCAATATCACCGCGCAGGCCGACGAGCAGACGGGTGTTGCCCTGACTACTCCAGCCGCTCCTGGCCGAGTCGCGCCGACAGTGAGCAGTAATTCGTTGGCCGACGCGAGTGGACCGGTATTCGCGAATCCGCTCGGCGATCTCTTTGGTTTGCGGGACCTGATCGACCTGGTTTCGATGGTTGTGCTAGATTCGCCGCAGGCGTAGAGGAAGGAAGAGAGATGCGCATAAAACGACCGGGCTTTCTGCTACTGGCGCTGCTCGCTTTTGTGTTGCAGGGGTGTCTGGGATTTGGCGGACCGGCCACGAAGAGCATCGGCACCAACCCTGGGGGCAACCAGGTCAACGTTGTTGAGAACGTCTTCAAGGGCAAAATCTACGCCACCATCGGGCGCAACCTCTATGTCATCACCGGCGACGGTCAAGCGCGCCAGATCGTCGGGGGCGGCAACATCTACGATCCCGCCGTCTCCCCCGATGGGACAAAGATCGCCTTCATTCAGCGTTACAAGCAATACTCAAACCTGCTCTACGTCGCGGCCAGCGGCGGTCAGCCTCACCTGCTTCTCAACGGCAACGGAGGATTCTTCAAGAACGACGGTGGGTTCGTGCATAATACCTATCACTGGTTCTTTGAACCTGCGTGGTCGCCCGATGGCTCGACGCTGCTCTTCCTGAGCGACTGGATGAAACTCGATTATACTCATCAATGCACGGGGCAGGATGCCGACATGCTGGACATGCAGGTTTTCTCGATCCCGCTGAACAACCCGGCGAAGATCCAGGCGGTTGCCTATGCGGCCTTCGGGGGTGGAGGAGACCGCGACGCCAGCTATCGTCCGGGGCACGCCGATCAGATCGTTTACACCCATTACGCGGATATCTCAGGCAACGGAGCGAAGCAGATTGTGCAGCTTTACCTGGCCGATCCGGGAGAGCTGGCGCGCCATCCGAGCCTCTACTGCGCCGGGGGACGCGATTCGGGCATCGCGATCACCGCTGCCGGCGACCAGGACATCCAGCCCGCGTTCTCCCCGGACGGGAACGCGCTGGCCTATGTGCGCAGCGAGGGTGCGGCGCAGAGCAGCATCTACGTCATGCCGGTGCCGGAGAACGTCACCAGAACCCCCAATGATCCCAACACAGAGAAACTCGCGCTCCAGCCCTACAATCGCTCAACGCGTCTCATCTCCGGGACGTATGTATCCCGTCCCATCTGGTCCCCGGACGGCAAGCAGCTCGCTTACCTGGAAGAGAGCAACCAGGCGCTTGACCTCTGGGTAGTCAACATCAGCAAGAACGCCCAGACGGGCGTCTACAGCGTGCAGGGTGCGCCCACTCAGGTCATCACCGGAGGCGTGGACGGCGACTCGCGCGCAGTGTGGACCGGTTGAGATTTCAGAAGAAGCGAGACTTTTGGGGGATTCTTTGCTATTCCTTGATCCTTTTTTGAGAAATGTGTGGCATAATCCCTTCAGCAAGAGATAGCGAATGGTACGACGGTCATAGCCACGTGACAACTTGATACACCCTGGCGTTATACAAAGTAGCACAATCCTCTTTGCCGCTGGCGAGCAGAGGGGAAACGAAAGTTTATCCCGAAGTGGCAGCGGGTTGATGTGTGAAATTTTTACTAGACACCGCTTAGATACTTAAATGTAAGGAATGTCGGCTGCCCATGTTTCAAGGTAGCCGAAATCTAGCAGAATACGCTTGTAGAGAAGTTCCGGGTTCTCTCGATAGGCAGGTAACAGGTGAGAAGTGAGTTATGAGACGGTAGGAGAGACACCGACGGAAGATGGTATCGACGAGATGAGATCATCAGGAAGCAGGTAAATACTCTTGGCAGGTCAATTTAAAAACCCTCTTCCGGGGAAAAATCCGTCTACAGTTCAAAACGATGAATGGTTAACGGGCGGCCCGCAGTCTGCTGCCCCCGCGTCGCGGGAGAATCTGACGCCTGGGGGTCAGAGGCCGTCTGGCAATAATCTATTCAAGCCGCCCTGGCAGGATAATCCTCAAGCCATGCAGGGGCGTGAGACGCCTCGTCCTGCCGATCTGACAGAGCAGCAAACGGTCAAGCAGCCATCTTTTCCCGGACCAATCACAGCGTTTCCCGGCCCAAATAAACTGCCTCGGACGCCCGACGTCTATGTTCAGGGCCAGCACGGTCGCTATGGTCCTGGCGCGGGCGGGCTGGGACAGAGCTTGCCGGGTAGTTTTCCCAACGGTCCTCTGAGTATGCCGCAGGCCGGCGGACCTATGGGGCCTGCATCCTTTCCGCAGGGTTTCAACGCGCCTGGCGGAATGAATCCCGGCGCGCCTTTCTCCATGCCCGGCGCGGGCATGATCGCCGCGCCCCCCGCTCCCGGAACGTTTCATCCCAACGGCTTTCCCGCCGGGCCTGGCTCTTTCGGCGACGGCCCGCAGGGTCCCGGCGGCAGAAGGGGCGAGAGGTATGGCTCGTCCGGGAAGGGTTCCGGTGGCAAGAAGCGCAAGAAGAAACGCAGAGTTCCCATCTGGGCGCGCGTCGTGATCGGTATCCTGCTCTTCTTCCTGATCCTGGGCGGGACCGGCTTTGCCTATTACCAGATTAATTTCGCCGGCGCGGTCAATCACATCGTTGGACAGCAGGTGCAGCGAGCGCCGGGCGAGGAAGATCCCAACGCGAACCTCAACAACGGTATATTGAGTGGTCCGCGCATCAACATCTTGTTGCTGGGCAGCGACACCGATCAGAAATTCCAGGGACAGTACATCGCCCAGACCGATATCGTCGTCACGATCGATCCGGCCTCCCACACCGTCGGCATGCTCTCGATCCCGCGCGATTTCTACATTCCCGTGCCCGGGTATGGTCTGCACAAGCTGGATGAGGCATTTGGATTGGGGGGAGTGGATCTCAGCCGGCGCACGATCGAGCAAGATTTTGGCATTCCGATCAACTATTACGCCTGGGTGGGGTTGGATGGCTTTATCAAGGTTATCAACGAGGTCGGCGGAGTGGATGTCGATGTTTTGCATCCGATCGTCGATGACAACTATCCCGACGACGTAGGCGCCAACGCAAATAATCCCTACGCGTTCAAGCGTCTCTACCTGCCGCCCGGCCCGCAGCACCTGGACGGCCAGACGGCTCTGGAGTATGTGCGCTCGCGTCATGCCGATCTCGTCGGAGATTTTGGGCGTTCGGCCCGCCAGCAGCAGGTGCTGGGCGCGCTCAAGGCCAAACTTGCCAACCCGGATGTTTTTGGGCATCTCTCTGCCATCGCGAATGACTTGCAGGGATATCTCAAGACCGATATGCAACTGAGCGATGTGCTCAAGCTCATGTACTTCGCGCGCAGTCTGGATGTCAACAAGATCAACAAACTGATTCTCGGGCCGCCCTATTCAACCTCTGGCGTCGCGCCGGCAGGCACACCTGACGCCGGAGCGGATGTCGTGTTTCCCAATTGCGCAAAGATCATCCCCGCGATCTCTCAAATGTTGCAGCTCGGCGACAAGGCGGCCTGCAACGTCGTGGGGGATAGCGGGGGCAGCTCGCAATTGCCGGTAGCCTATACGACCGGCCAGCCCTCGCCGCTCGCGGTGAGCATTAACAACACCGTTGACGGGCTGGGCAATCTCACCAATAGCCTGCCCGGTGGTCTGAACAGCGCCCCCAGCTCTCTCTTTGGTATTCAGAGCCTGCTGGACCTCATGCTGATGGGAGTTTTTGAGTCGACAGATGTTTTCTAGCACCCATGCCCGAACCAGATTTATGGAACAGACTTCGATCTTCTGGAGCCTGCCTTTCCTCCACTCAGGCGAGGGACGCCCGACGCCGAAGCTCAAGGGAGGAACGCTGCTCCTGCTGGCGCTGCTCGCACTGAGCGTCCAGGGCTGTCTTGGCTTCGGGGGCCCCAGCGGACAGCAGGTTGCCACCGGCAGCAACGGGCAGCAAGTTTCGGTGAACCAGGACGTGTTTAAGGGCAACTTCTACCTGACCATCAATCACAATTTGTATGTGCTGAACGGAAACAACACCACGAAAGAGCTGGTGAGCACCGGCAACGTCTACGATCCGGCGGTTTCGCCCGACGGGAAATGGGTCGCGTTTATCGAAAAATATAAAGAGTATTCCGACCTCTGTGTGGTTTCAACCTCTGGCGGAAAAGTGCGCGTGCTGCGTACCGGCGCGGGGAAGTTTTACTACAACGGTCCTTTCATCCATAACACCTTCGCGTGGTATGCGCAGCCGTCCTGGAGCGCAGACGGCTCAACGCTGCTTTTCTTGAGCGACCTGGAGAAGGAGGATTGGTATCAGCAGACCGGGCGCGATGCCCCGATGCTGGATTTGCAGGTCTTCTCAGTTCCCTTTAACAATCCTACGGTCAAGCCGAAGGATGTCGCATATGCCACTTTTGGGGATGGCGGCGACCGCGATGCGAGCTACCGGCCCGGACATCCCGACCAGATCATCTACACCCATTACACCTACGACGCGGCCACCCAGACGCAGCAGGATATCCAGCTCTACATGGAGAATCCCAACACCATCAGCGCCCATCCCGGGATGTACTATCCCGGTTCGCCCGGCGGTGGCTTCGATCCAAGCATTGCTATCACTACGCCTGACCTGGAGAATATCCAGCCGGCGTTCTCGCCTGATGGCAACGCGATTGCCTATATTCAGCGCAACAAAAACCAGACCCAGATGAGCCTGATGGTCATGCCTACGCCGCCGGATTCCATTACCCAGACGCCCAACGACCCGAAGACCGAGGCGCTGGCGCTACAATCGTACAAGACCCAATCATCGCACCTGCTCAGCCAGACATATATCGAGCAGCCGGTCTGGTCGCCCGATGGGAAGCAAATTGCGTATATCCAGTATACCGGGGGAGCATTCGATCTCTGGATAGTGAAGGTCAACTATGATGCAAAGACTCAAAAATACAGCATTGCGGGCAGCCCAATCCAGGTCACATCCGGCGGCATCGATGGCGAGAGCCGCCCGGTATGGACTACGTAGCAGGTGTAATGCGGGTTTTCGACACTGCCAGATCCTGGTAAAGTTGTTCATGTGTTATACTTAGCGGAAACGAGAGTTCCGCAGAGAAATTTTTCTCTCTTTGAGGGTATATGTTAAATCAATTTGATGGTCGCTTAATTGGCGGGCGTTACGAGGTCCGTGAACATATTGCCACGGGAGGCATGGCCAGCGTATTTAAGGCATGGGACCACCGGGTTGAGCGTTTCGTGGCGGTGAAGATTCTGCGCTCTCTGGACAAGAACGACCTGAAGGCCGTCGAGCGTTTTCGGCGCGAGGCGCGGGCGGCTGCGTCGCTGGTTCATTCCAACGCAGTCACCATCTTTGACTTCTTCGAGGAGGCGAGTCAGTATTACCTGGTCATGGAGTACATCCAGGGGCCAACGCTCAAGCAGTTAATTGGTCAGCGCCGGCACCTGCATCCGCACGAAACGCTGGAGATCGCCTCGCAGGTCTGCGCAGTGCTGCACGTCGCTCACAACCACAATTTCATCCATCGCGACATCAAGCCGCAGAACATCATGCTGGCCTCCAGTGGAGCGTCGATCAACAACACGGTAGGTGCGGGCAACCTGCTGGTGAAGCTGACCGATTTTGGCATTGTGCGCGTTGCGGAGGAGGCGGGTCTGACCAATAGCGGCATTGTGCTGGGAACCGCCGATTATCTCTCGCCGGAGCAGGCGCGTGGTGAAAAGCTCTCCGCCTCGTCGGACCTCTACTCGCTGGGTGTTGTCATGTTCGAGATGTTGACCGGGCGTCCGCCATTTGTTGGTCCCACCGCCGTCTCGATCGCCATGCAGCACGCATCCACGAATCCGCCGGCCATGCAGCAGGTCAACCCGGCGGTCTCTATCCCCGCCGCTGTGGAAAGGATCGTCATGAAGGCATTGGAGAAGGAGCCGGAGGACCGCTTCCTCTCCGCTCATGAAATGCGCCGGGCGCTGCGCTACTGTATTCGCGAACTGTACCACGCGGCCCCGCTGGCGTCGCCTCTCCCCTCGTCGCTGGCGGTCCAGCCTCCTCTGACCCCGCCGGGCTACTCGTCGGGCGCGGGTGGGCAGCGGTACTATCCGTCAGGGCATGGACAGCACCCGTTATAGCTGCTACAATAAACCTTCAAAATGATATTTCTTAGAATGGTGGCCTACACGGTCACAGGGAAATGGATCTATGCAACGTACAAAAGTTCAGACAGCCCAGGCTCCTGCCGCGATTGGTCCCTATAGCCAGGCTATTCGCTGTGGCCAGTTTCTCTATACCTCTGGCCAGGTCGCGCTTGATCCTGCCAGCGGTGAACTGGTCGGGGCCGATGTCCAGGCGCAGACCGAGCAGGTGTTTAAGAACATCCAGGCGGTGCTCGCGGCTGCCGGCGCGACGCTGGCACAGGTTGTCAAGACCACGGTTTTCCTGGCCAGCATGGGCGATTTCCAGGCGATGAACGCGGTCTATGCCCGCTATTTTGAAGGACCCGGTCGCCTGCCGCCCGCCCGCTCAACCGTGGCCGTTGCCGAGCTGCCCCGCAAGGCGCTGGTCGAAATAGAGTGTGTTGCTATCCTTGAAGAATAGCGCGGGAGTGGGATGGTGAACGTTGCGAGTATCTGGCAGACGACGCTCGAACGCCTGGAGACGGTTTCCGTCGATCCTGTGGTCAGATCCTGGTTACAAACAGCTACATTGGTAGAGGCTCCCTACGAAGGCGCGGATGAGCCGGCTGAGGAGGGAGAGGAGGCGCTTTATTTCCTTCTCTACGTTGAGAGCGACCTGGCTCGCGATATGCTCAATACCCACTGGCGCTCTACCATCGAAGATGTGCTGGCCGATATAACCGGGCAACCTGTTTCTCTTTCCTGTGTGTATGAAGCAGAAGAGTCTACCCTTATGCAAGAAACACCCGATTCTCCAGACCTTAGAACGCAGGCCGACGACTATGCCTATTATGAGATTCCGGCTCCTCAGCGTCCAGAAGCCCGGCCCGCCATTCCTTCCAACCCGCACTACCTGCCTTCAGTCACCGATGCATTGACGGAAGATTGGGATAATGAGCAGCGCGCGAATATTTTGATGCATAATCGCTTAAATCCGCGCTATACATTTGATGCATTTATTGTCGGCAACAGCAACCGCCTGGCTCACGCGGCCTCGCTGGCCGTTGCGGAGGCGCCCGGCGAGTCCTATAATCCGCTCTTTCTCTATGGGGGAGTGGGACTGGGCAAGACCCATCTGCTGCACGCCATCGGACACCAGGGGGTGCAGACCGGCCTGGCCGTTCTGTACGTCTCTTCTGAGCAATTCACCAACGAGATCGTCAACGCCATCCGTTATCGCACAACCGAAGAGTTCCGC
>Ga0209581_1003902_pt1 | contig 12417 bp, 12 predicted proteins | sample Coa_R2_FD_187160 | JGI IMG/M metagenome (GOLD analysis project Ga0209581, IMG submission 187160) | Surface soil microbial communities from Centralia Pennsylvania, which are recovering from an underground coalmine fire - Coalmine... | ecosystem: Environmental > Terrestrial > Soil > Unclassified ...
GCGCGCTTGCCGAGCGGGCGCTGCTTGCTGGCCGGCTGCGGCTCTCGCGATGCATCGGGGTAAGCTTCGCATCGCGGGTGTCAGCGTGCTTCGGCTGCTGCTTCAAGCACCACGTGAAGCCGTCCTTCGCCTTCACGATTTCGATTTCGTTGAGATCGTGACCAGCGGCCTTGGCGGCCCGCTGGGCGTTGAACTTCTTGGTCTTCATTGAGCTCTCCTGGCTTTCGGTTGAAATGTCGTCAGTGACGAGCGCCGAGCGGCCATCGGCATCGACGGCGTAAATTAGGGCGCGGCGCCCGAAGGGGTGTTCGGCTTCGAGGGCGGGCGCGGCTTCGTTTCGCGCTTCGGCCAAGGTTCGCGCGGAAGCGTGCGCGTACTTGCCGCGACCAATGAAGAGCGCGATGTCGAACCGGACCGTCGCGATGGTCGCGGCATCGCGGTCGGTTGGCGGATGAACTTTCGGCATGGGTTGCCCTCCGTTTGACGCCAGCAGTCAGGCTCGACCGGCGTCGGCTCGGGCATCTGCCCGCGCGCGGCCAGCGGAGACGAGGCGCTCGACAAGAGGGTCAACGATCTCTTTGCGGAATGGTCGAAGGTTTGCGACGCGGACGGCCGCAGCGACTTTCATGGGCTGACGACGCTCGCGGTCTCGGGAATGGTCGAGGCGGGCGACATCTTCGCCCGGCGCCGCATTCGCCGGACAAGCGACGGTCTGCCGGTGCCGTTGCAAATCCAGCTGAACGAGGCCGACCATCTGGACGAGTCGAAGATCGACGGTCGGCCGGACGGCAGCCGGACGATCCGGGGGATTGAATACGATCCGCTCGGCCGGCGCATTGCCTATTGACTGTTCCCGGATCATCCGGGCGACATCGCGGTGCCGTTGTCGCGCAGCATCGCGTCCGTTCGCGTCCCGGCGGACAGCGTGATTCATCTTTTCAAGCGCGACCGCGTTCAGCAGCGGGGAGTGCCCTGGGGCGCGCCAGTCATGCGCGCGCTGCGCGACCTCGACGATTGGACAAACGCCGAGCTCGTCCGGAAGAAGACCGAGGCTTGTCTTGTCGGCATCGTGATGGGTGCGGACGAGGCCGATCAGGGCGTTGCGCCCGCCGTTGTCGATGCCGACGGCAAGACGATCGAACAGTTCGAGCCGGGCTTGATTGCCTACGCGCGCGGCGGAAAGGACATCAAGTTCAACCAGCCGGTCAACTACGATGAAGTTCTCATCGTCTCGGAGAAGGCTGTCGATCTGTCACGCTTGAATGCAGGTGCCGCGGTCCTCGACAGCCACAACGCCTATACCACGCAGGCGCAGGTGGCGGTTGTCGAACGGGCAGCGATCCGGGACGGCGAAGGCATCGCCACGATCCGCTTCCCGAAACCGGGCGTCGATGAAAGCGCGGATCGGCTTTTCGTCCTCGTGGCGGATCGGATCGTGCGCAACGTGTCGGTCGGCTACTCGATCGAGTAGGTGCGCATCGAGAAGTCCGAGCAGGCCGGCGAAGTCGAAAAGTGGTTCGTCGAGCGCTGGACGCCCTACGAAATCAGCTTCGTGACCATCGGCGCCGATCCCGGCGCGCTAGTCCGGTCGGCGCCGCCCGACCGCCTTTTCCCCTTCGAGATCACGAACCGGTGCGGCCCGACAATCAGGAGAACCATGCCATGTCGAAGAAGGGCGACGTGCCGGGCAACGCGCCGGCCGACAACCACGAGCAACCTTCCACCGACCAGAACCGTTCGGCAAATCCGCCCGGCGAGGCCGCGCTCAACGCGGATCAAGTCCGCGCCGAGGAACAGGAGCGCATCACGACCATCACGGGCTTGGTTGAGCAGTTCAAGCTCGAGCGCGCGCTCGTTGACGATCTCGTGAAGCGGAACGTCTCGATCGCCGATGCGCGCAAGATCATCCTCGACAAGCTCGCGGAACGGGACGCGCGCGGCACCGGGCACTCGCAGGTTTCCATGCCGGCAGGCGGTCTCGACGCCACGGTTACCCGCCGCGAGGCGATCGCCGAAGCGATCCTCCATCGCGCGCAGCCGCAGGCCTTCGCGGTGTCCGACCGCGTGCGGGAATATCGCGGCATGCGGCTGATCGATGTGGCGCGCGACTGCCTCGAAGCGGCGGGTGTCCGCACCCGCGGTATGACGCCGAACGAGATCGCTTATCCGGCGACCCGCGCCGCTGGCATGCAGGGGACGTCCGACTTTCCGCTGATCCTTGCGGCCGTGGCGGGCAAGCGACTTCGGCAGGCCTACGCCGGCACGCCGCGCACCTTCCAGACTTGGGCGCGCGGCACGACCGCGACCGACTTCAAGCCGGTGTATCCAACGCAGATCGGCAATTTCCCGGCGCTCAAGCCTGTCATGGAAGGCGCCGAGTTCAGCTACGGTTCGATCGCGGAAGGCCGCGAGTCCTACCAGCTCGCGACCTACGGCCTGATCGTCCCGCTCACGCGGCAGGCGATCATCAACGACGATCTGCGCGCCTTCGATCGGGCGCTTGGTTCCGCCGGGCAGCGAGCGGCCGATCTGGAATCGAGCATCGTCTACAACGTGCTGCTCGCCAATGCGAACCTCGCCGATGGGATTGCGCTCTTCCACCCGAACCACGGAAACGTCGGGACCGCCGCGGTGATCGCCGAGACCGCGCTTTCCGAAGCCTGGGAGAAGATGACCCAGCAGAAGGATCTCGGCGACGGCTCGGGAGCGGACAAGGAATACATCGACGCCCGCCCGCGCTTCATCCTCGTCCCGCCCGGCCAGCGCTTGATCGAGGCGCGCAAGATGATAGCGGCGACCACGCCGGCGAAGGCCTCCGACGTGAACGCCTTCACGGGTCGCTGCAAATCGTCGAAGAGCCGCGCTTGTTCAAGACCGGCGGGCCGCAGCCCTGGTACCTCGCCGCCGATCCGAACCTCGTCGATACGGTCGAATACGCCCATCTCGAAGGGCAGACCGAGCCGTTCATCGACCAGCGGGCAGGCTTCGAAGTGGACGGCGTCGAGATCAAGGTCCGGCACGACTTTGCTGCCAAGGCGCTCGACTTCCGAGGCCTCTTCTACAACGCGGGCGCCAACCCTGCGTAACGGCGCACCGACCGCACCGTAAGAGCCCAACCCGAAAAGGCCGCCGCCGGCGGCCTGTTCCGTTTGAGGAGACAACTCATGAAAAACTACGTGCAGTCCGGCGACACCATTACGGTCCCGGCGCCCTACGACCGCGTTTCCGGCGAAGGCGCAAAAGCCGGCCAGCTGTTCGGCGTGTGCACCGCCGATACGCTCAGTGGCGCTGACGTGGCGCTCAAGACCGTCGGCGACTTCGATCTGACCAAGGCCGGCTCGCAAGCATGGACCGTCGGCGCGCTCGTCTATCGGGATAACACGAACAAGCGTTGCACGACCGTTGCCAGCGGCAATCTTCTGATCGGGGCGGCCACCGCAGCCGTTGACAATGCGGCAGGCTCGACGATCGGGCGGGTTCGGCTCAATGGCATCGCGCGCGCGGACGAAGCGTAAGACTGATGCAGGCGGCCTTCGGGGCGGCGATCGACGCGATCTTCCGCGACGCCAACGTCGCGGAAGACGCAATCTGGCGAGCGGGAGGCGCCGGGGATGGCATTGCCGTTCGCGTCATTCGCAAGTCGCCCGATGAGGTGGTGGGCTTCGGGAGCAGCCGCGCCGTCATGGCGACTGTCTTGATCGACGTGCGAGCTTTGGAAATCGCGTCGCCCGCATCGGGAGATACCGGAATTTCGGGGCGATGGCCGACAAGCTCGCCATCCAGCTGCAACGCTCCGGACTGCTGAATGGCACCGTCAGCATCGTCGCCCAGGGCGAGGCGCGCGGCGGCTCCTCGGGCGCCGGCTCGCCCACCGAGCAGGTCATCGAGCGCTTCACGCAGTTCACCGGGCAAATCCTGCGCGACGGCGTGCCGCTCGGCAACGTCGTCTCGGGCACGTTCACCTACGCGAACAACCTCGACAAATTGGAGGTGATCCGGCCCGATGGGCGGATCGCCGGCGCCGATCCCGCGATGCTGGCCGTCACGGGACAGATCGGCGTGCGCTTCGCGGACACGACTCTCCTCGATCTGGCTGTTGCGGGCACGCCGATCGAGCTGATCTTCGAGTGGTCGATCGCCGCCGGGAAGCTTCTGCGGTTTACCGTACACAATGTGAACCTGCCGAAGCCGAAGCTCCCGGTCACCGGCCCGGCCGGCGTTCAGGCGACCTTCGATTGGCAGGCGTCGGAGCATCCCGCGCTCGCGAAGACGTGCACAGCGCTGATCGTCAACGACGTGGCCGCGTACTGATCGGCCGTTTTCACTAAAGGGGTAGACAATGCTCAAACTCGCCGCGCGAGAGCGCAATCCCTATTGGCTCGATCTCCTTCCCGGAGTCCGGATCAAGATCCGGCCGATCACCGTCGCGGCGATCATCGGCGCACGGCAGGCCGCCCCGGAGGCGCTGAAGACGCAGAACGACCAGGAAATCTTCGCCGGCAGTGCGGCCTTCACGCGCAGCATCGCACGCTGGGGAATCACCGAATGGGAAGGCGTGGGCGACGCGGACGGCACGCCGGTCTCGCCGAGCCCGGAGAATATCGATGCGCTGCTCGAACTCTGGCAGGCGTTCGATGCGATCGACCAGCTTTATATCGCGCCGGCACTGATCGGGGCGCAAGAAAAAACGCATCCTCGCCCTCGCCGCGCCGCGTGCACGCAAGCGTGCTCCGGCTGTCTGTACCTAGAACACGCGCCGCAGACCGACTACGGCAAGGCCGCCTGGGAGGTGTTTCGCCGGTCCGCGGGCCAAGTGCGCGCCGTCATGGGTGGCGTGTACGGCCTCGACTTCGGCGCCGTCCTTCTCCTCGCCGATGCCATGGGCGCGCTCAACCCGGTCCTCGTGGATGCTCTTCCCGAGATCGAGCCGCTCATCGTCCGCGCCTATCGCAGGGACCCTGAGCCTTGAGCGACCGCAACGTCTCGATTCGCATCGGCGTCACCGGGAAGGATGACGTCAAGCGCGCGTTCGATGAAGTTGGCAAAGCCGGTGAGGCAGCGTTCAACAAGACCGCGCCGCCATCGATGTCGCCGGCGTGGCGCGGGTGTTCGAGGAAGCGGCGAAGGCGACCGAAGATCTCGAAAGGCGGACCAGGGCGCTGCGCGCGCAGATCGATGCGCTTGGCGCTGCGCAGGCGAAGCTCAATGCCGAGATCGCGGAAGCGAACGCCCTCTTCAAGGCAGGTGCGATCTCGGCGCAGGAGCAGGCCGCCGCGCATCAGCTTGATGCGAAACCGCTTCGACACCACGGCGAAGGCGCTCAAGGGCGTCGGCGACGGCTCGCAGCTTGCGAGCTATCAGGTTGTCAACCTCGGCTACCAGCTGAATGACGTTGTCGTCGGGCTCGCAAGCGGTCAGCGCCCGCTGACCGTCCTGATGCAACAAGGCACGCAAATCGCCCAAGTCTTCGCCGGGTCCGGCATGGGCGTCGGCGGCGTGCTCAAGGAGCTCGGCCGCGTGGTCGTTGGTCTCGTCTCGCCGACCACGTTGCTGGTTGCCGGACTTGCGGCCGTGGGCGGGACCGCGCTCTACGCCTACAACGGCTACATCACGGCGCAGAAGGAACGTCAGGTCGCGACGGCTGGCGTGGGGCGCGCCGCTGGCGCCACCGTCGACCAGCTCAACCGGATTGCCGATAGCGCTTCGACGGCCGGGCGCATCTCGGTCGCCGCCGCTCGCGACATGGAGGTGGCCTTCCTCCGCACGGGTCGGATCGGGGTCGATCAATTCGGCGATCTGATCGCGGTCGCGAAGAACTACGCCGCGACCACGTGCCAGGACATCGAGGCGGCAACCAAGGAGCTTGCCGAGGCCTTCGCCGATCCGGCCAAGGGCGTCGATCTCTTGAACGCGAAGGTCGGCGGCTATGACGACCGGACGCGGCTTCTCATCAAGACTCTCGCGGCGCAGAACGATCTGACCGCCGCCCAGACGACGACGCTCGGCCGCGCGGTCGATCGAGCGACCGATCCGACGCTGCAACAGCGTCTTGATGATTTTCTGAAGGAACGTGCCAACGCCACCACCTTGGGCGGGCAGTACGTTCCGGGCGTGATGGGCATGCCGGCTTTCGTGCCAGCGCGCCCGCTTTCGGCCATCGACGCCGATATCGCGAACGTCAAGCGGCAGATCGCCGAGATCGAGCGGAAGGCCGCCGATGCCAAGGCCGACGCGCTCGCCGCACGCACATCGGCAATCGCGGGGGAACTCGGGCGAAATCTCACGCCGGGTTTCACCGATATCCAGACGCTCAAGAATCAGCAGGCGCAGCTTGCTTTAGCGCTGAACGATCCGCTGGCTCGCCAGAAAGTCGCCGACCTCAAGCAGGTTGAGGACGCCTACAACGCGGTCACGCGCGCGGTTCAAAGCTGGCTCGATCCCGCCAAGAAGGTCCAGTCCTTGAAGCGGAACGAGTAACCGCGACCCTTCACGATATAGAAGTGCGCGATGACCGCCTGCATTTCGGCGCGGGTGCGGATGCCGGTCGAGATGTTCCACTTGCCGCGCGCGTCCGCCCACCTGCGCTCGGGCTTCCTCGGCCAAGTCACGCGCGGCGAAGCGGCGTTTTCCGCCGAGCTTCGCGGGCTTGCGGCGAAACTCGACCAGAGCGCGGGCCGCGTGTTTCAAAGAACCTGCGCCTGGGAGCTCGGCGATTCCCGGTGCCGGATCGATCTCGGCGCGCCCACGCACAACGGCAGCGGCACGGTCGCGAGCGTCATCAGCAAATTCGACTTCACGGCAAGCGGGATCGGCGCGTTCGCCTCCGGCATCTTCAGCCGCGGCAAGATCGTCTGGACGAGCGGAGACAATGCCGGCCTTGCGATCGAGGTGAAGGCGCATTCGCAGGGGACGCCGAATGCCCGGCTGTCGCTGTTCCTGCCCATGCCGCGCCCGATCCAGGTCGGCGACACGTTCTCGATCACTGCCGGCTGCGACAAGCGGCTCGAGACCTGCCGCGACCGGTTCGCGAACGTCGTCAATTTCGGAGGCTTCCCGCACATGCCCGGCAACGATTTTGCGCTGGGTTATGCCAAGCAGGGCGACAACAATGACGGGAAATCTCTTGGTGGTTAGGCGCAGCGACATCATCGCCGAGGCGCGCTCGTGGATCGGCACGCCCTATGCGCATCAGGCTTCCGTGAAGGGCATCGGTTGCGACTGCCTCGGGCTCGTCCGCGGCGTCTGGCGCGTGAACGGCAGGCGGAGGGCGCCGGCGGGGCCGAAGCCCTTGCGGAGTCCGCAAACCATGCCCTCGATGTCATTCGCAAGGCGCGCGATGCGCGCCGCGCTGCTGCTGATGCCGCTGCTGATCTTGGCCAGCTGCGCGACGACGACGGCTTCCGTCGGGACTGATGCCGTGGCCTGCTCGGCGTTCGAGCCGATCCGGTGGTCGAAGAACGATACCGACGAAACCATCCGGCAGGTCAAGGAGCACAACGCGGCGTGGGCGGCGATTTGCGCCCGAGACTAATATGCCATTGCCAGCCCAAGTTCCGCCGAACGTGCCGGCCCAAATCCGCCGCACCGAAAAGAGCCTCTTGGCAGCGCCCTGGCGGGTTGATTCACTGGCGGCCGCCGATTCGGGGCGGGCGTCAGGTCTTTCTTAACCTCGATGCCGGATATGGTTAACCATGGATAAAAGTGCCTCGTTCCTGCTTGACCTTTCGCCTTCTTCGGAAACGGCGCTCATAGAGGGTGCGCGCGATGCTCAGCCCGTGATGGGACTGACGCACAATTTCTATCGGTATCCCGCCCGCTTCTCGCCTGCTTTCGTCCGCGCGGCCATCAACGCCTTCACCGAACCGGGCGATTACGTCCTCGATCCCTATGTCGGCGGGGGCACCAGCCTTGTCGAGGCGATGGCTTTGGGGCGTCACGCCGTGGGCGTGGACATTAGCGAGCTCGCGGAATTCGTCGCAAAGGTCAAAACTAGCATTCTTTCCGAAAACGAATTGGATCAGCTCGATCTGTGGGCGGAAGCGCTGCCTGAGCGGATTAACATCCATCGGCCAGCCCCTTGGTTCGCCAGTTATGCCGCGCGCGGCTATTACAAACATCTCGACCACCCTTCGCGGTGGCGGCTGCGTAAGGCAATCGAGCAAGCCGTTGGCAGCGCACTTGCCCTCCATAGCGCGCGCATGGAAGCCTTCGGCCGCTGCGTCGTGCTGCGCACGGCCCAATGGGCGCTCGACGGCCGCAAGAAACTGCCGTCCGTTTCGGAATTTCGGGCCATGCTTGGCGACAACGCCCGCACCATGATCGAGGCGGCGCGCGGCTTCCGCGAAGTCGCAAAATCTCACTGCGAACGGCCCGCTGTTCACGTGTTCAACAGATCGGCCGCTGGCATTGAGGACGATCACCGCTTGGCGTCGCTACCCGCGCCGCGATTGGTCGTAACCTCGCCGCCCTACCCAGGCATCCATGTGCTCTATCATCGCTGGCAGGTGGACGGGCGCAAGGAAGCGCCGCTGCCGTTTATGATCGCCAACAAGCTCGATGGCGCGGGCAGCAGCTACTACACTATGGGAGATCGCAAATATCCCGAGTTGGGGACCTATTTCGCCAACATCGAAGCGACGATGTCGTCGGTCGCGGCGCTTGCGGACAATCAGACGATCTTCGTCCAGATGGTCGCGTTCTCCGATCCAGGCTGGCAACTGCCCCGCTATCTCGAAACCATGGAGCGCTTGGGCCTAACAGAAATGCGCTTGCTAGCGCTGCGCGGAGAACGAGACGGCCGGCTATGGCGCAGCGTGCCGAACCGGCGCTGGTATTCCGACCAGCGCGGCGAAACGCCGGGCAGCCAGGAGGTCGTTCTAATCCACCGGAAGGGCGCTACGCAGCCTTCCCGATCAAGTCGCTCAGATCGAGTTCTTCCTCGGCAAGATCGCCCAAGCTCTGAATCATCGGGATCACGATCGGTGCGATAGCGCGCGTGAATTCCGAGGCGCGGCGAAAGACCTCGTCGTCCTCCTTCTTCTCGCCATTGCCTTCCTTCGCCTTCTCGGCTCCGCGTTGCTTGTCGTCATGGATCATCGCCATGCCGACGAGCACAACCCCAATCTCATACTGCTTCTTAACCGCCGCAGCCGGCAGCTTCGTGAACTTGAGTTCGGTCTGAAGGGCTTTGTTGTCCTCGTTCAAATAGAACTTATAGGCCGCTTCGTCGCCGTCGTTTTCCTTCTCTTCCTCGATGATCGTCAGGCAATCGTCAAGCGTGTTGAAATAGCTCGGCCAGTTGGTGGCTTCCCGTTTTACCCAATGGACCTCGGGGAAATCGAGACCGGATTGCCCCTCCTTGTTCGGGCCCGGCGGCTCGCCGGGCTGTTCAGGCTTCTTCGGCTTCTTGGGCTTCTTCTCGGGCGGCTCGACGGCCGCGAGGATCGACAGCTTCGCGCGATTCACAAATTCGGTGCCGTTCACCGGATCGCGGACGATGAACTCCATTTCAAGAACTTCGCTGGCCTTGAGGCCTTCGGGCAGATCGAAGGTCAGGTTGCCGCGCCCGTCGGCCAAGTTCGGGCCCACGAAATCCTGTAGGGCGACGCGCTTCCCGTCCATGATCCGCGCGAAGTCCTTTTCGCCGCGATCGATCTTGCGTGTGAAATACTCGTCCACCACATCGGTTTCGAAGGCGATGCGAACCCGGCTTTCCAAATGCGCCGCCCTCGCGAGCTCTTCGTCCTGTTCCTTACCGGCGAAGCGGAAGAAAGTGGGATGCGGCTTGCCGACGAATGGCTTGTCGTTCTTCTGAACGTTGTCGGGCTTGAACGGATTGTGCAGCCGCTCGCCCTTGCCGAAAATGCGCGCCAGTGCCGGCGAACTCTTCAGGACGCGCTTCAGCACGTCCTCCAACGGCTTGTTGTCGGCCAGCTGTTCCTCAACATCGAGCTTTTGGCGCGCATTCTTGAGATCCCGTAGGCCAGGGTGCTCGTGGAGCGCTGTTTCGAGCTTCTTCTCAATCTCCATCGCGAAGGCATTGTCTTCAACCAGCCGGTCGCGGCTCGGCATGAACATGTCATGCTGCTCCATCGCGGTCAGCGAAGAACAATCGAGAACCACTAGCAGGTCCTTGGCGAGGCGCTGCAGTCCGACTTTCTTCCGGGCGAAGAACGGAGCCTTGATGTAGCCTTGGGCCTGACCGTTGATCGTGAAGATGACGCCTTCGGTGTTCCGGTAGGTGTCGGAAGTGCCCGGCTTAAAGGCGAAAATGCGGGCGACCATCTCGTGGCCATGCACGGTGATGGTGATCTCGGCGGGCTTCACCTCTTCGAGGTTGGCATTGTTATGAAGCCGCGCGAAGAGGCCGCTCATCGTTTCGGTCTGCTCGCTCCCGCTCTTCTGGTGATCCCGGCATTCATGGAAGCGCATCGGCAGTGCTGGCTCGGGCAGCAGAAGGTCGATCTTGGGCCGAAGGCCACTCCGGCGCAGGATGTTGGAGACGCTGGTTAGGTTGTATTCATACAGCTTAACCAGGGTGCCGTGGCTTACACTGCGCTGGTAAGCGGTGTCGCCCTTCGGGAAAAGGGGCATCTCGTCCGCCTTGAATCGAAGAACCCGCCCCTTTCGCGGAGCATTGTCCACGTCGAGCGGAGCCAAATAGGAATAGAAGGGCGTGCGGATATTGAGGCCCTCGCCTTCGCGCCGCACGATGGTGAACCCCCACCAATCGTCGCTAGAATGCTTCGGGTAATCGGACTTAACCGCCTGGCTCCCGAGCAGCTTCGGATGGCGACGAGAAACCATCAACTGGAGCTTGCGCTGACCGCAGAAGCGAATCGCGCCCGTACTGCCCTGTCCGTATTTGCCCTGCGCGAAGTTCACGCGGATTTTGTTCTGCTTGCCGAGGCTGCACAGCGTTTCGGGGAACGCCTCGGGGGTCTGGCCTTCGCCAAGATCAGCGACGTTCACACAGGGCTTACGGCCCTTCGGGCCGGTCACGAAGACCGAAATACCCTCGGCGATTTGGGTGCGGAATTTCGGGGGCCATTCCTCCACGCGGCCACCTGAGACCTTCAACGTGCCGCTCCAGGTCTTTTCGATGAAGCGATTCACCGCCTCGCGCATCGTCTGCGGTGCGGCGTTGTCCTCAGGATTGATGCCCGCGAGCATGCACTCCAGCATCAAACGGGAGTCGATGGTGTTTACGAGTTTTTCGTTCACCGCGAAATCGGACCGGGCTTGCTGGTTGCCCGCGCGGTTCCAATTCAGCTCGTCGTCGCCGTAATAGCGCCAATACCTGGGATCGTCCCAAAGACCGCGGTCCTTCAGAATCTTGATGACCTCATCCTCAGTGTTGGCGTGGATGAGATCCAGGCAAAGCTTCTTCGCGTCTTCGGGCTTCATGCCCCCCTCCGTTGCTGCGTCACGCTATCACAACTTGAAGTCCACTGTCTCCTTGCCGCCGCTTGAGGTCATTCGGGCCTTCAGGGCCTCGATCTCGCGGTTCAACGCGCCCACGATCTTCTTCACGTCCGCATCACCGAATTCGTAGGCGGATTTGTTGCCCAATTTACCGATGACCCGAATGGCCTTGATGGCATTCACGGTTCGGCTTTCGGCCAGCTGGACGAACTTTTCGCGCTTGTTTGACGCCTTGTCCTTCTGGCTTCCCTCGGTGTGTTGGTCGGTTTTCGTGAGCATTATTTCTGCCTCCGCATTTGCGACACCCTTTCCGCTAAATTGGCGGACTTTTTTCTAGATAATTTTGCCGCTCTCACGAGTCAAGGAGTACAAGGGGAAAAGGGTCAATTTAGCGACGATTTCTTCCTTCCGAGCAGTCTTTTTAGGCCTACTTTGGCCCGTTCCTGCCTATGAAATCAGCTTTGCGGTGCGCCATTTTCTCGCAGGGTGAGTGAGCTGCGGAGCGCGAAATGGAGAACATTGAACCTCTTTGGCGAGGCGCTCCACGGATGGTCGTAAGAGGCTGCATCCAGGAGATTCACCGCGAATACAGTCGAGAAATCGAACCCCGGAGAGACCCGGCGGCGCGGCGCGCGGGCCGGAAGCAGGCTGTTCCGAGATCGCGCGCCCCTGTTCGGGCCGTCGCTCATCGGGGGTGAAACGGACGGATTTGGAGCGCGCCACTTCCCCACTGCCGAAAAAGGTCGAAAGGCGCAGCCGCTGGCTGTCTTCGTCAAGGCGCTTTGCGGAGGTATTGCGGAGTTGACATGCAAACGCCCCGGACGCGGGTCCGGGGCGTTTGCGTAAGTGATTGATTTCAATTCTGAAATTTGGTTGCGGGGGCAGGATTTGAACCTGCGACCTTCAGGTTATGAGCCTGACGAGCTACCGGGCTGCTCCACCCCGCGCCACAAAGCACAGGCAAAAACGGCGGTCTTCGCAAGCGAAGGCCGC
>Ga0209581_1003905_pt1 | contig 12411 bp, 12 predicted proteins | sample Coa_R2_FD_187160 | JGI IMG/M metagenome (GOLD analysis project Ga0209581, IMG submission 187160) | Surface soil microbial communities from Centralia Pennsylvania, which are recovering from an underground coalmine fire - Coalmine... | ecosystem: Environmental > Terrestrial > Soil > Unclassified ...
AAGGCCGAGTCCGGCGACCACGCGTTTCACCAATCGCTGTTGATCATCCGCATCGAGGATCTGGAAGGTTTCTGGCAGATTCGCGTCGGCCCAGTGCCGCCGCAGCAGCCGGTGTGCGATGCCGTGGAAGGTGCCGACCGAAAGCCCGCGCGCGCCGGCGGGCAGCAACGATTCCAAGCGCCCGCGCATTTCGCCCGCGGCCTTGTTGGTGAAGGTCACGGCAAGGATCGCCCAGGGCGGCACTCGCTCGACTTCGATCAGCCAGGCGATGCGGTGGGTCAGCACGCGGGTCTTGCCGGAACCGGCGCCGGCCAGCACCAAGAACGAGCCGGGCGGGGCGCTGACCGCTTCACGCTGCGCGGCGTTCAGCGAATCGAGCAAGTGCGAAACATCCATCGCGGGATTGTAACGTTCCCTTTGCCGCGGTCGCGTCGCGCGTACGCTGCGGCGGTGCTATGTTCCTGTGTCGGCGGGCGCTTCGCTCCGCGAAGGGAGAAGACCATGTCACTGCTGGACAACCTCACCAATCTGGCCGGCGGCCAAAACGCCGGCGGCGGTTCGGCGCTGGAGATCATCGGCGGCCTGATCAATCACGCAGGCGGTTTGCAGGGCCTGCTCAACACGCTGCAGCAGGGCGGACTGAAGAATGCAGTCGAATCCTGGGTATCCACGGGTGCCAATCAGGCGATCAGCGGCGGACAGTTGCAGCAGGCGATCAACGGTACGCCGTTGGGCGCGCATGTCAATGAGATCGCGCAGAAGCTGGGCGTGGATCCCAATCAGGTGCTGGGGCAGCTCGCGCAGCACCTGCCGGCCGCGATCGATCACATGACGCCGAACGGGCAGGTGCCCGCGGGCGAGGCGGATCTCAGCGCGTTGCAGAGCCTGGCGGCGAAGCTGGGGCTTTGATCGCCTTCAGGAGCCGGCGCGCAGCGCCGTCTTTCTTCGTGAAAGCGACCGGAGCTTTGGCTGTGCGCGAAGTTCATGTCGCGAGCACGCTCGCTCCTGCCGGTTTTCGCATCACGACTTGCGCATCGCGCCGGCGATCACCAGGCCCGCGCCGATCACGATTCCGATGTAGCCCAGCGCCTGTGGCACGACTTTCTGCTCGGAAGCCTGTACCTTGATCGGACCGAGTTGCGCCTTGGTTTCGTTGTCGTTGTAGGTGAGGCGGCCCAGCGCCACCCAGATTCCCAGCGCCGCAATGATGACGCCGACCACGATCAGACCTGCGCGCATATACGTTCTCCCTCGTTGAGCGTCGCGCGATCCTACGCGAGTGCAAATGTTTTTGCGATCATCCTTGATCGCGAAGATCAAAGCGGCCAAAGCCGCCATCCATGGCCAGGAACTCGGTGGCCACACTCCTCACGTACGGCTTCGATCAAGAACGTGGGTTTCTTTGACACAAATAAAATGCCCCGAGAGCCAGGGGGGAGCTCTCGGGGCGGGGGTTGGAGCCGAACCTGGGGAGGGATTCGACCCCATTCGGTCCACTCAGGGAGGTGAGTGAAACCCGGACGCCGTTGCGTGCGTCCGATGCTTAGATAAGCACGGGTGGCGTTAAGTTCAAATGAGTTTTCCGGGTCAATTCAGGAGATGTTCATGCGCGAAAATCAGGCATGACTTTCGGCATACGTGGATCGCGTTTGGACGTCCAAATGCGGGAGGAGTGAGGCGGGAGGCGCAAGAGCGCAAGAGCGCAAGAGCGCGCGAGGTTTCTTCCGCCTCCCTCATCACTCCTCCCGGCTCACTGTTCAATGCGCCTCATCCCAGTTCGCACCCGTTCCAACCTCGACCAGCAACGGCACCGAAAGTTGCGCGGCAGCCTGCATCCGTTCGCGTACTCCCGCTGAAACTTCTTTCAAGGCATCTTCGCGTATCTCGAACACCAGCTCGTCATGCACCTGCATCAGCATGTGCGCATCGTCATTGCGCTCGAGCAGCCAGCGGTCGATCTCGATCATCGCGCGCTTGATGATGTCGGCCGCGGTGCCCTGCATCGGTGCGTTGATCGCGGCGCGTTCGGCACCGGCGCGCTGTGCGGCATTGCGCGAACGCAAACTCTCCAGATAAAGCCTGCGGCCGAACAGCGTTTCCACGTAACCGTCGCGCTGCGCCTGCTCGCGGGTCGAATCCATGAAAGCGCGCACGCCTGGAAACCGCTCGAAGTAGCGCGCGATGTATTCGCCGGCCTCCAGCCGGCCGATACCCAGCGCGCGCGACAGGCCGTGCGCGCTCATGCCGTACATCAGGCCGAAGTTGACCACCTTGGCCGCGCGCCGCTGGTTGGCATCCACGGATTCCGGCGGCACGCCGAACACTTCCGCGGCGGTCGCGCGGTGCACGTCGGCGCCGTCCTTGAATGCGCGAATCAAGGTTTCGTCACCGGATAGATGCGCCATGATGCGCAATTCGATCTGCGAATAATCCGCTGCGAGCACCTTCCAGCCCGGCGGCGCGATGAAAGCCTGCCGGATGCGGCGCCCTTCCTCGGACTTGATCGGGATGTTCTGCAGGTTCGGATCAGTGGAAGAGATCCGTCCGGTCGCGACCGCGGCCTGGTTGTAACAGGTGTGCACCCGGCCCGTGCGCGGATTGATCATCAGCGGCAGCTTGTCCGTGTAGGTGCTGCGCAATTTCGCCAGCGCGCGGCAATCCAGGATCAGCCGCGGCAGCTCGTGCTGGTCCGCGATCGCTTCAAGCGCTTCTTCATTCGTCGAAGGCTGGCCGGTCGGCGTTTTCATTACCGCCGGCAGTTTCAGTTCCTCGAACAGCAGCGCCTGCAACTGCTTGGGCGAATCGATGTTGAAGTCGCGGCCGGCCAGCCCGTACGCGCGCTGCTGGATTTCGTGCATGCGTTTGGCCAGTTCGTCGCCCTGGCGTTTCAGCGCAGCTGCGTCGATCAGCACGCCGCGCCGCTCCATGCGCGCCAGCACCGAAACCAGCGGCAGTTCGATCTCCTCGAACAGCTTGCGCAGCGACGGCTGTTCGCACACGCGCGGCCACAACGCCTGATGCAGCCGCAGGGTGATGTCCGCGTCTTCCGCGGCGTAGCGGCAGGCCTGATCCAGATCGACTTGCGAGAACGAAATCTGCTTCGAGCCTTTGCCGGTGACGTCGGAATACTTGATGGTGTCGTAGTCCAGATAACGCTTGGCCAGCGTGTCCATGTCGTGGCGCGAGGCGGTCGCGTTCAACACGTAGGATTCCAACTGGCTGTCGAACTTCAGTCCGCGCAGCTCAATGCCATGCAGCCCCAGCACGTTGATGTCGTACTTGGCGTGCTGGCCGACTTTCGGTTTGTTCTTGTCTTCCAGAATCGGCTTCAGCGCGGCCAGCACTTCTTCGCGCGGTAGTTGTTGCGGCACGCCCGGATAGTCGTGACCGACCGGGATATAGCAGGCGCGTTGCGCTTCGACGGCGAACGACAACCCGACCAGATCGGCGCGCACCGATTCCAGCGACGTGGTTTCGGTATCGAAGGCGATCAGTTCGGCCTTGCGCAGCTTTTCGATCCATGCATCCAGTTGCGCGCGCGTGATGACGAGTTCGTATTCGCCGATTTTTTGGGGACCGGGGACCGGGGACCGGGGATCCGGCTGAACTGCGGCGGTTTGCTCAGCTTCTGGTCCCTGGTCCCTGGTCCCTGGTCCCTGATCCTTGTCCAGCTCCTTCAACGCCTGCACAAACGAATAGCGCTGATACAGCTCTCGCAATGCCTCCACGTCGCGCGGACGCAGCGCCAAGTCGCGCGGCCCGACTTCCAGTTCGCAATCGGTCTTGATGGTGGCGAGCTGTTTCGACAATGGCAGGTGCGGCAGCGCGCCGCGCAGGTTTTCGCCGATCTTGCCGCCGACTTCGTCCGCGTGCGCGATCACTCCGTCCAGATCGCCGTATTGCGAGATCCATTTCGCCGCGGTTTTCGGCCCGCACTTGGGCACGCCGGGGATGTTGTCGATGGAATCGCCCATCAGCGCCAGCAGGTCGACCACGCGTTCGGGCGGCGCACCGAATTTTTCGATCACGCCTGCGCGATCCAGCACCGATCCGGTCATGGTATTGACCAGCGTGATGTGCGGTCCGACCAGTTGTGCGAAATCCTTGTCGCCGGTGGAAATGGTGACGTCGATGCCTTCGGCGGCCGCGCGCCGCGCCAGCGTGCCGATCACGTCGTCGGCTTCCACGCCTTCCACGCGCAGGATCGGCAGGCCCAGCGCGCGAACGATCTTCAGCATGGGCTCCACTTGCGCGACCAAGTCCTCCGGCATCGGCGCGCGATTGGCCTTGTATTCGGCGTACAGCGCATCGCGGAAGGTCGGCCCCGAAGCGTCCTGCACGAAGGCGGCGTAATCGGGCTTGGCGTTCAAGTGGGCGCGTAGCATGTTGACCACGCCGAACAGCGCGCCGGTCGGCTCGCCGGCCGGATTGGTCAGCGGCGGCAGCGCATGGAAAGCGCGGTAGACGTAACTGGAACCGTCGATCAGAACGAGCGTTGCCATGCGGCGATTCTCTCATGCGCTGTACGCGCCGCGGTTCATCCTCGCGGTGTATGCTTGATCGTGTTCGGCGACACGAGCATTGACAGCGGGAGTGATAGGCGATGAAAAAACACCTGTTCGCGTTGACGCTGGAAATCGCGTTCACCGCGTTCGCCGCCGCGGCCTTCGCGCAGCAATCGGACTCGCCGCCCGCCAAGGGCACCGGCCTGCCGCCGCCGGGCATCAACGATCCCGGCCCGAAGCAATCCTCGATCCCGCTGCCCAGCACCAGCATTCCGCCGTCGATCGCACCCGCCGCGCGCGCGGCCAACGGCGAGCAGGCGCCGACGGTCAGCGTGCACACCGAAAACAACGGCGACACGGTCGAGGAGTATCGCCGCGGCGCGACGCTTTACATGGTGCGCATCACGCCCAAGAACGGCGTCACGCAAACCTTCATGGTCAATGGCGGCACCGGCAAGCTGATCCGCGATCCGCGCATGGGTCCGGTCGATCCGGTGTACTACACGATCTATCAGTGGGGCGGACCGCCCAAGTCCGCGAGCAGCAGCGAGTGACACGGAGGACGGACACCGTCCGCCAGACACCGCGGCGGGCAATGCCCGCCCTACACGCGCTCAAGCGTCCAGTTCCGGATAACGCCGGAAAAGTCCATCGTTGTTGAACGGAATCCGCCGCGGACTAGCGAGATATGCCGCGATGCCGGCGCGTTGGGCGATGCGGTCGTGCAATTCGACCGTGAGCGGCAACTCGTCTTCCAGTTTGCGCATCGTGCGCGGGAAGGCGTAGCGCAAGCCCTCCACCATCTGGAACAACGAGAGATCGGCATACGTCGTCGCGCTGCCGACCAGGCAGCGGCTGCGGCCGCGCGCGTTCAGCGCCAATACGCGTTCGAAGTAGCCGAGGTATTTCGGCAATCGCCGGCGGCGCAGATCGCCGGCGCGGCGCTTGGCTTCCGGTTGCTGGTCTTCGTAATACAAACCGGCGGAAACCGGATGGTGGCTGTCGTGGACCTCCACCAGCAAGTCGGAGATCGTCAACTGCAACTGGTGTGTCCACAGCTTGCCGGTTTCATCTTCCGGCGCGAGATTCAAACGTTCGCCGAGGAACAAGAGGATGTTCGCGTCTGCGCGATCAGCGTGCGGCCGGCTTTCAGGAACGGCGGTGCGAACGGCGGATGCACACCGCCCGATTCTTCCATGAACTTCATCAATGCCGCTTCGCCGCCGCCGGAAGCTTCGGGCAAGCGGGCGACGTCGACGTAATCCGCGCCCGCGTCTTCCAGCGCCAGCCGCACGAACTCGCCGCGACCTTGAATCGTCGGCCAGTAGTAAAGTTCGTAGCGCATGGCGCTAGCCTACAACGAAGCGTCATCCCGGGCAGGGATTGCCGGGGCCCAGCCGCCAGGGATGGCAGCACTTTCGTCTCTTCAGTGACGAAAGTGCCGAACTCCGGTGAACACCATCGCCAGGTCGTGTTCGTCGGCCGCGGCGATCACTTCCTCGTCGCGCATCGAGCCTCCGGGCTGGATCACCGCGCGTACGCCGGCCTGCGCCGCCGCGTCGATGCCGTCGCGAAACGGGAAAAACGCGTCGGAGGCCATCACGCTGCCGGCCACGGCGAGATCGACCTGCTCGGCTTTCAGCGCTGCGATCTGCGCGCTGACCACGCGGCTCATCTGGCCGGCGCCGATGCCGATGGTACGGCCATCGCGCGCATACACGATCGCATTGGATTTCACGAACATCGCCACGTGCCAGGCGAACAGCAGGTCGCGCAACTGATCCGCATCGGGCACGCGTTTGCTCACCACCTTCAGGTCGGACAGCAGCAATGTGTCGCGATCGGAATCCTGCACCAGCACGCCGCCGCCGATGCTGCGCAATTCGCGGGTGCTTGCCACCGTTTCCGGCCACGCGCCCACGGCCAGCGCGCGCACGTTGGGTTTTTTCGACAATGCCGCCAGTGCTTCCGCGTCGAAATCCGGCGCGACCAGCACTTCGACGAATTGTCTGGCCAGGATCGCGCGCACCGCCGCGCCATCCAGCACGCGATTGAAGGCGATGATGCCGCCGAATGCCGAAACCGGATCGCAGGCATAAGCGCGTTCGTAGGCCTGCACGACATCGTCGGCCAGCGCCACGCCGCAGGGGTTGGCGTGCTTGACGATCACGCAGGCCGGCGCCTTGCCGAACGCCTTGACGCATTCCAGCGCGGTATCGGCATCGGCGAAGTTGTTGTAGGAGAGCTCCTTGCCGGTCAGCACGCGCGCAGCGGCGATGCTGCCCGCAGGCGGGCGCCCCGAAACGTACAACGCAGCACCCTGGTGCGGGTTCTCACCGTAGCGCAATTCCTGCGCGCGATGCAGCGAGAGGTGCAACGTCGGTGCGAAGGCATGCGAGCGCTCGCCTTCGTCCGCGCGCGCGGACAACCAGTCCGCGATCATCCCGTCGTAGCGCGCGACATGCGCGAACGCAGCGGCGGCCAGACGCCGGCGCAGTTCCGGCGTGGTGCCGCCTTCGCGGCGCAGCGTTTCGACCAGTTCGGCGTAATCGGCGGGGTCGGTCAGCACCGCCACGCGTTCCTGATTCTTGGCGGCGGCGCGCAGCATCGCCGGTCCGCCGATGTCGATGTTCTCGATCGCCTCGTCCCAGCCGACATCGGGCCGCGCCACGGTCTGCGCGAACGGATAGAGATTCACCACCAGCAGGTCGATCGGCTCGATGCCGTGTTCGCGCATCGCAGCGTCATCCGTACCGCGCCGGCCCAGCAGCGCGCCGTGCACTTTCGGGTGCAGGGTCTTGACGCGGCCGTCCATGATTTCCGGGAAGCCTGTGAGTTCGCTGATCTCGCGCACCGGCACGTTCGCGTCGCGCAAGGTTTTCGCGCTGCCGCCGGTGGAAATCAGCTCCGCCCCCAGCGCGTGCAATGCCTGACCGAGATCGGCGATGCCACTCTTTTCCGAAACGCTGAGCAGCGCGCGGCGGACCGGAACGATCGCGGAATTTCTGGCCGGGGATGCGCGCATGGAATTGCGCGCGTGCTCAAATCAGGCCGTGCGCAAGCAGCTTCTTGCGCAGGGTGGCGCGGTTGATGCCGAGCGCTTCGGCCGCGCGGCTCTGGTTGCCGCCGCACCAGCGCAGCACTTCGCTCAACAAGGGCGCTTCCACTTCACGCATCAGCAGCGCGTACAGCCCTTCGGAACAGGGTGTGCCCTGCAGGTCGGCGAGATAGCGGCGCGCGCTGCGCGATACGCATTCGCGCAGCGCCGCAGCACCTGCGTCGGCGGAGGCATGCAAGGGAGTGGGGGAATTGAGTGCCGCGGCTTCCACGTCTGTTCGAAAGATGTCAGGGGTTCGACTAAGGATGCATTGCGCACCCTGGGCCGCAAAGTGTAGCGCCGCTTTCGTCCAATGATAAGTGGCTGCGCGAATGCATTCATTTGCGGGCGTCGATGCCCTGCGTTCGCCGCTATTCGAATCCGAATTCGAACGCGACGGCATTCTTGCCCGGATCCTCGACTTCGAACACCGCCGCGACCGTGCCGTCCGGCGGCAATCCCGCCGCGCGCGTTTTCGGATCGCTGACGTAATCGGACGGACGGAAACGGCGCATCGCGATCGCGTTGCCGTCCAGATCGGAAAGAGAGATGCGGATCACCGGATACGGCTGGGTGAAATCGGCATCGTTGCGGATCGTGGCGCTGATGATCAGCGCGCCGGCCACGCTGGGGTGCGGGCGGATGTCGCGCGACAGCAGCGTCAGTTTCGAAATGTCCTTCAGCGGCGGCAGCGTGCACGAGAACGCCGCGCAGAATCGCGCGAGCACGGGCCTCAGCGTCGCATCGGCACCGAGCGACGCACGGTTGGCCCAGACCAGTTGCGCGACCAGAAGCAGCGCCAGCAGCGCACAGCCGGCGATCCAGCGCAGGTTGCGGGAAACCCTGCGTGGCGCTCTCGGGCGGGCGAAGTCGGGCGTCGCGTGCGTGACGGCGGATGCGGGAGCGTCCTCCGAATGCTCCTCTGCGGCGATGCCGGGCATCGGACGGAGCACCGGTTCGACCAGCAGCGGCGGTTCCGCCGGCGGGCGCGCCGGAAGACCGGCGAACGGTTCCGCCGGCAACGTTTCGCTCAACGAAGGCAGCGCGTCGAACACCATCGTGCAATGTCCGCAGCGCACGCTGCCGTGTCCCTGCGCCAGCACCGCGACATCCAGCGCGTAGATCGTCAGGCATTCGGGGCATTGCGTGTACACGCACAAAGAGTAACCGTTCCGTGACGCGACGGAAGAACCGGATCCACACGAATCAACGGCGCTCAGCCGCCGTAGTCCAGTTCGCCGTTCATCGCGCGAGGAGCCGCATCGGAAGGATGTTCCACCACGTGCTTGGCATCCAGGATGTGCAGCACGCACACGCCGCGTGCGGTGAACCAGTCGGAAATCAGCCGCCGGTGGCAGCGCCACCACACCGCTTCCGAGCACATCACCGCCGTGCGCTTTTCGTGCGCGAGCGCGGCAAGGCGTTCGATGCCGGCGCGGAATTCGGGCGTGTCCATGTAATCGGCGTAGGCGCGAAAAGCCGCATTGCGCCACTGCGTGTGCAGCGAATCGGCACGCGGCTTGCGCCGCCCGCCCAGCTCGGGAAACGGCGCGTACTCGATGCCGGCGGCGTTCAGCGCGCGCGCCAGCGCCTCGACGTTGAAATGCGGGAACTTGCGCGATCCGGGATACCGCCGCACGTCCGCCAGCGCCTCGATACCGTTGTCCGCCAGCAGCGCGAGGAATTCCTCCAGGTTGCGGGTGGAATGTCCGATCGTCCAGATCGTGGCCGGCAATCGCATGACGGTGCATCCTTGTCGCGAATGTCGCATCATAATCCCGCTGCCCGAACGGGTTCGAACGGAGCGGAACCATGCGCAAGCTGCTTGTCCTCGCGGTTTTCGGTGCTGCAACCGCCGGCACGCTGGGCGTCGCCGCGCCCGCGCTCGCCGCGCACGAGATCAGTTGCAGGATGACGTTTTCGCTCGCGGGCTGGTCGGCGTTCTACAAGACCTCGTCGGGTTCCGGTTCGATCCGCTGCAGCAACGGCCAGTCCATGCACGTGCATCTTTCCAGCAAGGGCGGCGGACTGAGTTTCGGCAAATCCGAGATCAGCGGCATCGGCAAGTTCTCCGGCATCTATGACATCCGCGAGGTGCTGGGCACCTATGCCAATGCCGAGGCTCACGCCGGTGCGGTGCGCTCCTCGCGCAGCACGGTGATGACCAAGGGCAACGTCTCGCTCGCGCTTTCCGGCAGCGGCACCGGCTGGAATCTGGGCGTGGATTTCGGCAAGTTCACTATTTCCGCTGATTGAATCGGGCGCAGATTGAAACCTGCTGCGCTCGGCCTGATTCAAAACGGCATGGCGCACGCCGGCGGTGCTCGGAATCCTCATGTACTGACGTGTACACTCCGGTTCCTGCGCTCCGGCGACGCGCAACCTGCCTTCGCTCGCGACGGTTTCAATCGCGCTGAATTTCCAGAACTAGAGGAACTTCGATGAACCGCGCTGGCTGGTTGTCGTCCGCCGGTTACACGTTCGCCGAAGAGGTGGCGAACGGAATCGTGCAGAGCCTGGGCGTGCTGCTGAGCATCGTCGGGCTGACCACGCTCGTCGCCTTTGCCGCCGTGGACGGCGGCGCGCTGGACGTGACCGCCAGCGCGGTGTTCGGTGCGGCGCTGATCGTGATGTACACGGTCTCGACGATCTACCACGCGCTGCCGGTGCACATCGTGCCGCGCCTGCTTTCGCGGCTGGATCACATCGCGATCCATCTGCTGATCGCCGGCACCTACACGCCATTCGCGCTGATCGCGCTGGGCGGCGCGCGCGGCTGGTGGCTGTTCGGCGCGATCTGGTCGCTGGCTACCTTCGGCAGCGTCCTGCAGTTCACGCGGTTGCGCGAGCGGCACGCGCTGAAGATCGGCTTGTACCTGCTGATGGGCTGGCTGGGCCTGCTGACCTTCGGCCCGCTGTCGATGCGACTGGGTTTCGGCGGCACCGCGCTGCTGTTGGCCGGCGGCGCGGCCTACACGCTGGGCGTGCCGTTCCATCTGTGGCGCAAACTGCGCTACCACAACGTGCTGTGGCACGCGTTCGTGCTGACCGGCAGCGTGCTGCACTTCTTCGTGGTGTTGTTGTACGTGTTGCCCGATCGCTAGAAGAGCAGGATCGCCGCTTGCGCGGCGTCCGGAATGGCGCATGAAAACTACGGCGCGCCTTTTTGCGCAGGTATGAATTGCGTTTCCACCGCTTCGGCCAGTTGATCGGGCGGCAGCAGACCTTCGCTCAGCAGGAAATCGTTGAACGATTTCAGGTTGAAGTTGTCGCCCAGCGCGATCTGCGTGTGCGCGCGCAATTCGAGGATTCTCGAGTAACCGTAGAAATACGCGGTGGCCTGTCCCGGCGAGCGGAAGGTGAAACGGTCCAGTTCCTCGCGCGCGAAGGCCTCCGATAATCCGACGTCATTGACCAGGATGTCGTGCGCACGATCGCGCGTGATCATGCCGAGATTCAACATGGGATCCAGCATCGCGCGCGCGGCGCGCAGCAGCCGCAGTTGCAACTGGATCATCTGTCCGCCCGCAGGCTCGTACGGCGCCATCATGAATTCCGAATACAGCGCCCAGCCTTCCACGTTGACGCTGTTGAACGCGAACAGCGAGCGCGCCAGCGAGACGCCGTGCTCCACCATTGCCGAGAACTGCAATTCGTGACCCGGCCGGCCCTCGTGCGCGGTCAGCGTCCACGCGCAGGCCTTGCAGGTGAAGTCGTCATACGCTTCGGACTTGCCCTGGCCGTTGGGCGGATTGCCCAGCGGCAGCACAAAGGTGCCGCGCTCGCCATGATTGTTGAGCAGCGGCGGCGGATCCATGTGCGGCGCAGGCTGCGAGGCGCTCTCGGCTTCGGAAGCCACGCGCATCTGCATCTGCCGTTCGGGCAGACTGACCAGATTCTGTTTGCGGATAATGTCCTCGATCTGGCCGATCACCTGGTGGTAGTACGGCTCGATCGAATTGCGATCGAGCTGGTCCTTCTTCAGCGCCTTGATCACGTCGCGGTAATCGGTCGCGTTGATGCCTTCCGTCTTGGCGACGTAGGGCGCGAGGATTTGCATCTCGTTCTGCGTCTCCATGAATTCCAGTTCGGCTTTCTTGATCAGCTCCTGCGGGCTGATGTCGATGCCGACGTCCTTCAGGTTGTTGGCGTACACCGGCTCCGGCAGGCGGAAATCGGTGCGCGCGCGCGGCAGCACGGTGGACGTCACCCAGGCGTCGTAATCGTTCAACTGCTTCTGCAGCGCGTTCAGCGCGTCCTCGCCGCCGAGCTTGTACTTGGCGAACAACTTGCGCACACCGTCCACGTAGCGCGAGGTGTTGGCGAGATTCTGTTCGACTTCCGCCTTGTACGGACCGATCAATTTCTTGTTGTCCGCCCTGGCGCTGAACAGCGCTTCGGCTTCCTTGGTCGCGGGCGTGCAGCCGGGCGCCATGCCGACGTAGCACTTCAGGCGGTCCACCGCGTGCGCGCGCCGCTCGGCCGGCACGTCGTCCTGCAACAGCCCGAATTCGCCCTGGAAGATGATCTGTCCGACGTCGTTGTAGTCGAGCAAGTATTGATCGTCGAGCTTGATGCGCTCGATCTGGCGATCGGCCGCCTTGATCAGGATTTCGAGATCCTGGCGCACGTTGGGATCCTTCTCGCTCGCCAGATCCTTCTGCAAGGCGCTGCGCGCCTGCGCCAGTGCGGCGGCGGTGCGCTGATCCACGTTCGGCTTCAGATCGATCACCTTGGTGTCATAGCCGGGCACGCCGAAGCGCGAGGCGAATTCCGGATTGAATTTCGCCAGCACGTCCATCAGCACCA
>Ga0209581_1003908_pt1 | contig 12409 bp, 7 predicted proteins | sample Coa_R2_FD_187160 | JGI IMG/M metagenome (GOLD analysis project Ga0209581, IMG submission 187160) | Surface soil microbial communities from Centralia Pennsylvania, which are recovering from an underground coalmine fire - Coalmine... | ecosystem: Environmental > Terrestrial > Soil > Unclassified ...
GTCGCAGATCAATCCATCTCGTTTCAAGCTATGCGCAACAAGCTTGCGCAAATGATGGCGATCGTGCAGAGCGATCCCGCCGTCGCCGGCTTGACCGGCTATACCGGGGGCCGGCAACTCAACACGGCGCAGGTCTTCATCACGCTGAAACCCATGAATGTGCGCAAAGCTCGTGTTGAGACCGTCATTGCGCGATTGAGAAGAAAACTAGCCACAGTATCGGGCGCACACCTCTACCTGCAGGCGATACAAGAAGCGCGTTTTGGCGGCAGATTAAGCAATGCCGAATACCAATACACGCTCCAATCGGAGTCCGCGGATGATCTTTTCACTTGGGCACCGCGTTTGGTCGACGCGTTACAGAACAGTCCGGTTGTTGCAGATGTCAGCTCGGATGCCCAGCAAAATGGGCTTAGCATGCGTGTCGAGGTAGACCGGCAAACGGCAGCCCGGTACGGGGTTTTGCCTAGTCTCATAGATCAAAACCTTTATGATGCTTTCGGACAGAGACAGGTTTCTACTATTTATAAGTCGATCAACCAGTATTTTGTCATTATGGAGGTGGCGCCGCCGTACTGGCAAGATCCGGAAATTTTACGGCGGTTCTACATCAGCACTGCTTCCGGAGCTTTTCCTAACGGCACTGCGCTTACCAACGCGGTTATCGGCACTGTTACCAATCCTTCGGGAAATATCGTTGCATCACCCCTGTTTGCGCCGAATGACCAAAATTCCGCCACGCAGTCGGCAACAACCGCGTTGAATAATGTTCGAAATCTGCAAACCAATGCGATTGCGAATACCGGTAAAACGGTGGGCTCGACTGGAGCAGCGGTCAGCACCGTAGCCGAACGAGAGGTGCCACTTTCGGCTGTAGCGCGGTTTGTGCCCGGCAGGACGCCGCTTGTCGTCAATCATCAGGGCCAATTCGTTGCAGTAACCATATCTTTTAATCTTCGCCCAGGCCACGCGTTGAGTGATGCCGCCGTTGCGATTCAAGAAGCCGCGCAACGTATTGGCATGCCGTCCTCCATTCGCGGCAGCTTCCAGGGAACTGCGCGGTTTTTTGTGGCATCTGTGAAAGACGAGCCGATTCTTATTCTTGCGGCCTTGGCAACGATGTATATCGTGCTCGGCATTCTTTATGAAAGCTATGTACACCCGATCACCATTCTTTCCACCCTCCCTTCGGCCGGCATCGGCGCGCTGCTTGCACTGATGGCTTTTGGCGAACAGCTGACGATTATAGCGATGATTGGCCTTATTCTCCTGATCGGCATTGTGAAGAAGAATGCGATCCTGATGATCGACTTCGCACTGGCGGCGGAACGCGAGCGAGGCCTTAGTCCCCGTGAAGCGATCCGCGAAGCATGCCTGAAGCGGTTTCGCCCGATCTTGATGACCACATTTGCTGCCGCATTTGGCGCACTGCCCTTGGTGATCGGGCAGGATGTGGGATCGGAAATGCGCCGTCCTCTCGGTATTTCGATCGTCGGAGGTTTGGCCGTCAGCCAGGTTCTTACTTTGTATACCACACCGGTGGTTTACTTGTATCTCGATCGGCTTCGCCTTTGGGCGCAGCGGCAATGGCATCGACTGTTTCCCGGCTTATTCATAAGCGGCTTGCCAAAGGCAGGGGAATGAAGCGCATTGCCGTCAGTTCTGCCGGACTGCTCACACTGCTGATCGCCTGTACCGTGGGGCCGGACTATCGGCGACCAAGCGCGCCGGTGCCGACGGCTTACAAAGAACTCGCGGGGTGGAAACCGGCAACGCCGATGGATGGTATCGAACGCGGCCCGTGGTGGTCTATTTATCACGACGCAACGTTGGATGCGCTGGAAAGACAGATCGACATTGGAAACCAAACATTGGCTGCCGCCTATGCCAATTACATGCAGGCCAATGCTTTGGTACAAGAAGCACAGGCCCAGCTTTTCCCGTTTCTTACCGCTTCCGCAAGTGACATTCGCTCCGGCGGTGGCAACCAGGCAGTTGTAGTGCAACCCACAGGTGCCGGTACCGGCGTCGGCTTGACAGGTAAAAACACCAAAAAGACCTTTGCGGTCACTTTTTATACGGTGCAGGGCCAAGCAAACTGGGTGCTTGATATTTGGGGAGAAATTCGCCGCACGATCGAAAGCCGCGCAGCAGGCGCCCAATTTTCCGCCGCACAGGTTGCCAATGCCCGGCTTGCCGCGCAAGCAGAACTTGCCACAGCCTACTTCAATTTGCGGGCCGCCGATGCGCTTCAAGACTTACTCAATCAGACTGTAGATACTTATCGTCAAGCGCTGAGGATTACGGAAAACGAATATAAAGCCGGATATGTTTCTCGGTTGGATGTCGAGACAGCGCTGACCGAACTCCGCAGCACCGAAGCCCAGGCCGTGGCGGTTGCGCAACAACGCGCGCAATTCGAACATGCGATCGCCGTGCTTATCGGTAAGCCGCCCGCGGAACTTTCTTTAGCTCACGGGCAGCTTGCCAGCGTCGTTCCGGTAGTTCCTCCGGACGTGCCCTCCTCCTTGCTGGAGCGCCGACCGGATATCGCTGCTGCAGAGCGACAAATGCAAGAAGCCAACGCCCTGGTCGGCGCCTCGATTGCCGCGCTTTACCCCAATATTACGCTGACCGGATCTTACGGTTATACAGGAATTCCTCCCCTCGCTCAGCTTTTTGCTCTGCGCAATGAAATCTGGTCGCTCGGCGTAAACGGCACTCAGCCCATTTTTGAAGGCGGGCTTCTCGTTGCCCAAGTGGCCGCCAATCGTGCCGCCTATCTTGCGGCCGTTGCCAACTATCGACAGACGGTCTTAACTGCCTTTCAGCAGGTCGAGGACGCACTGGTCGCCTTGCGCGTGCTTGAGCAGGAGGCAAAAGTCCAGCAGGAGGCTGTTGCTGCGGCGCAACGCAATTACCAGCTTGCCCTTAACGAGTACAAAGCAGGAACGGTTATTTACACCACAGTGCTTACCGATCAGCAGCTCTTGCTTTCTAATCAAGTTACGTTGCTTACCATTCAGCAAAATCGTTTGCTCGAAAGCGTGGCATTGATTGAGGCTCTTGGCGGCGGCTGGACGGTAGCCGACATGCCGAGCATCCAAGACGTGCGCAGGCAAAACGGCCTATTGAATATCGGCTGGTAGAAGGACGAGTGTGCCATGAGGAATGAAATCCTGTTCGAACATCAACTTATCCGGTAACCAGAATTCTCTTTGTTCGTTCATCGTATACTCGCATCAGGCAGGGAAAAATCATTCATGTCTGCCATTGGCAACGAAATGTCTCCTTATCCGGATGTCCCTAACCCGGATTTGCTCGAGCGCATTCCACAGACTGCTCGCGTTGTACTCGATGTCGGCTGCGGAACCGGCGCACTTGGCGCCGCGTATCGGCGCATTAATCCCAAAGCTATCCTGCTTGGTATCGAAATGAATGAAGCGTCAGCCCGGCAAGCTGCGCGCCGGCTTGATGAGGTCATTCTCGGCGATGCGGAATCGCTTTCGCTGCCGGATGCTTGGCATGGCAAGATCGATTGCCTCGTCTACGGCGATACGCTCGAGCATTTTCGGGATCCGGCCGCAGTGTTGCATCGACATGTCGCGGCTCTATCGCCGGACGGTGTTGTCTTGGCAAGCATCCCCAACGTTGAACATTGGAGTCTTCTCGCGCAGTTGATCCGTACTGGGTGGCGTTACGAGGCCACCGGGCTTCGCGACGAAAAACACCTCCGATGGTTCAGTTACGAAACGATGCGCGAGCTGCTCGACCAATCCGGCCTGTTCATCGTCGATGCTCATGCCCGCGTGTTTGAGCGCGAGCGCGTTCACCAATTTGTTGCGGACCTTGCTCCGACTTTGGCGAGCCATGGCATCGACCGAGACGCTTTCTCCCGCCGTGTCGCCCCTATCCAGTATGTATGGCGGGCCACCAAACAGCCGCTGCAACCGATGTTCTTGGTCATGACGATGCTCACGCCCGTTGGCGGCGTGAGCCACGTGCGGGTGTTAGAACCGATGCGCGCCCTCGCGAGCATCCCCGGCGTGATGCCTATGTTGTGGAACAGCCGAGACCCGCTATCGGTGGAGGGCCCTGTACCCAAATTGCTTATTCTTCATCGACCTGCGCTTGTAGGCGCCGAAGGGTTGAATTTTTTGCGTCAGGCATTAGCGCAGAATTTCCTCATTATAACGGAATTCGACGACCACCCTGACTATATACCGGTCCTGCAGCGCCAAGATATGTATAATTTTAAAGCCGTGCATGCCGTCCAGACCACAACGGAAGGCCTGGCAGACGTGCTCCGGCAGGCAAATCCGGAAGTTGGCGTTTTTCCCAACGCGGTTCAGGCCCTGCCGGATATCCGCAATTTTGCCCATCCGGACAAGTTTACGCTGCTGTTTGCGGCACTTAACCGAGAGAACGATTGGGCGCCTTATGTTGATGGGCTGAATGTCCTCGCCCAAGAGTTTCGGGAAAAACTGCAATTTGCCATTGTCCACGATCGCGGGCTGTTCGATGCATTGCAGACGCCTTATAAGAATTTCCTTCCTTTACTGGAATATAATCAATACTTGGATCTCTTGTCCCGCTGTGAGATATGTTTCATACCTCTGCGTGATAATCCCTTTAACCGCTGCAAATCGGATCTGAAGTTTCTGGAAGCTTCGGCCCATCGCGTCGTCTCCGTCGCCAGTCCCACGGTGTATTCCGCAAGCCTACGCGACGGAGAAACCGGATTTTTGTTTCGCTCCTCCGAAGAGTTAATTACGGTGATCCGACGCATCGTCGCTAACCCCGATTTGGGCCCCCGAGTAGGAAATGCGGCACGCCAATGGGTTGCGCAAAACCGTATGCTCGCTTATCAGATGTCGGCACGCGTTGCATGGTATCGCGCATTGTGGGAGCGGCGGCAGGAACTCACTGAATCCTTGCTTCAGCGCGTTCCGGAGTTACGCCTTATCTAGCGTGCTGGCATTGCAGTCGGAGCTCGGAAAACAGGAACAGGACTCCACACAAGGCGCCAAAAGCAATGCGAACGCCAACCCGCGCCCGGTGAAAGCTCCGTCCAGCGTAGGCGTTTGGCCCGTTGCCAACCTTGAGTTGGCTTGCCATCGCCCCGGCGGATGGGGTTTAACGACCGGAACGAAGCGGCTCCTCAACCTCCAAATCAGCGCTTTCGGCTTCTACCCCGAGCAGACGTTCGGCCGTCTCGGCATCTACTGCTTCAACGTCCCTAAGTTTGCGGCGCACCGCTCGCGTTCGCTGGCGCGCCGTTTCGATGGTGTTGCTCAGCGTTCCCGCCTGTTTGCCAAGCTTGGCCAGAATTAAATCCATCTTTTCCATTTCAGTGCGCGTGGCGCCCAGCAGAACGCGCACTTCGTCAGCCTTTTGTTCAAGTGCAAGCGTGATATGGCCTAAATGGATTGTGCGCAGAAGTGCAGGGAAAAGGCTCGGCCCCAGCACCAACACCCGGTGATTGCGACCGATTTCGTCAATCAGCCCAGGCACGCGCGCCACTTCAACATAAAGCCCATCGGTGGGCAGATACATCACCGCAAATTCCACCGTGGTCGGCGGGACGATGTATTTTTCCTGAATCCTCCGCGCTTCCTCTCGGATTCGACGGATTAAGCCTGCTTGGGCTGCGCGCTCTGCTTCTACATCACCGCGTTCGCTGGCAGCCAAAAGACGCTCGTAGTCTTCTACGGGAAATTTTGCATCAATGGGCAAATAGGTTCGTTCAGGGCCACGCATTGGCATGATAACCGCAAATTCAACCACCGCGTCGCTGTCTTGCCGCAATCGTTTGTTGGTTTCGTAACTACCGGAGGGCAATACGTCATCCATCAAGGCGCGAAGCTGCGTCTCACCCCATCCGCCCCGAGTTCTTACATTGCTGAAGATGCGCTTGATATCGCTTATTTGCGCAGTTACCGCCTGCACGTCGCCCATGGCTTTTTGCACAAGAGCAAACTGTTCTGTTACGCGAGAAAAGCTCGCGGTCATTTGTTGTTCCACCGCTTGGTGGAGCTGCTCATTCACGGTTTGCTGGATTTCCGCGAGTTTCTGATCCGTGCTTCGGCGAAGTTCCGCCAGCTTTTCGTCCATTAACCGCCAGACACGTTCCTGTCCGGACGCAAGCGCTTGAACGAGTTCGGCATGGTTGCGGCCCAAACTGTCGCGCATACCGCCGAGAAGCTCCACCAATTCTCGACGTGCGCTTTCCTGGCCGGCCAGCAAAACGGTTCGTAATGTTTCCGTTTCGCTGCGTTGTCCACCGCGAATCTGTTCCAGAAGCAAACGCTCCTCGTGCCAAAACCGCGACTGTGCGATCATGCGGAGCAAAATCGCAAGTGCAATGGCGGCGGTTACGAGACTGGCAATAATAGCCGCAAGTTGGAGCATAGCGTGGTTACCCGATTTTTCCGCTTTTCGCCGGAAACATGTCACACACTGTTGACCGAATGACCTCCATCCACGGTGATGATGCTTCCGGTCATGTAGCCGGCCGCCCCCGAGGCAAGAAGCAGAAACGGCCCGCTGAGCTCCTCCAGCCGCCCGAGTCTGCGCTGCGGAATTCTTTTTATCATCGCCTGACCTGCATCCGAGGAAAAAAATTCCGCGTTCATATCCGTTTCGAAATACCCGGGCGCTAAAGCGTTCACACGGATACCGTACCGAGCCCATTCCACAGCAAGAACCCGGGTAAGATGAATAAGCCCCGCCTTGCTAGCCGCATAGGACGCAACAGAGGGAATGACGCGTTCACCAAGTATCGAGGCGATATTAATAATGCTTCCGCCCTTTTGCAGAGCGCGCAGTCGCTTCGCGGCCTCTTGAGCGACCCAAAAAGCTCCCCGGAGATTAACGTCCACCACGGCATTCCAATCGTTCGGCGAAACTTCCAGAGCAGGCGCAACTTTCGCAAGGCCCGCATTGTTCACGATGACATCGCAGACGCCATCCGCCTCTATTGCATCAAACGCATGGTGAATCGAATGCACATCAGCAACATCCATCACCACTGCTTTGGCGCGCTCGCCGAGTTTTTCGGCTTCGGCCTCTATGCGGTCCTTTCGCCGAGCGGCTAATACGACTTTCGCGCCTGCGGCATATGCCACGCGGGCGAAATGCAATCCCAAGCCGCCCGAGGCGCCTGTGACCAGCACGCGTCGGTTCGCAAGAGAAAATAGCCGATCAAGGAAGTTGGCCGTGCTTTGGCTTTGGGCCATCATTGTCATAGGCTGTGCTTTTGGTTGTTCTGCCATGGGCCTGAGTAATCCCGCTTTTCGACGGAAGCTTGTTCAGTATCGGCAGCAGCTGCGGCAGATCGCGCTCTGCATGACATACCAAATATTGATTTGATTTGGGAACCATCTCGCGTCCCTCTTCCGGCATCGGTAATCCGTCCGGGCCAAGGGGCAATGCCGCAAGCCCGATATCGGCATACACTTGCAACAGTTCTTCGCTTGCGCCGTAGACGGCGGCATGGCCCCCCTCCTGTTCCGCAAGATCCCGAAACCGCCAAATTGCGGAAATCTGATCACTTTTATCTCCGACCGGGTCGCCGAGCCCCAGCAGGATACGTCCCTCCCGTCGGAAAGCAATGCCGGCCTGACCGCTTTCACCCCACACAACGCCGTCCACCCGCGCCGGCGGATCACCCCCTAAGGCGACGTAGCGACGTTGCACTTCCGGCCCCCATGCTTCCCAACGCACCCGGCCTGGCAAAATAAGCCGCCAGATCGCCGTCAAGCCTACCGCAACAGCCAGGAAAACGCTGGCTCGCAGCGAGTTCGGCACCTTCGGCGAAAGCACGAGCTGCCACCAAGAAACCGCGCTGACGCCGCGAACGTGGCGCTCAAATATTGCCAATGCCGCCACACACACGGTGAGCGCCAAAAGGGAAAGCGCGGACGAAACATCCAACGGGCCGGAGAAAAGCCGCGTGTGCCGGTAAAAGGCGTTGCGGTAAGGCGCAATCACGAAAGTCGCCAGGGCCAAAATCGCAGAAATCAGCGGGCTGTCCCCTCTCGCAAGGCTAAAAGCAGCCGCGACCAAGAGCAGGACGATGGTTGTCCACCAAGCAAGGGTTACGCGACGGGACAGGCCGATCGCCAGAACAAGCAGAGCGGCGCCGAGGAGTGAAGGAATAAACTGCCCTGCCTCTCTCGCGACCAAGCGAATATCATGGCCGAGCCACGAAAAATCCGGCTGTGTGGATAAAACGCCTAACGAAAGCAAAAGCGCACCGCACAAGGCAACCGTGCCGGTTGCGGCGGCAACCGCAAGATCCGGCTCACTCCAACGGCTGGCAGCTGGTAGGGCAGCAGGAGAGCCGGCCGGATAGAGTAGCGGCCTTGCGCGCAAAAGCACCTCGTTTGAAGCGAAGAGCGTTGCGGCAAGAAAAAGCGGAATGACATAATAGTAAAGGCGAAAGATGAGAATGGCACTAACTGCCGCCGGCGGTGCCACATAAGGCGCCAACCCGAGCAGCATAGCACTATCGAAGACCCCTATTCCTCCGGGCAAAGTCGCTGCAAGACCGGCCGAATAGGCGACAACGTAGACGGCTAGGAAGCGAAGAAACGTAAGGTCCCTTCCCTCAGGGAGCAGCGCATAGAAAATCGCCGCGGTTACCGCAACATCTGCCGTTGCGAGCAAAACCTGCAAAATCGCCATACGAATGCCCGGCAGCTCGATCGCGTGGCCAAACAGCTGAAAACGCCGCACCACGCGTGCGACAGTAATGTAGGCGATAACAATACCGATCAGGATTGCCCCAAAGGTATTCAAAAGCTGAACCGGAAATCGCGTGCCGATCAAGGGTACCGCAGTCGGTTCGAAAAACAGGATAATGGCCCCAAGGACCATGCCACCTAATCCGAATGTGAGACTGCAAAAAGCGACGAGTTTGCCTATTTGCGAGGGCGTCAACCCCCAAAGTGCGTAGAGCCGATAACGCACCGCTGCACCGGAAAGTGCGGAAAACCCGAGATTATGTGAGAGCGCATAGGCGCAAAACGATGCAAACGCAACCCGGCTATAAGGAACTTTTCGCCCGGCATAGATCGTTCCCAGAAAGTCATAAAGCGTGAGAACGCCGTAGGCAAGAACGGTAAAAATCCCCGCCCGTACCAAAGCCGGCAACGGTACCGCGTGTATGGCCTTTGCGATATCTTCTATCTTAAGGTGGCGAAACTCGCTCCGCACCACCCAGATCGCGCCCACCAAAAGAACAACACCCAATATGGCCGGCGCATTACGAATCCATGATTTCAGGAAGCGTACCACCGTCAGAAATCGCGTTGCTCAGGCCGCATGTTGCGCGCGGGCAAGAACACTCTCGATTAACGAGAGGGTTTCCGGCACCCCGTAAATTGCGATGAAATTGCCAAACCGTGGTCCTTCCTGCTGGCCGAGCAGGACTTGATAAAGGCAGGCAAACCAGTCGCGCAATTGGTCGGGAAAATGCCGTTTGCCGATATCATAGAGTAAATTCTGTATGGTTTCTGCCGAAGGCGGCGTGGTTTTTTCGGAATGAACCATAGCGCGCAGCCCCTCGGCAAGTTCGGAAAGCGCAATGCGTTCCACGGCGTTCGGCTCACGAAAGCGCTTGGCAGGCCGTACAAAGTCGTGAAAATATGCAATCGCATAATCGACTAACTTGGCCAAATAAGGCATACTTTCGGGTGATGCCTGAGGCGCGTAGCGGCGGATAAAACCCCAAAGAATGTCCGGCGTCTCCGCATTCACCGCGCTCGCCAAATTGAGTAACATGCTAAAGGAAAGCGGGGTGAGATATTCCTTACCAACCGACCCGCCGGTGATATGCCAAGCAGGGTTTGCCAACAATTCGGCGCCGGTTTGGGTTTGTGCACGTTCCGCGTTGGCAAGAAATTCATCGACGGCACGCGGAATGACATCGAAATAAAGCCTTTTGGCACGTTTCGGCGCATTATACATAAACTGGGCTAGGCTTTCGGGCGGTGCATAGCGCAGCCAATCCTCCACCGATAGGCCGTTGCCCTTGGATTTGCTGATTTTTTGCCCTTTCTCGTCCAGAAATAGCTCGTAGGTAAAGCTGATCGGCGGCTCTCCGCCCAGAATGCGGCAAATCTCGCTGGAAAGCCGAACGCTCTCGATCAGGTCCTTTCCCGACATTTCGTAATCCACGCCGAGCGCATACCAACGCATCGCCCAGTCCGCCTTCCATTGCAGTTTGCATGCCCCGCCGGTGACCGGCGTTTCAAACCACTCTTCAGTGTGCGGGTCACGCCACGTTACGGTGCCGGCATTGCGATCCCATTTTTCAATACGCACCTGCATGACCTTCCCGCTTTTGGGATGGATCGGCAAGACGGGTGAATAACTTGCTCGCCGCTCCGGCCCCAATGTCGGCAGAATCACCGCCGTCACTTCCTCGTAGACTTCAAGCAAGCGCAGCAAAGCAGCATCGAAACGGCCGGATGTATAATAATCTGTTGCGGAAGCAAATTCGTATTCGAATCCAAATTTATCGAGAAAATCTCGCAGGCGGGCATTGTTGTGCGCGCCAAAGCTCTCATGCGTGCCAAAAGGATCGGGAATGCGGGTCAGCGGTTTGCCCAAATGCTGCTGCAACATTTCACGGTTGGGCACATTGTCCGGCACTTTGCGCAGACCATCCATGTCGTCGCTGAAAGCGATCAGCCGTGAGGGCTTGCCGGTGAGGGTGCCAAAGGCGCGGCGGATCCAGCTCGTGCGCGCCACCTCGCCGAAAGTGCCGATATGAGGCAAGCCGGAAGGACCATAGCCGGTTTCGAACAAGGCGCTATCCTTACCGCGGGCCTCAAGCCTTTGGGCCACTTTTTGGGCCTCTTCAAACGGCCACGCCTTCGGCAATGCCTCTTGTAGGGAAGTATCTTGTCGCATTGACGCAATGCTAGAAAGGGGGGCGTGATTGGTCAATCGGCGCTTCTGCTTGGAGTGAGGTCATGGCAAACCCGGGCCGCTTTCTCAACCTGACGGAGACCCCGGCCGTGGCCGCGGGCGCCGGGCAAGCCGCGATCTTGCTGCCCGATGGCGCACTTTGCCTGATGCGAAGCGAAGAAGCAGCGCATCGGCTCGCGAACTTGCCCCCGCCGTTGCTGGTGCATGCTCCGGCAACGTATCGCCGACTTGGCATGCAACCCAGGTCAGCGCTCGATCTCTTAGAACTCTTTGCCTTTGTCTACCCCGCCTGCCCTGCTGCGCCCACACCGCGGGGGCTCGCTTTGGCCTTGGACTACGACCCTCCAGGGGCGGGCCTAGAAGCCGCCGTTGCCTTTTTGCCCGAGCTCGCGCGGATGCTGCTCGCTCGGCTCGCCGCAAGCCGGCAGACCGAACAAGGTCGCGACGCTGCGGAGCTTGCTGCGCAAATGGGGCTTGCCGGCTGGAGCTGGGCGCCGCTGGTCACTGCGGCATTGGGCAACCCCCAAGCCGTTCCGGCCGCGCGGGCGTTGCGGGTCTGGCAACGCCTTCCGGAATGGGAAGAAACCGCGCCGCTCTCCCCACCGCGCGCGTTTCCGGTAAGCCCAGCCGAAGCCAGACACCGGCTGACAGAGATGCTGGGGCCGGAGGCCGAGCACCGGCCTGGCCAAATCGAATATGCCGCGGCCGCCGCCGCCGCGTTCGCGCCCCGCATCGAGCAAGGCGTGCCGCAGCTGGTGCTGGCCGAGGCCGGCACCGGTATCGGGAAGACCCTGGGCTATATCGCCCCGGCAAGCCTATGGGCCGAGCGGAATCAGGGAACGGTGTGGATCAGCACCTTCACCCGCCACTTGCAGCGGCAGATTGAGGCCGAACTCGCGCGCTTGTTCCCCGATCCCGCCACGCGCCGGCAGCGAGCCGTAATCCGCAAAGGCCGCGAAAATTACCTTTGCCTGCTCAATTTCGAGGAAGCCGTCAATGCCGCAACGCTTCGCGGCTCATCGCAGCATCTGATCGCTCTGGGTTTGCTATCGCGGTGGGCCGCGGTCACCGCCGATGGCGATCTTGAAGGCGGCGATCTCCCCGGCTGGTTCGCCGAACTCTTTGGCCGCGCAAACATCGCAAATCTCGCCGATCGGCGCGGTGAATGTATCCATTCGGCCTGCCCCCACTGGCGGCGTTGCTTCGTGGAGCATAGCATTCGCCGTGCGCGGGAGGCCGATATCGTCGTCGCCAATCATGCGTTGGTCATGGTGCAGGCCGCGCATGCTTGGAACTGGGGCGAGGGGCTTGATGATGCGGGCATCCCCCTTCGCTACGTGTTCGACGAAGGCCACCAGATTTTCCATGCAGCCGACAATGCCTTTGCCACCGCTGTCTGCGGCCTCGAAACGGCCGAGCTGCGGCGATGGCTTTTAGGCGCCGAAGGAAGCCGGTCTCGCGCCCGCGGTTT
>Ga0209581_1003909_pt1 | contig 12409 bp, 13 predicted proteins | sample Coa_R2_FD_187160 | JGI IMG/M metagenome (GOLD analysis project Ga0209581, IMG submission 187160) | Surface soil microbial communities from Centralia Pennsylvania, which are recovering from an underground coalmine fire - Coalmine... | ecosystem: Environmental > Terrestrial > Soil > Unclassified ...
GCCTTGATCGCCGGCGCCCTCCTGCTCCCCGCCTTTGCGCTTTCTTGCGTTCACGCCCATAGCGATGTCGGGCGATTGCCCGTGCAGCAGCACCTCGACGTCGGCGCCATAGCTGGAAAAGCCATCCTGGTCGTAACCGATGTCGCGGACCACGTCGCGGGCGATCTTGGTGATCAACTCACGATCGACGACGGCTTTGTCGCCGTGCTTGCGAAAGAACGGCGCCTGACCGCGTCCTTCGCCGGCAATGACGATCTTATTGGTGGTGGTGAGCGTCTCGCAGCCAAGACGGGTATTCACCAGACTGTCATCGGCGATGCCGAGCTTGACGTCATTTTCGATGAACGCATCGAGGACCGCGTCGGAAATTTGATCGCATACCTTATCGGGATGGCCCTCGGAAACCGATTCGCTCGTGAACAGGAAATTGGTGTGCGCCACTGAGACTTCCTCCCGCACGATGTCGCTAACGCGCGCTGCTGCAAGCCGGCGGTGTTCTTGCAGCGGCGGAGAACGAGGTCAAGATGCGGGCAAAGTGGGCAGCAATCTCGCGCCCGATGGGCTCAGTCTTCACCGGCGATTTGCTCGACCAAGTCCACAATACGGCGGCGCATCTTCGCGTTCTTGATGCGCATGAACGCTTTGGTCAGCGACAAGCCGTCGGACGTAGCAAGAAAATCCGAAATGTACGCCGGCGAAGGCGCCTCGCTCATGCCGCCGCTATGGCGCTCGCCCGCAAGGTGCGGCGCTCCCTCGAAGAAAAAAGAAACCGGGACTTGCAAGATGTGGGAGATCTGCTGCAGGCGTGAGGCACCGATGCGATTGGTTCCCTTTTCGTATTTCTGCACTTGCTGGAAGGTGAGGCCGAGCGCATCCCCGAGCTTCTCTTGTGACATGCTGAGCATGATCCGCCGCATCCGCACGCGCGCGCCGACGTGCTTGTCGATCGGGTTGGGCGCCTTCTTGGCCATAAGCCACTCCTATGCCCGTATTTCACGTCGTAATGTCACAAATGATAGCTTTTGCGCAATCCATTTGCGTGCAAACTAAAACCAATCGGCGCGCGGGCCGGGAAATAGTCCATGGGGTTCAGAGGCTTCGCAATGGAGCGGCACAAACACAGTTCGTGGCACCGATGCTAGGGGGCGCGGCGGATCAGTTCGGTCGGAGGCGGCGGCGCCCGACCACAACCAAGCTCCCCACCAGCAAAAGGATCAGTATGTAGTATCCCATTCGCAGGAACACCGTCGGCGCGCCGGCCGCCGGCAGGCGGGCGTCGAGAACGCCCTCGGTGCCGAGCGGCAGTGACGCAACGATTCGGCCAACCGGGTCGATCACACCGGAAATTCCGGTATTGGCGGCGCGCACCAGCGGCAGGTCTTCGCTGATGGCGAGGGCGCGGGCCTGCGCGAAGTGCTGGTAGGGTCCCGACGAAATGCCAAACCAGCCATCATTGGTGACGTTGACAAGCCAGCCAGGCCGCTCTCCGCGCGGCACGGCCTCGCCCGGAAAGATCGCCTCATAGCAGATGAGAGGCAGCATCTTCGGCGCTCCCGGCACGTCCATGGCCCGCCGGCGGTCGCCCGACAAAAAACCGCCGACGACTTTGGTGAGTTGGCGCAGGCCAAAGCTTTCGAGCAGATGCTGGAACGGCAGATATTCACCGAACGGCACCAGGTGCACCTTGTCATAGATGCCGTGAAAAGAGCCGTCGGGGTCGATCACATAGATCGAATTGTAGGCGCGCACGTGGTCGGGGTCGACCGGCTCGGCGGCGCGGATTGCGCCGGTGATAAGTTCGGTGCGCGGCTGCAGAAGATCGACGATCTGTGCCAAAGCGTCCGGCTCGCGCGCGAGAAAGAATGGAAACGCCGACTCCGGCCAGATCAGATGCGTCACGTCGCGCACGCCGTTCGAATTGGGCCCGGTCGAGCGGTCGGATAGGCGCAGGTAGCGCGCCAGTACTTGGCCGCGCGTGGTGTAGTTGAATTTCTCATCCTGCTGAAGGTTTGGCTGCATGATGCGCAGCTTGACGCCAGACACGTAAGTCGTCGGGTGTGTGCGCAGCCGTGCGACACCATATCCAAAGAGACCGGCGAGCACCACCAATGCGGCGATGGGCGCGCGATAGGGGTGAGGCGTGTCCTTGCGGTCGTCCGCGAGCACAGCGGGGCTGGCAAGGAGCGCGACCGCGGCAAATGTCATGCCCCACAGGCCGATTAAGGCAAAGCCTTGCGCGAGAGCCAGCGGCTCGCTCAGCGCATAGCCGAATGCGTTCCATGGGAAACCCGTGAACAGATGGCCGCGCAGCCACTCAGCCGCGGTGAGCGCAACGGCAAGCGCGAGTACGCGCGCCGGGCCACGCACCCATATGAGCCGTGCGGCGGCAACGCCGACCGCAGTGTAGATCGCCAGCACGGCCGGCAGCCCGCCGACGGCCACCGGCAACAGCCAGCCAAACGTCTTGGCGTCGACGAGAAAGGCGTAGCCGATCCAATAAAGGCCGGCCAGGAAGTAGCCGAAGCCGAAGCACCAGCCGGCGCCGGCGGCGCGCCAAACGCCGCTATACCGGCTCGCCGCGGAGCCGTCGATCAGCCATACCAGCACGGGGAAGGTGAGCAGCAGCACCGGCCATGCGCCGATTGGCGCCATCGCCAGGGCCGATGCAACGCCGGCAAGGAAAGCGAAAAGAGCGCGCTGCCAACCCGAGGCAAGCACAACCGTATGGGCAATGCGCGTGATCAGCGTCACGGGCGGCGAGGGCCTGCGGGCGTGCCCGCGTCTTTCGGCGCGTCATCGAGCGGCAGTGCCGGCGGCGTGGTGCCGGCGAGCACGGCATCGGGCTCACGCTTGCGTGGCGGCTCGCCGCGCGGACGCTCGCGGCGCTCCTTCAGCCGCACGATGCGGACGCGCTTGACGCGGCGCGGATCGGCATCGAGCACCTCGAACTCGAACAGGCCGGGACCGGTTACGATTTCTCCGCGTACCGGCAAGCGTCCCGCACGGGTGACCAGATAGCCGCCGATGGTGTCGACCTCGCCGGCAGCGTCGGCGACGTCGAAATCGGGCCCCACCACCGCAACAACATCTTCCAACGGCGCCCTTGCGTCGGCCACGTAAGAATCGTCGGGCTGGCGCGCGATTCGCGGCAGCTCATCGTCGTCATGCTCATCGGCAATTTCGCCGACGATCTGCTCGACAATATCCTCGATGGAGACGAGGCCATCTGTGCCGCCGTATTCGTCGATCACCAGCGCCAAGTGGGTGCGGGCGGCCTGCATGCGCGCGAGCAGGTCGATCACCCGCATCGACGGCGGCACGAACAGGATTTCGCGCACGATATTAGTGGCCGACAGCGGCATGGAAAGGTCAATGGCCTTCAGGTCGAGCCCTGCAGCGAACGGCTTCTTGCGCTTGGCGTTCTTCTCCGGATCGACGGCGGCGCGCTGCGTCATGAACCCGATGAGATCGCGGATATGCACCATGCCGACGGGATCGTCGAGCGTGTCGTTGTAGACGACGAGCCGCGAATGCCCGGCGCGTTCGAATGTGCGCAGCAACTCGCCCAGCGCAGTATCCTGCTGCACGTCAATGATGTCGGCACGCGGCACCATGACATCGCCGACGCGGCGCTCGCGCAGGCCCAAAATGTTCTTGAGCATGCGGCTTTCTTCGGGCGAGAAGCCGGATTCGCCCGGCGGCATCAGGTCGAGCACGTCTTTGAGATCGGCACGGATCGAACCGGCCTTCCAACCGAACAGGGCGCGCAGCACGCGCATCAACCAGCCCTCGCCGTTCTCACGTGCGGTTTTGACTGGAACCGGCAAATGGCGGGGCTCAAAACCCGGCGATGAAGGGTCCTCGGGCATGGTGTTAGGACCGCGTCAGATCATGTGCGCGATAGGGATCGGGCATATCGAGAGAACGCATGATCCGGCTTTCCACCCCCTCCATTTCTTCGGCCTGCGAGTCGGTTTCATGATCGTAGCCGATGAGGTGAAGAAGGCCATGCACAGCAAGATGGGCGAGATGATGAAGGAACCGGCGCTCCTCCACCGCGCTTTCCCGCGCCACTGTTTCAAAGGCAATCACAATATCGCCCAGGAACCCGGCCGCCGCTCCTTTCGCAGCAGGAAAAGAAAGCACATTGGTCGGTTTGTCGATTCCTCGCCAGCTGCGGTTGAGCGCGCGCATGGCAGCGTCGTCGGTCAAGACTACGCTGATCTCGCCCGAGACCGCCGTCATTTGCGCCGCAACTTCGATGGCGCTGCGCACCGTCGCTTCCGCGCGCGGCTGGGCGTCCCACAGCAGCGACGCCGTCCGGATTTCGATCTCCGGCCCGCTGCGCCGGGGCCCCGATCGCGTCATTGGCCGCTCTCGCGCTTGCCCGGCTCGCGGTCGTAGGCTTCCACAATGCGCGCCACCAATTCGTGACGGATCACGTCCTCAGCGCGGAAGGCAATGTGACCGACGCCCTCGACGCCGTCGAGCAGCTTCACCGCCTCGGCCAGGCCTGACGTCTGCCCGTGCGGCAGGTCCACTTGGCTCGGATCGCCGGTGACGATCATGCGGCTGTTCTCGCCAAGGCGGGTGAGAAACATTTTCATCTGCATCGAGGTCGTGTTCTGCGCTTCGTCTAGAATGACCGCCGCGTTCGACAGCGTGCGCCCGCGCATGAAGGCGAGCGGTGCGATCTCGATCTCGCCTGCCTGTAAGGCGCGCTCGACGATGCGCACGTCCATAAGATCGTAAAGCGCGTCGTAGACGGGACGCAGATACGGATCGACCTTTTCGCGCATGTCGCCCGGCAGGAAGCCGAGGCGTTCGCCGGCCTCGACTGCCGGCCGCGATAGGATGATGCGGTCGATTTCCTTGCGCTCGAACATCTGCACTGCGTGCGCGACGGCGAGCCAGGTCTTGCCGGTCCCGGCAGGGCCGGTGCCGAACACCAGCGGATGGCGCTTGAGCGCGCGAATGTAAGCGTCTTGTGCCGCGGTGCGCGCGCGTACCGGGCGCTTGCGCAGGTTGATTTCCTCGAAAGCAGGGCGCGGGCCGGCTGGGTCGTAGTCGAACAGCGAGCCTTGGGCGATGGCCTGCCGGATGGCTCCTTCGACATCGCCCTGGCTGAGATCGTGTCCGCGGCGCAGCTGCTCGTAAAGACCCTCAAGGACCCGGCGCGCCTGCTCGCAGCCGGCGCGCGAGCCTTCGAGCGTCACGTGGTTGCCGCGCTGCTCGGCGACCACGCCAAGGCGCCGCTCGATGAGGGCCAGGTTCTGGCCGTATTGACCGAAGAGAATGGACGCGAGCCTGTTGTCTTCGAAAGCCAGCACGATCTGTGTGGTCGCGGTCTCATCCGACGCCGCGGCGGGCGGGATCGCGGGATCCTTTGTGCGCAAGCGGTGTCAGGCTCCTACTGCCGCCAAGTGCGGCGACCGAATTCCTGCAACGAGCGTGCCGAACAGACTGTTGCTGCCGACTTCGGTGACGGTCACGCGCACGATCTCGCCGATGAGCGAGGCCGGCGCCATGACCTGCACCGCCTGCAAATATGGGGAGCGGCCCACCAGCTGCCCAGTCAGCCTGCCGGGCTTTTCCAGAAGAATATCGAGTTCCTTGTGCGCGAAGGACGCATTGAAGGCGCGCTGCCGGCGCGTAATGGCCGCCTGCAGGACCTGCAGGCGCTCGGCTTTGATTTCGGCAGCAACCTGCTCTTCCATCTCGGCCGCCGGCGTGCCCGGCCGCGGCGAGTACATGAAGGAGAAGGCGCTCACAAAGCCCGCGTCATCGAGCAGCGATAGCGTTTGGCGGAAATCGGCATCCGTCTCGCCGGGGAAGCCGACAATGAAGTCGGAGGTGAAGGCGAGGTCGCTGCGCGCGGTGCGCAGGCGCGCGATCACGTCGAGATACTCCGCGCGCGTGTGCCTGCGGTTCATGGCGGCGAGAATGCGGTCGGAGCCCGACTGCACCGGCAAATGCACGTACGGCATCAGCGCCTCGAGCTCGCCGTGGGCATGCACCAGATCGTCATCCATATCGCGCGGATGGCTGGTGGTGTAGCGCAGCCGCGCAATGCCCGGCACGCGCGCAAGGCGCCGCAAGAGCTTGCCGAGCGATGAAGGCGTGCCGTCTTCGCCGAGCCCATGATAGGCATTGACGTTTTGTCCGATCACCGTCACCTCGCGCACGCCGGCGGCGGCGAGCCGCTCGACCTCGGCGACGATCTGCACGACGGGCCGTGAGACTTCGGTGCCCCGGGTGTAGGGCACGACGCAGAAGGTGCAGAACTTGTCGCAACCCTCCTGCACGGTGACAAAGGCGGAGACGCCGCGTTTGACGATCGCCTCGCGCGCGGGCGACGCGAGCTTTTCAAATTTATCTTCGATGGGGAATTCGGTGTCCACCACCTTCTCGCCGCGTGCGGCGCGCGCAAGGAGGTGAGGCAGCCGATGATAATTCTGCGAGCCGACCACGAGATCGACGGCGTTCGCGCGGCGGACGATCTCCTCGCCTTCAGCCTGCGCAACGCAGCCGGCCACCGCGATCAGCATGCGCCGGCCTTGCGCGGCAGCCGCTTCCTTCAGCGCGCGGATACGGCCGATCTCGGAATAGACCTTCTCGGCCGCTTTTTCGCGGATATGGCAGGTATTGAGAATGACGAGATCGGCGTCATCCGGCGAGGGCGTCTCGCTGAAGCCGGCCGGCGCCAACGTGTCCGCCATACGATGCGAATCGTAGACGTTCATTTGGCAGCCGAAGGATTTGACGTGGACTTTGCGGGGTCTGCTCATGCCGTGTCGTGCGAACCGGAGGCCAATCTAGCGGCCCTGAGGGGCTTTGTCCCGCCGCAACATATAATTGATTTCACGGGGATTTTAACCCGCCGGCGCCGCGTTCAACGAATGGTAAAGCGCCGCGGTCGTTAGCGCGCGGACCGTTCGCTCTACCGATTTAGCCAGCGCCTTGCGGCCGCCATCACGCACCGCCCGGATCGGCTCGGCGTAACTCACCACGGCGTCCACCGCGCCGCGCGCGATCAATGTCTTGATGTGCGGCATGAAATCCAGGTCGCCATACCAGGCGACCAGCGGCCGGTGCTGACGGCCCATCGGGATGCCGTGCTGGTGAGTGTAACAGATGGATACGGGTTGGATGACAACTTCGGCGCCGAGGTGCTCAATGGCGCCAAGAAGCGCGGAACGGAACGGCAGGACGCGGTTGCCGTCGCTCGATGTCCCTTCCGCGAACAGCACCATTGATGTACCGCTTTTCAGCCGCTTGACGATCTCGCCGATGGCCTCGGCGGTCTGCGCGCGGCGCGATCGGTCGACGAAGACGGTGCGCTCAATCGCCGCGGTGACGCCGACCAGCGGCCATCGGCGCACCTCGCTCTTGGCGACGAAGGCGACTGGCGAGAGCGAGCCGATCACGACGATGTCGGCCCAGGAGACGTGGTTGGACACGTAGAGCACCGCGCGTCCACGAACGGGCGTCCCGACAATATGCAGCTTGATGCGCAACAGCGCGCGCAGCAGTTTGTAATAGTTGCAGGAGATGAAGCCCCAGCCGGGCAAGCCAAGCTTGTCGAGCAGCCACTGAATGGCAATCAGCAGCGGCGTCATCGTGAAGAAGATCGCCGCGACGACGAGCGCGCGGATCATCTGCCTCTCGACTGGCCGTCTTCGCGCAAGTGGAAAGCCAAGGACAAGCCAATCACCCGTTCGGGATGAGGGCGCTGGATTCCCGCTCGCGCGGGCAGGAGCGGAGTTCTTGTCGGGCGGTCGACTTGAGTCTCAACCGTTCGCCCCCGCGAAAGCGGAGACCCAGGGCCGCTAACGATGACATTGACAATCATCGAAATACGTCTCGCTAGGTGCGAATGAGCGGCGAGTAATGTGCGGTCCGGCTCATTTTCGTTATCGCCCGCTTTTGTCGTCCTTCAACGGCACCGCATAGAGCTCCAGACGGTGATCGACGAGCTTGTAGCCGAGCCTGCGCGCGACCTCGGCCTGCAGGCGCTCGATTTCCTCGGACTGGAACTCGATCACCTCGCCGCTGCGCAGGTTCACGAGATGATCGTGGTGCGTTTCCGATGCCGTTTCATAGCGCGCGCGGCCCTCGCGGAAATCGTGCCGGGCGATGATACCGGCATCCTCGAACAGACGCATGGTGCGGTAGACGGTAGAGATCGAAATGCGCTCGTCGATTTTGGCGCAGCGGTGATAGAGTTCTTCCACGTCGGGATGATCGTCCGATTGCGCGAGCACGCGGGCGATCGTCCGCCGCTGCTCCGTCATGCGCATGCCCTTGGCCGCGCACAGCGCTTCGATCGGGCTTTTTTCGCTCGTGCTCACCATCATTGAAATCTAGCACAGTGGCGCCTAGAGATCACGACGCAGAATGAGCGCGTTCGCGCCGCCCGCACTCTCATAGTAGTTGGGTCGTCGCGAGACTTCGCGAAACCCGGCGCGGTCATAAAGCGCGATCGCAGGGGTGTTGTGCTCGTCGACTTCGAGGAACACGGTGCGCGCGCCGAGTCCTGCCAGCCGCCGCAAGTGCAGGTTCAGCAGATTGCGCGCGAGGCCGCGACCTTGCGCCCGCGCGGCGACCGCCACGGAAAGAATTTCCGCCTCATCCTCCACCAGCCGCGACATGATGAAGCCCGCAAGTTTGCCGCGGGCAAGCGTGCGATGCGCAAGCACGTGGCGGTCGAGCAGCAGCCCTTCGACCTCCTGTTCGCTCCAGCCGCGCCGAAACGAAGCGGAATGCAGCTCGGCGATGGCCGCGGCATCGCGCGCGCTCGCCTCCGCCAGCGCCGGTTCAGCGCGCGCGAACAGGTTCATGAGAAATCCGATCATCGCCGCGCCAGCCGGCTTGCGTCTTGCGGCTGCGCGTCGGGCGCCCGCAGATAGAGCGGTTTCACAGCGGCGGCCGTCTCGGTGGCGAGCGCGCCGAGTCGCGCGACCCAATCGACGTCGGGCGCGGAGCGCTGCTCGACCGCGCATGGCGGCTTCTCGCCGGCCGGCCAGTGCGCCGCCAGCATCGCCGCTCCGGTGCCGGTGACGCGCGGCGATCCGGTCGCGGCGATGCGCAGGGCCTCGCGCAAGGGCAAGATGCGTGGTGATACGATGGTGCGGCCGCCGGCGCCGAACACCTGCAGGTAGACGTGCTCATGCCGCGCGTCGATCGCCGCCACCACCGGCAATGAATCGTCTTTGGCGATGAAAGGTGCGGCATAGGCCGCGAGCGTGGTGATGCCGACGGCGGGCTTGCCTGCCGCAAGCGCGATCCCGCGCGCGGCGGCGATGCCGACACGCAGGCCGGTAAAACTGCCGGGGCCCGTGGTGACCGCGATGCGGTCAAGGTCTGCAAATGTCGCGGCCGCCCGCTGCATGACTCGCGCGACCAGGGGCATCAGCGCTTCCGCATGACCGCGCTGCATGGCCAGAGTCTCATGTGCTGTGAGGGTGCCTGCTGCAGTGTCGAGCACGGCAGCGGCGCAGGCTTCCAGCGCGGTATCGATAGCGAGGACACGCATGACTTATTTAACCCGTCATGGCCGGGTCTGTCGCGGCCACATGCTTCGATGTCCTCAAGACGAGGATGCCCGGCACAAGGCCGGGCATGACGCAAAATCCGTCGCAAGACCGCGTCTAAACCGGCCGTACTTCGGTGACGTCGGGCACAAAATGGCGCAGCAGGTTCTGGATGCCGTGCCGCAGAGTGGCAGTCGAGGAGGGGCAGCCGGAGCAGGCACCTTTCATGTGCAGGAAGACGACGCCTTCCTTGTAGCCCTTGAAAGTGATGTCGCCGCCATCCCCGGCCACCGCAGGCCGCACCCGCGTCTCGATCAGGTCCTTGATGGTGGCGACCGTGTCGGCGTCCTTTTCATCGAAGAACTCGTCGCTTGCTACCTGCGCGGCATCAGCGGCCAGCAGCGGCGCCCCGGACATGTAGTGCTCCATGATGGCGCCGAGGATCGCCGGCTTCATCTGCTGCCATTCGCCGCCGCTCTTGGTCACCGCAATGAAATCGGCGCCGAAGAACACGCCGCCGACGTTCGGGATATCGAATAGCTTCTCGGCGAGGGCCGACTGCTTGGCGGCCTCGCGCGTCGGCATGTCCAAGGTGCCGCTTTCGAGCACGGGACGGCCGGGCAGGAATTTCATGGTCGCCGGATTGGGCGTGGCTTCGGTCTGGATGAACATATTGCGCTCCTGACGGGTTCAAGGCCCGTGGATGGCACCGGATACGTTCGATACATGGCGTCTGCGCGCGGCAAGGTCAACCGGTGCGAAAGGCCCTATGACATTGCGCCGAGGTCCTCGTCGCTGAGATGGCCCGGAATGATGGCCACCGGAATAGGAAATGAGCCGGCATTCTTGCCGATGTGGGAGACCAAGGGCCCCGGGCCCTCATTGCCTGTGCCGGCGGCCAGCACCAAGATGCCGATGTCCTGATCTTCGTCGATCAGCTTCATGATTTCCTCGGCGGTGACGCCTTCGCGGATGACCCGATCGGGCGCGAGCTTGGTGAGCTTCTTGGCGCGTTCGGCATATTTGTCGAGCGCCTTGTTCGCGGCATCCATGGCTTCCGCTTTCATAATATCGGCGACGCCGAGCCATTGCTGATTGCGCTCGCCCGGCTCGATCACGCGCAGCATGACAATCTGCGATTTGGTGCGACCGGCGCGCTTAGCAGCCCAGTAAACCGCACGATCGCACTCCTCGGTGTCGTCGATGATCACAAGGTATTTGCGCTTGTGCCCTTTCTCGTAGCTGCGGCGCTTGGTGCTCATAAAGGCCTCCCGCGTCGTCGTTTGCACTGATCGCCGGCGCACAAGCGGCAAATGGTTGCACGGCCGCCGCCGCGCCGACAAGCCGGATGTCGACCATCTTTGGCGCAATGCAGAGATGGAGCAAAAGCGCCTCGTTTTACGAGCTACTCTGAATGTGCGCTTCGGCGGAATGCGCGGAGCCGGGAATCACCGCCGCACGAAACCGACGATGTCCTTGACAGCTTTCATCGTTTGCGCCGCGATCGCTTGCGCGCGCTGCGAACCGTCCGCCAGGATCGAATCGATGTAAACGGGATCCTGTACGAGCCGCTTCATTTCCGCCCCGATCGGCCCGAGCTTGGCGACGGCAAGATCGGCAAGCGCGGTCTTGAACGTAGAAAACTGCCCGCCGCCGAATTGCGACAGCACCTGCGCTTTGCTCGCGCCGCTCAAGGCCGCATAGATGCCGACCAGATTGTCGGCCTCGGGACGGGGCTCAAGCCCCTTTACTTCGCTGGGCAGCGGTTCGGGGTCGGTTTTCGCCTTGCGGATTTTCTGCGCGATGGCATCGGCGTCGTCGGTCAAATTGATGCGCGAGTAGTCGGAGGCTTCCGATTTCGACATTTTCTTGGAGCCATCGCGCAAGCTCATCACCCGCGTCGCCGGGCCTTGGATGATCGGCTCGGGAAGCGGAAAGAAGGCCTCGCCGGATCCGTGCGTTTTGATCGACGCGGAGTAATCGTTGTTGAACTTCTGCGCGATGTCGCGTGACAACTCGAGATGCTGCTTCTGGTCCTCGCCGACCGGCACATGCGTCGCGCGGTAGACCAGAATATCCGCCGCCATGAGATTGGGATAGACATAAAGGCCGACCGAGGCATTCTCGCGGTCCTTGCCCGCCTTCTCCTTGAACTGCGTCATGCGGTTGAGCCAGCCCATGCGCGCCACGCAGTTGAACACCCAGGCAAGCTCCGCGTGTTCGGCGACCTGGCTTTGATTGAAGATGATGTGTTTCTTCGGATCGATGCCGCAAGCGACGAAGGCCGCCGTTACTTCGCGCGTGGCGCGCGGCAATTCCTCCGGCTCCTGCCAGACCGTGATGGCGTGCAAGTCGACGACGCAATAGATGCACTCATAGCGCTCTTGCAGCGCCACGAATTTGGTGATGGCGCCGAGATAATTGCCGAGATGCAGATTGCCTGTCGGCTGCACACCGGAAAAAACGCGTTCTTTGAACGCCATTGTTGATCCTCGTTCGGATGCGCGTCCATGCCACGGCGACGGCGCGCTAGGCAAGGGTTTCCGCGCGGCGGATGGCGGCGACCACGTCGGCAAGCTTGACCACGCCGAGCGTCTGCAGCGCGGCGGCGTAAACGGCGAGACCGACGCCGACCAGCACGAAGAGCACCGCAAGGCGTCCGACCGCGGAGGCTTCCAGCATCGGAAAGAAGACGTGGTCCACCACGAGGCCGATCGAAATTCCGGCGCCCATGACCATTGAGGCCAGTACGATGCGCGGCAGCCGCCACGCCGCTTCGGCGTCGAGCCGCAGCCAGCCGCGGCGGTAGAGCACGAGCGCAAGCACGAGCGCGCCGACCCAGGCAGACACGGCGACGGCGGCAACGGCACCGATAT
>Ga0209581_1003911_pt1 | contig 12404 bp, 10 predicted proteins | sample Coa_R2_FD_187160 | JGI IMG/M metagenome (GOLD analysis project Ga0209581, IMG submission 187160) | Surface soil microbial communities from Centralia Pennsylvania, which are recovering from an underground coalmine fire - Coalmine... | ecosystem: Environmental > Terrestrial > Soil > Unclassified ...
GGCACGATGTAGACGCCACCACCCAGGTGGAAGAGTGCGGTGCTATCAGGTGCCGGCAGCGTGAAGACGACGGTGTTGGCGTCAGGCGCGCTGACAGTCGAGAAGTATGGCAGGACGCCGTTCTGGTCCAGAGCGGGATGCTGCTGCATCAACTGGAAAGTGAAGACAACGTCCGCGCTGGTGAAGGGTTGCCCGTCGTTCCACTTCACATTGGGACGCAGGTGGAACGTGATGGTTTTCAAGCCGTTGCTATACTCGTAGCTGCTGGCCAGCCAGGGAATCTCTTGTCCGTTGTAGAGATCGATGATATAGAGCGTCTCATAGAGAAAACCCTGCGCGCCATAGTCGGCATTGTGGTTGTCGTCGTAATATGGGTTGAAAAAGTCGGGGTTGGTCTGGCCGGGAGCATGGACCACGCGCAGCGTGGTTGCCGACGATCCGGTCTGGTTATTGGGACCGCTGCTACAGGCGGCCAGCAGCAGCAACGCCGCTGCGCAAAGCATAAGCCCTGCCCTGAGGGTTATCTTTTTCCCCCGCTCGGGCCTTTCAGGATGAGTAGCCACTGGGTACCTCCTTGCGTCATTTTCATTTTGATCTGTCAATGATCGCGAATATGGTTGCATCTTCATATGCGCTCCTTCCCCGGCGGAAAGACCCCTTTTCCGCCGGTCTCTCTGGAAGTTATCTCTGGCAGCTTTCAGCGCTGCCGCGAGTGCGAAGCGGGGCCGGCGGCGTGGATGTTCGCTGCGGGCAAATAAACTGGCGTCCCCTTCCCACCATCCGCGCCCGCCGGCCCCTCTTTCCCTGGTTCTTCTGTCTGATGCCTCCTTCCTGTGGTCTATACATCAGGACGACACGATGCCCCTATGCCAGGCAGCGACGCTGCCGGCAGCTTGAAGAAAGATGTATGTTATACTGGACCTAGCGCGAAACGGATTGGGCTGCGCCACAAGACTCGCGAACAATCAGTTTCGTGGGCAGCAAGAGCCGCAGATTCTTGCTGCCTCCTTCTCCGGTCCCGGAGAAAGTCTCACCGGTATGCTCGAATGGGTAATTCTTGGGATCGACTAACGACAAAAGTAGCTTGCAGGCTGTCGCCCCCATTTCGCGCAAGGGCTGCCTGACGGTGGTTAAACCTGGTCGGCTGAATTCCGCGAGCAACATGTCATCGAAGCCTACCAGCGCCAGGTCTTCGGGAATGCGCACGCCGTACTGAGGCGCGACCTCCATGAGGCCAAACGCGGTCTGATCGTTGGCTGCGAAGATGGCGCTGGGCCGCTCTTCTGGGGGCAGTGAGAAGATCTGATGGGCGCACTCGCGTCCTCCATCAGGCGCGAAGTTTCCCTGCCAGACCAGGCGCGGGTCCGGCTCCACGCCCGCCTCGCGCAGCGCACGGCAGAGTCCCTCGTAGCGTTCTTTAGCGCAGAGGTAATCCGCCGGGCCTAAAATATGGCCGATCCGCCTGTGGCCCAGGCTGAGCAGATAGCGCGTGGCCTCGTAGGCACTGCTCACGTTGTCGATGCCGATCCACGGCGTGTTGACGGGCGCGACCTGGTCTTCAATGGTGACGATTGGTATTCCCTGCCTGTAGAGAAAATCCAGGTGACTGCCAAGCTGGCCCGGCATGATCGCGAGCAGGCCCGCGCTCAGTTTCATTGCCAGGATGCGGTCCAGCACGTCACTGTGGTTGCGCGCGGGACTGATAACGTAGAGCACGATTTCATATGATGTGCTCTCGGTCACTTCCGCGACCCCCAGCATGATCTCCGGCACATATGGCCAGGTTAACGGCGGCGCCAGCACTCCTATGAGCTGTGTGCGCCCACCGCGCAACACGGTGGCGGTGATGCTCGGCACAAAACCGCGCTCGTTGACGATCCTCATGACGCGCTCGCGTATCTCGGCATCTACGGTCGGCTTGTGATTTAATACACGCGAAACCGTTGCCTTTGAAACTCCCGCGAGTTTTGCGATATCCTGAATCGTCAACTTTTGCTTCATTCTTTTTCCCCCTCGACCTCTCTAATTGCCCCTCTTTCCTACCCCCTCCGGTCTTCTCCGTTAAAATATAGAGAGAAATCGATTTCCTTTGACAAGAGATTACCGAGAAACCGATTTCTTGTCAAGGGTTTTGGCGGGAAATTTTTTTTGGTGTCGTTTTTTTACCGATGATGTTCGTGGAACTGGTGGATGCGCCAGTAGCGACGATGAGAAAAGTCGTCGCCCGACTCGTTGGCCGAGCTGGCGACCAGCCCGACGTGAGGGAGTTGCGTGAGCGCCTGCAAGATGAACCACGACTTTTGTACCATGCCAGGGCCTATTGTAAGAAAGGCAGCGTCCCGCCGAACTGCTGATAGAGCAGCAGCACGTTGAGCGTGAGAATGATAGCGCTGCACAGAGCGGCCAGCACGGTCGTTAACCTGCGATTCACCAGCGCGCCCATGAGGTCCCGCCGACGCGTAAAGATGACGAGGGCGATAACGGGGATCGGCAGGACAAAGCTGAGCACCACCTGGCTGATGACCAGCGTCTGCGTGGGGTTGAGGCCGATGGCGACGACGACAATGGCCGGCAGCATGGTGAGCAGGCGGCGCAGCCAGATCGGGATGGTGAAGCCGACGAAACCCTGCATGATGACCTGCCCGGCCATCGTGCCCACCGTCGAACTGGAGAGGCCGGAGGCGAGCAGCGAGATGGCGAAGACGATGCCCGCAGCTCCCCCCAGCAGCGGCGCGAGGGTGCGGTACGCCACGCTGATATCGGCGATGCCGTGCTGTCCATGCGCGAAGAAGGTCGCGGCCGCCATGTAGAGCATAGCCACGTTGATCAGACCCGCCAGGCCCATCGCGACGACGACATCCGGGATAGTGCGCTTGAAGATACGCCGGGCCTCCTGCTCGCCGCGCGGAATGATGCGGTTCTGCATCAGCGACGAGTGAAGGTAGATGACGTGCGGCATAACGGTCGCGCCGATGATGCCGACCGAGAGCAGGATGCTGGCGGTATTGCCCTCCCACGGCAACACCATGTGCAGGCCCACCTGCCCCCAGTCGGGCCGCGAGAAGATCGTCTCTACGATGTAGCAAAGCGCGATGACGCCGACCAGCGAGGTAATGACGGCCTCCAGGGGACGAAAGCCCCGGCTCTGCAGCAGCAGGATGAGGTAGGTGATGATGCCGGTCAGAATGGCCGCGAACAGCAGGGGCAGGCCGAAGAGGAGATTGAACGCGAGGCTGGCCCCGATGAATTCCGCCAGGTCGGTCGCCATGGCGGCGATCTCAGAGCTGATCCACATAAAGTAAACTACCGGGCGCGGAAATTGCTCGCGACAGAGCTCCGCCAGGTTTCTGCCGGTGGCGAGGCCGAGCTTGGCCGAGAGCGTTTGCAGCAGCATGGCCATGAGGTTTGCCAGCACGACCACCCACAGAAGCTGGTAGCCAAAGGCGCTGCCGCTCTGGATGTTGGTGGCAAAGTTCCCCGGATCAATATAGGCCACACAGGCGATAAAGGCCGGCCCCAAAAACGGCAGAACCGCGCGCAGTCCGCGCGCCTTTCCATCCAGCGCCGCCCACGCGGCCACCCGCGTCCCCTGCTTCTCCTCGATCAGTTGCTCTACGCTTAGCTCTGGTCTACTCGAACTCACGTTCATTCGCTCTCTCCCCAAAATATTTTAGTCATCTAAAATTTAGATTACATGACAGACAAAACTTTGTCAAGGGTTTTGAAAACATTTCTCTCGTCTCTCCAAAAAGAGAAGTTTTCGCTCCCTGCGCTTCTTTTATGATCCCACCACTCCTCAGGGAAACTCCAGGAGATGGAGACTGAGAGAGGGTACAGAAGAGAAATTTGGGGCAGGGAGGGCGCGGACGCCCACTCTCTTGTAAATTTTCGAGAGATAGCGTATTATCTTTTAGGAAGGTAAAAACCCAGACTCTTCTGAGGAGAAAAGCTGTGCAGAAACCAATTCAGGAGCTGGCGCCACGCATCAGCGATTGTTTAAAACTTATCCACGCTATGCAAGAGCGGGGCCAGAAGGTTTCGACCTCGGCGATCAGCGAGGGGCTTGGCGTGAGCGATGCGACCGCGACGATGCTGTTCAAGGACTTCGCGACGGCCGGTTGGGTAGAGCACGTGCCGTACCGGGGCGTGCGTTTGACTCCTCTAGGCGAGCGCAAGGCGATGGAGGTGATCCGCCATCACCGCCTGCTGGAGCTCTACCTGGCGCGACAGTTGGGATACAGTTGGGACAAAGTACACGCGGAGGCCGATAAGCTGGAGCATGTTATCTCAGAGGAGTTCGAGGACAAACTGGATGAGTTGCTCGGCTATCCCACAGTCGATCCTCACGGCGATCCCATTCCCCGCAAGGATGGCACGGTTGCCACGCGCAGTGGGCGCACGCTGGCGCAGCTCGACGCGGGCGAGGCGGCGCAGATTTTGCGCGTGAGCGACCAGAATCCAGAGAAGCTCTGCTACCTGGGTCAGCTTGGCCTCTATCCAGAGACGCATGTGCGCGTGCTCGGACGCGAGCCCTTTGGCGGTCCGTTGCGCATCCAGGTCGGCGAGGGAGACGCGCAGCAGGAACACCTGCTGGGGCCCGAACTGGCCGCAGATATTGTGGTCTCTACCGAACTGCCAGACGCCGCGCTTGCCTCTTCCTCGCCTGAAGCTTAGAGCACGCTATGCCAGCTTGTAGAGGGCGACTGCGTTCTCGCAGAGCACCTGGCGGGCCGCCTCCGGGCCGAGCGTCTCCTGGATCAGCGCGATGTCTGTCTCGTCGAAAGGACGTGGCGCGCGCGTCGAAGGGAGATCGGTGCCAAAGACGAGCGCCCTGGGATTGGCCTGGTAGATCGCTCGCAGGGCTTCCGGCGCGGCAAAATCGCAACGCCCAAAGCCGGTCGCTTTGACATACGTTCCCTGCTCCGCGAGCTTGAGCACGTGCGGCAGGCCCGCGCGCGCCAGGCCCAGGTGGTCGATGCTCACACGCGGCAGAGCCAGCAGGCGCGGCATCAGATCGGGCAGATCGCGCGAGTTGATGTAGAGTTCGACGTGCCAGCCCGCGAGATCAAAGACGCGCCACGCCATCTCTTCCAGCAGTTCAACACCCGCGGAGCCGCCGCGCAAGAGATTGAAGCGCACGGCCCGCACGCCAATCTCGTCCAGTTCAAGGATCTCTTCGTCCGTCACCGAGGCCGGCAATTGCGTGACCCCGACGAAACGCTCCCCCAGTTCCAGCAGCGCCGCCACCAGGTAACGCTGGTCGAAGCCATGGAAGGAGCCGGAAACCACCGCGCCGCCGATGACGTTGAATTTTGCCGTCCTGGCCCGGTAGTCCGCGATGGTAAAAGCCGGCGGCAGGTAGCCCTGATTTGGCACCAGGGGGAAACGCGGATCGATGATATGAAAGTGCCCATCGAAGAAACGTGTGCGCAGATCCCCCGTCTGGGGACGCACCAGAGCAACCGGCTCGCGCGCCAGGAGATCATCGGTGGCGGACATATCGTGCTTGCTCCTTCCAAAGAACAGGACGGGCCGGGATCTTATTGTATCGAATTGGCAGCTTTGTGAATGGAGCGGCGGCCCCGGCGCCCGCCAGGGCCGCTGCTCCATTCACAAAAGGGACAGTTCCCAACCAGATTTCATCTTACCATAGCACGCAAGGGGAGAACCATCCAGAGACTCTGATACTTATTCTAAAATACAAATAAAAACGCCTGGATGGGCTATTTTCCAGGCGTTGCTTCATCTAGTCGCTATGCAAATGCAAAAAACTGTTCAACTGTTACCGTCAGATCGGGCACGATTTTAGATGGAAGTACGGCCTCACCCTGGAAAACGCCGAGCGAGCGATACGCCCCGTTTTCGAGAGTGAGCAGTTCTACCGTGCATTCGCCAGGATTCACTATCCAATACTCCGGCACCTGCGCCCGCTCATAAGCATCAAGCTTCTCACGCAGATCGTGCCGCCAGGTTGCAGGCGACGAGATTTCGACTACCAGGTCGGGAGCGCCCACAATACGATTATGCCCAATCCGATCAAGATGCTCATTAAGAAGCACAAACACATCGGGTTGAAGAATATCGCCAGAGCTCAGTTCTACATCAGTGGGAGCCGCGAAAACACGCCCAAATCCCGCCACTTGGACAGAACGATGCAGATATACAAAAATTTCACCACTCACACTCTGATGCCCTGGATTCGGCGCAGGAGACATATACAGGACTCCCTTCACAACTTCGTAACGCTTTCCATCCTCCGGGATTGCCGCATAATCCGCATAGGTCCATTGCCCCTGTGGCGGCCCAGAAACCCAGTCGGCAGGCACCACAACAGACATTCTATCGATAGTCGTCACTTCTTCACCGCCTTCCATTCAGGCATTCAATGACACACATACAAGCATAGCATACTCCCCTCTCGTTGAATAGACCTGAAAGACCCGCTGCGAGCTTTTCCTTCAGGAGAGCGCGTGTTTGCGGCCAACCACAATCTGGCGCGTGCCCTGACCAAAGGGCTTCCAATCGTAGCTGCCATAGATGGCTTCAATGTGAAAGCCGCTGGCCAGGAAGAGCAACTGCAACTCACGCGGGAAGAAGATATGCATATCCAGCCTGGTCAGGTAGCGCTCATGCTCGCCCGTCTCGAAGAACTTTTCGTGGGTCCAGGTGATATGCTGCAACTGCTCGAAGGTATCGTATTTGCGGCTGCTGTAGAGCAGCATCGTAAACTCGCCGGGCGCGTCGATCTCGTCCTCCAGGTAGACATGCGAGGGCCGATTCAGCGCGTTGCTGAGATAATCGATATCGGGCAGGAAGACATCCACCACGAAGCGTCCGCCAGGTGCCAGGTGATCGTAGGTATTCTTAAATGTACCAAGTTGCTGCTCTATCTCGTAGAGATGAGAGATCGAGTTAAAGGGCAGAAAAATCAAGTCGAACGCGCCCTTGTTTGGAAGCTCATAGTCGCACATATCGCCCGCGTGGAGCGTCACGCGCTGCTGGAGCGCCTCGGACTCGCGGGCCAGCTTGCGCCGATACACCGCCAGCATCTCCTCCGAGATATCCACCCCCTCAAGCTGAAAGTCGCCTGGTCCGCGCAGCAGTTCCAGGCCGATACGCCCGCTGCCGCACGCCAGTTCAAGCACACGCTGCGGGAGATAGCGCATCACCAGCTCTTTCCAGAACGGCACATCCTGCTCCGTCTGGCTCTGATACTCAAGATCGTACTCGTCGGCGCGCTCATAATACTCGCCGACCGCATAAGCAGACATAGGTAATAGGGCCTCCAGGTGAGAACACAGGTTAGCACTGATACAGAAGAAATCAAGATGAGATTATTCTCTCCAGCCGTAGAGCTTACCACAGAGAGGGGGAAAAAGCAAGCAAATGTACGAATCAAAAGACGCAAGAGCAGTGAGAACCGGAAAGACCCGGATCATTCCTTTCTGCGTTCCTCAAACTCTTTCTCTGCCGGCAGAATCATTCTCATCCCACGCAAAGCCATAGTTTAGCGAATGACCGAAGTGTGATATACTCGCAGGAAGAACATAAAGACGTTGGGAAGAAATAGTAACGATGAGAAATCGAAGGCTGCAGGATGATCACGCAGGTAGAGATAGACGGCTTTAAGACCTTCAAGGATTTCAAAGTAGAATTAGCCCCATTCCAGGTCATTGTTGGCGCAAATGGTTCGGGCAAGAGCAATCTGTTTGATGCGTTGCAATTGTTAGGAAGGCTGGCAGAACTGGATTTGCGGTCGGCTCTTCAGGGTTTACGGGGAGAGCCAGGAGAACTTTTTGCCAAAATTTCTGACCGCGATTCAGCAAACAAGATACATATCTCCGTCGATATGCTTCTAAACCCCACGATAGAAGACAGCCTGAGAAGAAAAGCAAATGTATCGGAGAGACGTTTGCGCTATACAGTTGATATCAGGCAAGAAAAAGAAAGCGATGGCCTGGAAGTTGTTTTTGAATCACTGGAATCAATTCCTCTTGCTGAAGATCCGTGGCTTCAAACTCATATTCCCGGGAATCATTCTTTTTCAGCAAGTAGAGCAAAAAAGATTTTCATCTCGACCTCAGGCAACGTGCAAGACGCTATCATTGATTTGCATCAGGATGGTCGTGGGCAAAAGGTCTCTTCTCCTGCATCATCATTAGATGGCACGGTTTTGCGGGGGGTCGTGAATACCGAATATCCTCATGTTTTTGCAGTGCGTGAAGAGTTGCGCTCGCTACAATTTTTTCACTTCAACCCCCTGGTGCTGCGTCAGCCTAGCCCAACAAAAGCTCCGCAAAATCTCGCAACTGATGGAGCAAATCTGGCCTCGGTGTTGGCTCGTATCCAGAAAGAAGACAAATTAGCTCTTGGAGACATCTCTCGCGACATGGCGAATTTGGTTCCTGGCATATTGAAGATTCACCTGGAGCGGGATAGACTGGGCGAGCGTTTTGTTATTTATGCAGAAACTTCCGATAAGAGAGTTTTCTCATCGCAGGTTTTATCTGATGGAACACTACGTTTGTTAGCTCTGGCAACGTTAAAAAATGATCTGCAATTTCATGGCATTCTTTGCCTGGAAGAGCCGGAAAATGGCGTTTCCCCACCTCATCTGAGAAATATGGCTCATCTACTGCGTAAGATGGCAACTGATTTAAGGGATGTAAGCCAACTGAAAGAGCCTTTGCGCCAGGTTTTGATAACGACACACTCGCCTCTTTTTATTAGCCAACCGGATGTGATTGATGCCCTCCTCCTGGCTTTTATGCCAACGCTCGTTCAAAGCAGTACCGATCCTGTGCATGTAACGAGAATGGTCCCGGTAATGACTCATGAAGCCCTGGCACATCTAGAAAACATAAGCAGAGATGATAAGGCCATAGGGGCTTACGCAGCCAATACGCTCACAGATTATCTGGACGGCAAGCTGCTTGCTGAAGCCCGTGAGCGATTGGAGAAGAGCCATAGCGAGTTGAATGAGAGGTAAAACTGGTGGGTGCTCTCGTTTTAGGTCTCTATACCGAAGGAGATACCGATAAACGTTTTCTCCAGCCTGTTATTCGTCGGGCCGTTACAAAAATACTGGTAGAACACAGGAGAGAAGATCGCTGGGATGATCTTCTTATCATCCCCGTTCATCCTTTCGTCCAACGGCATGAAAGCCAAGAGCGAAAGATCCTGGCTGCCGCTACCAGTGCCTGCGGCTACCATATGCTAATTGTACATATTGATGCTGATAGTCCTTTTCCTACAGAAGCCCGCCAGAATCGATTTGATCCTGGCTTTAAGTTGGTCAAACAGGCAGGTGAAAAAACTTGTCAGGATTTGTTGCCAATTCTGCCAATCCAGGAGACAGAGGCGTGGCTTCTGGTAGACAGGGAGATGTTGATAAAAGAGTTGGAGATAAACAAAAGTGCAAATGAGCTCGGAATTCCCCCTGCTCGACACATCGAATCAATAGCTCAACCCAAAGAACGACTGAACGACATTATCAAGATTGCTAATCAATTCCGGCGTCGTCCCCTGGACATCAAGGATTTGTACGAGCCATTGGGAGAAATGATTCGTTTGGAAAAGCTCGCTTTGCTCTCCGCCTATCGGCAATTTATTTCCGACCTGATGAGTACTTTAACTGAGCTTGGCATCATTCCGCCTATTTCTTAGCTTAGAACCCATAAAGGATACCCCCTATGCCCTACCTATCCATACAAGAAGCAGCCACGGACCTGCGCTCCGGCCTGGTGACGCCGACGGAGTTGCTTTCGGAGGTGCTGGAACAGATCGATGCTCGCGATGAGCGGATGCGGGCCTTTGTGACGGTGTTGCGCGAGGAGGCTTTTAAGGAAGCGGAGAAAGCGGAGAGCGAGCAGCGCACCGGCCTCTTTCGCGGTCCCCTGCATGGGATTCCCCTGGCCATTAAGGACCTGGTGGCTGTGAAAAATGCGCGCATGACCGCCGGCTCGCGGGTGCTGGCCGACTACGTTGCGCCGGAAGATGCGACAGTGGTTGAGCAGTTGCGCCGGGCCGGGGCGGTGATCGTGGGCAAGACGAATACGCATGAGTTTGCCTATGGCACCTATACGCCCCCGACGCGCAATCCCTGGGACACCTCGCGCGTACCCGGCGGCTCCAGCGGAGGATCGGCGGCAGCCCTGGCGGCCGGCATGTGCCTGGGCGCGATCGGCAGCGATACGGGCGGCTCGATCCGCATTCCCGCCGCCTGCTGCGGCGTGACGGGACTGAAGCCCACCTATGGCCGCGTGAGTTGCTTCGGGGTGATCCCCCTGAGCTGGTCGCTCGACCACGTGGGTCCGCTGGGACGCAGCGCCGAGGACTGCGCGATCATCTTCGATAGTATCGCGAAATATGATCCGCGCGACCCCAATAGCGTTTCCCGTCCACCCAGCAGAACCCACGAAACGCTCACCGGCGAGGACGCGCGCGGCCCGCTTTCGTTGCAGGGACTCAAACTGGGCGTGCCCCAGGATGATTTCGTCGATCCCCTGGACCCCGAGGTGCGTCAGGTCTGGCGCGGCGCGCTGCTCGTTCTCAAGGAGGCCGGCGCTCAGGTGTTCGATGTCGTCTTGCCACGTGCGACGCTGGAACTGTACCGCATGGTTCAGAAGCCCGAAGCGACGCTGGCCCACCTGGAGAAGGGCTGGCTGAGCGAGAAGCAGGAGCTTTACGGCGAACTCACCCGCACACGTCTGCTGGAGGGATTGGAGATCAAAGCCGTCGATTACCTGCGCGCCCAGCATCAGCGCCGCATCTTCGCCAGTTCCCTGCGCGCGGCCATGCAGCCGGTGGACGCGCTGATTCTGCCCGCCCAACCAATGCCGGCCATCCAGATCTCGCAGATGGGCCAGCAGATCACCATCGAGGGCAGAACGGAGAACGCCGGCGACGCCATGCTGCGCCTGACCATGCCCTTCAACCTGGCCGGCCTACCTGCCCTGGCCTTTCCCTGCGGCTTCAACAGTCAGAATCTCCCGCTCGGTCTGCAAGCAGTCGGCAAACCATTTGAGGAGGGCCTGGTCCTGCGCATCGCCCACGCCTATCAACAACTGACCGACTGGCATCGCCGCGAGATTCCAACGACGTAAGAGCAATCCCATAAATGATTCGCCGATGAGAATCAGGGCTGACTATCGTATAATAGAGCAGAAGAAATGTTTCCAGCAACTCTTCACAGGTTCCTCTGCGATGAATATGGAGGTCAAATACTATGGTCGCCGATCTCGTAGGCCGCGAAATCAAAGGCCGCTACAAGCTGATCGATGAACGGGGCAGCGGCAATTTTGGCACGGTCTATATTGCCCGCGATCTCGTCACGAACTATCTCTACGCGGCGAAGATTATGCGCATCGATCACACCGACGACAATGAGCTGGTGGAGCGGTTCAAACGCGAGGCGTTCATTCTCTATAACCTTAACGATGAACACATTGTGCGCGTGATTGACTACGGCAACGAGGGGAATCTCTACTATATTGTTATGCACCACATCGATGGGCAGAATCTCAAGTACTATATGCAGCACTATGGAACAATGGAGCCGTTGCGTGCGCTGGACTATATTCACCAGGTTGCCGAGGGCCTGGATGCTGCGTATAAACGCGGGGTGGTGCATCGCGACATTAAGCCGCAGAATATTCTGATTAACAACAAGGGGCTGGTCAAAATTGCTGATTTTGGCCTTTCGCGCAGCAAGGATATGTTCACGATTACACTCGGACAAGTTCATGGGCACGGCGTACTATGTCGCGCCTGAGCAGGTCGCGAGCAGTCACGCGGTGGACACGCGGGCCGACCTCTACGCGCTAACCGCCGTTTTTTTCGAGATGATGAGCGGCCATCCTCCCTACACCGGCGGCGGCGCGCTCGATATCATCCTGATGCATACGCGCGCCGAGATCCCCTCGCTCTGCCGCCTGCGACCGGATTTGCCGCCGGAGGTGGACGCGTTTATTCAGAAGGCCATGGCCAAAGCGCCTGAGGCGCGCTTCCAGTTACCGATGGAATATATCGCGGCTGTTGAACAATTGCAGCAGCGCATACGGGGAGAGGTTGTGCTCCCGCAAAAACAGGCCCGCCTGGTGCTGCTGGACGGCAGCAGCCAGGTCTTCCTGCTACAAGGCACGAAGCTGATTATCGGACGCGAAGATCCCAGGCGCGAGATCCATCCAGACATTCTGCTCAACGACGAGAGCAAGACCGTTGGGCGTATCCACGCCTGCCTGACCTGCCGGCAGGGCCAGTGGAGTATCGAGGACCGTAATTCGCGCAATAAGACGCGCCTGAATGGGGATATTCTGATTCCTTATGAGCCAAAGCCGCTCAAGGACGGCGATCGCCTGCGCTTTGGCCGCATCGAAGCCCGCTTCGAGTTGTGTTAGCAGGGA
>Ga0209581_1003914_pt1 | contig 12400 bp, 13 predicted proteins | sample Coa_R2_FD_187160 | JGI IMG/M metagenome (GOLD analysis project Ga0209581, IMG submission 187160) | Surface soil microbial communities from Centralia Pennsylvania, which are recovering from an underground coalmine fire - Coalmine... | ecosystem: Environmental > Terrestrial > Soil > Unclassified ...
CGGACGGTCAGGCTCGGCCAGAGCTGGGACTGTTGCAGGACGACCCCGATCCGCTCCCGGAAGTCCGGGCCCGGCCGCTCGGGGTCGTGGCCGAGCACGCGCACCTTCCCGGCGTCGCGCCGGCGATAGCCCTCGAGGATCTCGACGGTCGTCGTCTTGCCGGCGCCGTTCGGCCCGAGCAGGCCGAAGACCTCGCCCTCCTCGATCGCGAAGTCGACTCCCCGCAGCGCCTCGAGGCTCCCGTAGGCCTTGCGCAGTCCGCTGACCTCGATCGCCCGCATTCGCGGCGAAGGGTAGACGCGCCCTGCCGCGGGCGGGCGAGGGTCAGGCGGCCTGCGCCACGTAGCGCATCGGGTCGCCGCTGCCGAGCTCGGTCACGCCGGCGTCGGCGAGCGCGCCGAGGACGAGCGTGCGGCGGTGGGCGGCGAACGTGAGCACGTGGGCGATCATCCCGCCGTAGGTGAAGACCTCGGGCGGGTCGCAGACCGCGTCGACGAACGTCTCGTCGAGCGTCCCGTCGGCCGACCTCGAGCGGACCGTCCCGAGGAACTCGGGGCCGGCCGCGGCGAGCCGCCGGCGCATCGAGCCGACGGACTCGTCCCGCTCGACCTCGAAGTCGTACGGTCTCCCGGCGACGGCCGAGTTCCACATCTCGAGCTGGCCGACGAGCGGCGAGAGGAGCGAGCGAAGGGTCGGCTCCTCGTCGATCCCGTCGACGGAAATCTCGATCGGGGCGTCGAGCACCTCGTTGCGGAGGCTCTCGGCGCGTGCCGTCATCTCGCCGAGCAGCCAGATGTGGTGCTCGACCATGCGCTGGATCAGGTCCATCTCGGTCACCTTCCCTTCGGCCGGGACGCGGATGCCTCCCGGCGGGTTGAAGTGGATGCCGCTCGGGGCGGGCACGTGGAGCCGCCGTGGGCGGCGCCGCCACGCCGAGGGCGTGCTGCCGTAGGCGCGCTTGAAGGCCCGCGTGAACGCCTCGTGCGAGGAGTAGCCCGCTGTGAGCGCCACCTCGAGCACGCTCTCCTGCGACGACGCGAGCCGGTAGGCAGCCCGCTCGAGCAGGATCCGCCGCCGCAGGGCGCCCGGCGGCTCGCCCGCCGCCGCCGAGATCAGGCGGCCGGCGTGGAACCTCGACTGGTGGAGCCGCGAGGCCAGCTCGTCGCCGGTCGCAGCGGGTTCGTCGAGGGTGTCCGCGAGCACGTCGAGGAAGCGGGCGAACGTGTCGGTGGCAGCGCTCATGGCGGGATCTTCGCGACAGCGGAGGCGGGCCGCTTGCTCGCGCTTGCGCAGTACAGTCGCCCCGTGGCCACGTTCCGTTTCGTCGTCGCCGACGTCTTCACGGACACCCCACTCGAGGGGAATCAGCTCGCCATCTTCACCGACGCGCGCGAGATCCCGGACGAGCGGCTACAGCCCCTGGCGCGCGAGATCGGCTTCTCCGAGACGGTCTTCGTCTATCCGGCGGCCGGTGACGGGCACGCGCGGATCCGGATCTTCACCCCCGGGACGGAGCTGCCCTTTGCGGGACATCCGGTGCTGGGGACGGCGTTCGTCCTGGGCGGGCCGCTGCAGCTCGAGGAGCTCCGGCTCGAGACCGGCCGCGGCATCGTCCCCGTCCGGCTCGAGCGCGACGGGTCGCGGATCGTCTTCGGCTGGATGACGCAGCCTGCACCGACCTTCGAGCCGTTCGCGCGGGCGGACGAGCTGCTCGACGCGCTCGAAGTGCGGTCGGAGCTCCCGGTCGAGCTGTACGACAACGGTGTCCGCCACGTCTACGTCGCGCTCGGCTCCGCGGACGAGGTCGCAGCGCTGCGGCCCGACCTCGGCCGGCTCGGCGAGCTCGGGGACCTGGGCGTGAACTGCTTCGCCGGCGAGGGCCTCCGCTGGAAGACCCGGATGTTCGGGATCGGCGTCGGCGTCGCCGAGGATCCAGCGACCGGGTCGGCGGCCGGGCCGCTCGCGCTCCACCTCGCCCGGCACGGGAGGATCGCCTTCGGCGAGGAGATCGAGATCCGGCAGGGCGAGGAGATCGGTCGGCCCTCGCGGCTGCACGCGATGGCGCGCTCGCCGCAGGAGATCGAGGTCGGCGGCGCCGCCGTCGTCGTCGCTCGCGGCGAGTTCCGGCTCTGAGGACCATCGCGATTGAGGGCGGGTCGTGTGCCGCCGCGGGCGAAGCGTCGCTTCAGTCGAGCCAGGCGACGGCGTGGATGTCCGGCAGCTCGAAGGGCAGCGAGCGCCAGAAGACGCCGCCGTTCGCCGAGACGTAGAGCCGGTTGCGCGTGGCGTAGAGCATCCGGTCGGGGTCGTCCTCGGCCACCGCGACGGCGAAGCCGGGCGGCAGCCCGCCGCCCGCCTCGCGCCAGGTCAGCCCGCCGTCGTGCGAGAGCATGAGCGGCGGCCGCCGCTCGACGACGGCGACCACCGTCGAGCTGGCGCGGGCCGCCGCCACCACCCGGGGCAGCGGCACGGCGGGCGGCTCGGCGGCCGGCACCTCGCTCCCCTCTCCGAGCAGCGTCTCTGTCTCGACGTCGACGAGGAAGACGCCCGCGACCGTGCCGACCGCGGCGATCATCGCGCCCCCCCAGCCAGGAGCGCCGAGACGAGGGCGCTCGCCCGGCGCGCCGCCGACGCGGGCCGGTGACCGGCGGCCCGGGCACTCAGGTACGAGACGGAGAAGGCGTCGCCGGCGCCGGTGGGGTCGCCGGCGAGGGGGCGGGTCGCGACGCGCTCGCTGGCGCCGTTCGCGAGCACGAGCGAGCCGGCGCCGCCGAAGGTCACGATCACCTCCGGCACGCCGAGCCCGCGCAGCTCCTCGAGCTCGCCGTCGCCGACGATCGTCCGCGCCTCCTCCTCGGCCAGCTTGAGGATCGAGACGTGTTGCAGGAGCGCCCGGTCGAAGCGACCCTCGAGTGCGAGCGGGCCCAGCCGCCGGACGCGCACCAGACCGTGCCCGTCGAGCAGCACGTGCCGCCGGTGGGCGATCCGTTCCAGGGTCTCCGGGGGAAAGTCGCCTTGCAGCAGCGGCGCCACGTGCACCCACTCGACCCGTCGCAATGACCGGGCCGGCTCGTCCGCCTCGCTCCAGGGCTCCCCGATCGCCTCGACCCGCAGCTCGCGCCCGCCGTCCGGCCGGTAGCGGAGGGAGAAGCAGGTCGTCTCGCCGGCGGCGCTGAGCGAGAGCGGCAGCCCGAGCGCGGCGAGGCGGCGCAGGTAGTCGTGGCGCTCACGCTCGCCGCACTTCGCGAGGAGGAGCGCCTCCTGCCCGAGCGCGCGCACCGCTCGCCCCGCGTGCCAGGGGCCGCCGCCGATCCGGGCCTCGCCGCCGTCGACGAGGTCGCGTGCCAGCGGCCCGATGACAGCGAGGGCTCGCACGCCCGACAAGGGTACGCGCCGCGTCGCCAGCGACGGCCGCGGCGTGCGCGTGTAGGCGCCCCGGCGTCAGGGAATGCGTCGCAGCGTGGCCGAGCCGCTGACGAGCCCGCGCGAGCTGCTCGCCGCCCGTCTGCGCCGGCTGCTCTGGATCGAGCTCGAGCTTGCCGAGGAGGTGTTGCCGGCGCTCCTCGCCGCGGCGCACGCGCTCGACCTCCGCTACGGGCTGGAACGCCACCTCCACGAGACCCGCGGCCACGTCGACGCGCTGCGCGACGTCCTGCACGAGCTGCGCGTGCCGGGCGACCCGGAGCGCAGCCCTGCGCTGCAGGGAATCGTGAAGGAGCACGAGCAACTGCTGAAGCGCGTGTCCGGCCGGGGGCGCCTGCTCTCCGATCTCGCGCACGCCCAGTCCCTGACGGCGCTCGAGCACCTCGAGCTCGCCGGGTACGCCTCGCTCGTCGGGCTGGCGGAGGCGCTCGGCGAGCAGCAGGTCGCCACCCGGCTGCGCGCGCCCCTCGAGCAGGAGGAGCTCGCGCTCGAGCTCGTCGGCCGGGCGACGGCGAGGCTCCTGGCCGAGCAGGCCTGAGGCTGCCGGCTCGCCGGCCGCGTCGGGGCCCGCGCTACGCGCGGCCGTAGCGGGCGGCCCGGGCTGCCGCAGCGGGCGGGACGCCCGCGTCGAGCAGCCGCTGCCGGGCCTCGCTCTCGCGGAACACCTGGAGCAGCACCCAGACGAGGGCGGGCAGCATCGTGAACAGGCTCTCGACGAGCATGACGCCGCCGCCGGCCTTCTGGTCGGCAAGCGGGCTCAGCCCCCACAGGCGCGGGTCGTGCTCGTACGGCGCGTAGTAGGGGTGCGAGGACCAGAGGAAGACCTGCGCCAGGGCAAGCATCACCACCCACATCACGAGCACGTAGGGGACCTTCCAGGGCGCCGAGAACCAGGCCGGCCCCGGCAACGGCTCGAGCAGGGCCGCCCAGAGCAGCATCCCGAGCGCGACGAACAGCGCGTGCTGGAGGGCGTGGATGGCGTCGTCGCGGAGCGCGGCGTCGAAGAGGGCCGGCACGTGCCAGAGACAGAAGTTGACGGCCCAGAGCGGCAGGGCGACGAGCGGATGAGCGAGCGCGCGCAGCCGCCGGAACAGGCGTAGCCGCAGCAGGGGTTGCAGCAGGGGCCCGTCGAGCCCGAGCACGAGCAGGAGCGCTCCGACGTCTCCCAGCAGCAAGTGCTGCAGCATGTGCACGGAGAAGAGCCGCTCCTCCCCGATCGTGTCGATCGGCGTGACGAGCGCGACCAGGATCGTGAGCAGGCCGCTCGCGAAGGCGACGGCCCGCCTGCGCGGCACCGGCCGCCCCCGGCCTGCGAGCGTGTGCGCACGCCGCCAGTAGAGCGCTCCGGCGAGCGCGACCAGCGCCAGCTCGAGCGGGTCGGGGTTCCACTGGTTCATCGCAGTGTGATGAGTTTGCCCGGATCGCGCCCGGGTATGCGCTCTCGGCGTTGAGCACGTCGCGCGGGACGAGGCATCGCAGGGGACTCGCAGCAGCTGCGCTGCTTGCCGTGCCGCTCCTGCTCGCGGGCTGCGGGGGCGTCCAGAACACCCTCAACCCGCACAGTCACCCGGCGGCCGACATCGCGAACCTCTTCTGGTGGGTGATGGGCGTCTCGTTCGGCGGCCTCGCGCTCGTCTCGGGGCTGATGGTCGCCGCCTGGTTCGCGCGCGGCCGCAGCGGCACGCGCCGGCACCCGGGCGACCAGGGAGGCGAGCGCCTCGGGAACCGGGTGGTCGTCGCGCTCGGGGTCGTCGTGCCGCTCTGCCTGCTCTGCGCCCTGTTCGTCGTCAGCGACACGATGGTCATCAACGTCACCGAGGCGCCGGCCGCCTCCAGCACCTCCCTGACCGTCGACGCGATCGGCCATCAGTGGTACTGGGAGTTCAGGTATCCCGGGACGCGCGCGGTCACGGCCGACGAGATGCACATTCCCGTCGACACCCGGGTCAATCTCGTCGCCACCACCGCCGACGTGATCCACAGCTTCTGGGTCCCGACCCTGAACCGCAAGATCGACACGATCCCCGGCCAGCGGAACCGGATCCTCCTCTACTCCAACGCCCTCGGCACGTTCCGCGGCCAGTGCGCCGAGTACTGCGGGCTGCAGCACGCGCACATGGCCTTCATCGTCGTCGTGCAGACGAGGCGCGCCTTCCGCGCCTGGCTCGCCGACCAGGCGGCAGATGCCCGGCCGCCGGCCACGCCTGCGGAGAAGGCCGGGCAGCGGGTCTTCCTCGACGGCGCCTGCTCGAGCTGCCACACCATCCGCGGCACGAGCGCGAGCGGCACGATCGGGCCCGACCTGACCCACCTCGCGAGCCGCAGCTGGCTGGCCGGCCTCGTCGTGCCCAACCGGCCCGGCTACCTCGCGGGCTGGATCGTCGACTCGCAGCACATCAAGCCCGGCAACGACATGCCCGACCTCAGCCTGCCCGGCCCGCAGCTGCGGGAGCTCGTCGCCTACCTGGAGAGCCTCCGATAGCCACCACCGTCCCCTCGCCGGCGCCCGCCGAGACGCTCGTCGAGCGGCTCGACGAGCTGTGGCGGTCGCGCCCCGGCCTGCTCGGCTGGCTGATGACCACCGACCACAAGCGGATCGGGCTCCTCTACTTCTGGACGACGCTCGTCCTCTTCGCCGCCGGTGGGGCCGAGGCGCTGATCATGCGCACGCAGCTGATCCAGCCGAACAACCACGTCGTCGGTCCTGCCACCTACGACGAGCTGTTCACCATGCACGGGATCACGATGATCTTCTTCTTCATCATCCCGATGACGACGGGAGCGTTCGGCAATTACTTGCTGCCGCTGATGCTCGGTGCGAGGGACATGGCATTTCCGCGCATGAACGCGCTCAGCTACTGGATCTTCCTCGGCTCGGGGCTCTTCGTCTACACGAGCCTGTTCCTCGGCATGGCGCCGAACGCCGGCTGGTTCGACTACGTCCCGCTGGCGTCGGCGACCTACGACCCGAGCCCCGCGATCGACTTCTACTGCCTCGGGATCATCTTCAACGGGATCTCGTCGTCGCTGACCGCTGCGAACTTCATCGTCACCTGCTTCAAGCTGCGCGCGCCCGGGATGTCCTTCAACCGGATGCCGCTGTTCTGCTTCGCGATGCTCGCCGCCTCGTTCGGCCTGCTCTTCGCCCTGCCCTCCCTCTCGGTGGATGCGATCTTCCTGTTCCTCGACCGGGCGGTTGGCACGCACTTCTTCGACGTGGCGAAGGGCGGCTCGGTGCTCCTCTGGCAGCACCTGTTCTGGTTCTTCGGGCACCCGGAGGTCTACATCCTGATCGTCCCCGCCTTCGGGATCGCCACCGAGATCATCCCAGCCTTCACGCAGCGGCGGATCGTGGCCTTCCCCCTGGTCGCGATCGCCGAGATCCTGGTCGTCTTCATCGGCTTCGGCGTCTGGGCGCACCACATGTTCGCGGTGGGGATGCCGACGGTGACCGTCGCCTTCTTCGCAGCGGCGACGACGATCGTCGTCATCCCCAGCACGATCCAGGTCTTCGCCTGGACGATGACGATGTTCGTCGGCCGGCCGCGCTTCCGCACGCCGCTGCTCTTCATCTGCGGCTTCGTCTTCATGTTCGTCGCCGGAGGGCTGACCGGGATCATGTTCCTTGCCGTGCCGGTCGACCAGCAGCTGACCGACACGTACTTCGTGATCGCCCATTTCCACTACATCATCTTCGGGGCCGCCGTCTTCCCGATCTTCGGCGGGATGTACTACTGGTTCCCGAAGGTCACCGGAAAGCTCTACTACGAGCTGCCCGGTCAGATCAGCTTCTGGATCATCTTCGTCGGGACGAACGTCCTCTTCTTCCCGATGCACATCGTCGGGCTGATCGGGATGCCGCGCCGCAACTACACGTACCCCGGCGGGCTGGGCTGGGGCCCCTACAACCTCGTCGAGTCGATCGGGGCCTACATCACGGCCTTCGGCATCGTCGTCCTACTCGTCAACCTCGTGGTCAGCTACTTCCGCGGCTTGCCCGCCGGGCCGGACCCCTGGCATGGGGCGACGCTCGAGTGGACGACCTCGTCTCCGCCTCCCGAATACAACTACCCGGTCATCCCCAAGGTCTCGAGCGCCTATCCGAACTGGGACTACGAGGACCGGGCGGAGGACCGGCGCAAGCTCGCCGGGGCCGTGATGGTGCTCGACCAGGGGCACGAGCAGCCGGTCAGCTCGTCGATCGACGGCTGGTGGACCGAGGTGATCGAGATGCCGCACGACTCCCCGTGGCCGCTCGCCCTCGCGGTTTCGATCGCCCTCGTGTTCGTGTTCCTCGTCGTGCACAAGTGGGTCGTCGCCGGCTTCGCCGCGAGCGGTCTCGCCATCGCGCTACTCGGCTGGCACGCCAGGGAGCCGCAAGAGCATGAGTGACTACGTCGCCGGCGGGGTTCCCGAGCGGCTCGTGCCTCGCACGACGGCCGCGCGCGGCGTGCCTCAGGTCGTGGCGGTCGTGCCGCGGCGCCGCCAGCCGAGCATCGCCCTCTGGGGGATGACGATGTTCCTCGTCAGCGAGGGGATGCTGCTCGCCTCGATGATCGCGAGCTACTACTACCTGCGCTTCGTCAACCACGCCTGGCCTCAGCCGGGCGATCCGCGCCCGAAGGTCGTCGTGCCGCTGATCCTCGTCGGCGTGCTGGCGACGACGAGCCTGCCGATGCAGCTCGCGGCCTTCGCCGCCCGCGCCGGCCGGCTGACCGCGACCAGGCTGCTGCTGCTCTGGGCGCTCGTCGTCCAGAGCGGCTACCTGGCCTACGAGGTCCACGACTACGTCGGCCAGCTGCACGCCGACCCGGTGCAGCACGACACGTACACCTCGATCTACTTCACCCTGCTCGGCGCCGACCACGGGCACGTGGCGCTCGGCCTCCTGTTCGACGTCTGGCTGCTCGGCAAGCTCGCGCGGGGGCTGACCATGTACCGGCTGAACGCGCTGCAGGCGATCGTCTACTACTGGCACGCGATCAACCTCCTGACCCTCGTGATCACCGGCGTCCTGCTCAGCGCCACCTTCTGATGAGCGTCCGGGAGCAGTTGCCGTACCAGGGGCCACGGGACGTCAACCCGGCCGACCGGGAGTCGCTGCTCGCGCCGTCGGCGCGCCGCACCAAGATCGGCCGGCTCACGCTGCGCCAGCTCTCGGTTCTGCAGTGGATCGGCACGCTCGTCGCGCCGGTCGTCTGGTGGTCGCAGTACCTGTTCGGCTACGGCCTGGGCGAGGCCGTCTGCGGCGCCGGTCGCACGTGGGGCGTGAACTACGACGTCTACCAGCTCACCGCGCTCTCGGTCGCGGGGCTGCTCGAGATCGCGAGCTGGGTCTGCGCGCTCGTGGTCTTCACGCACACGAAGGGCGCCGACTGGGGCGACGGGCCGCCGGAGGAAGGGCGCTTCGGCGCCGAGCATCCCTACGGCCGGCTGCACTTCTTCGCGGCCGCCGCCATGGTCGCGAACGTCCTCTTCCTGACCATCATGCTCCTCGATGGGACGGCGAGCACGCTCGACGTCTTCTGCCGGCAGTCGTGAGAGCCGAGACGCTGCTCGCTGCGCTCGCCGGCCTCGCGCTCGCCGGTTCCGCCGGCTGCGGCGCCTCGGCCTTCTCGACCCTGCCCGCGGGCGCCTCGGCGGCGCGGGGGCGGATGCTGATCGGCTACTACGGCTGCGGGGCGTGCCACGTGATCGGCGGCATCGCGACCGCCCAGGGCCACGTCGGGCCTCCTCTGACCGACTTCGTGCGCCGCTACCGCGAGATCGCCGGCGTCCTGCCGAACACGCCGGCCAACGTCGTCCGCTGGATCATGGACCCGCCCAGGTTCTTGCCCAAGGTCGACATGCCCGTGCTCGGCGTCGGCCGCCGGGGCGCCCTGGACATCACCGCCTACCTGTACGGGCAATGAGGGCGCGGCGCGTGATCGGCGTCCTGCTGGCGGCTGGGCTCGTCGCCGCCGCCCCGGCTGCCGCTGCGCCGACGCCGCGCGGCACCCCGAGGGGTGCGCTCGCCCGACAGGGCTACCACCTGTTCGGCGAGTACTGTCTCGGCTGTCACGGCGCCAACGCCGCCGGCCGCGCCAACGAGCCGCCCTATGCGACCGGCGCCGGGCCGCTGCGCAACCAGGTGCAGCAGGGCGGGATCGGCCCCTCCCTGCACGGGGTCGGCGCGCTCGCCGCCGACTTCTACCTTCGCACCGGCTACATGCCGCTGCCACAGGTCGGGCTGCAGCCGCGACGCCGGCAGCCGCTGCTGCTCGACGAGCGGCAGATCCGGGCGCTCGTCGCCTACGTCGCGAGCTTCGGCGGCCCGCCGATCCCGAAGCCGAAGCCCTGGCTCGGCAGCCTCTCGCAGGGTATGCAGCTCTTCGCCGAGCACTGCGCCGGCTGCCACCAGATCGTGGCCCAGGGCGGCTACGTGACGGGGGCGGTGCCGCCGCCGCTCGTCGAGCACGGCATCACGGCCACCCAGATCGCCGAGGCCGTGCGGATCGGGCCGTACGTGATGCCGAAGTTCACGCCCGAGGATCTCTCGAACCGTCAGCTCGACTCGATCATCCGCTACGTGCTGTGGGCGAAGTCGCCGCACCATCCCGGCGGCTGGGGGATCAACTTCCTGGGCCCGATCCCGGAGGGCCTCGTCACCTGGTTCCTCGTCCTGCCGGTGCTCGTCGGCTGCTGCCTCGTGCTGGGAAGGAGGCTGAGGACGTGAACAGAGCGCGCGCCACGATCATCTCCGGACTCGTGCTGCTGCTGGGCCGGGGCCGACGCGGCCCGGGCCGCGGCCCGCAGGGCGCCGCGCGCCGGCCGCAGAAGCCTGGCGCCGAGATCGCCGTCCTCCTCCTGCTCGGGGCGAGCGCGCTCTCGGCGGTCGGCTTCGTCCTCTGCTACGCCTTCGCGAACGACCTCCCGGCCGAGAACCAGCTGCTCGGGGCGACGCTCGGCCTCGCCTTCCTCTTCCTCGCAGCGGCGCTGATCGTCGTCGGGCTCGAGCTCGTACCGAGCGAGGAGCTCGTCGACGAGTACCCGCCGCTCGAGCACCCGGGCGAGCAGCAGGCGCTCGTCGAGGCCCTCGAGGAGGGCGGCTCCCGCTTCAGCCGCCTTGGCCTGTTCAAGCTCGGCCTGGCCGGCGCGGGCGGCGCGCTCGGGCTCGCGCTTCTGGCGCCGGCGGTGTCCTTCGGGCCGCTCTTCCGCGTCGGCGACTTCCTCGGAACCCCGTGGCGGCGGGGCCGGCGGCTCGTCGATCCGACCGGCCGCCCCTACCGGGCCTCCGAGATCCAGCCCGACAACTTCTACGACGCCTTCCCCGAGCATCTCTCCGCCTCGCAGAAGGAGCAGATGGCGGCGCCGGTGCTGCTCGTCCGCCTGCCGCCCGGCTCGCTGCGCCTGCCGCCGAAGCTCCGCGACTACCCCGCTGCCGGGGGCATCGTCGCCTACTCGAAGATCTGCACCCACGCCGGCTGCGCGATCGACATGTACCGGGCGCCCCTCTTCCAGCCCGTCGAGCCGACCCCGGCCTTCGTCTGTCCCTGCCACTATTCGACCTTCGACCCGGCGACGGGCGGCACCGTGCTGTTCGGGCCGGCGGGCCGTGCCCTGCCCATGCTGCCGATCTACGTCGATCCGCAGGGGTACCTGCGCGCCAAGGGCACCTTCGACGGGCCGGTCGGCCCCTCCTGGTGGGGAGTCCGCATCTACCGCCAGCACGCCGAATGAGCGCGCCCGCTCCCCTCACCCGGCGCGCCGTTCGCTTCGTCGACCAGCGAAGCGGCTCCGCGCCGTACCTGCGCAAGCTCCTCCGCTACCTGTTCCCCGACCACTGGTCCTTCCTGCTGGGCGAGGTCGCCGTCTACGCGTTCATCGTCCTCGTCGCCACCGGGATCTACCTGACCTTCTTCTTCGTCGACTCGACCAGGGACGTCGTCTACCACGGCCCCTACGCCCCGCTCGACGGCCAGCACATGAGCGAGGCGTATGCCTCGGTGGTGCGGATCTCGCTCTCCGTGCGGGCCGGGCTGCTCATCCGCCAGACGCATCCCTGGGCGGCGGACGTCTTCATCGGAGCGATCGTCCTCCACCTGCTGCGGGTCTTCTTCACCGGCGCCTACCGCAAGCCGCGGGAGCTGACCTACCTGATCGGGCTCACGATGCTCGTGCTCTCGCTGCTCGAGGCGTACATGGGCTACTCGCTGGTCGACGATCTCCTCTCGGGGATGGGGCTCGTGATCGGCTACTCCGTCGGCCTGTCGCTGCCCTTCGTCGGCGAGAACCTGATGGGCTGGCTGTTCGGCGGGATGTTCCCGGGCTCCGCGAGCCTCTGGCCGCGCATGTACATCGCGCACGTGCTGATCTTCCCGCTCTTGATCGGCGGCCTGCTCGCCGCGCACTTGCTGCTCGTGATGCTCCGGCACCACACGCAGTTCCGGAGCCGGCGAGCGCAGAGCGAGCGGACGATCGTCGGCCTGCCGGCGTTCCCGGCGCAGGCGCCTCGCTCGATCGCCCTCGCCCTCGCCACCGTCGGCGTCCTCTTCCTGCTCGGCGGGCTCGTCGAGATCAACCCGATCTGGCTCTGGGGTCCCTACCACACGTACGCCGCGACGAACGGCGCGCAGCCGGACTGGTACCTCGGCTGGCTGATCGGCGGCCTGCGGCTCGTGCCGAGCTTCGACCTGGTGATCGACGGCTACACGCTCGCCCCCAACCCGTTCTGGGGCGGCGTCGCCTTCCCCGGCATCGTCTTCGGCTTCCTCTACCTCTGGCCCTGGCTGGAGCGGAAGCTCACCGGCGACCAGGGTTTCCACAACCTGCTCGAGCGGCCGCGCGACGCGCCGGTGCGCACCGGGATCGGCTTCGGCATGCTCACCTGGGTCGTGGTCGTGTTCCTGGCCGGCGGCTCCGACCGGATCGACGTCCTCTGGGGGATCAGCTACGTCTCGCAGATCCACGTCTACTGGGTGCTGGTCTGGGTGCTGCC
>Ga0209581_1003915_pt1 | contig 12397 bp, 14 predicted proteins | sample Coa_R2_FD_187160 | JGI IMG/M metagenome (GOLD analysis project Ga0209581, IMG submission 187160) | Surface soil microbial communities from Centralia Pennsylvania, which are recovering from an underground coalmine fire - Coalmine... | ecosystem: Environmental > Terrestrial > Soil > Unclassified ...
CTAAAAGGGATGCGGGCGCGTTTTTCGTAAGTGCGGATTCCAGAGGACTTAGGGGAAGGAACAGAAGCGGATGGCAGCAAAGGGAGGCTAAACTTAACAATGATAGCACAGATGATTACTAGTATGCAAGGATATTCTTGCTATATAGGCTGAACAAGTGAGAAGGCTGGGCGGGGGCGAAGCGAGATCAGGCCGTCGCATGCTCTGGAGGCTCAGGCTTCTGTAAGCCACTGATTTTCATGGCGATTACCCTGCGGCAACTTTCGACGCGAAGACCTTACCTGGCAACTGGTCGTGCGCATAATCGCGTTGTGCGCGTTTTGGATGAGAAACGACCCTGCAACTGCGGCTTCCCTTCGCGCGCGAGGCGAAGGAGGCTCCGAGCTCTTGGCAGTGGCGCTTTTACGATTTCAATGTGTGGAGCGAAAAAAAGCTGTGGAAAAAACTGAGCTACATGCACAGGAATCCAGTGACTCGAAACCTGGTGGAGCATCCCAAGGACTGGCCGTGGAGCAGTCGGTCGCATTACGCGAAGGGAGGGCAGGGGGCTGATCGCTATCGATTCGTTGAAACACCGAACCGGCTCCGGAGAGAATCCGCACCCTTAATCTCGAAGGGTGGGGCAGCCGCACCTCGCTTCGCCTCTAGGAGCCCGCGCCACCGGTCCAAGTTGTTGCTACAAAGACAAGATGCGTTAGGCCGAGTTGGCCGGACAACACGCGGAGAGCGGGTTGCATCACAGAAGGAAGCCCTCCCCCAGCAAAGTAACCCCTGTTTTCAGGCGTGATACAAACTCAAACGAAGGAGCACCTCATGAAGCGTGTAGCCTTACTTCTACTGCTGGCCGCGGGCCTCGTCCCCGGAGCGATGGCGCAGACGGAGATCGGGGCGTATGCGGATTACATGCGCCTTTCGCAAACCAAATCAAACTTCGCGGGCCTGGGAGTCCGGCTTGGAGTGCCGCTGGTGAGCCACATCAAGTTCGAAGGAGAAATGAGCTACGACTTCAACCAGGTTTTCACGGAGAATTTCACGGATCCTTCGAACCCGAGCTCCGTGACGATCGCGCGGTCGAATTTGCGGCTGCTGCACGGGCTGTTCGGGCCGAAACTGGAACTGGGATTCGGGAATTTTCATCCATTCGTGACGCTGAAAGGCGGCTTCCTGAACACGCGTTTTGACGCGCGGCCGGCGACGGTGGGCACGTTCCTGAGCTCGGTCGAGAATCTGCGTTCGCAGGACGTGAGCGGCGTGATCTATCCGGGCGGCGGACTGGAAGGCCATTTCGGGCCGCTGGGCTTGCGGCTGGATATCGGCGACGAGATGTATTTCAACGGCGGGACGCACCATAACGTGCGAGTGGCGTTCGGGCCATACCTGCGGTTCTGAAGGGACGGCTACTCATCAGGTGGCGGCCGGGTGCTTGGCGCGGTCAAGTTTTCATTTTGAGATAGAGACCGTACAAGGCCATGCCGGCGCCGCCGAGGAAGAGCAACGGGCAGAGGTACTGATTCACAAAGGCAGGAATGGGGATCGGAGGCTTCCAATCGCTGTAGCCGCCCGCAAAGTAATAGATGATTCCCGCCATGAGCATGTAGAGGAGTCCGCGGCGAATCTGCCGGCTGCCTTCCGAGGAAGAAGCCGACGAGCTGACTTTCACGACGGGGATCGCTTCGCGGCAAAAAGGACAGTGATTCAACTTGCTCGGGATGGACTTTCCGCAAAACGGACAGTTCCGCTCTTCGATGTACATCCCCTGGGCGGTAGGGCTCATGGCTTTCTCGCTTGCACTTGTCTTTGGCCCGGGATTCGTGAACTCCCCCGTCCGGTCTGGCCCCGTCCGGCAAAGCCGGCGCAACGCGTGTCCTGGATATCGCCGGCCCTGCGCGCGGGAGTCATCTCCATTGTGGGGGCAAGTTTTACTCTTCTCCAATGTCTTCGCGCCAGACTGCTGCGTTTCCGGCAATATACCCTCCGAGCAACTGCCCGCATTCGGGGGAGGCGAGATCCACGACCGTCACGCCGGACTCGCGCAACCAGTCGATTCCGCCGCGGAAGTTTTTGGATTCGCCCACGACGACCGTGGGGATGCCAAATTGCCGGATGAGGCCGCTGCAGAACCAGCAAGGCGCGAGCGTGGTGACCATGATTTTGTCGCGGTAGGTCTTTTGCCTTCCGGCTTTGCGGAAGGCGTCGGTTTCGCCGTGGGCGGAAGGGTCGCCATCCTGAACGCGGCGGTTGTGTCCGCGGCCAAGCAGATTGCCGTGGCTGTCAAAGAGGGCGGCGCCGATGGGGATTCCGCCTTCGGCGAGGCCGGCTCGCGCCTCTTCGAGGGCCACTTGCAGCATGGTTTCGTACTTTTTTCGGTCGGTGCTCATGTTTCTCGCGCCACCTCCGGCTGTGAACCTTGCGACTGAAAGCTTACAACTCCGTACTGCGTTTGGTACGCTCTAGCTGCCATGAAAAAAGAACGAGGCATTTCCCGCAGGTTGTTTCTGACGACTCTCGGAGCCGCGCCGTTTTGTGCCGCGCTGCCGATCACGCTCCCGGCGGACAAGCACATCCCCGTTGGCCTGGAACTCTACTCCGTCCGCGAGGCGCTCAAGAAGGACCTGATGACGACGGTCGCGGACGTGGCGCGCATGGGGTACGAATGCGTGGAGTTTTATGCGCCGTATTACGAGTGGACGCTGGATTATGCGAAAACGGTGCGCGCGAAACTCGACGAACTGAACCTGCGCTGCTACTCGACGCACAACTCGATCGAATCCTTCACCGACAAAGGGATCAACAAAGCGATCGAGCTGAATCAGGCGCTGGGCGCGAAGTACATCGTGCTGGCCCATCCGGGCGAGCCGAAGAGCGTGCACGACTGGGGCAACGTCATTTCGATGCTGAACATGGCAAACGACGCCTTCGCCGGATACAAAATGCACGCCGGATATCATAATCACGACCTGGAATGGCGGCCGGTCGAGGGCAGGGTTCCCATGGAGATGATTGCGGCGGGGACGGACGAGAAAATCATGCTGCAGCTCGACGTCGGCACGTGCCTCGCCGCCGGCAGCGATCCGGTCCGGTGGGTGAAGCGGAATCCAGGGCGCATTCGCTCGATGCACTGCAAGGACTGGTCTCCGGAAAAAGAATATCGCGTGCTGTTTGGGGAAGGCGCTGTTCCGTGGAAGAAGCTGTTCGCGGCAGCAGAAAGCGCGGGCGGAATCGAGTATTACTTGATCGAGCAGGAAGGCAGCGATTATTCGGAGCTGGAAACGGCCAGACGGTGCCTGACTGCATTTCGAGAGGTCCACGGCTGAGCCGCCTCCCATAGAAATACAGGAGCGACAACTTCCCTTCTTCGATTGGCATCTATTCTTAGGTGTGAAACAGGGCTCCGCAGCGAAGCTTGTGCCCGCCTGAGCTTTGCTGCAACGCGGCCGGGTCCCGGATTCCAACCGGGAGAGTTCCCGCGCGAAAAACACGACACTGCGGAGGATCATGATGGCACGAATCGCTCTTTCTCTTGCTGCACTGTTGCTGCTCCTTGGAATTCCCGCGAGCGCCCAAGAAAACAAGGGGGAACTGTTCCTCGGTTATTCCCTGTTCCGGGCCAATCCGGCAACGTCCGGCTTCGACAGCTTCACGCTGAACGGCGCGAGCGCGTCCGGGGCGTATCATTTCAACGATACGTTCAGCCTGGTCGGGGACTTCGGGGGCTACCACAACGGGAACATTCTCAACTCGGGTTTCGAAGGCACGATTTATACGTACATGGTCGGGCCGCGGGCGAGTTATCACGGATTCGAGAGGCTCACGCCGTTTGCGCAGGTGCTTCTCGGAGGAGCGCACGCGACGGACAACACGTTTGGGACGGGATCGGAGCACGCTTTCGCGTGGTCGGTGGGTGGAGGAATCGACGCAAAGCTCAATGATAAGTTTTCCGTGCGGATTGCGCAGCTGGATTATTTGATGACGCGCTTCGGGGAGTTTCCGAATCCTTCGCAGGCGCGGACGCAGAACAATTTCCGGTTTTCGGCAGGCGTGGTCTTCCATTTTTAGAGGTGCGACCCGCCGCCCTCGGTAAGTTGAGAAGGGCGAGATGCGAAAAGTCAGCAGTTCCGATCAGCTGAGATTCTTCGCGCATTCTCTTCGGATGCGAGCCGTTCCTTCATGGTCGCTTAGACCCTTCGCCCGCTACTTTCCCTGCCGCTGGGCCTCGTTAGCTCGCGCGATTCCTTCGAGCGCCCCGCGCCGCCCTGGCGCTTCCGCTAGCGCTTTCTCAAACTCTTTACGCGCCAAGCCCGGATGATTTTGCTCCAATAGCAGGTAGCCAAGCTGCTCCCGCGCAGGAACAATCGGCCCCGGCGTCACCGGCAGCTTCTCGACGGCGTCCTCCTCATCCGCGGCTTCTCTCATCATGGCCACGGCTTCTTCCGCCTTGCCCTCCGCATGAAGAGTCCACGCCGCCACTTCGCGCTTCAGGATCTCCGCCTGCGCGGCCCAATATTCGTTGCCTTCCTCGCGCAGGTTCTTTTCGATCTGTCCCAACTTCTCGATTTCCACGCGAGCTTTAAGGCCTTGCCCGCTCCGCGCCAGTCCGATTCCCCGCGCCCACACCGCTATCGCCCTCACGTGAAGAGGAGCTTCCTCGGGAGCCACAATACGCGCCGCCTCCGCCCAGTCTCCCCGTTCAACCGCGTAGCGAATCGGCATCGCCGTGGACGCATAGGCAACCTTGAAATCCGCGAGTTTCAGATCAGGCATCCCTTGGAGCGCCGCAATGATTCGAGCTGCATCCGCCTCCCGCCCCATCTGCAGGTATGCGTAGGTCAGATAATCCATCGCATGCAGCTCTTCTCCCTTGTCTCCATGCTGGCGCGCCGCCTCTCTTGCCGCAAGATTGGAAGCGATCGAGTCCTCCCACAATCCCAGCCGCGTATAGATGTGCGAGGGCATGTGCAGCGCGTGCGGAGCCGAAGGCGCAATCCTCGAGTAGCTTCTCGCCGCGGCAAGGCCTCTTTGCGCGAGCTCCGCATTGTCGTAAGCATGGATGAGGCAGTGCGGAATTCCGGGATGTTGCGGATTGGCGCGCCACAGCGGCTCCAGCAGATCCGCCGCCTTCTTCTGCTTCGCGTGTGTCTTGTCCGCAGGGGAAGCGCTGGCCAGCAGCGCCAGGGCGTAGAATACTTGCGCTTCGGCGTCTTGCGGATTTTCTTTTGCAATCTCCGCCATCGCCAGCTGGTAGTTCTCGACTCGCGCGCGATACGCAACCGTGCCCGCATCCCGGTAGATCAGGCCTAGTGCCTCAATCAACTTGTGTTCGCGTGGGCTACCCGCTCCGATGTTCTCCGCCAGCTTGATCTCACGCTGCGCTGCTGGAATCGTAGCTGCCATTAGCGGCGGATCCCACAACTGGTGAAAATGCGTCATGGCGATGCCCCAATGGGCCATGGCGCACGTGTCATCCTTGCGCGCAACTTCATGAAACGTTTCTTCCGCCCTCGTGTACTCGAATGAGTGCAGCAGCGCCACTCCGCGGTTAAATTGCTCTTGCACGTCTGGCTTGCACGAAGTTGCAAACGCTACCGTTCCCAATCGTTCGGGCATTCCGTGATCGTGCTTTTCCTGGGTCCCTGACGAAGGGCCGAGGAGAAATGCCAAGGCTGTGACCGCCCACGCACAGTGCCTAATCATTTGCCGCCCCCGTCCGAAAAACCCGACAGTCAATGGTCAAAAGGAAGGTTCTTGCAGTTCCACGATTCTAGCCCACGTTTGTTGCACTTCGCCCCAACAAATCGCTGCGCACCAATTTGCCGTGGCCGCTTGCCCGCCGTGGCGGGCAGGCAGGTGGGGGAGGGGACCTTAAATCTAGCCGTCAAGACCTGCGAGCAGATGGTCAAGAGGAAGGGACTGCCAATGACGGCACCTTGGCGCCCTTGATCAGCAGCCAGAGCATGATCGCCACCTCGCCGAACAGAACGGGCTGCGCATATCGAAATGCCGCGCCGTAATACTGCGGCGCCAGCAAACCAGTCAAGCTGATGGCCACCCACGCAAAACAGTTGACCACCAGCCATGCGCCCAAAAAGCGCGGAAGAAACCGCGACTTGTACACGAGAAGACCGAAGGGGAGAAGCCACAAGCCCCAAAAAATCTCGTTGATGACATTCCCTTGAAAATGCAGCCGGAGGAACAGCATGGCCAGGGCGTCGCGCTGCGGCTTGTTAATGACATCGAGAAACTCGCCGCCGTGGAACAGATGGAGCGCGGCGATACTGTTCAGCACATTTACAAATGCGACTCCCGCCGAAACCAGAACAAAACTCATCATCAGCGAAGCCAGCGTTTTGTTTACGCCGCCGAGCAAACGGTAAAGCGCCAGACCCAGACAGATGAAAATGACCGCCCCAATCAGGTCCGCAAGGATGCCCAAACGAAAGAGCATTTCGTGAGCCTGGACGTTGGCGGCCGTCGCCGCCGCGTTGCCAGATACGATCAGCTTGCTGGGCACATAGATCAGGCTGAAAGGCCCCACCAGCTCCATGGATAGATAGATGGCTCCGGCGATGCGCGCCGCCTTGTCCGTTGGGTGCATGGCATTCTCCTTGCTTTTTGTCCCGCCCGTTTGCGGAATCAGATGGGCCCGCGATCGCGGCGCAGGCGCACGGCCGCCGCGAGGAATATCGCGGCAAATGCCAGCCCGACCCAGAGACCGTAGCTGCTTAGGAATCGCTCCGGAGTAATGTGCGTCATCGGCCCGCTGGGAAATTTTTCCGGCGCCACGGTCTCAAATGCCGGCGCTGCGCCGATGAGCCGTTTTCCCACCAGCTCGAGAACGTGCCAGCTGTGGAATACCATCCTCTCGATGCCGCCGATTACCAGAACCGGCAAAACGGCCCACAGCAGCGGCGCGCGTCGCGACCAGCCCGACACCAGCAGCAGCCAACAATAGACCGGGAAGGGCCACAGCGCATGGGCCGTCAGGAAGTGATACAGCAGCAGCAGCCACATTCGCCCGACCGACAGGTCTGACCAGAGCGTCGCCGCGCTCTGGCCTCGAGCCATAACCACGGTGCTGCTCACCACCAACATGACCACATGCATCGCGACGCTGACCGCAAAGCAGATCAGCGGCAGGACGAGCAGGGGAATGCTCGCTTTCGCCAGCACGGTCGTGACATCCGAAACCGGCAGCGACTTCCAGAACAGGATGCTGCGGTCACGCCGTTCCCCGTGCAGCGCGTCAAGACAGTAGAAGACGCTCACGACGATACCGGTGAACATCATGAGCCCAGCCGTCGTGTCGTACGGTGCGGCGATCGCTTCGCGCCCCTGCATGGCATGAATCCGCAACGCCTTTTCCCAGATGCCCGCAATCGCACTGATCGAAAATCCCAGCACGGCTACAGCGGCGACCGCCAGCGGCGCGAGATACAGCGAGCGGTATTCCCATAATTCTCGCCGTACGGACCAATAGAAGGGACGCACCGGCATCGCGGCGGCGGGGACGGCCTGGGACGATTCGCGAAGTTCGCGCATGGCGCTTGATTCCGTGTTCATCGGCCCGCCTCTGCCTGCCCGCCGTACTGATGGCTCATCACCGCAACGAATACATCCGCAATGCTCGGCGTGCGCACCTCGCCAAGCGCGGCGAGCTGCTCGCGTTCCCCGTGATCGAAAAGCAGGATGCTGCGTCCGAAAACCTGCCGCTCGTGCAAAGGCTTGAGCGCGCGCGCTGCGCCGAGCTGCTCCGGACGCACCGCCACCTCCCGGTAGCGGGACTCGAACTCGTCCATGCTGCAGCCGAGCACGATCCGGCCGCGGTCAATGAACATCAGATCCGTCAAGATGTGCTGAAGCTCTTCCACCTGGTGCGTGGTCACCACGATGGTGCGGCTGCGGTCGAAGTAGTCGTTCAGTAGCGAATCGTAAAACTGTTTGCGGTACAAGATGTCGAGCCCGAGCGTGGGTTCATCCAGCACCAGCAGCTTGGCATCCATGGCCATGACCAGCGCGAGATGCAGTTGCGTCACCATCCCTTTCGACAATTCCCGCACTTTGCTATTGCGCCCGATCGTCGTCCTCGCCAGAAAGCCTTCCGCCTTCGCGCGGTCGAAGCGCGGATGCACTCCCGCCAGGTAATCGAGCGCCTGCCGGACGCGGATCCATCGCGGCAGCACCGCGACGTCGGCAATAAATGAAACGTCGCGCATCAGCCGGTCTCGTTGCGTCCATGGATCATGTCCCAACACACGGAGTGCTCCCTCATAGGAGCTAAGACCGACAATTGCATTGAGCGCGGTCGTCTTTCCTGCGCCGTTTGGACCGATGAGTCCCAGAATGCGTCCTTCCTCGACGCGCAGGTCCACGCCGTCGAGCGCGACGGTGGTCCCGAATGTCTTGCGGAGGCCGCGTGCTTCGATGACGTTCATGACTTCATCGCTCCTCCTCGTTCTTCGTCTTTGGCTCACCATCCGGGGCACCCTTCAGCAGTTCTTCCGGCTTTAAGCCGAGCCGCAGCATGGTGGCGTGGATGCGCGGCCACTCTTCGGTAAGAAATTTCTGCCGTTCGCCCCGCAGGAGCAGGTCGCGCGCGCCCGCTTTGATGTACAACCCGAGGCCTCGCTTTTTTTCCACCAGATCCTCTTCCACCAGTTGCTGGTAGCCCTTCAGAACCGTGAGCGGATTGAGCCGGTAGTCCGCCGCCACGGTGCGCACGGAAGGCAGAGGGTCCCCTTCCTTGAGCACGCCTTCGAGGATCATCGCGACCACACGATCGCGAAGCTGGCGGTAAATCGGCTGGCTGTCATTCCACTCACGGTCCATCCTGTTGTCCAGATCGTCCCTTTGGGAGATGCTCTCCCTTCACTTTACGCGGTGCAATTCCATGCGCGCGTGTAAGGGCTTATCACCCGGCATCATATACGTCCACTCCTCCGTATGGTGATCCGCGTCAATGAACGTGAACACGGCGTGGTGCATGTGTCCGTGCTGGTTGCCGCCGGAGAGATCGGCAAAATCAAACTCCACGGTCTTGCCGTCCGGCGAGACCTTGCCGGTCATGTGCGGCCGGTTGCCCGCGTCGCAGTAATGGACGAGATTGAGCTGGCCGGCGTCCACGTAGAGCATCGTGACCGGATGGTCGTAGCGCGAGGGATCCAGCGGAGTGTTTGCTTCCTGAAACTCGTGCACAATCGCGTTCCCCCTGGATGTCACGCGCATCGTCACGCGCATCGGCTTGATCGGCTGCTCATTCATCCCGGGCATGAGCGGATTCACGGTAATCGGGCCCTCCCACGAACCGGCAAGCGACTTGAGCGCCTCGAAGGATTTTTGCACCTCCGATTTCTGCACCTCAGATGCGGTCACGGCCGACTGTGCATAGGCCACAGCGGCGAGCAACATTACAGCAAAAGCAGCGAAAAGGGTGGAACGAAGGGATTTCATGTTTTGCATCCTCCTTGAGATTTGGATCTGAGGCTGCCGGTGCGGTCGGGACTTTCGAGAAGCAGTGTCGGCAGCTAGACATAGTGTTATAGTACACTATAACACATAGGATGCAAGACCTTTTTGTGACTCTCCAACAGGACAGTAACCTGTTATTAGTCAGTAGTTTACGAAATACGCTTGCAAGAGCGGGACTCTGCCCGCTTCCTCCAAGGCTGCTACGACTTCGGTGCTTGCCCTTTGCGCGCTTCCTTCATGCGCGCGACGTTTTTCTCCATATATGCGAGCCAGTCGCGGCTGGCTTTCGTGCGCGTGGCCATGTCTTCTATGTTCTTGAGCAGGAGCGGAGTCCCCATCGTTGCCCGCAGGTCCTTCAAGAAGGGTTTGATCTTGCAGAGGATCACGAACATTTCGCCACAGAATGAGGGATCGAGAAAGAGCGTTTCGCTGACGGCGCCGTTGAGAGCAAGCGAGGTCGCAATGCCCCAGTAGCCGAGCACCTGGCGAAACCAGCTGTTCTCCTGGGTTCCCACGGCGCGCATGACGGCGAGAACGTCGTCCGCGCTTTCCGGCCAGAAATCGTTCAACCACCAACGCCGGGCCTTGCGCAGTTCCGCTTCTCGGCGCAGGTCGTAGAGTTTCAGGATAATATCCGCATCGCCTGCTGAGGCTTTTTTCGCCATTGGTTCCTCCGGGGGGATAGGATGCCGCCCTGAAGCGAGCGGGTACAATCACGCCAAAAAGCTCACTGCTTCGGTTCCTGGAGAGAGGCCTGGACTTTTTTGCCGTACTCGCGGGCCTTGGCGAGGATTTCAGGTTCGTTGAGGGTTAGGACGCGGCCGCCGCGCATCACGATTTTTCCGCCGATGACCACGGTTTCGACTTCGCTGGCCTTGAGCGCATAAGCAATCTGTGAGTACACGTTGTACATGGGCACGGCGTTGGGAACATTCAAGTTCAGCACGATCAGGTCCGCCTTCTTGCCAACTTCAAGCGAGCCGATGTCCTTGTCCATGTGCAGAGCACGCGCGCCTTCAATGGTGGCCATTTCAAGAGCGGCTTTCGCGCCGAGGGCCTGGGGATCCATTTTGCTGATTTTCTGGAGCTTCGCGGCCAGGTCCATTTCTTCCATGAGGTCGAGGTCGTTGTTGCTGCCCGCCGGGCCGTCCGTGCCAAGCCCCACATGTACGCCGGCGGCGCGCATTTCCGGGACGGGTGCGACTCCGCTCGCGAGCATCATGTTGCTCGAAGGATTGTGCACGCAGCCGACGCCGTGCGCCGCCAGAATTTTCTGATCCACGTCGTTCACCCAGATGCAGTGCGCGGCAACCACATCCGGACCCAGGACTCCGATGTTTTCCAAATAGCCCACCGGTGTGCGGCCATTTCTTTCGCGGCTGTCTTCCAATTCCTTTCTTGTTTCGGCGACGTGAATGAGAATCGGGGCCTGGTATTTGCGCGCCAAGGCAGCGGCGTCCTTCAGGGTTTTCTCCGAATCGGTGTAGATGGAATGGGGCGCGACGGCCGCGTGGATGAGGGAGTCACCCTGCCAGCGCTTGAGGAATTTCTCCGTGTAAGCCGCGGCGGCATCCTCGTTGGAGTTGTCGGGAACGGGAAAATCGATCCACGATTCACCGAGCACGCCGCGCATGCCCGCGGCTTTGGTCTCCTCGGCGATGGCGTCCTCGAAATAGTACATGTCCGCGAAAGTCGTGGTGCCGCTGTGAATCATTTCGAGCGCGGCAAGGCGCGTGCCCCAGCGGACGAACTCTTCGTTCACATTCTTCGCTTCGGCCGGAAAGATGTATTTGGTGAGCCAGACATCGAGAGTCATGTCGTCGGCCAGGCCGCGGAAGAGAGTCATGGGGACGTGAGTGTGGCCATTGATGAGTCCGGGCAGAATCAGTTTTCCGCGCGCGTCGATACGCTGCTTTGCGGTCACCCCGTTCGGGAAAAGCGGGGCTTTTCCAAGGGCGACGAGGGAATCGCCGCGAATCGCGATTTCGCCGTCCTCGAGGACCTGGCTGGCGGGGTTCATCGTGACGATGGTGCCGCCGGTGACAAGCAAGTCCACAGGCTCAGCCTGCTTTGGCGTTTCCGCCGGAGCCTGGGCGAAAGAGCGAATGGCACAGGCAAGAAATAGTGGGAGCAAAATGGAGCACGCCGCGAGCGTTTTCAGGTGCTTGAGAAAAGAGAGATATCGCGTCATCGATGAATGTCTCCGCGCATCACTGTAGCATCTTCGGGCGGGGCAAAGAAAAAGCCGAGCTATAAATTTGACGCGTCGAAGGGCTTGGGAAAGAGATCGCGCATGGGAAACACTTCGACTTTACCCTTGAGATTCGACAAGACCACGGGAACATCGCCACAAAATTCCCAGATGAGCTGGCGGCACGCGCCGCAAGGCGGCGTGAGCGCGTCGGTATCGGTGACGACGGCAATGGCATCGAAGCCGCGCTCGCCTTCGCTGATAGCCTTGAAGATGGCGACGCGCTCGGCGCAGACGGTGAGGCCGTAGGAGGCGTTTTCAACGTTGCAGCCGCCGAAGATCCGTCCGGAGACGGCGCGCAGAGCGGCGCCCACGCGGAAGTTAGAGTATGCGGCGTGCGCGTTTTCGCGGGACCGCTTCGCCGCGGCAATCAGAAGATCGTATTCGCTCACGAAAGAGACTCCGCGATTTTAGGGATGACCGCCTTGAGCAGCGCGATAAATTGTCCCTTGACGCGTTCGGCGGTTTCAAGGACTTCGATATGATTGAGAGGCTGATCGAGAATGCCCGCGGCGGCGTTCGTCACGCAAGAGATTCCGAGGACGCGAATGCCGCAGTGGCGGGCGGCAATCACTTCGGGAACGGTGGACATGCCGACGAGGTCCGCGCCAATCGAGCGAAGATAACGGATTTCGGCGGGAGTTTCGTAGCTGGGCCCCAGGAGGGCGGCATAGACGCCCTCGG
>Ga0209581_1003916_pt1 | contig 12392 bp, 7 predicted proteins | sample Coa_R2_FD_187160 | JGI IMG/M metagenome (GOLD analysis project Ga0209581, IMG submission 187160) | Surface soil microbial communities from Centralia Pennsylvania, which are recovering from an underground coalmine fire - Coalmine... | ecosystem: Environmental > Terrestrial > Soil > Unclassified ...
CTTCGCCAGGAATTCATCCACTCGCACGCGGTCGTGCTCTGTGCGCTCGGCTCGATGGGTCAGACGCTGATTTCAACCTACCCGGATGATTGGAAAACGTGTCTTCGCGGCCTTCGCAAGATCGACTGGCGGCGGACCAACAAGGAATGGCAAGGGATCGCGATGTCGGGCTCGGACGTGGTCAATCGACGGCAGAACCGGATGGATACGGCATCGTTTCTCAAGCTCAAGATGGGCCTAAAGCTAACGCCTGCCGAAGAGCGGTCGATCAAGGGCGCGACAGATATCACGTTGATCATGAACGACCTGCGTAAGTTTGCGGGCGAACCCGCTGCAGCGGAGAATTAACTCGGGGGAAGTTCGGTGGATGACTCAAGCCAGCTCGTCGCTCAGTTTGAGAAAAACGTCAAAGAGGAGGTTCGAGTAAGCATCGACGACTTTCGCGGGCGGAAGATCATCAATATTCGGGTCTACTACCGCTCCGACGCCGGCCAGTGGCGGCCCGGAAAGCAGGGGCTTGCGTTGGCCGTTGATCGCTATCGGGATTTGGCCGACGCGGTGCTGAGGCTTGGCGAAGGGCTGCAAGCGCAAGGTCTTTTGCCGGCGTCGAAGGCTCATGGGGAGGATACTGGCGGCCCGGACAGAACTCCTAAAGGTGGAAATCGAACGTCGGGTGCGGGGGCTTAGGGTGGCCGCCTGGACGGAAGCGATATCGCTCGGTTCGAAGATCTTCGACGTTGCGCGCGACTGGTTCGCAAGCACGACTCCAAGGCGAAGCCTGATCATCGTCGGACGGGATTTCCAGCCGCCACTTATAGGACCGGCCTTTTGGTCAGTCGCGACCTTCCCCGGAAGTCCGCAAAAGCGCGAAATGTTCGTGAGGTTCATCTTCAGTCTGAGAAATATCGCGCGACAGCCGGTTAGGATCGCGCGGTCACGTCTCAAAATCATCCGGCATTTTGGCGTTCTCCCCGCGAGCGCGCGCGTAGTTGAAGGCAGATGGCTGCTGCAGCCGGACGCCGAAACAAATGTTTACGGCGATCATGCCGTGCATCCTCAGGCTCCCGCTGTTCAAGGCGAGGCGCATTGGCTGGTGGAGCCCGCGATAGCCGTCGATGGGGAGAGCTTTCGCGCGAAGGTCTGCCTGATCGACGATTTCGGTAATGGGCATTGGATGAGGAAACTAACGTTTCGCCCGCTCCTTTTGCCCCACCCACTGTTCGCGCCCCCGCGGGAGGCGCGATAGATGCGATTCCTCGATGACCACGAACTGCGGCCGCTTGAGATAAGCGACAGCCGCGCGTTCCGGCCGGTAGGGCTTGCGCTCGGCAAGGGAGCGCAGGGGGTCGAGGTCGCCGTGCTGGCGGCGGACCGCCGTCCTTCGTTGTCCGACCTGCGGGCCTTGTGGAGATCCCGATTGAAAGGTCGAGCGACGCCAGTTCTGCTGGTCGCTCTCTACGATAGCAAAGCGGCGATTTGTGGACCGGCGGGGGAACACCCGCCGGCCTATAATGAACTCGATCCCGAGCTCGTGGAGCGGATTTGCCGAGCCGCCTTGGAAGAGCCGGACCGGCATTCGGCGTTGCGCAGGCTTCATGCGGCAATTCCCAGCATCGAGGCACCCCTTGCCGGGCTTCGCAACGAAGGACTGTTCGCAACTCATCAATTGGAACGTGTTCGAGACGATTTCGATTGGGTTAAAGCGACTTCTAGTGGCCGCTCGATAATCGGCGACCGTGGCGAGAATCTGCTTCGCTCCCTTGGCTTCACCATCGAGCCGCTTGCGGCCGGTCCGGGTGGTGTTTTGCGCGCCGCTGGAACTCGAACCGCACTGGCGATCTTTCTGGATCGCAATGAATCGCCGGAAATACCTAGTCGTCGTTTCTCGGATCATTCGCCTATCACCTGGGCGCTGAGAAAAGCCGACGACGAGCGGCTTCGTTATGTCATCGTTTGCGCCGGTCCCAGGGTGCGGATCTACATGGCGGAGCCTGGGCGGGGTGTCGCACAGCGCGCGCGCACGGAAAGTTATCTCGAGATCGACCTCGATTTCATCAGAGCCGAAGATGCCGCCTACTTGTGGCTGCTCTTTTCCGCCGAAGCACTGACCGAAGGAGGCTCCTTCGAAAGGATTCTCGAGGACTCGCACAGGTTCGGTGTTGAACTCGGCGAGCGCCTGCGGGAGCGCGTCTATTGGGAGGTGGTTCCGGGTCTGTCGAAAGCGCTTTTGGCGATGCGAGCCCTGCAACATCCCGATGCAGGACAGCTTCGGGAAACCTACCAGATGGCGCTGCTGATGCTCTTTCGGCTGCTGTTCGTAGCTTACGCAGAGGATCGCGACCTTCTGCCCTACCGTAGCAACGGCGAATATCAGGCACGGTCGTTGAAGCAGAAAGCGAACGACTTGGCCGAGCGCGCGCGCACCCAGGGGCTTGTTGCTGTGGAGAGCGGCGAGGCCTTCGATCAGAACAGCAACTCCCTCTGGGAGGAGATCAGCCAACTCTTCACCGCGATTAACCACGGTCACGCCGAGTGGGGCGTTCCCCCTTATAATGGTGGCTTATTCCTGGGCGAGAAGCAGATCTCACCGTTGGGCCACTTACTGGCTCAAATCAAGCTGAACAACCGAGATTTCGGGCCGGTCCTTTTTCATTTGCTCGTTGATCGTGGACCTGAGGGTCTACTGCCGGTCGACTTTCGGAGCCTCAGCGTACGGGAGTTCGGAACGATCTACGAGGGCTTGCTCGAAAACGAACTCTCAGTTGCACCGGCTGATTTGGCGGTAACGCCGAAAGGCGAATATCGACTCGCGCGGAACAAAGATGAGATTGCAGTTCGCGCCGGGCAGCTTTACCCGCATACCCCGTCTGGAGCGCGAAAGTCGACTGGGTCGTACTTCACGAAGAGCTTTGCGGTCGATCATCTCCTCGACCATGCACTTGAGCCGGCCCTCGATAACCACCTGAAGCGGCTCGACGGGCTTGACGATCGCGCCGCCGCAGAAGCCTTTTTCGACTTTCGCGTGGCGGATATCGCAATGGGCTCCGGTCACTTCCTGGTCGCGGCCCTAGATCGCATCGAGCGGAAGCTTTCCAACTACCTGACCGCGCGCCCCCTTGCTGACGTTTCAGCTGAGTTGGTTCGATTGCTGGGAGCGGCGAATGCAGAGTTAGAGAAGGTGGGGCTCGCTGAGGGCGTTGAGATCGAAGGGACGCAACTTCTCCGCCGTCAGATCGCACGACGGTGTATCTACGGCGTCGATCTCAACCGGATGGCGGTTGAGCTCGCCAGGCTCAGCATCTGGATTCACACGTTTGTGCCGGGCCTCCCGCTTTCTTTTCTCGATCACAACCTCATCCAGGGCAACTCACTAGTCGGAATCGCAACCATTGCCGAAGCGTCGAGCGAAATGCGCAAGGACGCCGGCGTTGCCCATAGGAACTCAGGGCAAAGATCGCTGTTCGAACTGTCGGCCGGAAAGTTGCTCGGCAAAGCAGGCGACGTCTTGGTCAAGCTGGCGCGTATCTCGGACGCGAACGCGGCGGAAATTGCGGTAGCGCGGAGTGCGATGAAAGAGGCACGAATAGCAGTGGCGCCGACGGAGGCACTTTTCGACATTCTCACTTCTGCTCGGATCGATCGAGGTATCGCCGCGCAAGCCGCGGAGTGGGCTCAAGCGCACACCCAAGAGGAAAAGTTTGAGGCGGCTCTGTCAAAGCTGTCTGGTTCCAAGTTGCACTCTCAGGGCCAGGCGATTCTCACGGCGATCCCTCCGCTACATTTTCCAATTGCCTTTCCGGAAGTGTTTCTCCGCGAGCGCGCCGGCTTCGATGTGATCCTCGGGAACCCCCCGTGGGAAGAAGCGACCGTTGAAGAGGACCGGTTCTGGACCCGCTACGATCCGGGCTTCCACTCGCTGTCCCAAGGCCAGCAGGAGTCGGCGAAAAAGCGATATCGGCGCGAGCGACCTGACCTGGTTCGCCTCTACGAGGAGGAGCGTCAGCAGGCGGAGTTACTACGCCAAGTGCTCATAAGCGGTCCCTTTCCCGGGATGGGCACCGGCGACCCCGACGTTTACAAAGCAGCGGCATGGCGCTTCTGGAATCTGGTCACGGCCGATGGCGGACGAATCGGCGTTGTGTTGCCACGCTCGGCGTTCGCCGCACGAGGGTCTGAAGCGCTCCGTCAGGAAATCTTCGCGTACGGCAGGATTAGTGATCTCACGTTTCTGGTCAACCGCGGCGGATGGGTTTTCGACGACGCCGAGCATCGTTATACGATTGCGCTCGCGGCTGTAACCAAGGGCGCGAATGGCAAACGCGAGATGCCGCTTCGCGGCCCTTTCGCAAACTACAGCAGGTACGCGGAAGCAATGAAGCATCCGCCGCTGCGATTTCCGGTGGAAGAGGTTCTTACCTGGACCGACACCGCGGCGTTGCCGCTGCTACCCGACGACGCGTCAGGCGAGGTTTTCGCACAGTTGCGGAGGGCGCCGCGCCTTGATCTCAACGATCGGGGCTCCTGGCGCGCGCGGCCCTACCGAGAGCTCGACGCCACGAATGACAAGAAGTTGATGACACTTGGCGAGAAGCCGTCCGATGGCTTCTGGCCGGTCTTCAAGGGCGAATCGTTTGATATCTGGGTCAATGACACAGGCTCCTATTACGGGTGGGCCGATCCAGACAAGGTTCTTCCGGTGCTTCAGAGCAAGCGCCAGCGCAGCGCGAAACAGGCCCGCTCGCCTTTTGCGGGATTCTCGCCGGCGTGGTTCCGAGAATCAAAGACATTGCCGTGCTGGTTCGCGCGCATCGCCTTCCGGGATGTGACGCGAGCAACTGATAGCCGGACGGTCCGCGCGGCTCTGCTGCCGCCGAAAGCCTTCGTGACCAATGCTGCGCCATTCCTCGTATGGCCAACCGGTGACGAAAAAGATCAAGCCTTTTTGCTTGGCGTCCTATGCTCTATCCCTCTTGATTGGTATGCGCGCCGATTCGTCGAGATTCACATGAACTACCACGTGCTCAATCCTATGCCGGTTCCGCGCCCGAGCCGTGACAACCCGTTATGGCAGCGAGCGGTTGCACTTGCAGGAGGGCTCGCGTGTCCTGACAAAGGGTACCGTAAGTGGGCCGAAGCGGTCGGCGTCCAATGCGGCCAGCTTCCCGACGACGAAAAAGAGGACATGATCCACGAACTCGACGCCGTGGTCGCGCATCTCTATAGCCTTTCCGAATCCCAGCTGACGCACATCTTCGAAACCTTCCACGAAGGCTGGGACTATGCCGATCGCCTGAAAGCCACGCTCAAGCACTTCCACGCCTGGGAGAAGAAGCGATGACGGCCGCGCAAATATTCACACTCGCGGACGAACTCACCGAAAAGCCGCGCTCCTGGGTGGAATCCGGCCCTGTGGCTGACGGCTCGTTCGGTTGTGTGATGTTTCTCGGGTTTGAGCGCGCGCTGCGGCAATACAGTTCAATCGTCGAGCTTTTGCGAAAAGGCCTCTGCGACGACGCCCTCGTACTCATGCGGTCCTTGTATGAGCTGAATGTGAACCTTTCGGCGGTCGAGTCTGAGCAAGACGCCGAGAAGTTCCTCAGCTTCGGGAAATTTCAACAGGCGCGCTTGATACAGCAGAGACTTGAGGATGAGGTCAAGGACGCTGAAGACACGGGTAACGCCGCCGAGATCAAAACGGCTACGTCAAAGCTGAGCCAGCTTTCTTCGGCCCTTGATGCCCAATTCGCGGAATTCAAACTTCCCAACGGAAAGTGGCAGAAGGGGTGGTCGCGCAAGACAGTAGACGGATTAGCGAGCGCCCTCGCGCGCGATACGGGCGCGCCTCATGGCCAAAGCGATTACTGGGTTTACCGTCTGGGGTCACTCTTTACGCACAATGAGCCCGGCGCGCTGCTTACCGGTGTGAACGACGACAAATTGACTGCAGACGCATGGAAGGAGCTCCGCCTGAAACGCGACAAGGCGACTAAACAAGGTCTCGCGCCAATTCTGCATGAAGCATCCATCTGTTTCGTCGATATAGTCGGGATGGCCGGACCTTGTATTAAAGGTTATGAGCGCCCGTGGTTTGATGACGCGATGCAAAAGATATTGCCCGCATTCTGCGCGGGCGACACTGCGGAGAATGGTTGGAGGATAAGGCCGTGCCCGAGCTGAGCCGGTTTTTCGGAATCATAATCCGGATGTTTTACAGCGACCATGAGCCGGCGCGCTTCCACGCCTGGGAGAAGAAACTACAGAAAGTCTGATTTCACTTTGAGGCGACCACAATGCCCGTTAGCAATCTCACTCGATGTTATGAAGGAGTTCAGCGAATCTACCGTAACGCGGTTGTGCGTCACGTGCGGTTGGTGATGGTCAAAAGCTATCCCGCTGATCACCTCGAACGTTTGAGCAAGCCTTTCCAGAAGGAATGGGCCGATATCAAAGTCAGTGCCGAGGAGCGGCGGAAAACTGGCGAACTCGCAGCTCGGATCGTTGACGAATATGATCTGCTCGGAGTTAACCACTTCTTCAACTTATTCGACGCGCACCATGACGTGATCTGCCCTGCGGATTCGGGACTTGATGCCGCCGGTCTAAAGGCGAGAAAGCAGGCGCTTCTAGCCTGGATTAAACAGATCAAGAATCTACGCGATCCGCTCTCCCATCCTTCTGAAGCAGACTTTTCCTACGAAGATTCCTTTCTTATTCTCGATTGCGCACGCCGCGTGCTAGTCCAACTGAACCTCGCCAAGGAAGCCGAAGAAATTCGCCAACTTGCTTCTGAGCTCGATGGAAGGCCGCTCTATGCGGATTCTTCTCACGAACCACTCGACGATAGCCTGCCGCCACGCGAGTCCATAGTTGTTGACTTCGTTGGACGGCAAGCCGAACTCGACGCACTTTGGCGGTGGTTCGACGACCCATTGCGCAAGAAGTATCTGCTCGCCGGGGACGGAGGAAAGGGCAAGTCCGCTCTCGCCTATCAGTTCGCGGTCGAAGTGAAGTATCGAGCTCCAGAACCGTATGTGATCGTTCTTTGGCTGACCGCAAAAAGACGGCGCTTCGCGGAAGGGAAAGCGGTGGCCATAGACCAACCGGAATTCGTCAATCTTGAAGGAGCTCTGGACATTCTCCTTCAAAGGTTCGGGTTTATTGAGGATCTAGTGCATAGCGTGGAACGGAAGCGGGCGCGTGTCCTGGAGCTGGCGAACGGATTCCCTGCGCTTATCATTGTCGATGACGTTGACTCCTTGCAAGGCGCAGGCGAAGACGCGATCGAGTTTTTCCTCGACCAACTGAGCACCACGAAGAGCAAGATACTATTCACCTCACGCAGAGTGTTATTCGGCATGGCCAATATCACACTGCAGGTGCCTGGCCTCGGTGAGAAGGAGGCGGAGGAGTTTATAGCGTCGCGCTGCGCGCTGATGAAACTGGAGCCGGACCGCGTCGCGCGTCACGTGCGCGAGATAATCAAGACAACCGAGGGTTCGCCTCTATACATGGAGGACCTTCTCCGTCTTTGCTTCGTGCTATCTCCTGAGGAAGCAATTCGAGCCTGGAAACAGAAGGCTGGCGAAGAGGCGCGGCGATACGCCCTACAGCGCGAAATCGACCTCCTAACCTCCAATGCGCGGGAAGCATTGTTGGCAGCTTGTATCATTCCGGGACCGGCCTCCTTCGTAGAAATTCGCGAAATCACAGGCTACAGCGGCGATCAATTGGCTGCAGCACTCGGTGAATTACAGGGGCTTTTCCTCCTACCGAAGCCAGTTCTTATTGAGGGAGAAGAACGTTACCAAGTTAACACGAATACGCGGTTACTCTTGGATGAACTCTTCCGCGGGACAGACAATTGGCGTCGACTTGAAAATGCACGTCGTTCTTTACGGGGAGATCTGCCCACCGCAGGGAACAAACAGGTTCAAGGTCTAATAAGACAAGCAGTATTGATGGTACGGCAGCGAGAGCAGCAGGAAGCTGAGCTTCTGCTCAAGAATGCTCTGGAGAAGTATCCGAGCGACCCCAATCTCTTGGCATTTCTCGGATGGGTCTATAAGGCCTCCGAGCCGCCCCGAATTACTGATGCACGGGTAACGTTCAGGAGAGCCAGCGAGCTTCGATGCAAGAACATTGAAATGTACAAACATTGGGCTCGGCTAGAGATCGAGCAGCGTGAATGGACCAAAGCGGCCGAAGCAGCTGAACAAGGGCTGAGGTGGGATGCAGACAACCGCGAACTCCTATACGCCGCGGGCTACGCTCGAAGTCGGCTGGCCAGGGAGCTTGCCGGAGGGCTCCATCCCGAACGGGCGCGGCAAGAATGTGAAACCGCTCAAAGGCTGTTGGAACGCGCTCTCAAGTCCCCAGAGAAACTCCAAGTTGGAGAACGCCGGCTCAGCTCTGATATTTACCGAGCACTCGTTCTAAATTGTGATGCGCTGGACGACGCCGGAGGCGTCTATAAATTCTTCGAGTTATGGCTGGCTGAACATCCTGACGATGAGAACGCCTGGTCTGAGCATCAGCGCCTATCAGAAAAATATCGTTTTCCGGTGCGAAGGCGGCAGTGACACCGAAGCGAGCGATTCAGCCATGCCAGAGTTAAGCCGGTTCTTCGGAATTGTGATCCGGTGTTTTACAGCGACCATGAGCCGGCGCACTTCCACGCGATCTATAGCGAGTACGAGGCCTTGATCGAAATCGAGACTCTGCTGGTGTTTCGCGGGTCGTTGCCGCGCCGGGCGCTGGCGCTCGTGCTCGAATGGGCTGCAATGCACCGCTCCGAACTGCATGATGATTGGCAGCGTGCGCGCGCCGGAGAAACATTAAATGAGATCGAACCGCTCGACTGAGGCGACGGAAATAGAACGTGGCTAGCGGCTCGCCTTTCTTAAATCGAAGGCGTCGCTCGATGGCGGCGAGGGGCAACGAATGAACGACAATATCGACTTTGATCAATTCCGGGAGCAGTGGCTCGAAGAAGTAACGACGGGCGATCCTTCCACGATAGAACTGGGCCGTCGATTTGCGTTCAAGCTCGTCAGTCAGTGGCTCGACGCAGAGGAAGGGTCAACAGATCTCGTGTTCTGTGACGGTGCGGGAGACGGTGGAATTGATCTCGCGTATTTGGATCGAGAGGACGATGAAGGCGAACCTGACAATGTCGCGTCGGGCCACACCTGGTATCTGTTTCAGAGCAAGTACGGCACCGCCTTCCAGGGAGTGACCACTCTTAGAGCCGAAGGACACAAGGTTATTGATACGTTGGACCGACGGCGGCAAAACCTTTCCTCGCTTGCCGAGGGCCTTCTGGATCGCCTCATGACGTTTCGCAAAGCTGCCTCGGAGAAGGACCGGATCGTCCTGGCCTTCGCGACAGAGAGAGCGCTGTCTGAAGAAGAGAGGCGAGTGCTGCAGGATCTCCGTGCCGTCGGACAACAACGGTTGGGAGCTATTTTCGATATCGAGTCCGTCTCCATAGAAACAATTTACGAGCGTATACAGGAGGAGCTTGCCGCACGCAGGAAGCCTTTAACCATGCCGCTGCGTGCGAAGCTGGTAGCACCGAGCGAGGCTCTCTTGATCGGTGCCGTCGGCTTGGTGGACCTTTACGAGTTTCTGAAAGCCTATCGCGACGCCACCGAGGATCTCGATCGGCTGTATGAGAAAAACGTTCGACGCTTCTTGGGCACGCGAGGGCGGGTGAACAAGTCCATGATGGATACGCTTAAGGAAGCGCCTCAGCATTTCGGGCTCTACAATAATGGGATCACCTTCGTGGTGACCGACTTCCAGCTCGGCAACAATGCGAGCGTCGAATTGATAGAGCCCTACATTGTGAACGGCTGTCAGACTACGCGGACTATCTGGGAGGTGTGCCGTCAACGCCTCGAAGCCGGTGGGACAGGAACCAGCCCGGAACTCGAAGCATGGAAGGAATCACTAAGCTCCGGGGTTGCGATTTGCAAAATCGTAAAGGTGGGCGCTGCGGGTGCTAACCTTCTTACAGCAATCACACGATACACGAACACTCAAAACCAAGTCCGCGAAAAGGACTTTATAGCGCTCACATCAGATTTTCAAAGCTGGGCTGGGCTGATGGGCGACAGATATGGCGTGTATCTCGAGATCCAGCGGGGCGGCTGGGATTCGCAAAAGGCGCTACAGAAGCAGCAGCCCGCCGTCCGACAATTTGCGGACCATGCAAACGCATTTGATCTAATAAAAGTTTATGGGTCCGGTTGGTTGTCCGAAGCGGGCCTCGCATTCGGGAAAAATCCGCCGTTTCTTCCTAACGGTTCAGTTTTCAAGCGCATAGTCAATCAAGAGGGCGTCGAAGAAGGAAAACCCTTCGGTGTCGAAGACCTGTACGCCGCATACCTTATCCAAACAGAAACAGAACAGTACGGTTTTGGCAGGGGCGCGAAAAAACCGAGTCGTCGACAAACTAAGTTTCTTTTCTATTTGGTTATTATTGAATTACTCAAGGATGCCGCGTCCCGTGGCGGCCTCAGCACAGCGCACAAAGATTTGTCCCTCGCGATCCTCAAGCTGTGCAGCCAAGGAAATGAAGCTGCGGCGGCTGCCTTGTTCGATAGCGCGGTTGAAGTGATCGACACCTATTTGACCCAAGGCGATGACAACAGTGTATTCGAGGAACCGGCATACAAGCAGACGTTCAATTTGGACCTAAACGGGTTCCTGAAATGGGAACAAGTCGCGAAAACCGAGCAGAATTGCCCGCGCTTTCGTAATCTTCTCGCGGTTACCAAGGTCGCCATGGCCCGAAGAACAGGTGGCCAACCGTCCCCTCGCGAAGCGATTATTCAGGCGATCAGCAAATGACCCGAGAGAGCAGAAAATATTTCAGCATTGGTCCGATAGGCTCGTGTCCCGTGCAGGTAACACCATGAGTTTCTTACGCATTCGCGAAGTCAAACCTCTTGAAGGTCTAAGACTAGAGTTGGGCCTCACCGACGGTTCGGTCATCGAGCGAGACGTATCGCGGCTTTTGGTCGGACCGGTATTCGAGAAAATCCGAAAGGACCCGGCGCTGTTCGCCCAGGTCCGCGCCGAAGGCGGCACGGTGGTATGGCCGAACGGCGCCGATCTTTGCCCGGACGTTCTCATTTGGTGCGGCCCACCGCCGGAAAAGGGACAGCAACCGGCCCATCCGCCGCAGGCTTGATGCGGGCGTCATCATGGCGAAAGGCGAGCGCCAGATTCCGCTGATTGAACCCGAGATGCCACTGTTCGATGGCAAACGTGGCGATTCGGGAGAGGCCGCAGCACAAGAAATTCCGGACAAGCCCGAGTTCGTCGATAATCGCGAACTTCGGCTTATCGATGCGCTCAGGAGGCATCTTGATTGGCTGCGTCAAACCTATGCGAACCCGGTCGAGCTTTCGATCGCGAGCGGGTACTTCAATCCGAAGGGTTTCGCGATGCTCGCCGATCGATTGCGGCATCTGGAAAAAACCCGGCTGTTGCTTGGTGCCGAGCCATTGCCTCCTCCCGCGATCCCACTGCGGATGCCCGGTGAGCCACGCGGCGAAAGGCTGGAGGCAAAGCTTGTTCGCGAGGAGCTTCAAAAGAATGAACAGGGGCTTGAGCGCGATCGCAACTTGGTACCGTTCAGCCCTGACGAAGATCACGCGCTTGCGGAGCTGCTCGAATTCCTGAACAGCGGCAAGATTGAAGTGCGCCGCTTTGAAAAAGCATTTCTGCACGGCAAGGCCTTTCTTTTCGCAAGCGACGAAGGGGTGATTTCTGGCTCCTCGAACTTCACCGCCGCCGGCCTGACCAGCAATCTCGAATTGAATCTCGGCCGCTACGATCCGACGCCCGTCCAGAAGGTCCGCGATTGGTTCGACCGATTGTGGTCGGAGGCTGCACCTTACGATCTTGCCGCAGTCTATGCGGCACGCTTCGAGCCTTACGATCCGTATCTTATTTTTCTGCGCATCCTCTGGGAGCGCTACGGTGCGGAACTGGAAGCTGAAGCCGAGGGCAGTGCGCGAATCCGGCTGACTACGTTTCAGACAGACGGCATCTTTCGAGCCAAGCGTATCTGCCAGCAATACAATGGTGTGCTGGTCGCCGACGGTGTTGGCCTCGGCAAGACCTTCGTCGCCGGCGAGTTGCTTCGCCAATCAATGGAGGATCGCCGCCAACGAGCTCTTTTGATCGCTCCCGCTAGCTTGCGCGATGGGACCTGGGCGCGGTTCGCCGATCTGCACTCGCTCTACATGGAATGTGTTTCCTATGAGCAGTTGGCCGACGACGTTCAGCTCGGCGGTACACAGCCGTATCTGAAGCAGCAGGCGAACGACTATGCGCTGGTGGTGGTGGATGAGGCACAAGCCTTTCGCAATCCATCGACG
>Ga0209581_1003921_pt1 | contig 12381 bp, 12 predicted proteins | sample Coa_R2_FD_187160 | JGI IMG/M metagenome (GOLD analysis project Ga0209581, IMG submission 187160) | Surface soil microbial communities from Centralia Pennsylvania, which are recovering from an underground coalmine fire - Coalmine... | ecosystem: Environmental > Terrestrial > Soil > Unclassified ...
CTGGGCGCGCGCCGCCGGGCTGCCGATGCACCTGCACCCGCACAAGCTGCGGCATTCGTTCGCCACGCATGTGCTGGAAAGCAGCGGCGACCTGCGCGCGGTGCAGGAACTGCTCGGCCACGCCAACCTTTCCACCACCCAGATCTACACCCAGCTCGACTGGCAGCGCCTGGCGCAGGTTTATGATCGTGCGCATCCGCGCGCCAAGCACGCGGACCACAAATCGTGATTCCCGCGCCCGCGAACTTGAATCCCGCCACGTTGTCCCCAGCTTAAGCCGATCCGGCGGCGTAGCGCGCCGGCCAAGACCGTGGAGAACGACTTGCAAACCTTCGAAGGCACGACCATCCTCGCCGTGCGCCGCGACGGGGTCGTCTGCATCGGCGGCGACGGCCAGGTGTCGATGGGCAACACCCGCGTCAAGGGCAATGCCCGTAAGGTGCGCCGACTGTACGACGGCCAGGTCCTGGCCGGCTTCGCCGGCGGCACCGCCGACGCCTTCACCCTGTTCGAGCGTTTCGAGGGCAAGCTGCAGAAACACTCGGGCAGCCTCACGCGCGCGGCGGTGGACATGGCCAAGGACTGGCGCTCGGATCGCTACCTGCGGCGGCTGGAAGCGCTGCTGCTGGTCGCCGACCGCGAGACGACCTTGATGATCTCCGGCACCGGCGATCTGATGGAACCGGAGGCGCACGGCGTGATCGCCATCGGCTCGGGCGGTCCTTATGCCGCGGCCGCCGCGCGCGCGCTGGTGGAGAACACCCCGTTGCCGGCGCGCGAGATCGTCGAAAAAGCGCTGCACCTGGCCGCCGACATTTGCATCTACACCAACCACCATCTGACGCTGGAAACCCTGCCGGCGTGAAGCGACCGTGAACTCCCCAGGCCCCAGTATGGACGGAACGAATCCCGCGACGGCCCCGCAATCCGCGACCGCATTGACGCCACGCCAGATCGTCGCCGAGCTGGACAAGCACATCGTCGGCCAAGCACAGGCCAAGCGCGCGGTGGCGATCGCGCTGCGCAACCGCTGGCGCCGCCAGCAGACGCCGGAGGACATCCGCGCCGAGATCACGCCCAAGAACATCCTGATGATCGGCCCCACCGGCGTGGGCAAGACCGAGATCGCGCGCCGCCTGGCCAAGCTCGCCAATGCGCCGTTCGTGAAAGTGGAGGCGACCAAGTTCACCGAAGTCGGCTACGTCGGCCGCGACGTGGACACCATCGTGCGCGAGCTGGCCGATGTGGCCGTCAAACAGACCCGCGAACAGGCGATGGCGCGGGTGCGCGACCGCGCCCAGCAAGCCGCCGAGGAGCGCATCCTCGACGTGCTGTTGCCGCCGCCGCGCGATTTCGGAGAAGCCTCCAGCCAGCGCGAGGCCGAGCACAGCGCCGCGCGCCAGGTGTTCCGCAAACGCTTGCGCGAAGGCAAGCTCGACGACACCGAGATCGAAATCCGGCTACAAGCCTTGCAGCCGCAGATGCAAATCGTCGGCCCGCCGGGCATGGAGGAGATGACCGCCCAGCTCCAGAACATGTTCAAGAGTCTGGGCCAGGGGCAACAGAAGACCCGCAAGCTCAAGATCAAGGAGGCGTTGCGGCTGTTGATCGACGAGGAAGCGGCCAAGCTGATCGACGAGGAGGCGATCCGCGCCGAGGCGCTGAAGAACGCCGAGGACAACGGCATCGTCTTCATCGACGAGATCGACAAGGTGTGCAAGCGCGGCGAGTACCTGGGCGCCGACGTCTCGCGCGAAGGCGTGCAGCGCGACCTGCTGCCGCTGGTGGAAGGCTGCACCGTCTCGACCAAATACGGCCCGCTCAAGACCGATCACATCCTGTTCATCGCCTCCGGCGCCTTTCACATGGCCAAGCCCAGCGACCTGATCCCCGAACTGCAGGGCCGCCTGCCGATCCGCGTCGAGCTCGACGCGCTCAAGACCGAGGACTTCGTGCGCATCCTGTCGGAGCCGCGGCATTCGCTCACCGAGCAGTACAAGGCCCTGCTCGCCACCGAAGGCGTGACGCTGGAATTCAGCGCGGACGGCCTCAAACGCATCGCCGAAGTCGCCTGGCAGGTGAACGAGCGCACCGAGAACATCGGCGCCCGGCGCCTGCACACGGTGATGGAACGGCTGATGGAAGACGCCGCCTTCGAGGCGCCGGATCGCGGCGACAAACGGCTGGTGATCGACGCGGCGTACGTGGACCAGAAGCTGAAAAAACTCGCCGGCGACGAAGACCTGTCGCGCTACATCCTGTGAGGATTATTCTGTAGCGTCATGACCGCACCGGCGCCGCAAACCATCAGGCTGCATCGCAACTCGCGCGTCCTCGAAGTGCGCTACCCGGACGGCGTGTGCTACGCCTTGCCCTGCGAATATCTGCGCGTGTACTCGCCTTCGGCGGAGGTGCGTGGCCACGGCGGCGGCGAACCGCAGCTCGTGCCCGGCAAGCGCGAGGTGAACATCGTCGCGATCGAGCCGGTCGGTCGCTATGCCGTGCGCCTGCGTTTCACCGACGGCCACGACAGCGGCCTGTATTCCTGGGACGTGCTGCGCGAGCTGGGCGAGAACCACGACCGGCTGTGGGCGCGCTATCTCGAGCGCCTGGCCGAGCACGGCATGTCGCGCGACTCGGAGGTGGTCAAGCTCTCCGCGCTGGAACCCAGGAAGTACATGCCCAAGGGGGGCGCATGATCCGCGAAGTGCTGCGCATGGGCGATCCCCGGCTGCTGCAAAAATCCGCGCCGGTGGAAAACTTCGGCACTCAGGCCTTGTTCGAGCTGCTGCGCGATCTGCGCGACACCATGGAGGCCCACAACGGCGCCGGGCTGGCCGCCCCGCAGATCGGCGTGCCGCTGCGCGTGGCGATCTTCGGCGTGCGGAAAAATCCGCGCTATCCGGAGGCCGAGGAAGTTCCCTTCACCGTGCTGTGCAACCCGGTGCTCGTGCCGCTGGGCGAGGAAATGGAAGAAGACTGGGAAGGCTGTCTTTCGGTACCGGGCCTGCGCGGCTGGGTCCCGCGCCACGCGCGCCTGCGTTATGCCGGTTTCGACGCGCACGGACGGCGCTTCGAACGCGAAGTCGCCGGCTTCCACGCCCGCGTGGTGCAGCACGAGTGCGACCACCTGGACGGCATTCTGTATCCGATGCGCATGCGCGACTTACGCCGCTTCGGTTACACCGAGGTGCTGTTCCCCGGCCAGCCGGCTCTCGAAGAATAAATCGCGGCTTGACGCCCGCCGCGCGCGCAGCCGCGCCTCCGGTCAGATCGGGAAACCGAGGTTGACGCCGCCGTACACCTCCGGCCCGTGCTGGTCGTTGAACTGTTTGCTGCGGCGGACGACGACGAAATCCGCGCGCAGCGCTCGCCGGTAAAACAGCGTGGCACCGGCGACTGCGTCGGTCACGAAAGGAAAGCGGCCGAGGTTCGCGCCGGGCGCCACTTCAGATGCGCCGTCGAGAAACAGGTCGTACTGCAGATAGCGCGCCTGCACGCCGGCATAGACATCGAAATGCAGCGCCGCGGATCCCAGCCGCCGCCAGTCGGCGAAACCGTCGCCCGACAAGGCCGGGCGGATGCGCTCGGGGCCGTAATCCACGTCCAAGGCATTGCCCGCGCGCAGCCACAGGCCGGTCTGGGCGTAGCGATAGACGTTGCCGAGGCTCACACCCGCGCCCGGCACCAAGTCCAGGGCATAGCCGTTGCCCAGCGACAACGGAAAACGGTGCGCGTAATCATAGGAAAACTGCACGGCGAGCCGGTCGTGGAGCTGGTGGCTCCAGCCTTGCGCTTTGTGGAAACCGACCAGGGCGTGATAGCCGTCTTGGGCCTCGCGCCCGAGCGCGGCGGGGCCGACCACGCCGAGCTGCAGGTCCAGATCATGCAGACTGCGACCGCCCCGGTCATCGGCGTTTTCCTGCAAGACATGCGCGCCGGTGTAGAGCCAGGCGGCGTAGGGACGGTCGCGCGGATCGGGCGGCGTCAGATCGAGCTTCTCCGGCGTGAACTCGGTCTGGGCCAGCACGATCCAGGCCACGCGGCGCTGCGCCTCCGCCTGCGGCGCGTACATCGGCAGCCAGCGGCCGAGCGCGTCGAAACCCTTGCCGAGCCAGCCGCCGTCGATGGCCGGGGTCAGATAGGAAAGCTGCAGCCCCTGGGTGTAATAGCGGTCTTTGTGGCTGACGATGCCGTCGTTTTCCTCCAGCACCGTGAAGTGGCCGGAATCCTGGGCCTGCGCCGTGCAGACCGCGAACAGACTCAAAGCGAAGAAGTGGCGGACGCGGACGTGTTTCTTCATGATCGTTCCGGGATCGGGCGGCCCAGACCGCGGCGCGCGCGGCATCTTACAACGGTAACCGCGGCGGTAACACTCCCATCCCGTCGCTCCCCGGCTGCCGGAGCGCGGCTTAAGACGCGCGAAAAAAGATCGAACGCCCCATAATGGCCGCCCATCCGAGGCGCGCCATGTCCCAGAACCGCCGTTCGCAAAAAAAGGGATACACCCATTTCGGCTACGAGGAAGTGCCGATCGCCGAAAAACGCGCCCGCGTCGGCGCGGTGTTCTCCTCGGTGGCGCGCCGCTACGATCTGATGAACGACCTGATGTCCTTGGGCATCCACCGGCTGTGGAAGCGCTTCGTGGTGGATCTGGCCGCGGTGCGGCCGGGGGAGTCCGTGCTCGACCTGGCCGGCGGCACGGGCGATCTGGCCGCGGCCTTCGCGGCGCAGGTCTTCAGGGAAGGAGATTCCGCAGCCAGCCCAGGCCTCGTCGTGCTGGCCGACATAAACGCGGACATGCTGGCTCAGGCCCGCGTCCGGCTGACCGACCGCGGACTGGTCGAACTGCCCCTGGTGCAGGCCAACGCCGAATGCCTGCCGTTCGCCGATGGCAGCTTCGACTGCATCACCATCGGGTTCGGACTGCGCAACGTCACCGACAAGGACGCGGCACTGCGCTCCATGGCGCGCGCGCTCAAGCCCGGCGGGCGCCTGCTGGTGCTGGAATTCTCCAAACCGCGCTCGTCCGGTCTGGCGAAGCTCTACGACCAGTACTCCTTCAAGGTGCTGCCCACCCTGGGGCGTCTGGTGGCCCGCGACGAAGGCGCCTACCGCTACCTCGCCGAGTCCATCCGCCGGCATCCCGACCAGGAAACGCTCAAGGGCATGATGGAAGAAGCCGGCCTCGGGCGCGTGCAGGTCTACAACCTCACCGGCGGGATCGTCGCCGTGCACCGGGGCTGGCGTCTGGAATGAGTCCGGAACTCGGGACCACGCCCGAACTGGCCTGCGCGGCGCTGGAAATCGCGCTCAACCGCTACCTCCGCCTGGAACCGTCCGCGGCCGCGGATGGCGCGCGGCTGGCCGGCCAGCGCCTGGCCTTCGAGATCCGCGATCTCGGCTGGACCTTCGTGCTGGAGCCTTTGGCCGACGGCCGTCTGCGCGTGACCGGCGAGCGCCCGACCGCCGCCGACGTGCGGGTGCGGGCGAGCAGCCTGCGCCTGCTCGGACTGGCGCTGGCGACCGTGCAAGGCGAGAGCGCGCTGCCGGAGGGCCTGGAGGTCGAAGGCGACGGCGAGCTGTTGCAGAGTTTCCGGCGCCTGTTGGCGCGTGTCGGCTTCGACGCGGAGGAGTGGCTCGCCGCCTGGCTACCGGAAGGCATGGCGCACCGCGCCGCCGGAGCGCTGCGCGGCTTGTTCGATTTCGGCCGCCACGCCGCGCAGCGGCTCGGTCGCGACACCGCCGAATACCTGGTCGAGGAAACCGGCGATCTCGCGCGCACCGCGGACGTCGAGGAGTGGATGGAGGCAGTGGACCGCCTGCGCGAGGACTGCGACCGTCTGGAAGCGCGCCTGGCCCGAGTCGAAGCGCAGGCGGAAGGCGCACGGTGATGCGCCCGCTGCGCCGGCTGTCGCGCACCGTGCAGATCCTGCGCGTGGCGCACAAGTATCGCCTGGGCGAATTCCTCGGCCGCAAAACGCCGGTGGCCGCGCAGCCGCGCGGCGCGCGCCTGCGTCTGGCGCTGGAAGAACTGGGGCCGGTATTCATCAAATTCGGCCAGGCGCTGTCCACCCGTCCCGACATCCTGCCGCCCGACGTGGCCGAGGAGCTGGCCCGGCTGCAGGACCGCGTGCCGCCGTTTCCGGGCGCCGAGGCGCGCGCCATCGTCGAGCGCGAGCTGGGCCGGCCGGTGGCGGAATTGTTCGAACATTTCGACGAAACCCCGCTGGCCGCAGCGTCCATCGCCCAGGTCCACGCCGCCCGCCTGCGCGCCCCGGCGGCTGGCGCGGCGGCCGGCGACGACCAGGGACTGGACGTGGTGGTGAAAGTCCTGCGCCCGGGCGTGGAAAAACAAGTCGAGCGCGATCTGGGCTTGCTGCACGCCCTGGCCGAATTCGTCGAGCGCTGGCATCCCGCCGGCCCGCGGCTCAAACCGCGCGCCATCGTGGACGAATACGAACGCATCGTCTACGACGAACTCGACCTCATGCGCGAAGGCGCCAACTGCTCGCAGTTGCGGCGCAACTGGCTGGGCAGCGAACTGATCTACCACCCGCTCGTGTTCTGGGACTACACCCGGCCGCGCGTGCTGGTGCTGGAGCGCATCGACGGCATCAGCATCCGCGAGCTCGACCGCCTGCGCGCGGCCGGAGTCGACTTCAAAGTGCTGGCCGAGCGCGGCGTGGAGATTTTTTTCAAGCAGGTGTTCCGCGACAACTTCTTCCACGCCGACATGCACCCGGGCAACATTTTCGTGGACGTGTCCGATCCGCACCGGCCGAGCTATCTGGCGGTGGATTTCGGCATCGTCGGCAGCCTCACCGCCTCGGACCAGCGCTACCTGGCGGAGAACTTCCTCGCTTTTTTCAACCGCGACTACAAGCGCATCGCCGAGCTGCACCTGGAATCGGGCTGGATCCCCAAAGGCACGCGCGTGGAGGACTTCGAATCCGCCATCCGCACCGTGTGCGAGCCGATCTTCAACAAGCCGCTCAAGGACATTTCCTTCGGCTTCTTCCTGCTGCGCCTGTTCCAGATCGCGCGGCGTTTCAACTACCAGGTCCAGCCGCAGCTCGTGCTGTTGCAAAAGACCCTGTTTCAGGTGGAAGGGCTGGGCCGCCAGCTCTATCCCGAGCTGGACCTGTGGAAGACCGCCAAGCCGATCCTGGAAGACTGGATGTGGAACCGTATCGGCCCCGGCGCCCAGCTCGCCCGCCTGCGCGACCAGGCGCCGACGCTGGCCGAAACCCTGCCCGAACTCGCCACTCGGGCGCTCAAGATCCTGGCCCAGGGACCCCAGCCCGCCGTCAACGAGGAAAGCGCGCTCGCCTTGCGCCAGGAAATCCGCGCCGCCAACCGCCGGACGCTATACGCCGCCGCCGGCGCCACGGCCTGGCTCGGCGCGATCCTGCTCTACGGCCTGACCGCCCACAGCCAGCCGCCGCAGACGGTGCAAATCCTCGACGCCATGCTGGTCGCGCTCGGCGCCGGCTGCTGGTGGCGAGCGCTGCGGCGCGGCCGCTGATTTCCAGGAGAAATTCAGCCCGAACACTGCGGGCGGCGGCCGGCCGCGCGCGCCTGCTGGTACACGGGTATGTCCTGCGGCACGCGCGCCTGGAGCTGCTGGATGCGGCTGGCGTCCGAAGGATGATCGGAAAGGATGGCCGGCGGGCGCGCCCCGCCGAGCCGTGACATCTTCTGCCACAGCGCGATGGCACCCTGCGGATCGAAGCCCGCGCGCGCCATCAGGTCCAGGCCCAGGAGATCGGCCTCGGATTCCTGCTCGCGCGAGAAGTGCAGCAGCAGCAGGGTCGAGGCGTCGCCGACCAGGTTGGGATCCACGCCGGTGACCGCGCCGACCAGCCCGGCGCCGAGGTTGGCCGCGAGCGCCTGCGAATAGCGCTCCGCCGAATGGTGGGCGAGCACGTGGCTGACTTCGTGGCCGATGACCGCGGCCAGCTCGTCCTGGGTAGTGGCGACCTTGAGCAAGCCGGTATAGACGCCGATGTGGCCGCCGGGAAGCGCGAAGGCGTTGATCTCCGGGCTGTCGAAGACCTTCACTTCCCAGGGCGTGGTATTGCCGGGGATGGCGGTGGTCACCGCGTCGGCCACGCAGGTGACGAAGCGGTTCAGCCGGGCGTCGCGCGTCACGGGCGTTTTTTGCTCGATCTGGCGGAACGCCTGCGCTCCGACCTGGGCCATCTGCTCGTCGGAAACCAGGTTCAACTGGCTGCGGCCCAGCGGCGAGGTCGCGCAGGCCGCGCAGGACAAGGCCGCCAGAACAATCCATCCCTGACGCACGACGAGACTCGGTTTCGATGCGGGCCGCCGAACTGCGGCGATTTTAACCTGGGCCGGGACTCGCCGCCGCCGGAACCGCAAATCTTGTAAATTAGGCTCGGGCGCTAGGCCCGGGGAGCGGTTAAAAGCCGCAAAGAGAATTCAAGCGGCCTTGGGGTCGTTTCGAGAGAAGGAAGGCTTTTGCTTTATGGCTAATCGTGAAACGGGGACCGTGAAGTGGTTCGACAACGCCAAGGGCTACGGCTTCATCCAGCGAGCCGCCGGCGAAGACGTATTCGTGCACTTCCGGCAGATCCGCGGCGAGGGGTACCGCACGCTGCAGGAAGGCCAGCAGGTGTCCTTCAACGTGGTGCAGGGACAGAAGGGATTGCAAGCCGAGGACGTGGCCGTCATTTGAGAACGCGCGAGCGCCGGTCGTTCCCGCGACCGGCGCTTTTCCTGGTTCGGCTTGTGGTTCGGCTTGCCAGCCGCACTTCAGGGTTTCAAGGTCCGACCCAGGAACTCCAAGGTGCGGCGCCAGGCGTCGTCCGCGTCGGCGGCTTTATAGTTCGTTCCGGACGGATTGGCGAAGGCATGTCCGGCATCGGGGTAGATGTGGATGTCCGCTGGCCGGCCCAGCGCCCGTAAGCCTTTCTCGAACGCCTTGACGCGCTCGAGCGGAATGCTCTGATCCTGCCCGCCGAACAGGCCCAGCACCGGCGCTGTGAGCTTGGCCAGCGCCTCGGGCTGAGCGTCGACGAATCCGTAGTAGATCACCGTCGCAGCGACCTTCCCCGAGAGCAGTTGCGCCGCCTCGAACGAAACGCCGCCGCCGAAGCACCAGCCCAGCGTGCCGATCTTCGCGGCTCCGGCGCGCTGGAGCCAGTCGTAGGCCGCCTGGATGTTGGCGTCCATCGCCGGCATGTCCGACAGCGCCGCCTGCATGAGCTGGCGTGCGTCCTGTGGCGTCTGCGCCGAGCGGCCGCGGTAGAGATCCGCCGCCAGCACCCGATAACCCGCGGCGGCGAGTTTCTCGGCCATGGCGCGGATGTTGTCGTTGAGCCCCCACCATTCGTGAAACAGGATCACGCCGGGCAGCGACGCGCCGGCGTCCGCGGGTTCGGCGTAATAGCCTTGCAGCTCGTCCGTGCCGATCCTGCCGTAAGTCACCGTGCGCGTTTGCACCGAACCGGACGGCGGTGGATGCGCCACCGCAGGGCTGGGCAGCGGCGCGTCGTCATGATGCATCTGCGCCATTGCCGCAGCCTCGCGCGCCGCGCGGTCTTCCGCCGGCGGCGCCTGGCCGCCGCAGCCGGCGAGCAGCACGAGCCAACAGATCGGCAAGACGGTGCGTCCCATGCGCGGGTTTCCTTCGGTTCTCAAGTATCCATGAACTCGGCGGACTCGGCGGACTCGGCGTTCAGGGCCGCCAGAAGCTGAGGGTGCAGGGCGGGCGTAGCGGCGAGCACGCTGGTGGTGTCCAGGCCCACCGCTCGGCCGGCGAGATCCGTGAACACGCCGCCGGCTTCGCGCACGATCAGGCTGCACGCGGCGATGTCGAGCACGTTGACGTCGGACTCCAGTACGGCGTCGAGCTTGCCCGCGGCCAGCCAGTGGTAGTGCAGGAAATCGCCGTAACCGCGGATGCGGTGCAGCCGAGGGATCAGCGCGCCCAGCCGCGCCCAGCCGGGACCGCGCGCCAGGCGCGCGAGATTGCCGGTGGACAGGGTCGCGCGCTCGATGGCCATCGTGTCCGCCACGCGCAGGCGCTCGCTGCCCAGCCAGGCCCCGGCGCCGCGTTCGGCCCACACGGTTTCTCCCGCCCCGCCGTTCCACAGCGGCGCGCAGGACACCGCGGCGACGATTTCTCCGCGGTGCAGTAGCGCGATCTGGGTGGAAAACAAGGGATAGCCGCGCACGAACGCCTTGGTGCCGTCGATCGGGTCGACCAGCCACAGGGATTCGGCATCCGCCCCCTCGCGCCCCAGCTCCTCGCCGTAGAACCCGTGCTCGGGAAAACGCGCCTTCAACACCGATTTGATGGCGCGTTCCGCGGCCACGTCGGCTTCCGTGACCGGGCTCGCGTCCGCCTTGTAGCGCACCTGGCAACCGCTGCGATAGGCCTGGCGGATGACTTGAGCGGCGGCTTGAGCCGCTTCGAGCGCGGCGGCGACGAATGAGTTCGGCATGACGACCAGGCAATGGGGCTGGAACGCTTGCCATCTTAGCCGCTTGCCTTACACTTGCGCGTCGCGCAGGTGTCCGCGCCGCCGCTCGCGGCGCGGGTGAAACGGGAAGCCGGTGCGCGGCGTGCACCCCACGCCGCAATTCCGGCGCTGCCCCCGCAACGGTAGGTGGGTGAGCCGGCGGCACAGGCCACTGGACTTCGCGGTCCGGGAAGGCGCCGCCGACCAACAGGGAAGCTCTCCCTGCCCCACGAGCCCGGAGACCGGCCTGTGCGAGGTCCGGCAACGCGCCGGGAACACTGAGCCATCGCCTGCGGGGACGCAGGCACGGAGACTTCCATGATCGACCTCGCCCGTTGGGCGCCGGGGCTCGCCGCTCTGCCCCTGCTCGCCACCGCTCAAGACCTTTCCCCGTCCTGGCCGCCGCAAACGGCCGCCGTGCTGGCGCCGGTGACCGTGACCGCGACGCGCACGCCGCGTGCGCTGGAGGACAGCCCGGCCGCGACGCTGGTCATCGACCGCGCCCAGATCGAGCGCAGCCAGGCCACCGACGTCGCCCAAATCCTGCAGGAATATGCCGGACTGGAAGTGGTGCGTACCGGCGGGCCCGGCCAGCCCGCTACGCTGTTCGTGCGCGGGGCCAACAGCAACCATGTGATCGTGCTGATCGACGGCGTGCGTCTGAACGACGCCACCAGCGGTCTGCCGCCGCTGGCCGATCTGAGTCCGGAACTGCTCGAGCGCATCGAGGTGATCGAAGGCCCGCGCGCCGCGCTCTACGGGCCCGACGCCATCGGCGGCGTGGTCAATCTCATCACCCGCGCACCGGGGCCCGCGCGGGTTTCCGCCAACGTCGGCGGCGGCAATTACGACACGACCTATGGCGGCCTTGCCGCCCGCGACCAGGGCACGGTCGCGGGCCTGCCCTGGGGACTGGCGCTCGCCGGCCAGCAAGCCCACAGCAGCGGCTTTCCCACCTTCCAGGGCAGCGACCTCGACAGCGCCTATCGCAATCGCAGCCTGAGCGGGCGCGGCGCGCTCGCCATCGGCGGCTTCACGCTGGAAGCGCGTGCCTACGACACGCAGGGGCAGACTCAGTATCAGAATCTCGCCTTCGACAGCAATTTCGACTTCGCCGGCTTCACGCCCGCCGCCGAGGACTTCCACCACCAGGTGCTGGCCCTGGAAGTCGGGGCGCGGCTGCTTTCGAACTGGCGCTCCAGCCTCACCGCCAGCCGCAGCCTCGATCGACTCGCGCAATTGCAAGCCGATGCCGCTGGCCTGCCGCCGGGGTTCGTGCGCACGATCCGTCCGGAGCTCGACTGGCACAACGTGCTGACGCTCGACCCCCACCAACGGCTGTCTTTCGGAGCCCGCGCGGCGCGCGAGCGGGTGGATGCCCTGTCCTTCGGCAGCCGCATCGCCTATGCGCAAGACCGCGATTACGGCGTGCTGCAGGACGAGCTGTTCTTCGGCCCGCACCAGGCGGTGCTGGCGGTGAATTATCTGCACGACGCCGCCTTCGGCGAACGTTTCGACTGGAACGCGGAGTACGGCTACGCCCTCACCGCCACCACTCGCCTGCTCGCCTCGGCGGGCACTGCCTTCCACACGCCCACCGCCAACGACCGCTTCGGTTTCGGCGGCAATCCCGATCTCAAGCCGGAAAAGGCGCGCAACTACGAGCTGGCGGTGCGCCAGCGGTTCGGCCTCGCCCAGCACGCCGAGCTGCGGCTGTTCCGCACCGAAGTGCGCGACCTGATCCAGTACCTGGGCGCGGTCAACCGCGTGGAGAACGTCAGCCGGGCGCAAAGCGAAGGCGTGCAGCTTTCCTGGGAGTACCTCGCAAACGGCTGGCAGGCGCGCCTCGATGGTCTGTGGCAGAACCCGCGCAATCTCGACGCGCACGCGC
>Ga0209581_1003922_pt1 | contig 12381 bp, 6 predicted proteins | sample Coa_R2_FD_187160 | JGI IMG/M metagenome (GOLD analysis project Ga0209581, IMG submission 187160) | Surface soil microbial communities from Centralia Pennsylvania, which are recovering from an underground coalmine fire - Coalmine... | ecosystem: Environmental > Terrestrial > Soil > Unclassified ...
TCATCTTCGTCCGGACCCGGATTCGGCGTGGTCAGCAGTTTTTCGCCAACAAAAATGGAATTCGCGCCCGCGACGAAGCACAGCGTCACCGCTTCCGGCGACAATTGCTTGCGCCCCGCTGCCAGCCGCACTCGCGAAGCCGGCATCAGGATGCGCGCCGTGGCAATCGCGCGGACCATCTCGAGCGGCTCCAGCGGAGGCATGTGCTCGAGCGGCGTGCCCTCCACCCGCACCAGCATGTTGATCGGCACGCTCTCCGGGTGCGGCTTCAATGTCGCGAGCTGCTGCAGCAACCCGATGCGGTCCTGCTCCCGTTCGCCCATTCCCAGAATTCCTCCGCAGCAAACGGTGATTCCCGCCTCCCGCACCGCCGCCAGCGTCTTCAGCCGGTCATCGTAAACCCGCGTCGTGATAATCGAGCCGTAGAATTCCGGCGATGTATCCAAGTTGTGATTGTACGCGGTGAGTCCCGCCTCCTTCAGCTTGCGCGCCTGCTCGCCGGTCAGCATCCCCAGCGTGCAGCACACTTCCATTCCCAGCGCGGAGACGCCTCGCACCATCTGTAGCACCGCCTCGAATTCCCTTCCCTCCGGCGCCTGCCGCCACGCCGCTCCCATGCAGAATCGCGTCACGCCCCGTGAAGCCGCTTCCCGCGCGACGGAAATCACCTGCTCCGCGTCCAGCAAACCGTGCCGCTCCACGCCCGCGTCATAGTGCGCGCTCTGCGGACAATACGCGCAATCCTCCGGGCATCCACCCGTCTTGATCGAAAGCAACTGGCAGGTTTGCACGCGGTCCGGCGCGTGGAATTGCCGGTGCGCCGTCTGTGCCCGGTACAGCAGGTCCGGCAGCGGCGTCCGATAGATCGCGGCCACTTCCTCCCGCGTCCAGTTATGTCGCAACGCCGGTCTGAAAAGAGGCGCGCTTTCTGTCGCGGCACACATTCCCGAACTCATGAGCCCTCTTCTTTTCGAGCTTCCCTCAGGATTCGTAATCCAAGCATGTTACCAAAGGTCCGCCGCGATTTGCCTCTCCCTGTTGAGAATTCTCTTCTCCCTGGAGAGGTGCCACTCTCGCCTCTCTTAGACCCCGGGGGTGTACTCGCCCAAGGATGCCCGCCGTTTGTAAAACGTCCGCTGAAATGTTATAAATTTGCGTTTTGTTGCCGCCCTGGTTTGGCTTATAGGGAGCCGCTCGGGCCGGTCGGATAGGGGTATCCGGCCAGCGACAAAAACCGTCCCGTCCAGGATTGGGAGCAGGATTCGGTTGCCGGTGGTGCGCTCCCACGTCGCTCGAAAAACTGGCGAACGCACGTGGAATCTTGCCGGTATGAAGTGTGCGGGAAGGCCAGCGCCCCGGGTTGAGAAATCGCCCGCCGGAACCGCGCCAATTTAGGGGAATCGAATTTGACTCGAACGATGGAGGACTCGTAGATGCGAACCTGGCTGTGCATTGCCTGGTCACACCATATTGGAATTTTCGCGAGAGGATCGCTTGCCGCTCTTGCCGCTGCCTTGAGCTCGGCTTCCTCTTTCGCCGCGCAGGCTCATGAAGCCGGCGTCGAAGCCGCTCTTCGCCTGCCGGACCTCTCCCAGGTCCGCTTCCTGGGAACCGACGGCCACAAGCTGCTCCTGTGGGGAATCCTCATCTGCGTCCTCGGACTCGCTTTCGGCCTCGCCATGTATCTCCGGCTGAAAAACATGCCCGTGCACCGCGCTATGCGCGACGTTTCCGAACTGATCTACGAGACCTGTAAGACCTATCTCATCACGCAGGGCAAATTCCTCCTGCTCCTGTGGGTTTTCATCGCCGTCATCATCGTTCTCTACTTCGGCTGGCTCGCGCCCGTCGAGCCCGTTGGCGTGACCCTCCCGATCATTCTGCTCTTCAGCCTCTTCGGCATGGCCGGCAGCTACGGCGTGGCCTGGTTCGGCATTCGCGTGAACACTTTTGCCAATTCGCGCACCGCCTTCGCTTCGCTCCGCGGCAAGCCCTTCCCCGTTTACCACACCCCCCTCGAAGCGGGGATGAGTATCGGCATGATGTTGATTTCCGTCGAGCTGATTATGATGCTGTTTATTTTGCTTTTTGTGCCGGGGAACTACGCGGGCCCGTGCTTTATCGGCTTCGCCATCGGCGAATCGCTGGGCGCCGCGGCACTGCGAATCGCGGGCGGCATCTTCACGAAGATCGCGGACATCGGCAGCGACCTGATGAAGATCGTCTTCAAGATCAAGGAAGACGATCCGCGCAATCCCGGTGTGATCGCGGACTGCACCGGAGACAACGCCGGGGATTCGGTGGGGCCCAGCGCAGACGGCTTCGAGACATACGGCGTCACGGGAGTGGCGCTCATCACGTTCATTCTTCTGGGGATCAAGAATCCCACCATCCAGATCCAGTTGCTGGTCTGGATTTTCGTCATTCGCATCGTCATGCTGATCGCCAGCCCGATGGCGTATTTCCTGAACGGCGCGATTGCCCGGGCGCGGTACGGCCACGCCGAAAAAATGAACTTTGAGGCACCGCTCACTTCACTTGTGTGGATCACGTCGTTCGTTTCCATCGCGCTGACGTTTCTCAGCTCGCGGCTTATCATTCCCGAACTCGGAGGCGATTCGACGCAGTGGTGGAAGCTTTCGGTCATCATCTCCTGCGGCACGCTGGCCGGGGCCATCATTCCGGAACTTGTGAAGGTTTTCACTTCCACGGAATCGCGGCACGTGAAAGAAGTTGTGACCGGCGCGCAACAGGGCGGTTCGTCCCTGGACATTCTTTCCGGCTTCGTGGCCGGTAATTTTTCGGCGTATTACCTCGGCCTGGTCATGGTGCTGCTCATGGCAACCGGCTACCTGGTAACGAATTACGGCCTCGGGAATTTGATTCTTGCGCCTTCCGTTTTCGCTTTTGGGCTTGTGGCTTTCGGGTTTTTGGGAATGGGGCCCGTGACCATCGCGGTCGATTCCTACGGTCCGGTGACGGACAACGCGCAGTCCATCTACGAGCTCTCGCTCATCGAACATGTTCCCAACGTGAAGGGCGAATTGAAGAGCGAGTTCAACGTGGAGGCGGACTTCGATCGCGCGAAGACGCTGCTTGAAGCCAACGATGGCGCGGGCAACACGTTCAAGGCGACGGCCAAGCCGGTGCTGATCGGCACCGCGGTGGTCGGAGCGACCACGATGATTTTTTCGATCATCATGGCGCTGACAGAGGGGCTCACGGTGAACAAGGACATGCTGTCGTTGCTGCATGCGCCGTTCGTGCTCGGTCTCATCACCGGGGGCGCGGTGATTTACTGGTTCACGGGTGCGTCCACGCAGGCGGTGACCACAGGGGCGTACCGGGCGGTGGAATTCATCAAGGCCAACATCAAACTGGAGGGAGTGGAGAAGGCCTCGGTGGGGGACAGCAAGAAAGTCGTGGAAATCTGCACACTGTACGCGCAGAAGGGCATGATCAATATTTTTATTGCGGTGTTTTTCGCTACGCTGGCGTTTGCGTTCCTTGAGCCGTTCTTCTTTATCGGCTACCTGATTTCCATTGCGGCGTTTGGCTTGTACCAGGCCATCTTCATGGCCAATGCCGGGGGCGCATGGGACAACGCGAAAAAGATCGTCGAGGTGGAACTCAAGCAAAAGGGCACGCCGCTTCACGATGCGACGGTTGTGGGCGATACGGTGGGCGATCCGTTCAAGGACACTTCGTCTGTGGCGCTGAACCCGATTATCAAGTTCACGACGCTGTTCGGATTGCTGGCGGTGGAGCTAGCCGTGAGCCTTACGGCGACGAAGGGCGGCAGTCTGGCGCACATTTTAGCCGCGGCGTTCTTTGTGGTTTCGCTGTTCTTCGTGCACCGGTCGTTCTACGGGATGCGCATCGGGTCGGAAGGGGCGCACTAGAGCCACGTTCTGAAGAGGACCACACATGGTCCGGTAGGCTGCCGCGGCCATAGCTAAGGCGAGGAACGGTCCGCGCCGGCAGCAACAGAAATAATGAAATGAAGGTGGCCGCCAGTGAAACGCTTGGGATTGTTGGGCATCGGTAAGAAGAGCGGCCCGCCTTTTGCCTGCCTACAGCAGGCAGGCGAAAAGCACAAAGGGCAGGCCCTGCCTGCGGCAGGCAGGCACCGCGGAAGATGCTTTGTATCCCGCTGTCGTACCAACAACAACGCTGGAATAATCAGAGAGATGCTTCCCTTCGTTCAGCATGACAGCACGACGGGAGGCTGTGTCACCTGCTTCGGCAGCACGGCGCCAACGGCCGGCTCAGGAGGCGCGCCATGAAACTATCCGTTTTCTGCGGAGTGAGCGTGGACGGCTTTCTGGCCCGGCCAGACCACGCGCTGGATTTCCTGGATGCGGGCGGGCAGGAGCCTCACGGGTTTGAGGAGTTCTACGGCAGCGTCGATGTAGTCGTCATTGGACGCAAGACCTTTGAAGTGGTGCTGACATTCGGGCAGTGGCCCTACGGAAGAAAAGCAGTGGTTGTGCTGAGCAGCCGTGCGCTGGACTTCTCGTCCATCAAAGACGGCGTGGTGGAGCAGATGTCGGGAGAACCGGCCGAAATCGCAAGGCGGCTCGAGTCCCGCGGCTTCAAACACGCGTACATAGACGGCGGCATCACGATCCAGCGATTTCTGGCGGCCGGATGCATCCACCGGATGGTGATTACGCGCGTGCCGGTGCTGATCGGCGCAGGCATCCCGTTGTTCGGCCCGCTGGCGCACGACATCAGCCTTCGACACGTCGAGACGCGCAGCTACAAGGGCGGGCTGGTGCAGAGTGAATACGAGATAGCGGCGGAAGGATCGTCAGAAAAGGCGGCCGGGTGAGAGAAAAGGCGGCCGGGTGAGAAGCATGGCGCTGGTCGTTTTCCTGCGGGGTGTAAACGTGGGCGGATACAGGACGTTTCGGCCAAGCGTCCTTGCAAAGGGGCTGAGCACTTATGACGTCGTGAACGTCGGCGCGGCAGGCACGTTTGTGGTTCGCAAGCCCGGCTCGAGGAGCAAATTCCGCGCGGTTTTGCTGAGAAAGCTGCCGTTTGAGGCGGAAGTTGTGCTGTGCGACGGCAGGGATCTGATCCGTTTGGAGACGGACAATCCGTTTGGGGCCGAGCCGCCAAGGCCGGACGTCGTCCGGTTCGTGAGCATTCTGTCGAAGGCCGGTGGGCTCCGCGCGGCCCTGCCCGTAAGCTTTCCTCCCGGCGGGGAGTGGTTGGTGCGCGTGATCGCGTCGAAAAAGCAGTTCGTGTTTGGAATGTACCGGCGCCACATGAAGACCATCGGCTATCTTGGCCGGATCGATAAGCTCTTCGGCGCGCCGGCAACCACGCGCAACTGGAACACGATCCTAGCGGTCGTGCGGATTTTGAAAGCGGGTAGCAAGGGCTGACCCGGAATCCCATTGCGACCATGATGCGATTTATTGTGCTTGACTGAGACTAACTATTCGTGTATAGTATCGACTGTAGAAACGTGTGATTTGGCGGCGGGAGAGGCTCCCGCCGTTTTTGTTTTTGCGGAGGCTAGTTCCCTCCCGGCTCCGGCCATAAGCTCCCGATCCGCAAGCTGTCCGGCGGGCCAACTTCTCCGGCCTGAATGCGCGGGCGCCCGGGGTGTGCGAGGCCCGGGCCCCGGGTCTTTTTCCCGCGGCCAACAAACCCAAGAACTTTCAACCGATGGCGGCAAACAAGGACAAACAGCGCATTCTGGGCGCGATTGCCCGCACTGCCAGAAAACTCGGCCGGGCGCCAACATTCCTGGAGTTCATCGCGCGCCGGGAAGTCTCCCGGTATGCGATTTCAAAGTGCTTCCCGAAATGGAATGACGCCGTCAGAGCGGCCGGGCTGCAGCCGTACAGACTGAGAGTGCGGCCCGACGACAGTGAACTACTGGAGGACTGGGGCAGAACGGTCCGAGACAAGGGGGGCTTGGTCACGCGGAACGCTTATCGGCACGCGGGGAAGCATGAGCCGCGCACGCTGGAAAAGCGGTTCGGCGAGTGGACGGGCGTAACGGAGGCGTTCCGCAGGTTCGCGAAGGGGAAGCCGGAATGGGCGGATGTGGTGGCGCTCCTGCCGGATCCAGTGCCGAGAAGCAGCTGGAGACCGGCGAAACGCGCGGCGGCCATTTTGCCGAATCACGGACGGCACGCGCCGCTGAAAGAAGGAACGATCTACGGCAGGCCTTTGGACTTTCGCGGGCTGCGGCACGAACCGGTGAACGAACAAGGGGTGGTGCTGCTGTTTGGGATGCTGGCGAGAGAATTGGGCTACCTGGTGGAAGCGGTTCAAAAGGAGTTTCCGGACTGCGAAGCAAAGCGGAAGATAGGTTCGGACCGTTGGCAGCGGGTGAGCATCGAATTTGAATTCGAGAGCAGGAACTTCCGCGACCACGGGCATCCCGCGGGGGGGTGCGACGTGATTGTGTGCTGGCGGCACAATTGGGACGAGTGCCCGGCGGAGATTGAAGTGCTGGAGCTATCGGGAGTGGTCAAGGCCCTGGCAAGTGCCGGGAATTAGACGACGGGGAGCGCGGCCCTTCGCCAGGGCAACGGAGGAGCCTTTGCGATAAGAATCGGCAGCGGGGACTGTAGGTTCTTATGCCTTGATCAAGCCCACGAAGCGGCGAGGATTGTTGTCGAAGCCCGGGAAGACGGGCTTCAGATCGCCGACGCCCATGTGCTGCGCGAGAATTTCGCCCAAGACGTAACGGAAGTCGGTGGTCAGCGCCAAGTCGCGGTTTTCGTTGAGCTGGTGGTCCTCGAGGCCGGGCCAGCGGCCATAGACTTTTCCGCCCTTCACGGCGCCGCCCATCACGAACATGCAGTTGGCATGACCGTGATCCGTGCCGCGATTGCCGTTTTCGCGGGCGGTGCGGCCGAATTCGCTCATGGTCACGACGACGATTTCCTGCATGCGGTCGCCCATGTCCCGATGAAACGCGGAAAGCGACTGGCCGAGATCGCGCAGGAGGTTGGAGAGCTGGCCCTGAACGCCGCCTTCGTTGACGTGATTGTCCCAGCCGCCGCAATCAACAAAGAGAACTTCCGCGCCGATATCGGCCTTGATGAGCTGCCCGATTTGCTCGAGGCTTTTCCCAAGCCGGCTCTTCGGATATTCGGCGCCGTTTTCCGGCTGATACTTTTCCGGATCGGCCTTGCGCAGCATGTCGATGGCCTCGAACGTTTCCGCGCCGGTGCCGTGGAGCGCCTGGTCCACGGTTTGCGCGTACATCGCTTCAAAGCCGCCTTCGGCGACCTGGCCGGCGGGTCCCTGCGCCATCACGCGAAACTGGCGCACATCCGGCAACGCGATCGCGGGCGCTTCGCCGCGCAGCATGCGCGGAAGATTCGGTCCCATGGCCACGGCCCGGAACGGAGAAGCGTGCTCTTCGGGAATGGTTTCGAGCATGCGGTTGAGCCAGCCGTCCTCGGTCGCCTTGACGCCCGGCGTTCCGGATTCCATGAAGTCCTGCGCGTCAAAATGCGAGCGCGTGGAGTCGGGTGAACCGGCCGCGTGCACAATGGCCAGTTGATTTTCGTGGAAGAGCGGTTCGAGGGGAGCAAGGCTGGGATGCAAGCCGAAGAAACCGTCGAGGTCAACAGCGGCTTCGGCTCCGCCTCGCCGCGGCTCGGGAATCGCAATGGTGGGGCGCATGCGGTAATAGTTAGGCTCACCGAACGGCACGACGATGTTCAATCCGTCCGCGGCGCCGCGCTGAAACAGAACGACGAGCTGTTTCTTGCCGGGCATTGCCGTGGCGGCCGCGGCGCGCTGGAGAAAAGCAGGCATGGCGCTCATGCCGACGAGCGCGATTCCCCCCTGCTTCAGGAAATAACGCCGCGAGAACCGGAGATTCCGGACGCCCTCACAACATTCCATACCCATGCTGACCTCTTTCCGACCTGGCCCTGCTTTTCCGTCCGCTATCTGCGTTGAAATTCCGGCGCGCCAAGAACGAGCCCCGCCACCAGCCCGAGATTCACCTGTTTCACCGGATCATCGAGCCGGGCTTGCAGCACCTGGGGAGTATCCAGTTGTTTTTCGAGCGTCTCCACAGTGGTAGGGGCAGCCTGGCCTCCAAGGAAGACTTGCACGGCGCGATTCAGCACGAGCTTGGGATCGGAGGTTTCGCCGATGCCGAGCAGAGCAGCCACATCGGCGCGCGAACCCCGGACGCGATTTTCGGCAAGCGCGAGCGAGTAGTTGAGCCGGTTCAGCAAAGCGCCGGTATTGACCCACGCATCCGCTTTGTCCGAATAGCCCGTGGGCGGCTGGCACTGATAGAGCGGCTCGCCGATGCGCGCCGTCCACATGACGAGAGGCAACGGCGTATCGATATCCGTGCCGAGAGTACGCGCGGCGGAAACCACCAGTTCGAACGGAGTTTTGATCTTTGCGCGATACGCTTCACGCGACCAGAATTCCGGAGAATAGATCATCGTGCGCAGGACAGCGCGAATATCGCCGTCACTCGATTGGAAGGTCTGCGCCATGCGCGCGACGAGCGCCGGAGGAGGCGTATCGGAGACAAAGCGCCGCGCCAGCTCGGTGGAGATGAATTTGGCCGTGCTGGGATGATGTGCCAGAAGATTCAGCACTTCCTCGCCGTCCTTCATGCCGCCGGCATGAATTTTCTTGCCGAGAACATACTTCGGATCGGGGTCATGCAAGCGCTCGTCAAACTTGAATTTCGCTTCCTCGCGCGGCCGCTCGATGGTCCATCCAGTGAAGCACCGCGCAACTTCCGTGACGTCCTTCTGGGTGTAGCCGCCGTCCACGCCGAGGGTGTGCAATTCCATCAGCTCGCGGCCATAGTTTTCGTTCAGTCCGCGCACCATCTGCTGCTTCTTATTTTGTGTTTGACCGTTCGGACGCGCCGGCGGAGGAAAGGGCCGGCCAAACCGCCAGTAGGGCATTTGCTGGCGCATGGCGCGCTCTTCCGCCATGCGTTGCGCCGCGCGCGGATCGACGCTCAGATAATTATCCAGGTAGAAGAGCATGGCGGGGCTTTTTGCCGTGGCATCGAGAAGGTCCTTGAACTTCCCGAGCGCGTGCGGCTGGATGACGTCGCGCTCGTAGGACGTCAGCAGCCACCGGTCCGCTCCCTTGGCGGCGTACACGTTGAAGTGATTGAACCAGAAGTCGTCGAGGACCTGTTGCAGTTGCCGCTCGCTGTAAATCGCGCGGATCATCTTCGCCATGGCGAGTTCCGCGACGACGCGCTGTGGCCGGCGGCTTTCGTCGGAAAGCGCGCGCGGCGTGGACTCAGGGTTGACGCCTAGATCCGCACGCTTCCCTGCAACACGGGCGGGAGGATTGTCTTCCGGCTGCTTCATGGGAGCAGGCGCGTTCGCATCCTCGGTGGACTCCTGAGCGTTTGCCTGCTCGCCGGAAGAAGTCATTCGTGCATCCTGGCCACTCTGCCCCGGGGCGTCTTGGGTGGCGACGCTTGCCGGAGACACGGCCGGCCTCGCCGCAGCTTGAGCGCGCCTTTGCTCCCGCTTTAACGTTTGCTTGGGTGGAGGGTACTTGGCAATCAGTTGCGCGCTGGACATTTTGAGAGTCGGGTACTGCTCGAGCCGCGCCTCCATGGCGTGGTCATCGATGGATTCGGGATGAAGCTGCTGGTCGATCCATTTCGCGAGGCCCATCTGCTTGATGCGCTCGACGTCGCCGGGCCGAGGGCCGTAAGCCAGCCGGTTCAACGCATGAAGAATCGCTTCGTCTTCGGAGAGTTCCGTAATCGGCAAACCTTTGAGGACGGGATCCTGGCTTTGCTTCTTTTCGTTCGCTGAGGGGGCCGGCGCGGCGGAAGCGGCGGGAAGCGTGAGTCCAAAGGGAGAGGCCAGGGCCGCGGCGAGAACGGCGGCAAGCAGCGACTTTGCAAATGAAAATGGGGTGCGACAGTGAGGCAGGTTGTCCGCGGTCATTGCAAACCTCCCCGGCATTCGCCCAGCAATAAAGAACAAGCCGGGCAAACCACTCCTTCTATTCTTGGAGAACAAACCCCGCTGGAGGACGCAAGTTGCGCAAAAAGAAACGTTTCTTGGGCCCCTCGAGATGTTTTGCAACCCGCGGGAGCACAAGAACTTACAGTAAAGGCCGGAGCCAGAACAGAATCGGCTGCGGCTAATTGCTGACGTCGAAATCGACAGAACGCTCCGGCGCCACGCGACCCGCGCCATCAATCGCAAGCATGACCAGGCGGTATTTTCCCGGAGGCAACTCCTTGACCATCACCTTGAGGCCAACGGGAATCACCGGATTGCCCTTCTGGATGAATTCCTCCGTGGCCACATTGCCGGTGAAGAAAACCTGCTTGTTCGTTGCCAGATCGAAAATCTTGTAGCCCATGACGACGCGCGGCGGATTGTCCGTCGTCAGCAAGGGCTCGTAGATTTCCGAATAAACGACCACGTTGTCCGAGTGCTTGAAGTGGTTTTCGGCAAGGGGCGTCACCTGCATCCCTTTGACGACCAGCGGGGTACGGTCTTCGAGCAGCGCCGCGTCCAGGTCCGCGCTGCTGGCAAGTTCGGAGACAGGTTGCACATTGTTGCTGAGCACCGCCGCGCTCATGCTGAACTGCTTGCCGTCGTACGGATCGATCTTGAGGGGCGCCTCCAGCTTGCCGAACGTGTCGCCACCCGTGCTGAGCACGACCTTCAAATCGTAGGATCCCGAAGCCGCGTCGAACTGGTTGATGTAGTGATAGGGAGTTTTCTCGAAGCTTTTCCACTCGTCTTTTTCGAGATCGAGCTTCACCTGATCGCTGAATCGCGCGCCCACGGCGCCGTCCGGCTTATACGCGATGCCGACTATGTTCAGATTGCAGAGGTATTTCCCCTTTTCCTTGTCGAAGCGAAAAGCGTCCGGAGGAATATCCATGGCCAGGTTCACGCGAGCAACACCCGGACCGGTGTAAAAATACGGGGCTTGAAACGCAGCATGAATCGAGCCTGGAGTGTTCTCCGCGGCGTGCATTTCCAATTGCTTTTCGACGGGCGTGCCTTCCAGGATGTTCGCAGGCCGCGCGTTGCAGTAGCCGCTGCGGGAGCGGACGTGTAGTCCGCCGCCGTGATTCAGCTTTACTTTGAGAGTGTGGCAGCTTCCTTCAGTCGATTCCGGGGGCACGTAGCCCAGGAGATAGAACTCATTCTGCTCCTGCGCAATGTGCTGGAGACCTTCGAGCAAGCCGTTGGTATTGAAGATCGTGAACCCTCCGGTCCCCTCGGCCAGCGCCGCAAGAATCTGCTGATTCGTGCTGCCGGTATCCGGAAGCGGAGGAAGGATGGTGCGAGGCTGGGTGTAAGGATTGTTCGCGTAAAAGCCGGAGTTGACCGGGCCGCGGGTGATTCCGCCGGGATTTCCACGCGTGCCACCGGGAGTGCCGCCAGGATTGCCGCGGGTTCCGCCGCCACCGCCCGGGTTGCCGGTCCCGCCGCGGCCGCCACCTGTTCCGCCGGTTCCTCCCGTTCCGCCGGTTCCTCCCCCGCCAACAGGACCACCGCCACCTCCGCCGCCCGGACCTGGTCGGCCGCCGCCTCCGCCAACGGGCCGCTGCGGTTCCGCGAAGGATGCGAGGACGAGGCGCGGACGGCCGCTGCGCCGCGGGGAGCGATCTTTGCTGTAGCCTACCGAGCGCAAAGCGCCATCCGCGGGGGAAACGAGTCGCGCGCTTCCGCCCGGCGCCATAAGGCCGCGCGCGTCCACGGAATAGATGGCGACGTTCGCTTTGTTGCAGGCGTCAATCGTAGCCGTCAATTCGGACTCACGTTCCGGAGTAAGGGGAAAGCCCGCGGAGAAAAGAATGAGCATCTTGCGGCCCGGAATCGCGCGCAGATTCTTTGCCAGAGTGCGGATGGCGAGCAGCATCGTACGTGCGCCGTAATCGGCTTCCGCGGAGGGAATCGAAAAGAAGCCGGAAGCTCCGACGCCTGCAAGCCCTCCGGGCACAACGGATGCTTGATTCGCTGTCATTGGGGTTGGGCCGGAGTCCGGCATATTGGAGGCCACGTGGGCGGACTTGACGCCGCGGGCCGCAGCGTGCAGCAACTCCGCGTTCGCGGTGAAGTTCTGGACAATCTGCATGGAGCCGCCGAACTCGACGACGGCCATCAAATGGTCCGGACCGGCGTTCGCGTCAATGAACTTTGTCGCCGCAGCACGAGCGTTCATTTGGTCGGGCACGGCCATCGAGGAGTTGTCAAAGAAAAGCACGAGGTAGCGTTTCTGAGCGTTGTTGGGAGCGGAGGGATCGGAGCCGAAGGAGAAGCTGGTGATGGGCTGCTCCTTGTTGTCTTCGTAAACGCGGAATTCATCCTGCTTCAGGTCTTGAACGTAGTTCCCTTTTTTATCGGTGACGACGGCATCAACGAG
>Ga0209581_1003923_pt1 | contig 12380 bp, 9 predicted proteins | sample Coa_R2_FD_187160 | JGI IMG/M metagenome (GOLD analysis project Ga0209581, IMG submission 187160) | Surface soil microbial communities from Centralia Pennsylvania, which are recovering from an underground coalmine fire - Coalmine... | ecosystem: Environmental > Terrestrial > Soil > Unclassified ...
CAGCATCGCCGGCCTGTTGACGAGGCCGGCCGACCTCGGGCGCCTCACCGTGGGATAGCTCCCAGCCATTGGGCCGCGGCGGGAAACCCCGGGATGAATCCCGGGGAGCCTCATGTCGGGCCTAGCTGCGGGCTTCAGCCCGCCTGAAGACGACATAGTAGCGGGTTGAAACCCGCCTCTTGGCGCGACATGACCCACTCCCCGGACGCCAAGCCCGGGGTTTCTTCTCCCTAGCGCCGCACAGCGCCAAGCCTTACGAACGGTACATGGTGTAGAAGTAGAACGTACGCAGCTCCACCGGGTTAAAGACATAGCCGTGCAGGTTGGCGGCCATGGCCGTCGCCTGGGCCGGCTCGGCGTACCAGATGGCCGGGGGGTCTACGCGGCTGGTGATGTCCTGCAGCTTCTTGGCGTCGGCCAGCAGCACCTCGCGATTGGCATTCTCCATCTCCGCCAGCAGCCGGTCGACCTCGGCGTTGTGATACATGCCGATATTGTTGCCGTTTGGCGCCGCCTGGCTGGATGCGAGCAGGGTGTTGCACATGTCGTACGGCTCGTTGTAATCGGGCCACCAGCCGTAGGCCAGCAGGTTGGGGCGCTCGCTGGCCTTCTTGTTGCTGTAGATCAAGGCATAGAACGACGCGCCGTCCAGGTGTTGAAGCTTCAGCGTAATCCCGATCTGCGCCAACTGCGCCTGCAGCAACTCACCCGGAGGACCCTGGGGATCGGCATACGTGTAGGTCAGCGTTGTGCCGGGCTTGACCCCGGCCTTTTGCAGCAGCTCGCGCGCCTTCTTCAGGTCTGTCTGGTACTTGAAGACATTGGGATCATAGCCCAGCATGGTATGCGCCAGGCAGCCGTACGATCGCTGGGCGTACCCTCTCAAGATCCCTTTGATCACCGCGTTATAGGGGAAAGCATAGGACAGCGCCTGCCGGGCCAGTGGGCTGGCCAGCGGCCCCGCCTCGGTCATGGCGATGTAGTCTATCTGGGTCGCGTATGGGGCGATGACTTTGATCGCCCGGTTCTGTTTGAGGGCGTCGTCGTCCTGTGGAGTCAGGTCGATGGTCAGGTCTGCCTGATTGCGCTCCATCAGTTCGCGGCGCGTGGTCGAGTCGGGCACCAGGCGCAGCACGACGCTGCTGAAATGCGGTCCGCTCCAGCCCCGCCAGTAGCCGGGAAAGCGCGTCAACACGATCTGCTGGCCGGCGTCCCAGCGCGAGATCATGTACGGCCCGCTACCGGCGTCGTGGTGCGAGGCCCAGTCGTGCGCCCAGGGGTCGCTCTTGGTAGCGTGCTTCTTCAGCAGCTTTGAGTCGAGAATCAGCGCGTTATAGTCCTGCGCCGCGCCGTTGATGAAGAAAGGCTGCGGGCGACCGAGATCGACCTCCACGGTGTATTTGTCGAGCACCTTGATCTGCTTGTCGGGATTGGAGAGGAAGCGGCCGAGCATATAGGCCCCCGCCAGGTTAGCCTGCACGCTGCGGACCCACGAATACTTCACGTCGTCGGCCGTCATTTCATCGCCGCTGTGGAACTTGACGCCGTGGCGCAGGTGAAAGACCCACACCGAATCGTTTTTGCTGGACGACCAGGACGTGGCGAGCGACGGTTCGAAGCTGTTGGGGTCGGAGCCCGCCAGCCTGACCACGTTCTCGTCGATGTTGCGGATCACCGTGTCGCCGAACTCGGATTCATTGCTGGCCGGGTCGATATCATCGGCCAGTTGGGCGCCCACGAACGTCACCGTCCCCTTGTCCACGAATGCGGCCGGCAGACGGTGCTGGGCCGAGGCCAGGTGTGGAACGGCAAACACCGTCCCCGTGAGCAGCAGTCCGGCGAGGGCGGCGAGGCGAGTCGCGGCGGTGCGCGACCGCCCACGATGGGCAACGGGAAGACCAGATAATGACATAGTCCACCTCCGTGAAATGAGCACATGACGTAGAGGGCCAGATCAAGCTATCACCCGGGTACAATGGCGATGCTTTACGTCAGGGTAGCTTTCTCGCTTGCGGATGTCAATGTGCCCGCGTCCCCTTACCAGCGGTTGCTTTGTCTGCCCGTAGTATGATAGCAATAGCATTAACCCCGCGCCTGTCTCGACGCAATCGCTGGCTCAAGGAGGATGCCATGATCTATCGCGGCGACGTAGAGGTCGAGATCCCGAATGTCTCGTTACCGGAGTTTGTCCTGCATCGAGCGGCGAGGCTGGGCGGAAAGCCCGCACTGATCGACGGCCCCACCGGTCGCACCCTGAGTTACGCCCAACTCGACGATGCCGTGAGGCACGCCGCGGCCGGCCTGGCGGCGCGCGGCCTGCGCAAGGGTGACGCCCTGGCCATCTACAGTCCCAACTTGCCCGAATACGCGGTGGCCTATCTGGCCGTGGCCTCGCTCGGGGGCATCAACACCACGGTCAACCCGCAGTACACCGCCGACGAGCTCGCCAACCAGCTCGACGACGCCGACGCCATCTTCCTGTTGACCATCCCTCAATTGCTCGATAAAGCCATCGAGGCCGCCCGGCGCTCCTCCGTGCGCGAGATCTTCGTCTTCGGCGCGTCCGAAGGCGCCACGCCGTTTGCCGACCTGCTTGACAATGATGGCCGGCCTCCCGCGGTCGAGATCGATCCCCACGAAGACGTGGTCGCACTCCCGTACTCCAGCGGCACCACGGGCCTGCCCAAAGGGGTGATGCTGACCCACCGCAATCTGGTGGCAAACATCTGCCAGTGCCGGGCCAACCTGACCATCACACAGGACGACGTGATCATCGCCGTGTTGCCCTTCTACCACATCTACGGCATGGAGGTCATCCTCAACGCCTGCCTTTATCACGGTGCCACCGTGGTCACCATGCCGCGCTTCGACTTCGAGTCCTTCCTGCGTACCGTGCAGGACTACAGGGTCACGCACGCCTTCCTGGTGCCGCCGATCATCCTGGCGCTGGCCAAGCACCCGCAGGTCGATCAGTATGACCTCTCGTCCCTGCGCAGCATCGACTCCGGCGCCGCGCCGCTCAGCGCGCAATTGACCGCGGCCTGTGCAGAGCGCCTGAACTGCCTCGTTCGGCAAGGCTACGGCATGACCGAGACCAGCCCGGTGACGCACGGGCAGCCGCTTGGGCGAGAGCGCGCCGGGTCGATCGGCATGTGCCTCCATAGCACCGAGAGCAAGATCGTCGACGTGGTGACGGGTGCAGAGCTCGGCGCGGGAGAGCAGGGAGAAATCTGTGTGCGCGGGCCGCAGGTCATGAAGGGCTACCTAAAGCGGCCGGACGCCACGGCGGCGATGATCGACCCGGACGGCTGGCTGCACACCGGCGACATCGGCTATGCCGATGAGGACGGCTACTTCTACGTGGTGGACCGCCTCAAGGAGCTGATCAAGTACAAGGGGCTGCAGGTGGCCCCGGCCGAGCTCGAGGCCGTGCTCATCTCCCACCCGGCCATCGCCGACGCCGCGGTGATCCCGAGTCCGGACGAGGAGGCTGGCGAGGTGCCGAAAGCGTTCGTGGTGCTCAAGACGCCCATCACACCCGATGAGATCATGGCCTACGTGGCAGAGCGCGTGGCCCCATACAAGAAGATCCGGCGGCTGGAGATCGTCGACCAGATTCCCAAATCGCCGTCCGGCAAGATCCTGCGCCGCGTTCTGATAGAGCGGGAGCGCGCCGCGACTGCCCCTATGGGCCGGGCATAACCATGGACACCTGGGAATACCGCACCTTCAAACTGACCGTAGAAGCCGCCGCGGACCCGGCCACCTACGACATGTTGGGCAACGAGGGCTGGGAACTATGCGGACTGGCCCCATTACGGAAAGTCTACGCGAGGAGTGGCGGCGACCCGGGCCGGCAGGATGCCGGCGCTCCCGGGAACGGCGCGCCGCATCTCCCCGTTAGGTGTCCCGAGAGATCAGGCCAGCAGGTATGCTTCCAGTCCGTGCTCGCGGCCCGAGACGCGCAGTTGGTGCAGGGCTGAGGTCTCCAACTGGCGGATGCGCTCCCGCGTCAGGCCAAAACGGCGACTGACCTCCTTGAGCGTGCGGGGGTGGCCGTCGACCAGCCCGTAACGCAGCTCCAGGATGGCGCGTTCCCTGACCGGCAGCGACTCCAGCAGTTCCAGCAGGCGCGACCGCAGCAGCGCATTCTCCGCGGCGACATACGGTGAGATCGCGTTCGGATCCTCGATGGCCTCGGCCAGTTGCGCATCGTTGTCCTCGCCCATGGTGCGCTCCAGGGAAATCGGCTGCTGCACCAATCTGACGGCCTCGCGCACCTGATCGCTCACCTCCGGCACAGAGTCGCCGTGCGCTGCCTCGTCTCCCGAGCGTAGCCCCTCCTCGCGGTTCACGCGGGCGATGTTCTCCGAGACATGCACGGGGATGCGTATTGTCTGCCCCTGGTTGGCTATGGCGCGCGTGACGGCTTGTCTGATCCACCAGATCGCGTACGTGCTGAAGCGATATCCCTTGGTGTAGTCAAACTTCATGGCCGCGCGCATCAGCCCGATATTGCCCTCTTGAATGAGATCGAGCAGGGCAAGGCTCTCCGTGCGATAGCGCTTGGCGACCGAGACCACGAGTCGCAGATTGGCCTCGATCATGCGCCGCAGGGCCAGATCATCGCCCTCCGCGATGCGGCGCCCAAGTGCGAGCTCCTCGTCGGGCGTCAGACGGGGAATCTTGCTGATCTCGTTCAAGTAGATGGTGGTGCCATCGTCGCTCGCTACACGTTCTTCGATGGCTACATTGACGGTAGACATAGGCACTTCTCTCTCTGTCATATACGGGCTGGCCTGGTGGGGCGAGGCGCCTGCCGGTTTGTCGTGAAGTCAACCCTGAGTCGCGGTCGCCAGGTTTCGCCTTGGGGACACTGCCGCCTACCTTTCACAGGTTTTGCCCGTCTACTAACTAATACGTTCGATGGGTACAAAACGGTAACCTGTGAAGACAGCAATACTGGTGCCACGCCACACAGAGCAAGACTCATGCCAAGCCACCAAACGTTACGGCCGGGTGTCGCGGTCAGTTGCCGCCGATCTGGTGTCGCAGCGAGGTGAGCCGTGTAAGTAGGGTAGAGAGGTCGTCCCTGAAGCGGGTCACGCGGTCATGTTCCGCGCGGACGAAACGGATGTAGGGAGCCAGCGCGTTGCGCAACTGCTCCAGGGCCGCGTTGAGCTGGTTGTTGAACTGCTCGGTCATGGCGGTATCCAGGCGCGTTCGCAGCTCCTGAGCCTCCTTCGTGAAGCGCTCCTGGGCGCGTTTGCGCCGGGCGGGGATGATGTAGAGGGCCAGGCCGGCAATTACTATGCCGCCGAGGATACCGGTGATATCAGCGGCGGCCGTCCCGATGAGCGCCACCAGCAGGGCGCCGAAGCCGACCGCACCGGCCCCGGCCAAGCCGGTCTGGGCGACAGAATCACGCATGGACGCGGCGAGTTGGGTCGCCTCGGCGTCACGATCATACCGTTCCACCACCTGGCGCGCCGCGCGTACCGCGTTCTCCAGCAGTGCCCGGCGGTCCTGCGTGAACGACGAGGTGGTGACGCTGCCAAGCATCCCGTGTTCCATGCCCGCCTGCCGGCGGCGCGACAGGTACTCCGATACTCCCTGCCACAGCCGCAATTCGGCGTCGACCGTCCAATCGATGAGGTCGCGCACGGCATCGTCGATGCGCTGCGCACTGTCGGCGATGACCTCCCGCTCGAACTCGGCTTTGATCTTGCTGCCGTTTAGCAGGTCGGGAACGCGCGCCAGGCGCATGGTGTTGTCGAAAAAGCGCGTCGCGCGCTCGTTCATGGTGAGGATAATGTTGTCGATGACCAGCAACCTGTTCTGGAAGTCGCGCTCCATATCTTCCCTGAAGACGGAGATTTGGCGCTCGATGTTGTCCTCGGTCTTGCGGTCCTCCGCCAGCAGGGCCTCACGCTGGCGGGCCGTTTCGACGTAGCGCGCGGCCACGCTGTCGGCCACGCCCAGCGGATTGAGCAGCTTGTAGCGCACGCGGCTCTCTTCGTCCAACGTCTCGAAGACATAGCGGCGCAGCGCCTCGAAGCCGCTCAGGCGCAACATCTCGTCGCGCGTCGCGGCATTGTCGATGGCCTGCGCCTGCGCGGCCAGCCGCGCGGAAACTGGGATAACCCGCGGATCGAAACCGAGCAGGGAGCGGGCGTTGTCCCTGATAAAGGTCACGAGCTGCTCGACCTGCTCCGATCCCGTCAATAGATCGGTCTTGTTCAGCACCACGACGACACTCTTGCCCCAGCCGCGCAACCGCTCCATGAAGCTCCGCTCGCTCTCCGTGAACGGCCGATCGGCCGAGGTCACGAACAGCACCAGATCGGCGCGCGGCGCGAAGCGCTGGGTAATCTCTTCATGGCGCCGAATGATGGCGTTGGTGCCCGGCGTGTCGACGATGGAAATGGCGCGCAGAAACGGCGCCGGATGGGTTTTCTCGACGAGATACTCCGCGACAGCGCGCTCGCCGCGCGCCTCGCCGTGGCGCAGCACTGTCACCCTGGCCGTGGTCGGCGTGATGCCTTCCTCGGACACGGTTTCGCCCACCAGCGCGTTGATGACCGCCGACTTGCCGGAGTTAAACTCGCCCACCACCACCAGCAGGAACATTTCGTCCAGCGTGCCCGCGGCCTCACGCAGCGTTTGCAGATCCTCGGGAGTGGCGTCGAAAGAGGCCAGCAGGACGCGCATGTCGTCGAGCAAGGCGCGTTCTTCGCGCACCAGTGCGCGCTTCTTCTCGTCAAGGACCTCAAAGCTGCTCGTGGCGGACATAGTATCCGGTGCTCCTGTGTGGACTCCCTCTGAGGGCATTGTATCGTCTCGCGGCGCAGAAATGCTCCAATTGTGCCGCGACGTGGCCAAACTGTCCCCTTGACGGCGGCGGGATCAACGGCCATTATTGGCACTGTCGCGGCAGCATCGGGCCTCGACTGCGCGATACCCACGTTGGTTCAGGCACGGTTAGGTAGACGCTGATGGTCTGTCGGTCTTGCGGAACGCCCTGTCCGCCCGGTGCGCGCCACTGTCCCGGCTGTGGCATGCGCCTCGCGGCCACCGTGGCTGCCCGTACCGCCGGGGCCGCCATCCTGGACGCGATGCCGGCAACGGCCCTGGCCGAGGGTACGCTGCTGAATGGACGCTACCGCGTCGAGGGCGTGCTGGGGGCCGGCGCCTTCGGCCGGGTCTACCTGACCACCGATACGCAAGATCCGCGGGGTGCGCCGGTCGCCGTCAAAGAGTTGCTGGATACGCAGTTCACGTCGCCCGAGGACAAGCACGACGCCATCATCTGGTTCAAACGCGAGGTCAGCACGCTGCTGTCCCTGGAACACCCGCGCATCCCCCAAATCTACAGTTACTGGACGACCACCACCACGGCCGGCCCTTTTTACCTGGCCATGGAGTATGTCGCCGGTTCGACTCTGGAGCAGCTCCTCGATCAACAGGGAGTGGTGGCCTGGCAGGATGCCTTTCGCTGGGGCATCGAATTGTGCGACGTGCTGGCCTACCTGCATAGCCGCACGCCGCCGTTTATCTTCCGGGACATGAAGCCGCCCAACGTGATGTTGAGCGAGCGGACGGGGCACACCATGCTGATCGACTTCGGCATCACGCGCCAGCTCGCCACCTCCGGCGGCACGGCCATCGGCACCTGGGGCTATGTCCCCTACGAGCAGGTGCTCGGCAAGGCGGAGCCGCGCAGCGACCTGTATGCCCTGGGAGCGCTGCTGCACACCTTGCTCTCGGGCCGGCGGGCCGACAGCGAATATACCCGCTTGATGCGCGGCGGACTGGACGTGGAAGGGGCGATGAAGGCGCTCTTCCCGCCGCTGTCGCGCCCCGACCTGCCGCCAGGCGCCGGCGAGTGCATAGAGAGGGCTACTGCGTTTGATGTCGCGGACCGCTATCCCGACGCGGCAACCATGGCAAGCTGCCTGGCCCATGTCCTCGGCGCGTTGCCTCCGGGGTCAACGCCCTTCCTCGGCACAAACCTACCATCGCCAGATGCCCGCGGCGTTGCTCAGCGCCCTGCCGCACCGGCAGTGGTGGCCATAACGCCGTCCCGCGGCATCGTCGTGTGCAAAGCCGGCAGCGGCCACTTCACGTCCATCGCAGAGGCGCTGCGCCACGCCCAACCCGGCGCTCAGATCGAGGTCAGGGCGGGCGTCTACAGCGAATCGCTGGTGCTGGAGATGCCGGTGGAGATCGTGGGTACGCCGCGCCCGGAGGACGTGATCGTGGAGGGCGTCGATGGCCCGGCCCTCACCCTGTGCCGGTCGGAGATCACGGTCAAGAGCATGACGCTACTGGCCGCTCCGTCCGATCAGAGCGATGAGCACTTCGCGGTGCTGATTCCCGAGGGGTCGCCGACGCTGGAGGACTGCTACATCTCCTCCGGCTCGCTGGCGGGACTGGCCATCGTCGGGCCGCTGGCCAATCCGCAGGTACGCCGCTGCAAGATACTGAACGGCCACCACGCCGGGATCATCGTGTCCGATGGCGCCCTGGCCACCATCGAACACTGCGACATCTACGGGAACATGTCCGCCGGTGTGGAGATACGGCGACAGGCCAATCCCATCCTGCGCCGCTGCACCATCCACGACGGGCGGGACGTGGGCATCTTCGTCCTGGACCATGGACAGGGCGTCATCGAGGACTGCGAGATCAGCCGCAACGCGCTGATGGGAGTCGGCATCAAAGAAGGCAGCACGCCGACGATCCGCCGCTGCAAGATCGTCGACGGCTTCCATGCCGGCATCCTGGTCTACGAGGGGGGAGGCGGCACCATCCAGAACTGCGACATCGGGGGCAACACCAACGCCGGCATCGGCATCACCCAGGATGGAGATCCCGTCGTCTGGCACTGCCGCATCTTCGGCGGGCACGGCGACGGTGTGATGGTGGAAGACACGGGGCGGGGCACCATCGACGGCTGCGAGATCGTGCAAAACGCCGGTGCCGGCGTGGTCATCGCAGGCAGCGCCACCCCGCTGATCCGCCAGAGCCGCATCATGCAAAACGGGACGGTCGGCGTGCAGGTCCTGGACAAAGGAGCCGGAGCCGTGGAAAGCTGCGAGCTGCTGCACAACGCCAGGGGAGCCTGGGACAGGCCGCTGCTGTGCCGGGTGCGGCGGTCCAACAACCGGGAGTGACGTTCACGCCTTGCCGCGGTTCGCGCTATCCTGACAGTACGCGCACCGGCGACTCACGACTCTGAAACGACCGTCTCAGGGCAGCACGTGCATCCCGCAACACTCCTGACCGGCATCAATGAACGGCATGGGACCACCTTCGCGCTCGCGGAGCGCTTCGGCGACGGGGAGAGCGCGTCAGGGGCCTACGCCGTGGTCGACGCCGCCGGCAGGCGTGGCGTCCTGAAATGGGACCTCGATCCCGATCCGGCCGGCGTTGTCGAAAGGCTGCGGCAAGTCAACGCGGCCACCTCCCGTTTGCGAGAGCGCGGATATCCCGTGCCGCTCTATCTTGTCCTCGGCCACACCGCGACAGCCTGCTACTCAATCCAGGAGCTACTCCCCGGCAGGCCGCTGCGCGCTGTCACCCCGGATGTCATCCCCCGCCTGCTGGAGTTGAACACCATGCAGAGAGGGTTGTCCATGCCCGGCCACGGCGACTGGCCACGGCGCGTCGTCGACACCGTCCTCTTTGGTGGGGAGGGCTACTGTCTGCTGGAGCCGCTACAGACGTATTCCAATGAGACATCGGAGTTGCTCGACAACGTGCAGGCCATCGTCCGGCACAACTGTGACCGGGAGTTCGAGACAGGTGATCTGGTGCACTTCGACTTCAACCCCACCAACATTCTCGTCGATCAGGGGAGGATCAGCGGGGTGATCGATTGGCAGGAGCCATGCTCGGGCGACTGTGCCTTCGACCTTGCCACTCTGATGTTCTATGCTTGGCGCGTTCAGGCGGTGCGCGACCTGCTCTGGCGACACCTGCTGGAGCGCATCGAGCCCGGCGCCCTCGGCGTCTACCTCGCACACCTGATCTTGCGCCAGGTAGATTGGTCCATCCGCCACCATGGAGACCGCGAAACCAGGCATTTCCTGAACGTCGCGCGGGAGATACTGTCGGCATGTCGCGTCGCGGGTGTCAACTGGGCGTGATGTATCTATGGCGGCAGGATTCCGGCCGGTCCGGCGTGCGGTGAAGGCGATTACATCGTCTGCCCGCGACTACCGGTATCATGAGAGCTAGTATTGTTTTCGGAGGGGATATTGTACGGCGAGCCGCCATCCCTGGCAGCACGCAACAGGCGGTCCCCTGTTCGCGCATGAGAAACGGGAGAGTACAGCCATCCAGGATAGTAGCACTGCAGCCGCCATCGCGGCCGCGATCGAGGCGAACATCAACGCCTATTTGCTGTCGTTCGCAGCGCTGCCGGGAGCTACAGTGCACCGCGACGAGCGCGGCGTCTGGCTCGATTCCGGCCTGAACAGCGCGACCTACAATTGCGTGGTCTCAACCCATCTTGGCCCCGACTCGGCCGACGCCTACGTTGTCGCCATCACCGCCCATTTTCGGCAGGACGCGCGAACGGCGTCCTGGCACATCGGCCCTGGCTCCTCGCCCGCCGATCTGGGTGAGCGTCTCCTGGCCCATGGTTGGACATTTGACTACGGCGAGCCGGGTATGGCTATCGATCTCGCAGTTCTGCCGCGAGCCATCGAGCTGCCGGCGGGTCTCACCATCGAGACCATTGGCGACCTGAGCGGACTGTCGGAGTGGGCCTCCACCTACTACTCGGAGATGCCGGCGGATGTGCAGCGGCTGCACGATACCGTCCAGCGACAGCTTGGCGTGGGCAGCCATCTGCCGTGGCGCTACTATCTGGGCCGGCTCGACGGCAAGCCGGTCGCGACCTCGGAGCTGTTCATGCACTCCGGCACGGCCGGCATTCAGCAGGTGGTCACGTGGCCGGAAGCGAGGGGCCGGGGCATCGGCACGGCCATGACGCTGTACGCCCTGCAGGAAGCCCGGGCCAATGGTTGTCGCCTCGGGGTATTGACATCCTCGCCAGAGGGCGCGCGCATGTACCAGCGCATGGGCTTCCAGGAGTATTGCTGGTTCAACCGCTACAAGTTGCAACCGCGTGAGAGCAAAGCGATCAAATCGGGCGCATAACTTGGGCCGCAGATGTGAGATATTCTCGGGAAGAGTGTTGAGGCTCGGCTTCCCCTTACAGACTGGCCACACGCCGCACAGAAACCACACGCTTCGACGAAGAAGGCCCCAGCGAGTACGTGATCAAGGCTGGTTTTTGCACGCCGCCGCTTCGTTCCGCCCGACGCGGCGGCTGACGTGAGCGTGGGCAGCATAAACTGCTCCTATCAGAACAGCGATAGCTGAGCCGGTGACTCCGGCTCCTCCGCAGGTTCGCCCGCGACTGTCTCTCCTGCACATAGCCCAGTTCCATTTTCTACGACACCGGCGGCAAGAGGCGGTGCGGCCGCTGTGGCATCCGTGTCAGGTGTAACCACCGGCCCAGGGAACGCATCAACGCCTTCAGGTGCTTCCGGCGTCAAGGGCGCTTGAACGGCCGCCCCGACGATTGAAGTTGCCACGTACTCGGTGGCGATGGCGCCCAGGGAGCCATCGGCGAGCAGCGTCGCGATAGCGCGCAGGTCTTCCCGTAGCTCCGCCACGTACGGCTCGTGATGCAGTGTGGCATAGGGATGGCGGATCGGAACGTAGACACGTTCGCCGATCCTGAAGGCGCGGCCGTGGGCCACGCCGAGCGTGGCGCCGGGCATCACGGCGGACAGCGCATCCGCGCCGCAGAGCACGATCACCTCGGGGCGGACATCGGCGAGGATAGCCTCCAGCCGGGATGCGCAGGCCGATACCTCATCGTCGCGCAGCGGCCGTTGATGCGGCGGCCGGCAGGCCACCAGCGTGGCATAATGCACCGTTTCGGGAGCTATGCCCGCACCGGCAAGCGTTTCCTGCAGCCACCCGAAGAGCGGCGATGCGAAGGCCTGGCCGTTGATCTCATCGTGATGGCGCGGCGCCCCCGCCAGCAGCAGCACCTGCGCCGGGCTGGCGCCGTGCGTGGCCACGGCGCGAGGAGGATGGTTAGGGCAGCTCTCGCAGCGGCCATCGGGGGTCACGGACTCCATCAACAGCGCTCTCTAGCGTGGTTTCCTAAGGGTTACTTCGCGGCGGGGCATCGTTCCTGGGAGCGCCGGCATCCCTGCCGGCAAGCGGGGGCCGGCAGGGATGCCGGCGCTCCCAGGACAGTCCAGACCCCGATCCTGCGCTTGCATCGGTCCTGCCGCTTTATACCAGACCGAGGGCTGTCGGGTGGTGCCTGCGTCAACATTGCCCTTCCATCT